>Ga0068860_100000236_pt1 | contig 84807 bp, 87 predicted proteins | sample KBSSwiS32_FD_66597 | JGI IMG/M metagenome (GOLD analysis project Ga0068860, IMG submission 66597) | Switchgrass rhizosphere microbial communities from Kellogg Biological Station, Michigan, USA - KBS Switchgrass S3-2 | ecosystem: Host-associated > Plants > Roots > Rhizosphere > Soil ... | reverse complement strand
ATTGCTATGGGCACGAAGGCGGCGGCGGCGGGCGGTTTTACAAGCGTGGTCTGCATGCCGAATACTTCACCGACAATGGACAGCCCGAGCGTAGTCGCACTGGTCCACGAAAAGGCGGCCAGCGATGGATGTGTGAATGTTTATACGACGGGCGCGATCACGAAAGGCATCGCGGGAGAGGAACTCGCGCCCATCGGCTCGATGCACAAGGCGGGCATCGTCGCGCTCACGGACGACGGCCATTGCGTGCAGAACCATGAACTGATGCGCCGCGCACTTGAATATGCCCGCATGTTCGACCTGCCCGTGATGGACCATTGCCAGGATTACAACCTGGTGGGCAAGGGCGTAATGCACGAAGGTTACTGGAGCACCGTGCTCGGCCTGCCCGGATGGCCCAGCGCGGGCGAGGAAGTCATAGTCCAACGCAATATCCTCCTTGCGGAACTGTGTGGAACGCCGATCCATTGCCAGCATCTTAGCGCGGCGGGGAGCGTGCGCCTCCTGCGCGATGCGCGGGCGCGCGGCATAAAGATTTCCGGCGAGGTTTGCCCGCACCACATCGCGCTCACCGATGAATCGATCCAGGGTTTCGATACGAATTTCAAAATGAATCCGCCGCTGCGCACGCAGGCGGATGTGGACGCCCTCATCGAAGGCATTGCGGATGGCACGGTGACGATCCTCGCAAGCGATCATGCGCCGCACTGCAATTACGAAAAGGAAGTCGAATTCGACATGGCGCCATTTGGAATCCTGGGACTCGAAACCGAGCTCGGCCTATTCATCGACATACTCATCCACAAAAAGAAAGCCATCGACATGGCACGGCTCGTCGAGCTTTACACCGTCAACCCCGCCCGCCTGTTGAAACTGGACCGTGGCACATTGTCCGTCGGCGCAGTGGCGGACATTACACTCATAGACCGCGATTTGGAGTGGACGGTCGATAAAAACGCCTCCGCCTCGCGCTCGCGCAACACCCCGTTCCACGGCTGGAACCTCAAAGGCCGCGCAGTACGGACCATTGTTGCAGGAAAGACCGTCTGGGCGCTCTAACCCGGCACTTCACGAAACGTGTGGACTCAGGTTTTCGTGCGACGTAAATATAGGGACAGATGAAACTTGTAATCGCCGCCAGTGGGGCCAGCGGTGCCATTTATTTGCAGCGCCTGCTCCATTATATTTCGCCGCAGGAGCATGAAATCCATCTCCTGCTGAGCAACTATGCGAAGCAGGTGATTCACGAGGAAATCGATGAATTGATCGTGCCGGCCGGCGTGATCCAGCACGGCAACCAGAGCATGAACGTGCCGTTCGTGAGCGGCTCGGCCCGGTTCGACGCCATGGTGATCGTGCCGTGCTCCATGGGAACCATCGGCCGAATCGCGGCAGGCACAAGCGAGACCACGATTCTCCGCGCGGCGGATGTTTTCCTGAAGGAAAAGCGCAAGTTGATCGTCGTCCCGCGCGAGACCCCGTGGAACCTTATCCACGCACGCAATATCACCACCCTCATCGAGGCGGGCGCGACCGTGTTGCCCGCAAGCCCCTCATTTTACAGCCGTCCCGGGACACTGGAGGAAATCGCCGATACCGTCGTCTTCCGCATTCTCGATCATCTCGATATCCCCCACCCGGCAGCCTTCCGGTGGAAATCCGGCGACAAATGACACGCGAGACGAAGCAAAAACTCATCTCATGGTTCGGCGCCTGGGTTATTCGTTTGCTGGGGCTCACGATGCGCATCCGCATTCACGACGAAGCAGGATTCCTGGAAGGCAAGCTGCCATGTCCCACGCTTTTCGCTTTCTGGCACAACCGGATGGTGGGGTCGACCATAGTGGGTTGGAAATATTACCACCTCCGCAAAGGCAAAGGCCGGGTGGTGCTCACAAGCCCGAGCAGGGACGGCGGATGGCTGTCGGAACTCATGGCGCGCTTTGGCATAGGCTCCGTGCGCGGATCGAGTTCACGCCGCGGTGCGGTGGCAATCCGCGAACTGGACGACCGCCTTGCAGAGGGTCTCGATGTCATCATCACGCCCGACGGCCCACGCGGCCCGTGCTACAAGCTTGGCCCCGGGTTGATATTCCTGGCGCAAAAAAACGCACTCCCGCTGGTTCCGGTCCACGTGGAATACTCGCGCTGCATCCGGTTGAAAAGCTGGGACCGCTTCATGATTCCATTGCCATTTTCGCGGGTTGATCTCACATTTAGCGCGGTGCAACACATTGCACCCACGACCACTAACGAGGCGTTTGAGACCGAGAGACTGAGGATCGAAAAAATCCTGCAACCGGAAAATTTATGAAATTGATCGACGGAAAAGCCATTGCGCAAAAGATCCACAACGAATCCCGCGAGGCCGTGGATGCCTTGAAAAAACAGGGCTTCACGCCCGGACTTGCCGTGGTGCTCGTGGGGAACGACCCAGCCTCCCGCGCCTATGTGCGCTCGAAGGACAAGATGTGCCGCGAACTCGGTCTGCACTCGGAAAAATACGAAATGGCGGAGACGACGTCGCAGGCGGACTTGATTGCGCTCGTGCAAAAACTGAATGCCGATCCCGCAATCCACGGTATCCTGGTGCAATCCCCGCCTCCAAAACATATCGATGAGAGCGCCGTGATCGCCGCGATCGACCCGCGCAAGGACGTGGATGGTTTCCACGCCATGAACGTCGCCAAACTCGCGCTCGGCGACTCCACGGCATTCGTCCCCTGCACACCGCTGGGCTGCCAGCGGTTGCTCATCGAGAGCGGCGTCGAAATTGCCGGCGCGCACGTCGTAGTCCTCGGTCGGAGCATGATCGTCGGCAAACCGCTCGCCCTTTTGCTCATGAACAAGGGCAAAGGCAGCGACGCAACCGTGACAGTCGCCCATTCCCGCACAAAAAATCTCGCGGAAGTGACACGCTCCGCTGACATCCTCATCGCCGCGATCGGTCGCCCGGAATTCGTGAAAGCGGAGCACATCCGCGAAGGGGCAGTCGTCATCGACGTTGGCATCAATCGCGTGGAAGACCCCACTCTGCCCAAAGGCTACAAGCTCGTCGGCGACGTCGATTTTGCAAACGTCGCACCAAAATGCTCGGCGATCACACCCGTGCCCGGGGGTGTCGGACCCATGACCATTGCTATGCTAATGGCAAACACCGTCACAGCGTGCAAACGCATCAATGGCGTGACATAAAGGCCAAAAACGCCGACAACTGTGCCGGATGGTCACTACGGAAAATCGCAGGCCGCTGAAGACGCGCTCAAAACCATGGGCACAGGCGCTTGCGAGATTTCTGGTGGCGCTCAAGGTCAAACCAAACCACATCTCGATTGCGGGCGTGGTCTTCTCGGTTCTTGGGAGCGCCTGCCTGCTTGTCTCACACCGTGGCGTGCTGTTTTTCCTCGCAGCCACGGCATGCGTTCAACTCAGGCTGCTCTGCAATTTGATGGATGGCCTCGTCGCCGTGGAAGGCGGCCTGAAATCGAACTTCGGTGATTTATATAACGAAATCCCGGATCGTATCGCCGACAGCATGTTGCTTGTCTGCGCCGGGTATGCATCCGGTTACGCCACGGTCGGCTGGGCGTGTGCTGTGTGCGCGGTTTTCACGGCGTACCTGCGCGTTTTCGGGGGATCATTGGGACAGAAACAGGATTTTTGCGGGCCGATGGCGAAGCAGCAACGCATGTTCGTGCTCACGGTAGGGTGCATCCTGGGGGCGGTGAACGGCATCATAGGGGGCGCGGACCACGCGCTTGTTTTCGTGCTCTGGATCATTCTCCTCGGTTCTGTTATCACCTCGATCCGGCGCATCATGCGCATCGGGAAAACCACCCTCGCAAAGCCATGATCGCCGCCTGCATCGCCGGAACCGCCAAGCTCCTCACTGGCGCGCGCGCGCACTGGGTGGGATGCGCCCCTGAAAAAAAACTGCGTGTCTATTTCGCAAACCATACGAGCAATCTTGATTTTGTTCTACTGTGGGCCGCGCTACCCCGTCACCTCCGCGTTGCCACGCGGCCGGTTGCGGCCCACGATTATTGGACAGCGAGCGGCCTGCGGCTCGCGATGGCGCAACGGATCTTCAACGCCGTGTTGATCGAGCGCAAGAAGGTCACACGCGCAAACAACCCCATGGAGCCCATGCTCAATGCATTGCGCGCCGGCAATTCACTCATCATTTTTCCCGAGGGCGGACGCATGGCCGGGGACGGCATCGGCGAGTTTCGCGGCGGCCTCTTTCATCTCGCAAAACAGGCGCCGGAAATCGAGTTCGTGCCGGTGTTTATTGAAAACCTGAACCGCGTGATGCCGAAGGGCGAGTTCCTGCCGATACCGATCCTCTGCTCGGTGACATTTGGCACACCGCTGCAGCCGCTTCCTGAAGAAGGCAAAGCGTCTTTCCTGGGTCGCGCGCGGGACGCATTACTGGAATTGAGCAAACGATGATGCACGACAAACAGACGCAATGCCTCTTCGGCGGGGTGCTCTGCCTGCTGCTGCTTTCCAGCATCGTCGGGCGTATTTTGAAAGGAACATTGCGCAGCGAATCCGCTCAAAAAGTCGTGGCAAACCTCAATGCGCGTATCAATGCATGGTGGGTCATGTGCGCCGTGTTCGCGGGTGCGCTGATCATGGGCCGGGTTGCCTCCGTAGTCATGTTCGGGTTGACTTCGTTCCTGGCGTTGCGCGAATTCATCACCCTCACGCCGACGAAACGCCGCGACCATCGCGCGCTTTTCTGGGCGTTCTTCGTGATCCTGCCATACCAGTACTGGCTGGTGACCACCGAGTGGTACGGAATGTTTACGATCATGATTCCCGTCTATGCGTACCTGCTCATTCCGATCCGCAATGCGATCGCGGGCGACACGGAACGCTTTCTGGAACGCACCTCAAAAATCCAGTGGGGACTCATGGTATGTGTTTATTTTGTAAGCTATACGCCCGCCCTGCTGAGCCTGCGCATTCCCGGCTACGAGCATAAAAATGCGAACCTGCTTTTCTATTTCGTTCTCATTGTGCAGATCAGCGACGTACTGCAATACGTCTGGGGCAAATGCTGCGGCAGGCGTCCCATCGCCCCGAACGTTAGCCCCAATAAAACGGTTGAGGGCTTTGCCGGCGGCACACTCACGGCCATTGCCATCGGCACTGCTCTCTGGTGGGTGACTCCATTCAATCCATGGCAGGCAGCCATTATGTCAGCGGCCATCGTGCTGATGGGATTTTTTGGAGGACTGGTGATGTCTGCCATCAAGCGCGACCGCGGCGTGAAGGATTACGGCGAGATGATCCCAGGCCACGGCGGGATCATGGACCGCATCGATTCACTCTGCTTCGCCGCGCCGATTTTTTTCCATCTCACACGCTACTTTTTTACTCCGTAACATATTCATATGGATATTCCGGACTTGATAGAGGCAGCCTCGCAAAAACGCTGGAATGCAGACCGTGCGTGGGCATGGCAGCGCGCGATGCCATGGCTCGTCGGTTGCAATTTCATCCCAAGCTGTGCCGTCAATCAGCTCGAAATGTGGCAACAGGGTACATTCGCCCCGGAAATCATCGACCATGAACTCGGCCTGCTTGCCGGCCTGGGAATGAACAGCGTGCGTGTCTTCCTGCACGATCTTCTTTGGCAGCAGGATGCAGCAGGTTTCCTCGCCCGCATCGATCGGTTTCTCGAAATCGCCCGGCGCCATGGCATCGGCGCGATGCTGGTTTTTTTCGATAGTTGCTGGAACCCGGATCCCAGACTCGGGCCACAGCGCGCCCCGACTCCCGGCGTGCACAACAGCTACTGGCTCCAGTCACCCGGAGCCGCAATCGTGCGCGATCCCGCGGCTTTCGAGCGCCTGGAGGGATACGTGAAAGGTGTACTGGATCATTTCCGCGACGACCCGAGGGTGCATGCGTGGGATGTTTGGAACGAGCCGGATAATCTCAAGGCGCCGGACTATGACCTCACCGAAATGTCGCTTGCCCGGAAAGGGGAAATCATCTTTCCGCTGATCGCAAAGGCTTTTGATTGGTTGCGCTCTGCAAGCCCGTCCCAACCAGTGACTTCCGGCGTGTGGATTGGCGATTGGTCGGAAGAGAAACTGGAACCCCTGCACCGGTTCCAGATCTCTGCGTCCGACGTCGTTTCGTTCCATTGCTATCTTCCGAGGGAAGGCGCGCTTGCAATGATCGAATCGCTAAAGCATTCCGGGCGTCCCCTGCTCTGCACGGAATACATGGCCCGTGGCAAAGGAAGCACTTTCGAAGCAATACTTCCATTGTTTAAACGGAAGAAAATCGCGGCATACAATTGGGGCGCGGTTTCCGGAAAAACGCAGACGATTTTTCCATGGGATTCACCCGAAACCAACCCGCCCGTTGAACCTGTTCCCTGGCATCACGATATCTTCCGCTCAGACGGATCGCCCTATGATTCGAATGAGACCGACCTTATCAAGTCGATGACCCTTTAGGGCTCTTTCATCATCGCCGCTAACTTTGTCACGACATTCCAGTTCCGCGCCGTCCCCGCGACCTTGAGCTTCTTCTCAATGAACGCGTTGCTCAGTTTGGAACGCCCCATGCCGCTGGGATAATAGACATACATTTCCTCGCCAGCTATGTGGAATTTCTCAGGCCCTTTGTGCGCTTCAGTCAAATTTTCGATGTCGATCTTATCGGGGCTGCCGGTCAGGAACATGACGACAAGCCAACTCGGGTCGGTCTGCTCTTTCTTGAATGGATTACGCTTGATAACCGCTTCCAACTGCTCCGGTGTGCGGATCATCACGTCGCGATGAAACCCGAACTTTTTCTCCATCGCATTTTCGATGCGTTTGCCAAGCTTCGCAGGATTCCCTTTGGCGCATTGAAATATAATATTGCCCGTTTGCAGATGCGAGCGGACGTCTTTCAACCCCAGCGATTCGTAAAGTGTCTTCACATCGGCCATCGACATCATCTTGTTGCCGCCGACATTGATCCCCCGGATGAATGAGACGAATGGCACGCCGGGTTATCCTTTTTTGCTCATTGCAGCCATGCGTTTTTGCAACTCGTCGTGAGGCACGTCCTCCACATGGGTCGAAACATACCACCTGTGGCCGAAGGGATCGGTGATGCCACCAGAGCGGTCGCCGTAAAACTGGTTTTCAACCGGCCGCGTAATGGTGGCGCCCAGCGTGACAGCTTGTTTTACAACCGTATCCACATCCTTCACATAGAGATGGATACCCACCGGCGAACCGCCGTAAGCCTCCGGGCCCCTGGTATCCGCCGCCTCATCACACGCGCTTGCCAGCATGATCACGGAGCCTCCGATTTCGAGTTCCGCGTGGCCGACCCTGCCATTTGGCGCCGGCAGACGCAGGCGTTCAGTCGCGCCAAACGCCTTTTTATAAAACTCAATCGCCCCCGCGCCATCACGCACCATCAGGTAAGGGGTGATGCTTGCATAACCATCAGGAATAGGTTTCACGTTCATAAATAGGTCTGCGGATTGTAGCAGCCTTGAAATATGAAATACCAGCCCCGTATATTCTACGAAACCCTTCCGGTAAATGACGCTTTGAACCTGATCAAAAACAGGCAGCGCGACCTCCTCATCGACAAATCAAATGTCTATAAATCGCCATATCCGTTGCCATCCATCAAATTCCCCTCTGTAAACCCTTGCCCGAAGTTAAATGGCATAAGCCCTGCTAAAGTGGTATGGTCAAACAGCGGCTGCAGGCAAAAAACTGAAACCATTCCAAAAAAATTTAGAAAAAACCAATGAAGAAACTCGAAGCGATTATCAAACCGTTCAAGCTTGAAGAGGTAAAGGAAGCCCTGGCCGAACTCGGAGTGGAAGGCATGACTGTCACCGAAGTCAAAGGCTTCGGTCGCCAGAAAGGCCATACGGAAATCTATCGCGGCAGCGAATACACCGTCGATTTTCTTCCCAAGGTAAAGATCGAGATCGTGGTCACCGACGATATCTCGGAAAAGGCCGTCAGCACCATCGTGGCTGCAGCCAAGACTGGCAAGATTGGCGATGGCAAGGTCTTCGTGCTTCCCGTGGACGCGGCAATCCGCATCCGCACTGAGGAGACGGGCGACAAGGCGGTCTGATATTTCAGCCAGCGGCTTTCATGGCACTTTCCGTTGCGGAAGGGTCTACCGCTTCACTTCAAGTTGATCCGGTTTTCGCGGGCAACGCTGCGGATGTAATCCGCCGCGACGGGATATTCCTCTTCCGCCATGTGTTCCATCACAAGAGGGATATCTTCATCGAGCTTCGCCAGTTCGCGGAGATACGTCGCGTAATCCAAAACTCCGGTCCCGGGCCGGCATTCGTCGAGATGCACAGTCAGGCTTTTCTGAAGGATGATGTCCTTTGCGTGGCAACTCTTGATCAGGTGGCCAAGCTTCGCAAAACATTCCCGGATGAAATCGCCGTTGCGATAACAGAGCGCCGGGCTGTTGATCATGTTCACGGGATCGAGGTGAACAGCAACGCAGGGACGGTCGATTGCCTTGATCAAGGCGAGATATTCATCCGGGGAGGAGGGAAATATCCAAGGCATTGGCTCCAGCGTGTAAAATGTCCTTTCCGGCCTCACCGCATCCACAATTTCACGGGTCGTCTGGACGATGAGATCGAAAGTATCCGCGGAAAAATTTTCCCGGTGGGGTCCGTCCCACCTGCCTGAATTGCGCGAACCGGTGATATTCACGCAGCATCGTGCTCCGATGCGCTCGGCCCACGCAAGCTGACACTGGCATTTGGCGATTGCCTCCCTCGCCTTGACGCTGTCGGGGTCGATGGGATTCGACCACGCGCCCACTTCGGTGATCAGGATGTCTTCTTTCGCCGCAACCTCCAGCCAGGCGGAAACGGTTGCATCATCCGCCTCCGGCCCCAAGGGAAGTGCGGCGGCGGTGTAGCCCGCCCGCCGCACAGCAGCAACCCACTCGAAAGGATCGCCGGTTTTTTCAGCAATCGGTCCGGAGAGTCTCATGGAGAAAATACCGCATTACCGCTTTTCCAATTTGCTTACACCTTGGAAATCGGGACATTTCCGTTTTCATTGGTCGGCAGTAAACAGGACATACCTTCCCTCGGCAGCCGCGCGAAGCCAGAAATCCCGCACTCCTTGAAACCATTCCCATGTGTATTCGCAATCCTCCTCCGTGAGCGGGCAGCCATAGCTGTCGGCATCGATTGCGAAATAAAGCTGGCGAAACCCGGCCTCCGTAAGCTGCGACAGTTCCGCGGCAACATCATGCACCTGCGCGGGCGTCTTCAGCGTCATGATGAAATCCGTCCCTGTGTATAGACGCTCACCGCCAAGCACGAGGTGGTTCAGCGGGTAATCGCCGCTATCCCAGGTCAGTCGCCCGCCTGAAAGCGCCCTGTGCATGGCGTCCCAGGCTTTGTCGCTCTCTGCTTTTCGGCCGGGTTGGTTGCGGAAATATTCCTCCTCGATCACGTCGTGAAGATGCTCCACACGCTCCGCTTCGTCCTCGATGGCGCGAAGAGACCGGACCTCGTTGGTGGAAAGTGAGAAGTGGACCCCGAGACAGGACATGGCGTTATTGATTTCCGAGTGCGCCAGGAAACGCTTCACCACTCCAAGCTGCGCAACATCGGATCCATGGCGCCGTGTGTTTCCGAAACCAAGCAATCGGTAGGAGTTGCGAAAAACGTCAGCCGCATGCGTGGATGCAATGAATGGGGGGAGGCGAAACATAATTCTCTCTATGTATCGCGAATGATATGGCCCCCGGATGTCATGTAAGGTTATTCATGTTGCCCCGGGAAGCGTGACCGGCCTGATTCTGAGTCAAGCGAACGAGAGGAATCTCTCTCCAAAAATCCGGGAGGCGGGTCATTTTCTGGGATATTTATCGATAAATCACGTTGTGTGACAAGTCCAATCGGCTTGCCGCCCGATTCCCCCAACAACCCGCCCTCCCCGCTTTTTCGTTTTGCCTTAACGGCCCTACGCCGCATGAGTGAGCAGCGATTCCGCGCGCGCGGCATCCTTGTCAGAGACACTGACCTCGACTTTCACACGGTGCGAAAACTCCTGCTTGTAAACGCAGCCGCGGTAAATCATCTCGTGGCTGCTGTTTTTATCGATCACCGTGACATCGCTGGTGGCGAGACTCTCGATTTCCAGTTGGCGCAGTTGATCGATGATGTTGTGTGCATTGAGCACGGGAATGGTGGCTTCGATTTTTTTCATGGTGCGACCCTGTTTAGCATGGGCAATGCCAGCGCATATCAAGCAACCGGTTAACATCCTGTGGAAAAGATGGTTGCATAAAAATATGACGCGCCATCACCTCACCCGATTCCTTGCATCATGCAAACTTTTGCCACCACGCGGATTGCAATCTGCACGGCCACCAATGAAAAATCCGCCGCGTTCAATCAAAGCGCAGCGCGCGCTGCCGGCAATCAATCACCGCATGATTTCCAGCCAGGAAATCCATTCCCAGCACTCCATCGTATGGAGCCTCGCCTTGCTCCATATAACCTTGATTTGCGATACTCAGCCGGGCGGATACAGTCATCCGCAAGAGGCGGGCCGGAAGCCTGTTCACACCGATTTCCAGGCTCGTAATATTGATCACCCGCGATCCGGACCTCCCGCCTCCCGTCACACTCATGCGTTGCGCAAATTCCGGGGATAAAATCGAGACGTTGTAACCGGTGTCCACGATAAATATCCCGGCGACTCCGTTTACCCGGGCGATTATCGCAATCTCATCCCCTTGTCTCGAAACAAGGCCTGCAGCACGTTTCGGAAATGAGGTGTGCGACCCCGGATTCCCAAACCATATCCGGCCCTGCGTACAATCAATCACCGCCTGGTTGGCGATGAGAATGTCTGCCCCGATAATTCCGTTGATCCGGCTCCCGCTTCCCGCTCCTCTGGCGGTCCAGTCGAGGTTTGAAACATGAATCAAGCGATGACGCACGGGCACCCGGTTCAAGCCAAGCTCCAGGCTGTTGACATCAGCGATATCGAAGCGCATTTCGCCCATTACATTGTATGAGTATCCTCCCTCGTTTCTTTCCATGCGCAACACGTTCGCAAACCTGTCGCTCAAATACGAATTGCCTGCCCCCGTATCCACCAGGAAATTCCCCTTCACACCATTCACCCGCGTTTCCACGAGCATTTTGTGTTGTTTGGTGATTGTCACATCCACAGCATTGCCACCACGTAACACGCCCTGGCCCCGGACCGGAGGATTAACAAGGCCTATAAGAAACATAGCGACCAGCGTTGCGAATTTCATAAGAGCACCTCCATTTACTCCCCGCGGATCATTGCCCTCAGCGGTATCAGATCCTCATCATCCGCCGCAATCTTCCGATAACCGGACTGCAGCTTGAATGCCTTTTTCAGATAGCCCTTCGCCGTTTCCAAATCCCCGAGCTGGCATTCATAACACGCCAGGTTGTAGTGAATCAGCGGCTCGCCGGGATGCTGCTTCACGGCTTCCAGCAGGATCGTCTTTGCTGCCTCGATCGATTCGGCCCTGCGTGTCGCGTACGCCCACGAAATCCACCACTGCACATTCTCGGGATCGCTCTGCGCGAGTTCCTTCGCCATGTCCCGCGTGAGATCCCATTTCCGCAGTCCCTGGCAAATGGCAAGCCTCGCCCCGACCACCTCCAGCAGTTCCCGGCATTCCGTGGAAATTTTCTCCAGCTCTTCGGTCGCATCGCCGTACATTTTCAGGTCGCAATATCCGTACGCGGCATTGAGATGGTGGAGGTCTTCGGGTTCGAGCGTCATTTCGGCCCAGGCGTTGCCTTTTGGTGTGATTCGAGTACCCCGAGGGCTGTGGAGGTGGGATTCGTTGTTTCACGGATCACATCGATCTGCTCTTTAGTAAGCAAGTAGTTACCGCCAGGAATTTGTTTGTAGTATGGCGGACTCTTTGGGTCCATCATGATCCAAATCCTTTCGCCATTGTTAATGCCAGGCACGCAGACAATATGGTATCCGTTCATCTCGTTGAATTCGATGTTGCGGATCGGCGAACCACGATGCTCAGCTTCCAAAACTTGAAGCATGGAGCATTCCGCCTTGTCGGAGCCGCTTTCATGTCCATCGCCCGGCCTTGTGCAGGCAGTCATTGCACAGGCAACCACAATATGCAGAATGTAATCTGGCGCCTTCATTTTGGCTGGGACATCAACATTTTTGGTTCAGACTTCATCTGGTCAATTTTTCACTGCTCAAAATAGCGGCGCATCCTCTTTTCGGATACCCGTTTTTTTGGAAAATAATTTGGAGGTCACCATAGTGGCACACGCAAACACGAGCGCAGGCAGCCATATCCAGACCGCCTCGCTCCTTATCACATCCATGCCCCGAGGGCTGAAAAACCCCGTGCCAATGGGCGACACCTGGATCGGATTCCACGGGAAAAAGTAGCGGTGATTGCTGAACGGGGCGAAGAACGCAACTCCAAGCCCTCCATCGGTGAACGCATCCAGAATCCCGTGTGAAATTGTCGCAAGGAAAAGGTAGAGCCACAAGGTCCGCCAGCCCATCTGCCGCTCCCTGCCATAAATCGCGGCAGCGGCAATCCCGCTGAAGACCAGCGCAAATGCAATTGAATGCGTCAGCCCCCGGTGACCGAGCATATCTTCATAATGGACGCCAAAGCGAAATCCGATGACATCGGCATCCGGCACCATGGAGCAGATGATCCCGTAAATCCAGAACCGCGCTGATTTGGGCTTGGGAAACGCCGTTCCTAACGCGGCGGCTGCAACGCCATGGGAAAAAATGGTGGCCATTTGGAAACGATACCGGGAACCTTGGGAAATGCCAAAATGATTGCTCAATAATTGCTTCCATTGCCGCGCAGGCATCCATTGGCGTGAAGTTCGCGACACCTCCTTCTTTCGTGCCTGCAGTCACACGTCCCGGCACCCTTTCCCGGCGTGCTCTATTTAAACTCGAGGATCAGCACATGGTCGCTCACGGTCAGCGGAACAGCATTGGCGCTTTCGAGCGTCTGCGTCGGAACCACGCCGGTTGTCGGATCATAAATCTTCACACTGGCGTGTGCGCCCCCCAGATTTACAGTGATGTCATTCGAGCCTTGTACCTGCTCGCCCCATACTGCGAGTTCAAACGTACCGTCACTCTTCTGCATGAGCATGTCATGGACGGTGGCCGGTTGATTCTGGATTGCATAATTAACCTTTCCCTGGGAGGCAGGAGCGCCCGTGTCAGCAAGGATGCTGGTGAGATTATGCATATATTCCGCGGCTTTTCTCGGCGTTGTCAGGTCTCCCTTGTAAAAACCGAAGGCGCCATCCGAATCGTCCGTGAATTCATATACGAAGGTGTACTTCCAGCCCGCTTTGTACTGGGCGAGGTAAGTATTTATAAGCACCTTGCCCTGGCGGTCATCACCGGCAGGCGTTTTGTCGGTCTTCCAGCCGGTCTCCGTCGTTACCTTGGAGATCACATCCAGTTCCTTCTCCGTGTAACCCGTGAATTTCTTCCGCCAAGTCAGGCCGTGATTGCCAAAGAGATGATCGATCGCCGCCTTGGGCTTTGTGGTTGCCGCAAGGGTCGCCTGGTTGTCGATCATCCCCTTGATGTGGCCGCACACATAGTTATGACAATTTACAAAGTCCGCAAACCGCGTGCCGTCCGGCATCAACGTATGCGCGCCAGTCGGGATCGTCAGAAATTGGAGACCGCTGTTGTCATCCTCGGCCCCGGCTTCGCTCACCCCGAAGACCGGATATCTTTTCAGGGCAGAATCATTTTTAACATCACGGTACAAATCCCTCTGGAAGTTTGCTACTGGAACCCACGACTTGAGCTTGTTTGAGTTTTGCCCCTGGTAGGTCACTCCCCCGAAATTATTCGGTTCGTTGGGACCTTCCACGGCCAGCAGCGCGCCTGCAGCGTCCAGTTCCTTGCACGCCGCGATAGTCTTCGCAATCCGGTCATCGTGGGCGCCGCTTCCCGGGCCGAACACCACCATTGCATCGGCCTCCTTGTGCAACAGGAGCAGCCCCGTCATGTCGAAATTCCCATCGGCCCCGTCCCGTATATTGCGGATTCCCGAATACTTCAGCGGACCAGCCAGTTTTTCGGCAGGTTGACGGTGCTGGACATGGACGCAGACACCGATGGAATTCAGAAAATCGTTCGCGCTGATCGCGGTTGCATCGCCTGCGGTGGCCGTCGTGATTCCGGGCGCGCTGGCAGTGATCAGGACCGCTATGACGGCAAGTTTATGAAGGGAAGGAATGAGGGTTCGTTTTGCAGGATATTGTTCCATGATTTTTTTGGGGGGCTGGAAAGTTCGAATTTCGAGGAAAAACCATTGATTGGCTCTGACGAAGCCAGAGGCATCACCATAACGCTCCAAACCACTTCAGAAAACTTTCAATTTGCTACACAAGTATATGTGCATAATGCAGAAGGAAAGGAAAATGACCAAAACCACTTTTTGTTATTTCCCGGGAGTCTTAAATCACCCCAACCATGCATCTACCACTGGTGATAGCTTCGCAGCCACATCCGCAGCAAAAATCGCGACAAACACTCCGGCCACGACATCCAGCGTGTAATGCGCCCGCAACACCAGCACAATCATGATTTCCCCCAGCGCGATCGCCGCGACCACCACCGCCAGCCAGGCCGGCCCGTAATGTGCTGCCTCGATTGCTCCCAGCACCGCCAGAGCGGTGTGACCGGAGAAAAAGAGATCATTGCCCACCTCGTATGTCACAAGCAGCGCGGGGAACCCCGGGTATCGCCAGATCACGCCAGGTGGTGGAGGCAGCGTGCACAGGCTCTGGCAGATTTGCCGCAGGCCAAAGACGATGAGAATTGCGAGGAATGGCGCGAACGTCCTGCCAAAGATCGCTCCGCCTATGAGAGCAATCCCTATGAGGTCGATGAAGATCGAGCTGGTGATCAGGGCTGCATTTGCAGCGCGCTCATTCGTGGCAAAATAATGATGCCAGCGGGCCGTGAGGTCGTGAATACCATCGCCGATTCCTTCCTTTGATGCAGCCTTGCGCCCGATCATCGACTGCGTCCAGAACCAGACAACGAGGCCTGCGACAACCACGGCGGCGCGGAGAGCGATGGTATGCCAGGGGAAAATGGCGGGAATCAGGGCCATAGGTATGAATGACGAAGCACGAATGACGAAATCCGAAACACGAACTTCGGCGTGCTAGGTTCTTCATTCGTCATTTGGTCGTTCGTCATTCTTTCGGGTTTCGTCATTCGACATTCGTCATTTTATTCCCCCGCCTCAACGCCTTGCTTTCTTCGAGCATGGTTTCGAGTTGGCGGCGGAGTTCGATGGAAACAGGATCGCCGTCCGCGCCGCGATCGCGCGTTGCAGGCACCTCGATTGCCTCACCCACGGAGATCACCGCGCGCAACGGTGGGTGCGGGCGGGAGCTGTCTGTAAGATCCTCCTCGTAGCGCTCCACGGTTTCCAGCAGGCGTTCCGGCGTGGGCATATCGGCAAGATAATCGCCCGAGTAACAGTGCAGTTGCTGCACGAAATACAAATCCGCGAGCTGGCGCCACCGGCGAGCAATTTCCTCCTCGTCGAGATCACCGTGGACCATGTCGGGCAGAATCGCGGAGCGCAGCCGCTTTACGCGTTCCATAGTGTCCGGCACGCGGCTTCCACCGGTCCACTCCTGCTCCAGCGGCAGGAGCAGGTGATCAAGCAGGCGCGGGAGACGCTCGATCACGCCCCCGTGCTGCGAAGCTCCGAGATACTCGATTTCCTTGAGGGCGAGCAAAGCCTGCCCCGCCTTCACGATCCGTTCACGCAATGGCAGATGCCCCTGTGACTGCCAGGACAACCGCGTTTCGATCGTCTCCAATACCGGCACAATGGCCGCCCCGATGTCGCCCTCGAAAAAGTAGCGGATGAAAACCGGGTGCACCACGACTTTGCCGGGAGCCGACGAAGCCGCCCGCTGCTTCGCCGCGGCGCGCCCGAGGAACGCAATGCCGTCCATAAGGTTCATGAGCCGGTCATTGTTGCGGCTCACGAAGCCTTCCGGGAAAAGCACGAGCGGATATTTGGCCGCCGCGAGTATGCCCGTGGCGCATTTGAGCGAATCGCGGTCCATGCCCTCCCGGTAAACGCTGAATCCGCCGAGGCGCGGCAGCAGATATGACATCACGCGATTCTGCATGAACAGATGCCAGCTCGCCATGATGTGAAAGGGTCTGCCGGCTTCGCGGGAGAGCAGTGCCAGCACCATCGGATCGCAAGGCCGGCAATGATTCGGCGCCAGCAGCACGCCCGAACCCTCATCCAGCGAGGCGCGCAGCCGCTCCGTGCCATTGAATTCCCATGAAGTCACTCCATGGCTCCTGCGCAGATAGGTGGGCAGATACCACTGTATGATCCGCTCCCATACCGGGCTGAAACGCGGCGGAACGAAGCGGTAGGGTTTGGCAATAACGATGTTTTGCATGGACGCGAGCGGGAAATCGCCTCTGTATTCACATCGTTGCTGATTTTTTCCACCGCTCCAAGGCTTGTTTTCGGCTTGGACCTCCGCAGGAAGGATTACGCTCTTCCACGGCGCCATTTCCGACTCCCGTCGACAGGGTTATTACCTACCCGGTCTAAGCAATCCTCCCCACTGTAAATACAGAGTCGCAAAACGCCTCAAGGCACACATGAGGCTCTATTTATACCTGTATCAAACGAAAACCGATACTATGAAAACAAATCTACTTGCCCACACACTTGCAGCCGCAATCGCGATCGGAATTGCATTTCCTGCCATGGCAGCCACGGGCTCCGATACGCGTTCCGCAGCGGACAAGCCGGAAGTCAAAATTCTGTTTCACCACACAAGCGAGAATCCTTACGACATCCGCCTCCTTTCATGGTGTGGCGGTCTGGCCAGCAGGGTGCAGATTGTCCCGAAAACTGACAAAACACTGGTAATCGCCTACAATACCGGTGACCTCAAGGGAGCAAAAATCACAGGGCGCGCCCCGACCCGCATTGGTTTCGTGGTTTGCAAAGCCGGCAAAACGACGCTCCTCTTTGATCTTCTCTCCCTTGATAAACGGGCATCCATGCTTCCGAACATGGTGACCAGGGTTTCCAACAAGACGGAATGGCGCATGGCCCTCGACCTGCAAAACCGCGGTCTGCTTGATGTGAAAACCTTCGCACATACCGGAATCTGCAATGACCGGTATGCATACTCCCCGGTTCCCGCGACCAACCGGAGCAATCCGGCTTTCAAATTGTAAACTGTTCCTCCGCGTACGTTCCGGCTGCCTGACCGCCCAGGCAGGAGCAAAAGCGTTCCCGCATACCTCGCATGCGTTCGACTTGACATCAAAAAACAGGCATGCCTGAATGCGCTGCAAGAAGCAACGGCTTGTGAATCCCAAGCCAGCCCCAAGGAAAGGAACCTATGATTTGCAACGCATGCGGAGTTGAAGCAGCTACGAAACAGGTCCAGTTTCACCAGAATATCGGGGCGCTCGTCATGCGCTTCCACCGGCACATCAAAGGTGAACTCTGCAAATCCTGCGTGCACAAAAATTTCTGGAAGATGACAATGGTTAATCTCACCCTGGGATGGTGGGGAATGATTTCGCTGGTCGTGACACCTGTTTTCATTGTGATGAATCTGGTAAACTACCTGCGTTGCGTGGGAATGCCTCCTGTGTCTCCCACGGCCACGCCTCCTGAACTTACGGAGCCGGCCATGACGTCACTCCGGCCCCAGACGGAACAGATCGTGGCCCGGTTGAATGCCGGTGAGGACGTCAAAAAGATCGCGGCAGATGTTGCCTACGCAACCGGGGTAACCCCCGGCCAGGTGTTTTTATACATCCATGCCCTGGTGCAGGCTTCGCAAAAAGGCTCCTAGAAACAGGAAAAGCATCGAGTGCTGGATCATCAGGAATCCGCACCTCATCCCACCTCGACCACTAGCGCGGTGATATTATCCCGCCCGGCCCGTTCGAGCGCGGCGTGGACAAGTCGGCTCGCAGGATCCTGCGATGTAGCTTTTGTATCGGATGCTCGGAGATATTCCCCGAGTTGATTGTCGTATAAACCGTCGATCAAACCATCTGTGCAAAGCAAAAATCTGTCGCCGGGTTCGTAGGCGACGTTGCCGACCTGGGGATCGACGAATTGGTGGCCGGCCCCAAGGGCTTTTTGCAGGGCGTTGCGGCGGGGATGGTTGTGGGCTTCGCGTTCGTTGATTTCCCCCTTGCGGAAAAGCCAGCCGACATGGGTGTCATCCTGTGTGATCTGGCGGATGCCGCCTTCGCGGGCGGGCAGGTAGTAGATGCGGCTGTCGCCGATGTGGCCGAAATACATCCAGCCCGGTGTGAACCAGCAGAGGCTGAGCGTCGCGCCCATGCCGGAGCATTCCGGGTAGCTCTGCCCGAGATGCATGAGCGCCTTGTGGATTTCGCCAAAGAGCTCGCCCATCACGTCGGGAAATCCGGCTTTCATGCCAACGGCAGTCTGCTTGAACGAACGGGGGAGCAGCCGCGTGATTTTTTCCACGGTAATGCGACTGGCGAATTCCCCCGCGAGGGCGCCGCCCATGCCATCACTCACGGCAAACACGAAGTCGTTCTGCTCGTTGGATGCCTCTCCGGTTTTCCCGAGATAGTAGAATTCGCGGTCGTTAAACTGCAACGCAAGGAAGGAATCCTCGTTGTTCTTGCGAACCTTGCCAACGTGGGAGAGACCGGACCACCGGAAACGGATGGGAGGTGATGATTGTTTTACAGGCTGATCCATCAAGCGGGTTTGGCGGCCTCGGGAAGAATGGTCGCAAACTCAAAATCGATCAAGCAGAAGCGTCCGTCTGCCTGGCGGTAGGTAACGTTCCTCATCTCGGGATCATCGTGGCGGACACCGTAGGGGATGAGGTCGTCGAAGAGTTCTTTCGTGCGGGCTTCGTCCAGGTGCTCGACCCGGGCGCCACAGTTTGAGGTAACGATCTGGAGCTTGTCAGGGAAAGATTCGAGGAGCCTGGGCACAAAGGGGCAGTTCCGGGCCTCGAGATGGCGTAAAACGCGCACTTCGTTCTCAAACCGCTCGCGGGCTTTCGGCCCCTGAAACGTTTTATACACCCGCCCGTCGAAACTCAACCGCACCGTCGCCCTGAGGGTATCCTTTACCTGTTGCATGAAGTGGCAACATGCCCCGTTACAGCAGGACTGGCAAGCTGTGCGGGGCTTTTTCCTGTGTGCAAAAATTCTTTCTCATGAATCACTCTTTTTTTCTTCACAACCAAGGCAATATGGCATTCCATCTGCTTTAGTGCGCGTCGCGCCGAAAAGGCAGAAATCAGGGCAAATAAACCAATTTGGGCGGCTAAATCGGCGCAGCACGCTCAAAAACAGACACAAACTAGAAAATATTAAACACACCATGGCGAAGTACAAATTGGAATATATCTGGCTGGACGGCTATGAGCCCGTCGCCAACCTACGTGGCAAAACACAAATCAAGGAATTCAGTGCATTTCCGAAGCTGGAAGAACTCCCTCTGTGGGGTTTTGACGGCAGCTCCACCCGTCAGGCCGAGGGCCACAGCTCCGATTGCGTGCTGAAGCCTGTCGCAGTGTTTCCTGACGCGACGAAGACAAACGGCGTGCTCGTCATGTGCGAAGTCATGCTTCCGGACGGCAAGCCGCATCCGAGCAACTCCCGCGCGACCATTCACGACGATCCCGGCACATGGTTCGGCTTCGAGCAGGAATACTTCCTTTACAAGGACGGCGCACCACTCGGCTTCCCGAAGGGCGGCGGCTTCCCGCCTCCACAGGGCGAATACTACACCGGCGTCGGGTTCAAGAACGTGGGCAGCATCGCCCGCGAAATCGTGGACACGCACCTGGACCTCTGTTTGTTTGCAGGCATCAACCACGAGGGAATCAACTCCGAAGTGGCCAAGGGCCAGTGGGAATTCCAGATTTTCGGCAAAGGCTCGAAGAAAGCCGCCGACGAAATGTGGATCGCCCGCTATCTTCTCCTCCGCCTCTGCGAAAAATACGAGGTGGACGTGAACTGGCATTGCAAACCGCTCGGCAAGGACGTGGACTGGAACGGCTCCGGCATGCACTCCAACTTCTCGACCACGTATATGCGTGAAACCGGCGGCAAGGAATACTTCGAAGCCCTCATGGCTGCGTTCGACAAATACAAGAACGAACACATCGCCGTGTATGGCCCGGACAACCACCTGCGCCTCACCGGTCTGCACGAAACGCAGTCCATCGACAAATTCAACTACGGCATTGCAAACCGCGGCGCTTCCGTGCGCGTCCCGCACAGCTTTGTCAACAACGGCTACAAAGGCTATCTTGAAGACCGCCGCCCGAATTCACAGGGCGACCCCTACAAGATCGCAAGCCGCATCATCCAGACGATCGAGACCGTGCCGACCAAGTAAGGTCCGCACATCTTCGATTTGGAAAACAGTTAACAGCGACGCCGCCTTTAAACAGGCGGCGTCGTTTGTTTTTTGCCGGTGGCGCGCATTCCGAAGTTGGCAACATTACGGAATGGCTTTAGGGTTGCGGCATGCAGATACATCTAAGCCCGCGTCACCTGACGCTCACGGCCGCCATTCACAGCTATGTGGCGGGAAAAGTTGGTCACCTCGAAGAACTCAGCAGCGAAATCATGGCCGCCCACATCGTGCTCTTTCATGACGAGCGGAAGGATCCGAAGAAGACATACACGGTGAAGGTGCACGTTGCGGTGCCCGGCCCCGACATTCACGCCGAGGATTCCGAGGCGGACCTCTACGCGGCGATCGACAAGGTGCTGGACAAAGTCGCACAGCAGTTGCGCAAGCGTAAAACGCGCCTCAAGGACAAGACGAAGCACGATCTCCAGCGGGCTGCGGAACGCAAAAAATCGCGCGGATAAAACGGTGTTATTTCAATATCTCCTCGATGCGGTTCAACTCATCGTCGGAGAATTGAAGATTTGAAAGCGCGGCGACGTTGTCCTCGATCTGCGAGACCTTCGACGCGCCGATGAGCGCGCTCGTGATCTCGGGCAGGCGCAGGAGCCATGCCAGCGCCATCTGCGCGAGCGACTGGCCGCGCGAGGCCGCGATGTCGTTGAGTTTCCGGAGGCGCTCCAGCATCTCGCCCGACTCCGCCTTCTTGCGGACATTCTGCCCGGACCAGAAATCGGTCGCTGCGCGGGAATCCTCAGGAATGCCGTTGAGATATTTCGAGGTCAGCAATCCGTTGGCAAGCGGCGAGAATGCAATCACCCCCACGCCGAGTTCGCGTGCGACCGGGATGAGGTCGGTCTCAATCTCGCGCCCCAGCATGTTATAGCGGGGCTGGTGGATCGTGATGGGCGCCCAGTTCTTGCGCTCCACGAGTTCGCACGCCTGGCGGGTGAATGCGCCGGAATAGTTGCTCACGCCCGCGTAGAGCGCCTTGCCGGAACGCACGATCTGCTCAAGCGCGCCGATGGTTTCCTCAAGCGGCGTGTCAGGATCGGGCCGGTGCGAGTAGAAAATGTCGACGTAGTCCAGGCCTAGCCGCTTCAGCGACTGGTCACACGACGCGAGAATATATTTGCGCGAACCCCACTCGCCATACGGCCCCTTCCACATGTGATAGCCAGCTTTCGTCGAGATGATCAGTTCGTCGCGCGGCATGTCCTTCAACACATGGCCGACGACGATCTCCGCATTGCCGGCAGGGCGGCCGTAATTATTCGCCAGGTCAAAATGCGTGATGCCGAGGTCGAACGCGCGATACATGCATTCACGCGCCGTTTCCTCCCCACGGTATCCGCCAAATGTCTCCCACGCCCCGAGCGAAATGGCGGGCAGCTTCAGGCCCCACTTGCCGCATTTGCGATAGATCATTTTTTCGTAACGGTTTTCAGCAAATGTTTTCATGATTCTTAATCCGCGTTGGTCGGGGCGTCGTCGTCCTTGGGAGTCGGAGTTGGCTTTGACTTGGCCTTTTTCTTCGATTTCGACTGGTCTTTGAAAATTTCGCGCATGATTTTGCCTATCATCGGGGCGGCGAAATCACCGCCGTGCGTGCTCTGGCCGATCTCGCCCTCGTAAACGGCGGCGAAGGCAAACTTCGGCTTGTCGGCCGGCACGAAGCCCGCGAACCATGCGGCGTTACGCTCCTTCTTTTTCGGGCCCCATTGCGCGGTGCCGGTTTTGCCGGCCATCTGGACGTTCTCCACGGCGGCCTTGTGCGCGGTGCCGGAGCCGCCGGTAACGACATCGACCATGGCTTTTTTCAACTCGGCCATGTGCGTCGGCGCGATGTTGAGCTCGCTCTTCGCGCGCACGTCGTAGGCGGTGATGATCTGGTTCTCGATGCTCTGCACCTGTTTTACAAGGCGCGGCTTGTACATCGTGCCGCCGTTGCCGACCGCGGCCATCGCCTGCGCCATTTGCAGCGGGGTCACCAAGGTGTCACCCTGGCCGATGGACATGTTTGCCATGTCGCCATTGAGCAGCTTGCGACCGTAGACTTTCTTCATGTAGTCGTCCGTGGGAATCCTGCCCTCCGCCTCGGCACGGAGCGGGATGCCGGTCTTGAAGCCGAACCCGCATTTGAACGCCCAGTCGGTAACCCACTTCGCCCCGGTCTTGATACCGACCTGGTAAAACCACGTATCACACGATTGCTCCAGCGCCTCGTGAAAATCCAGCGATCCCGCGTCGCCCTTTTTCCAGTTGTGGAACGTGATATTGCCAACCTCCATCGAGCCGGGGCATGGGAACTGATCGTGCAGCGAGATCGCGCCGCTTTCCAGCGCAGCGATGCCGACGAACACCTTGAACGTCGAGCCTGGCGGATAGGCGGACCGGTAGGCGCGCGGCAGCAGCGGGTTCTGCGGATCGTCGCGCAGGGCGTTGAAGTTCTGCTCGGAGATCGTCGGCACGAATACGTTCGGGTTGAACACCGGCCACGAAGCCATCGCGAGGATATCGCCGTTGTCCGGGTCAATGATCACGATTGCGCCGCGTTTTGCGCTTTTCGCCAGCGTCTGTTCGCACAGGCGCTGGAGGTTTTCGTCGATGGTGGTGACCACTGTGTAGCCCGGAACGGGCGGGATAGCCACTTTCTCGGAAACCTTCCTGCCGGTGGCGTCGATGGCGATGTTCATCTGCCCCACCTTGCCCGTGAGCTGGCTGTTGAATGTCAGTTCCAGCCCTTCGCGACCTTCGGTTTCGGGCCAGAGCAGATCGTTGTTCTCGACCGTCTTCTCAAGCTGCCGTCCGTTCTTGCCCGCGTAGCCGAGGATGTGGCCGGCCAGGATTCCGTCCGGGTAAAACCGGAGATAGACCGCCTCCAGGGAAAGGTTTGGCTGGGGATGCGCCTTGAAGCGTTCCAGTTCCTGCGGCAGCAGATCCTGCGCGATTTCCAGCGGAAGCACGCCGCGGTTGTGGTAATGCTTGAGGATCTGTTCATCCGGCGCATCCGCGCTACGTCCGATCACGCCGCGCGCGATGCCGATCTGCTCGTGCGCAAACGCAAGCACCTGCGGATCGGTGAATTTCAGCGGCGTGGGAAAATTGATGGCCAGGTTGTAGCTTACCCGGGTCTGTGCCAGGGGGTTGCCATTGCGGTCGGTGATCTGGCCGCGCGGCGCGGGGATGCTGAGCAGGTAAGTGCGGGCCTGTTTCTGGGTCTCCCAAGTGGGCGTCAGCGCGCTGTCATCGGGTGACGGGCTCACGGCAGGGCGTTGCGCCAGCAGCGTGCTGCCGAGAAGAAAAATGGGGATCAGATTCAGGAACTTCACACTGGAAATGTCGGAACGCCAGATTACGTCGCATGAACGGCGCAGATGTCCAAGACAAAACATCGCTGTTTGGAGATTTTCACCCTCCGGATTCCGGCTGGAAAAAGCCACCAAGCCATCGCACAAATAGCGCACCGCCCCTTTGAATTCAATGCGTGGTGCCCGGGCCATGGGGTTGTTTTTACCTACTTTTGGGGATTTTGCGTTGAGGATGGCGGGCGAAAGCGGGTTTGTTGCTGACTGTGTGGCATTTATGCGATACTTGAGACATTTTTCGACAGACAAAAAGCTCCCAAAATGGGGATGTTTTTTCCCTTTTTGTAGTATGTTTGGCATACTTGCGGGGTGAATACGGGCGTGGGCCCTCTTGACCTCTTCGATCTCTTCGACAGGCTCAGGACTTAAAGCAGGCTCGAGACCTTCGGGCTTTCGACCCAACCGCTTCGACAAGCTCAGGACTTCCAGCCCGTTCGACACGCTCAGGACTTTCAGCAGGCTCGGAATCTTGCGTAACGGACAGTGTGCTGGAAAGTATCTTTTCATTTCCCACGGTCGTTGATGCCGTGGGAGGGAATGTCAATAAAATTTGGCCGAGTTTTTACCGTCACGGATGGGCACGAAATTCAATGGCTGCGGTCAGCAATTTGAATCCGAATTCTGACAAGAAATGAATCCTGACGTCATTTTCCGCAGTTATCCAATTTCCATTGAAATAACTGTTGTCATTTGGTACACTGGTCCAATGGATGTCACTTCTGCTCAAATATTGCTTGATGGTAGCATTGAACAAGAACGACCGGAATCAGTTCAATCTGAACTGGCTCGTTTTTCAGCGGCGAGTGCAGAAGAGCATGGTTTAGTAAATATCACTCAAGGCGGATTTATTTTGAATCGCAGTAAGCAGCTTGTGCGAAGGCTGGTTATGCAACGCCGTTTGACACCTTTCGAGTTTTTTGGACGGACGTATCTGTCCGTCAGAGAACTAAAAGAATTCGAGAAAATGGAAAGAGTCCCTGGACGGCCATGGGGCAAACGCATTGTGACTGCTGCGAAACTGGCTGCCGTTTCGATGATCGATCCCGGCCAACGCAGGCACGATGTGACGAAAGACTTCAAACATCAGAGTCAACCAGTGATCGAATAAAATAAACGTTGTCATAAGACAACGTTTATGTTCTATTGAGGACATGTTTCTCTCAATAGTTAAAAGAGCGGCGTTCCGGGAGGCGTGGGTATGAGCCAAGTTCAAATCCCTTTGTTTCCGATTGATCAAAAGACAACTTGGAGCGAATTCCCGGATATAGTCGAGGTGTTCGCTACCCATTTCGAGGAGCGTACCGGCGACTTTCCTCCGATGTTAATCTTTGAGCCCAGTGAGAAATTGTTTGCTCCAGGATCCAAGTTCAATGTTTCCGAGGCTCCTGAAGAGATTATTGTTGTTTCGATCAGCCCGGACGTTAGCAACGCGATGTTCGAAGCGTTGAAACGTGTAGAGGCTCGTGAACCCAAGGGCATTCCCTACCAGAGCAAGCCTGTCAAAATCAAAGATAACACTCCAATCAAAAGCATTTTCCGGCAGATGGCGGCGATGCCTGTCACGGTCTATAGTTTGACATTTCTGCTAAGCGATTCTGATTCCATAACGGTCTTTTTCGTAAGGACTCCTTTCACGGTTAGTGAATTTCGTAGAGAGATGGAAATGCCTATCACGTAAGGAACATGTGGCCGGCGAAGTAAAAAGAAGCCGGAATTTATCTGGAGAAAATTAAAAAAACAAAACCACATCTGATAATTTGTGTCCGTGAGCGATCCCTTCTTGCCTCAAAAACAGCATTACTTGCCAGCCGTCTATTTGAAGCAATTCTCGACCGACGGAAAAAATGCCACTCGTACTTCTCAAATTTGGCGGTTAGGCGGAAAGGGATCACAAGAAGTGTCGGTCGAAAGCCAATGCCACGAGCGTTTCTTTTACTCGGCGAGCGCCCCGGCCGAGGCCGAACAATTTTTTCAATCGTTTGAAGGTCCGTATGGCGAACTAGCTCAAACGATTTGGCGAAAGGAACAGAACAAAAATTTGAAAGAATATTTCGGCTTGATCTTGTTTATGGTCAGCCTGCATCTGCGAAATCCTGCATATGAAATTCGGCAACGAAATATTGCCCGCATTGATATTTACAAACTATTGGAGCAGCAATTTGTCCATCATGTGTTACTGCGTGGCTCGGGCAAAGTGCCAACGAATGATGAACTTTTCGACATTTTAAAAGAAAAGTGGCGCGTAAAGTTATTTTCAACGACTACCGGAGCATTGGTGACATCAGATAATCCCGTGTTGTGGTATTCAATGGATGAAAGCGGAGATGTTCATTGGATACTGCTTCCTGTAACGCCTTACTGCTGCGCGATTGCTTTTGATCATACCACTGTGGCGGTAAACGGTTTTGAGCTTACGGCAAGTGATGAAGAAAATGTGAATAGGGAGCAGACGAGTTCGATGATTAAGGCACTCTACGCGCATGAACCATTTTGCCCCGACGTGGTTTCTGCTGCGCCCGAATTTTGGAGCAGGCATCAATCGCCAAAAGGCTGGATTGATGCAGATACATGGCAGATGAATGTACGGCGATACAAAGGACGTCTTAATTTTATTCAGCCAATTACTTCCATATCCTAAGCCGTTGGGGAAATGGGGTCCGAGGGAGGTAGATTTGGGGAACGAGAAAGGAACTGCCATGAACTACGTAAGAATCGACATTCATAAGAAGTATAGTGTGCTATGCTAGCAGGATGAACAAGGCTTGAAGCTGGCTGAAGCGCGGTTTGATGGCACGGATCCTCGGAGATTTTGCCTACCGTATTCCGGCCGGAGCAAGCCTCACCTTGCAGCGAGAAATTCGACAACCTGCTCGGCGAGCTTGCGGCCGATGCCTTCGGTGGCGGCGATTTCATCGACGGTCGCCTTGCGGAGGCGGGCGACGGAACCGAATTCCTTTAGCAAAAGGTGCTTGCGGTTGTCGCTGACGCCGGGGCAATCGTCCAGGATGCTCTCGGCGATGCGGCGTTTCATGAGGAGCTGGTGGTAGCCGTTTGCGAAGCGGTGCGCCTCGTCGCGGATGCGCTGGAGGAGGCGGAGCGCGCCGGAATCCTCGGGCAACAGCAATGGAAGCGGGCGACCGGGGCGATAAATCTCCTCGAATTCCTTGGCGAGGCCGATGATCGGGACCTCGTGCAGCCCGAGGCGCTGGAGTTCCTTGCAAGCGCTGCCGAGTTGCCCCTTGCCACCGTCCACGATGATCAAATCGGGGATTCGAACCGGCGAATGGGAAAGCTTCGTCAAACGCTGCGCGGTATCAGCCGCATTCTCCTGCGAAAATTCGGGATCATAATCGACCGATGATTCCCCACCGGCACTCCCCTTTTCCGCCCTCTTTCCTCCGCCCTCCGCCTTTTCTTCCGCATTTTGCCCCACCTCAAGCAAGACACGCGAGTAACGCCGTCTCACCACCTCCGCCATGCTCGCAAAATCATCCTGCCCATCGACGGTTTTGATCCGGTAGCGGCGGTAGTTTGACCGGTCGGGGATGCCGTCCTTGAAGCTGACCATGGAGGCGACGATGTGCGTGGTGGAAATGTTCGAGATGTCGAAGCACTCCATGACGCGGGGCGGAGCGGGAAGTTGCAGGGCGTCCTTGAGCCCGTTCAGGTCGGCGGCGGGGTCGATGGAATTTGGCATCGAGTGGCGGGTGAAGCGCTTCATCGGCTTCATGGTCTGCCGCAGGTCCTCGAGCATGGTGCGCAACTGCGCAGCGCGCTCGAAATCGAGTTTGGCCGCTGCCGCTTTCATCTCAACCTCGAGTTGCTCCATCAATTCCGGCGTCTCGCCGGCAAGGAACGCGGATGCCTGGGTGATGCGCTCCCGGTATTGCTCGGCGGTGACGTCGCTGAGGCGCGACGGCACCTGGTAGCTGGAATATTTCAACTCCTTCGCGCTCGGTTCGCCGCGCCCAAAGGTGAGCACGCCGAATTTTTTCCGCATGAAATTGATTGTTTCGCGCAATGCTCCCGCATTCGCGTAGGGGCCGAAATAGCGGGCGCCGTCGTCCTTCTTGATGCGGGCAAAACGGAAGCGGGGCCAGGTTTCCCGTTCGTCCACTTTTATCAGAAGGAAGCGTTTGTCGTCGCGGAAACTGACATTGTATTTCGGCCGGTATTCCTTGATGAGCCGCCCCTCGAACAGCAGCGCCTCGGGCTCGCTCTTCACCGTGTGCACCTCGAAATCCCAGATGCTGTCTAGCAGCGCGCGGGTCTTGATGTCCGCGGTCATCTTCCTCGACGGCATGAAGTACTGCCCCACCCGCTTGCGCAGGTCGCGCGCCTTGCCCACGTAGATCACCCGGTGAAGCCGGTCGCGCATGAGGTACACGCCGGGCTTGTGGGGAAGCTCGTGGACTTTTTTCTGGAGATCGGGTTTTTCTGAGGCGACTTGCATGTGAAATACGACAGTAGCATATCACATGATGCCGCGCCGATGCGAGCAGGAAGCCTTCGGCCGTCCATGCGGGGTATTATTCGCCACCGTCTTATTGAGGTGGCATTTTTCAGCGTGCGGCCATCAGAAAAAACGAACCGCCATGCCCGGGGTAAAATGCGAGATCCTTCGCTGCGCTCAGGATGACACCGCGTTTGTGGTTGCGGTACACCGAAATATGCCGCCCATTGAGCTAACGAAAATAATTCGCGCGCGCACCGCCCCAGGTTGTGTTCACGAATTATTTTCGTTAGCTCAATGAGACAGCATTTCCCGACGTGCTGGTACCAGAAAAGCGGCGTCATCCTGAGCGTAGCCGGAGGCTTTGCGGAGCGGAGTCGAAGGATCTCTCAAACGTCCCTGTGGTTGCCACCAGGAGAAGAATTGAACCGCACCGCCCGGAGGGATTCGAGAGGTCCCTCGTCGCTGCGCTTCCCTCGGGATGACATGTTTTGGGCGCCAACTGCAAGGCTGGGTCTGTGTCGCCTGTGGAATCATATTCTCAAATACTCCCAAGTAAAATAATTCGTGAACACAACCTAGTGGCCGCCCTTGCCGCGCTTCATCCGGTCGGCGAGCAGCCCGTGGTTCGCCTGCGTGGGGTCGCCGTACACGTTCCCGGCACGGTCACGCCCGCGCGCCAGGTAAATCTGGTGGTAATTGTGTTTCTCGCGGTTGAACCGGGTGCGGGCGCTGATGTATCGCATCGTGTAGCCGCAGCGGCGCAGTTCGCTCGTATTTGGTTCGCTGCCGTGCATCAACCGGCCGTCGTGCAGGCTCGCCTGGCCGGCCTCCAGTTCGATCGCCACGGCCTTGCTATCGTCGCGCTGGCTTTTTCTGATTTCGGTAGCGAAAACATTTTTCGTCGGATCGACCGGGTCGTAATCGGAAAACCCGTTGTCATGGGTCCGGGGAATGACCTGCATGCAGCCGTTTTCCCGGCGGGATGGATCGATCGCCAGCCACACGGTCACCACTTCCATGGGGTCAAGCATTCCCCTCCAGTAGCTGGAATCCTCGTGCCACGGAACGCGCTTGCCATTGCCGCGCGGCTTGCAAATGAAGTGGCTTGAAAACAGCGCGATATCCGGCCCCAGCAGCGGCTCCACCAGATCGAGCACTTCGTCTGCAAAGAGCCATTCGAACAATGCGGGATGGACGAAATGCGGAACATCCATCCCTTCCGGACGCTCGTTTGGAGGCAGGGCGGCAAGCATGTTCTCGAAATAACCCTTCAACCCGTCGAATTTCGCCTGGGGAAAGACTGGTTCCTTGATGATAAGATAACCCTGGTTGCGGAATTCGGATACCTGGGCGGGATTCAGGCGCGGGGTGGCGATGTTGTTCATATTCTATGCTGTAGCAGTATAAGCTGCACAAATCTTCCGTTGAAGCAGCATTTTATTATGTTATACCGGCATTATGCAGCATTTGCGTTTTCGTGACTTCGTCCGGAAGGGCGAAGAATGCCATTTCGCCCGTGTCCATCTCACCTCCCTGCATCTGCCCCCACATGATCACGATTTTTACGAGGTTTTCTGGGTGGAGGCAGGCCGGGGCTGGCATCCTTTCAATGGCAGGAAGCAGGAATTGCGTCCCGGCAACCTGGTGCTTATCCGCGCTGCCGACCGGCATGCCGTGTTTGCGCAGGATGGCAAGGGCATCCGCATCGTGAACGTGGCGTTCCAGCATAAGACATGGCGTTGCATTCACGGGCGCTATTTTTCCGGCGCTGCAGACCCCTTCGAACGCCCCGGGCGTGAACGTGAATTCCTTTTTACCGGCAGTTCCACCATGCGCATGAAAAATCTGGCCCGGCATTTTGAAACACCCCGGCGCACGCCGGTTCAGATCGATGGATTTTTGCTCGAGCTCGGCAATTTCCTGTTATCGGGCCGCGACGAACCGCCCGGCGAGCGAATGCCCGGCTGGCTGGCGCGCGCATACCACGATATCCGTTCCCCGGAACGACTGGCTGGCGGGACGCGTGAATTCGCAAAGCTGGCGGGACGGAGCGCAGACCACGTCGCACGCGAAGCGAAACGCTGGCTGAACAAAACCCCCACCGGGATCGTAAACGACGCGCGCATGGAATATGCGGCCGCACGGCTTGTTTCAAGCGAGGAGCCAATCCTGAATATCGCCCTCGAATGCGGGCTGAACAATCTCGCGCATTTTTACCTGTTGTTCCGCAATCATTACCACACCACCCCGCGTCATTACCGTTTGCAGGAGCGGCGCATTACGGGGGGAGGGTGACCGGCCCCTGAAAATTTTTATGAATAAACCCGCGCAGGGAACTGTCTGATAACGTCTGGCAGATGTTGCATCCTGTGGCGCAACAGTTAATATACAAAACCTGAATCCATGAAATCCGCCGTTTACACGCTGGCTGCCATATTGTCCTCGTCCACACTCTGGGCACAGGAGACCACCTCTACTGTCTCCCCGGTTAAAGTGCCGTCCACGCTTCTCGATCTCGTAAGATCCGGCGGCTACACGATGATCGCGCTGGGCGCGATGTCGGTGATCACGGTGATGATGGTGCTGATTTATCTCGTCACCCTCCGGCGCGGGACGGTCGCCTCCGCCCATTTCATGAACACCGCGGACGTGCTTTTGAAGAAACGCGATTACCACGGCCTGCTTGCAATCTCGAGCCGGCACAGCGAAATGGTGGCGCGCATCGTGCAACGCACGCTTGATTTCGCCACGAGGAACCCGAACGCCTCCTTCGCGACAATCCGTGAAATCGCCCAGACGGAAGGTTCCACCCTGGCGGCGGGGCTCCAGCACCGGATCGTTTACCTTGCGGATATCGCCATGCTCTCGCCGATGGTCGGGCTGCTCGGCACGGTGATCGGCATCATCAAATCCTTCGGCACCCTGGCCAGCAATACGTCCCCCAGCGCGCGCCCGATGCTGCTGGCAGGCGGCGTTTCCGAGGCGCTCATTTGCACGGCGGCGGGCCTGATCCTCGGCATCACGGCGATGGCGTTTTACTCGGTATTCCGCGGCAAGGTGCAGAACCTCATCTCCGACCTCGAAATCGCATCCTCCCACGTGCTGGGGTTGCTCGCGCTCGATTACAACAAGAAACAGGACACCTCATCGAAGGCGTTTGCCGCCGACGAGGAGTTTTAGGCGACCCTGCCGGCCATGAATTTCCGCTCACGCTCCAAGCCTGAAGTTTTCGGATTCCAGATCGCCCCGATGGTGGACGTCCTGCTGGTGCTGCTCGTGTTTTTCATCGTGACGTGGAATTTTGCCCTGAGCGAGAACGAGCTGGATGTGAAAATCCCGAATGCGAGCAAGGCCAAGCCGACGGAGCAATACGTGGGACAGGTGGTGGTGAACGTGAAATCCGACGGCACGATCGTTTTCAACCGCAAGACAATCTCTCCCGCCGATCTCGAAACCAAGCTCTCCGAACTCGCAAAACTCTATCCCGACCAGGCTGTGATCCTGCGCGGCGACCAGAATGCGAATTACAAATACATCGTCGACGTGCTCGACATCTGCCGCAGCGCAAACATTTGGAATGTTGCCTTTGCCACCGGTAAGCTGGAATGAGATCAAAGGGGTTTGCCACGCTGGCTGTTGCCGCGCTGATTTCGACACAGGCCCTCAAGGGGCAGGAAATACGCCGTGCAATCCCGGTGGAACCGCCCACGGCCCCCGCTGTTCCGTTTGACTTCGACAAACCGGCCCCGACTGCCACCCCCACTCCGGTCCGCCACACGCCGGCGCCTGTGCGTCCCACACCAGTTCCTGTTCGTCCCACCCCCGTCCCAGTTCGCGCCACGCCGACTCCGGCTCCGGTTCCCACCCAGCCAGACACGCAGCCGACTCCCGCGCCCGCCGCAACAGCGACCCCGGCCCTCATTCAGTCACGAAGCCCGGACAAGGAACAGATCGACTACGCAAACAGCTTTTACGCGAAAAAGATGTACGACATGGCCGCGCCGGAATATGAAAAATATCTCGGCATCTACGTCGGCGGGCCGGACAGGCAGATGGCGTATTTCCGCCTCGCGGAGTCCTACCGCGCGCAGGGGAGCATGAATGCCGCCAAGACCTCCTACGATACGCTGCTCAACAACTACACCACGGGTGATTTTGTGGGGCCGGCGGCATACCGGCTTGCAGACATCTATTTCCAGGAAGCGAATTACGACATGGCGCTGCCGCTTTACCGGCGCGCTGCCGTGCGGGTGACCGACAAGGCAGTGGTGAATTCCTCCAAATTTTTCGGCGCGCGCTGCATGGAGAACCTTCATTCGCTGCCCGGGGCGATGGCAGCCTACCAGGAGCTCGCGGAGGTAAAGGAAAACAACCCCTTCCGCGAAGCCAGCCGTCTCGCGCTCGCGAGGATCCTCACCGTGCAGAACAAAAAGGTCGAGGCCCACAAGCAATACGAGTTGATTGCAAAGGAAACGGACAAGCCGGAAATCCGCATGGAAGCGCTTGTGAAGGCCGCGCTGATCAAGATCGACCTGGGCCAGAATGAAGTCGCCGCCGCCGACCTGCAAAAGGCGCTGAAACAACCGGAGATCGGGACATGGAAGGAAATCGCGAGCGTGGGATTGCTGCATGCTTATTACGATGCCGGCAATTACAAGCAACTGCTCGCGACCTATAACGCAAGCCCGGGTGATTACTCGACGGATGTCCTCCCCGAGGTGTTGCTGATGGCCGGAAATTCAAGCCGCAAGCTTGCTGATTACAAAACGTCCCGCGCGCTTTACGAGCAGATCATCCGGACTTATCCCGAGTCCACCTACGCAAAGGAGGCCCAATACCAGAGGCTGGTGTGCCTTTACTACGCTGAGGATCCCATATTAACCACGGAGGCGGACAAATACCTCGCGCAAAATCCTGAATCAGAGAAGAGGGACCAGATTATGCTGTTGAAAGCGGAGTCGCTTTACAGGAAACAGGATTACGCGGCGGCGACACCGATCTACCAGAAACTGCAAGACTCAACGCTGCCAGCAGATATGAGGGCTGATGCGGAATTCAAGCTCGGCTGGTGCGAGATGCAGACGAAGGATTTTCCGAATGCGATCACGGCGTTCACCGGGTTCATCCAGGGTTACCCCAAGCACAAGCTCGTGCCATCCGCCCTGGCCCAGCGGGCTGTGGCCTACCAGCAGACGAAGGATTTCGGCCCGGCGCTGAAGGATTTCGACACGCTGATTTCCAGCTACCCGAAAGCCAAGGAACGCGAGCTTGCGCTGCAGCAAAAGGGGCTTCTGCTCGGCCAGCAGCAGGACAACCAGGGGATGTCGGAGGCTTTCAAGCAATTGCTGAAGGATTACCCGCAGACAGCGGCGGCGGCGCAGGCAAACTACTGGATCGGCTGGGCGGCATTCGAGGCAAAGGATTACAAGAACGCAGTGAAGCCGCTGGATGCCGCGCGCACTGCCGACAAGGAGCAATTCTACGAGCGGGCGACACTGCGGATCATGCTGAGTTATTTTTACGTCGAGGATAACGAAAAGCTCGCCGCGGAGGTGGATGCCTACGCAAAAACAAACTCAAAAATAAAGATCCCTGTGGAGGTATTGCGGCGGCTCGGGATCCAGTTCCTCGAAGACAAAAAATTCGAGCGGGCGGAAACCTATCTCACCATGCAGACCAACCGCAAGGACGAGGCGGTGGCGGACGACTGGCTGAACCTCGGGCGCAGTTTCTCCGGCCAGAAGCGATACGACGAGGCGGCAAAGAATTTCAATGTGTACCTCGAATCCGCAAAGCAACCGGTTCCCCGCGCGACCGGCCTGCTGGCCCTCGGCGACGCACTTCTTGGCCTCGGCAACTACGACGGCGCCCAAAAGGCGGTGGATGACGCATGTGCGCTCCAACCGGAAGGCCGCCTGAATGCGGAGGGGCGCATCATGGCCGGAGAAATCCAGATGGCGCGCGGCTCCTACGAGGCAGCCGCAAAATTTTTCCTGAGCGTCTCCGTGCTGCTCGACGACCCGAACATCACCCCGCACGCCATGGAACTGGCAATCGAGGCGCTGAAAAAAGCAGGCAAGGATGCGGACGCGGCCAAGACCCTGAACGATCTCAAAACGCGATACGGGGAATACCTGGAGAAGAAAAAGGAGTAAAGGCAGGCGGGAAAACGTCCGCCGGCCCGCAATAAAATCCAGCAGGCGAGTTTTCACAAAATCCCCCATGGAATGAAGCTCTGGCTGCAACCGCGACAACCCATGGTGGGGCTTTTTCTTTGTGCGGCGGCCGGCATCGTGGCAGCGGATTATTTTGCGGTGGACCCGCTTGTTCCCTTGATCCTGCTTCCGGCGATTGCCGGGCTGCTTTGCTGGCGGCGATCGAGCATGGGAACCCATTTGTTCGTGGCGTGCGCCTTTTTCCTGCTCCACGATTTTCATCTGCTGGATATGCCGGGTAAAAAACTCGCGCGCGAATTTTCAGATGAACCGTTGCCGGTGGTTGCAACAGGCGTCATTGTTTCCGATCCGGAAGCGAAGCGCAATGTAAGGGATTTCCCGGCAAGCCGGTTCCACCTGCATCTTGAATCCATCGAGACCGGCGGCAAAATACTGCGGGAGAACGCCGTGGTGGTGGCAACCTGGCGTGGCGAGCCCCCGGAATACGGCGACCGGGTATCGATCACCGGTGAAGCCGTGAATATCGCGCCGCCCCGCAATCCGGGCCAGTTCGACTACCGGGCTTATGCGCATCGCCTCGGTATTTATTCGGAAATACGCATGCCATACCCGAATGATGGCGAGATCATGGAAAATGACCTGGGCAATCCCGTCATCGCCTTCGCCATTGCCAGCCGCAAATGGATGCAGGAGAAACTCCGGCTGGACCTGGAGGATTCGTCCGAAGCAGCCGGACTCATCCAAGGCATGGTGCTGGGACAGAAAAATGAGACACCGGAGGAAATCCGGGAATTGTTCCAACGCACAGGCACATTGCATTTGTTCGTTGTGAACGGGCTGCACATCGGCATGTTCAGCTACATCGCGTTTATGTTCGCGAGTTTTCTCGGCGCAGGCCGGCGTTTGTCCGTCGTCATCCTGATCCCGATGATTTTTTTCTACGCGCTGCTTACCGGCCTCAGCGCAGGCAGCGTACGCGCATCCATCATGGCTGCGATCGTGCTTGGCACACAGTTTGTGGACCGCAAACCAGTGACATTGAATAATCTGGCCGCCGCAGGGCTGGGTATACTGCTATGGGACACGAATGAGCTTTTCATGACCGGCTTCCAGTTCTCGGCGGGCGTGGTGTTTGCAATCATCGTTTTCGCGGCGCGGTTCCAGCGATTTTTCATGAAATTCGGGACACCGGATTCTTTTCTGCCCCGGAGCCTTTGGAGCCGGGTTCAAAAAGCAGTCCACTTCTGCTTCCATCACCTCTCCCAGATACTCGGCGTCTCCACTGCCGCATTCATCGGTTCGCTGCCATTCACCGCGATCTATTTTCATATGCTGCCCCTGGCTGCGGTGGTGGCTAATCTTGTTATCGTTCCAGTCGCATTTTTGATTCTCATGGAGGGGATCCTCTCGATTCTCTCCGCGGTTTTTTCGAACACCCTGGCTGCAATCTTCAATACCGTGAACGGGATGCTCGCGCGAATTGTTCTTTGGGCTGTCCATCTCTTCGCGCAGATTCCCTATGGGCATATCTATGTCGGCGCCCCGGGATTACATACACCGCCCGCATGTGAAATTACCGTGCTCCATCTCTCTGCTGGCGCTGCAATTCATATTCGCTCATCGGGAAAGGACTGGCTGATCGATTGCGGAAACACGGTGACTTACCAGGGTGTGGTCGCCACTTATTTGCATTCGCGCGGCGTAAACCGGCTCGATGGATTCATCGCAAGCCACGGCGGGGCGAATTACATCGGCGCATCGGATTCCGTGAAACGTGATTTCACTCCGGAACGTACTGACGGACTGCCCCTGGCCGCACCCAATACATCGCTGGAAATTTCCGACCATGTGAAAATCCACGTGCTCTATCCCCCGCCCGGCCTGAATTCGCGCTCAGCCGATGACAAGGCGCTCGTGCTAATGGCCAAATGCGAAGGCCGGCGCGTGCTGATCATGCCCGGTTCAAGCCTGTCTGCCGAACGCTGGCTGCTGGAAAATGTGCACGACCTGGGCAGTGATATCATCATAAGAAGCCAGCACGGAGCCGACATCGCAGACGACCTGGAATTTATAAATGCCGTCCATCCGAAAGCCGTCGTCTGTCTCGCGCCGGATTTTCCGGATACGGCGCAGATCGATGAAACATGGGCGGATGAAGTCGTAAAACATCATATACCGCTTTTCCGCCAGGACCAGACCGGGGCGGTCCGCATCGCGTTGGACCGTGATGGGTTTTCCGTGAGGGCATTTGTCGGCAATCAAACTTTTCTCAGCAATAGCCGGTGAATCGGCAACCCCAGCGCGCGGAAGCGTTTTTCAAAATCGGTCTGGGGATAATCGGGATCATCCGGCCACAGTTCATTTGAAAAACCCTCGTGCGCCAAGGTCACTTTTTTCATGTGCCCGAAGTAGTCGGCGTCATCCGTCGTCAGGCGGAGTTCACCCCCATCGCTCAAGGCGACCCGCACGGCATCGAGGAATTCACGGTTTACGAGGCGATGCACACGATGTTTCCGCTTTGGCCACGGATCGGGAAACATCACGTGAAACACCGACACCGACCCGGCGGGGAGCAAATACCGCACGGTGTAAGCACTCTCCACGCAAAGCACCCGCACATTATCAAGTCCCGCGCGCGCGGAACGGCGGCAGACTTTGCGCACACGCCCCACCAGGCGCTCGATGCCAAGAAAATTGCGGCCCGGATATTTCCCCGCGATGGCGACCAGAAACGCCCCTTCGCCACAACCCACATCGACTTCCAACGGCGCAGGTCGCGCAAATACATCCTCTATTTTGACCGGTTGGAAATAATCAGCTGGTACGAATTCCAATGCCTCGAAATCAAGTGCTGTCTCAGTCATCGCCATCATCTACAGGAAGTAGTCAAAATCCTGCTCGCGGCTGATCCAGCGCCGCAGGCGGAAAATATGCGCGGGCCGGGTGTGAGGGTCGAGCTTCACGAAGTTACGTTCACCGCGCCAGAGGAAACGTTCGTCGGTGAGGAGGTCGTGCACCTGATATGTCTCTCCCTCGAGCCAGCCGAATTCCCCGACCGGGACGTGGATGAAGGAATCGTGCGCCTGGTAAGGATCGAGATTCACGACGACCAGGATGATATTGTCACGCGCCTCGGTCATCTTGCCGTAGAAAAGCACATTGTCATTGTCCGCCTCGAAAAAGCGGAGATTGCGGTAGTCGTGCAGGGCACGGTTTTCCTTGCGGATGCGGTTGATGCGCGTGACCAGATCCTTGATGTTGCCCGGTGCGTTCCAGTCGCGGCCCTTGAACTGGTATTTCTCCGAGTCGAGGTATTCCTCCTTGTTCGGCATGGCGGAATTTTCGCAAAGCTCGAACCCGCTGTAGATGCCGTAAACGCTGGAAAGCGTCGCCGCGAGCACAGCGCGGATCATGAACGCAGGCCGCCCCCCATGCTGCAGGAAATAGGGCAGGATATCGGGCGTGTTCGGGAAAAGATTCCCGCGGAAATACTCCGCCATTTCATCCTGCGTGAGTTCCGTGAAATATTCGGTCAGTTCCAGCTTCGAGTTGCGCCACGTGAAGTAGGTGTAGCTCTGCTGGAAACCGGCTTTTGCGAGCGCCTTCATCATCTTCGGGCGCGTGAATGCCTCGGACAAAAAAATCACGTCGGGATATTTCGCGCGCACCTTGCCGATGAGGTATTCCCAGAACGCAACGGGCTTTGTATGCGGATTATCGACGCGGAAGATGCGCACGCCCTTCTGCGACCAGAACAGGATCACGCTCACCATCTCGTCCCAGAGCGTCTCCCAGTCCTGGTTGTGGAAGTTCAACGGGTAAACGTCCTCGTATTTCTTGGGCGGATTCTCGGCGTATTTGATCGTGCCATCCGGCCGCTTGAAAAACCATTCCGGGTGTTCCTTTACGTAAGGATGATCGGGGGAGGAATTGATCGCAAAATCCAGGGCGAGTTCCATGCCGCGTTTTTTCAACTCGGCGATGAGCCACTGAAAATCCTCGAAGGTTCCAAGCTCTGGCGCGATGTCCTTGTGCCCGCCGCCGTTCACGCCCTGCGCGTTATTGCCGATTGCGTAAGGCACTCCCGGCTCGCCCGGCTGGCAGACCACGGAATTGTTTCTTCCCTTCCTGTTGCTGGTGCCGATGGGGTGGATCGGCGGAAAGTAAATCACGTCGAAGCCCATCGCCTTCGCATCGTCGATGCGCGGCAGGCAGTCGCGGAAAGTCGAGCCGCTGTCCGCCCTGCCCTCCGCCGAGCGCGGGAAAAATTCATACCATGCGGCGAATTGCGACCGTTCGCGGTCCACCGTGACCTTGGGATACGGGGTATATTCCGTGGATTGCGTGCGATCCGGCCACGCGGCCATGAGCGCCTCAAGCTCACTCCAGTGCGCGATCTGGTCCACCTGCTTCGGGTCGGCCGCCTTGATTTTTTCGGCGATCTCCACGAGGCGGCTCTGGTCCGCCGGGTCGTTTGCGCGCATCGCAGCACTCGCGACAAGAGCCGCGCCCTCCAGTGTTTCACTGGAGAGATCCTTCACGTTGCCCTCGTATTTTTTCCGGAATTCGTGCTGCCATGTCCGGAATGTGTCGCCCCAGGCCTCGACAGTGTACTCGTAGGTGGCGTTTTCAAAAAGCGAACATGTCCCACGCCAGCGATCATTCCCGTTCGGAATTGCCGCCATGGGCGTCTCGTACCAGCGCTTCGCACCCACCTTTTTCCATTTCAAAACAGCCCCCACCACATCGTGCCCGTCCTTGAAAACATCGGCTTCCACCAGTAGATCCTCGCCAACAATGCGCTTGATGGGATAACGCCCGCCATCGACGAGCGGCGATATGTTTTCAATTACGGCTGTGGGTTGCTTGGGGATCATGACGGCGACCATGTTGCCGCAAAAAGGCAGCCGTGGGCAAGACGCGACTTTATGAGACTGCAAATGTTGCAGGAACCGCTCTTAACGCAACGTATCCAGCAACGCGGAAAGACTGCTCAACTCCGGAAGGCGCGAAAGCACAATCTTCAGAGAAGCGACCGCAGGCGGGATGTGATTAAGAAATTCCAGGCGCTCCTTCACCAGGCCGAGAAAACCGTACGCCCCCAGGGCCTGCATGAGGCGTTGCATGGCGCACAGATCGAAAATACGGCGGAAATCCGCATTACCCAATCCATCGGTGCCATATTTTTTGAGGTAGTAGTCCAACAACTCCTGGCGCTGCGTTTCCGAAAGCGAGACGTAGGGATCGTAAAGCAGCGAAGCGAGATCGTATTGGGCGAGGCCGGGGCGCAACCCCTGAAAGTCGATGAGGTAGGCCTGGTCGCCCTTGATCATGATGTTTTGCGACTGGAAATCACGGTGGACGAACACACGCGGCAACGTGGCGAGCTCGACCGCGATATTCGTGAGCATCGTGCACCGCCGGTGCAGATCGACGATGGTGGAATCAATCTTGAAATAACGCTCCACACAGTGGTCAAAAAAGTAGTTCTGCTCCCAAAGATAAAGCTCGGAGTTAAATTCCTTCTGAAGCTGCAAGTCGTTCCGCCCCTGTGACAAATGCGCCCGCGCATGCAGCAGCGACGCCTGGTCCAGGGCCGCCTGGTAGAGCCGGGAAAGCCGGGGCCACGGTTCATTGCGATGCTCCCACAAATCGACCTCCCCCAGATCCTCCATCCAGATCAGGCTCTCCTCCTCATCGTGGAAGAAGATGCGTGGCACGCGAACCCCTTCGTTATCCAAAAAACGCGCGATCGAGACGTAATGGCGGTTCTCCTCCCGCTGATCGCCGTATTTGACGAGGATCAGCGAATCCCCGGCACTCATCCGGATGCGGTAATACTTGCGGTCCGACCCCCCTTTTTCCAGCGGCTGGATTTTAATCTCCGCCCTCGTTGCGCGCGGAAAGCGGGAGATGGTCTGGTCGATGAGTGTTTCGGAAATCATTTTAAAAATCGGCGTCCGTGTGAGCCCCCCCGATCCGCCGGCCGGAGGTTACAATGCAATTTCGCAGGGAGGCACCTGCCACAACTTCGACGTTTTCCCAGAGAACACAATCTTCAATCTGCACCCCATCTCCTATAGCAGTTCCCGCGCCTGCCGTCGTGGCGCCTGCGAGACGCGAACCGGAACCAATCCGGGCATCGGGAGCGATCCAAGGGGGAAGCGAAAATGCCGGAGGCGGCGTCTTTTTAAAGTGGCGGTGCACAGCCAGATACTGCTCGCGGGTGCCCAGATCCCACCATTGCCCCTCGTCGAGCACAATGCCCCCCAGTTTTTCACCCCGCCGGATCATTTCGCAGAAAATCGGGCGCACGGAAATCACTTCTCCCGCCGGGATTCTCGGGAAAAACTCCGGATTCACGATATAAATCCCCGTAAAAAGAAACTTCCCCGGAATGTCGGGACGGAGTTGCTGCCTGACATCGGTAATACGCCCGGATTTTTCATCGAACGAGATGGCGGGTGGCCCTCCCGACGAGCGAAGGACAAGCGTCACCTCATTGCCGGCATCCAGATGATGCTTCATGGCTTTTTCAACCGGCAGGTCACTCAGAACATCGCCGTTATAAACTATGAAAGGTTCATCCTGCAGCAAGTCCTCCACATTTTTCACACCACCAGCGGTCTCGAGCAAAATCTCCTCGTGCCGGAACGAAACCGGCATGCCGCGATAGCACTTGCCGGGAAACACCCGGTCATAAGCTTCGTGGCAGTGATGGGTGTTCACGACGAACTTCGTGATACCAGCCGCGATCAAATGATCGAACGCAAAGGTGATGAGCGGCTTGTTGCAAACCGGAATGAGCGGCTTCGGCCTGCCGGCGGTAAGCCGCCCCAGTCGCGTGCCGAGACCGGCTCCGAGCACGAAGGCATTTTTGATAAGGGCGTCCATTTAGAATTTGCCGAAAACCTCCATCTAATTAATTTCTATCGGCTATTCAAAAGAATTCGCTAGACTACGGGCATTATGGCTGAAGAAACCATCTGGACAGGAACCTCCTCGCAATACAAAAACCTGGGCATTTACCTGCTCTGCATCCTCATTTTGCCGATTCCATACGCATTCTGGAAATGGCTCACCGTGAAATCGCATGTCTACCGCCTCACCACCGAGCGGCTGCTCACGACGGAGGGGATTTTTTCCAAAACCACGGAGTCCCTGGAACTTTACCGGGTGAAGGACATCCGGATGAATCAATCCTTCGTCCAGCGGCTGTTCGGGCTGGAAAACATCGAGTTGATTTCCTCCGACATGGATACTCCAGACATCATCGTTGAATATATCCCAAAGGATCTGCTGCTCGGCGACAAGCTCCGCCAGGCGGTCGAGAGCTGCCGCGTGCAGAAGCGCACGCGCGAAGTGGAACTCGAATAAGTCACATGAAATCCAGCCCCGTATTTTACAAAGACGAGCCGGCCCCCGGCGGAAACCAGACCCCCACGCGGGATCAAATTCCCGCCCCAGATACGTGGGATCTGACGCTGCTTTACCCCACGCCGGAAAAGTGGACTGAAACCTTCCAGTCGCTCCAGACGGAATACGCCGCCATCTCGCAATTCAAGGGCCGTGTCGGTGAATCCGCCAAAACGCTCCGCGACATGCTGGAATTTGACAAGACGCTCAACCTGAAAATCGAGCGGCTGCATCATTACGCGATGCTGAAAATGTCGGAGGACAGTTCCGACAATGAGAATCTGTCGCGCGAGGGGCAGTTGCAGAACCTGCTTACGAAGATCGGCGAGGCATCGGCGTTTCTGGCACCTGAAATACAGGCCATCGGGGACGATACGTTCGAAAATTTTTTGAAAGATCCGGCGCTTGCGGACTGGGTCATCTCGCTGAAAAAAATCCGGCGCCTCAAGCCGCACACCCTTTCCGCGGCGGAGGAACGGTTGCTGGCCCTGGGAGCGAGCGCACTGCGCGGCCATCGCGAGACATTCTCGCAGCTGACGAACGTCGATATGAAATTCGGCGTGCTCACCGATGAAAAAGGGGAGGAACGCCCGCTGACGCAAAGTTCGTTCTCGTCATTCCTTGTGAAACGGGATGCGGAAATCCGCAAAAGCGCATTCCATCAATTTTACGATGAATTCAAGGATCATGCCTACACGCTGGCGTCCGCATTCGCCTCGTCGGTGCGGGCGGATGTGTTTGGCGCGCGCGCGAGGAATTACCCCTCCGCGCTGGAGAATGCGTTGTTCTACGACGACGTGCCGGTGAGCGTTTACGATAATCTCATCTCAAGCGTCCGCTCAAATCTCAAACCTCTCTATAAATACTACAACCTGCGCCGCCGCGTGCTCGGCCTTAAAGAAATCCACCATTACGACACCTACGTGCCGATGGTCGCGAACCTGGAAACCCATGTTTCTTTCGATGAAGCGATAGAACAGGTCCTTACCGCGCTCGCGCCGCTGGGCAACGAATACGTCTCCACGCTCGGCGCCGGCCTGCGGGGACGCTGGTGCGACCGCTACGAGAGCAAGGGCAAGCGCAGCGGGGCGTTCTCGTCCAGCAGCTACGGCAACCCGCCGTACATCCTCATGAATTACAAGGCCGACGTGTTTTCGGACGTCTATACCCTGGCGCACGAGGCCGGCCACTCGATGCACACGTGGTATTCGCAGGCGAACCAGAAATACCAGGACTACGATTACCCGATCTTCCTCGCGGAGGTCGCCTCGACGTTCAACGAGGAACTGCTCACGCATCATCTCCTCGAAAAAACGACCGACAAAAAGATGCGCGCCTATCTGATCAACCGCCAGATCGACGACATCCGCGGCACCGTTTACAGGCAGACGATGTTTGCCGAGTTTGAGAAGGTTGTGCATGCCATGGAGGAAGCCGGCGAGGCGCTTACGCTCGACTCGTTCCGTGCGGCATATCGCAAATTGCTCGACACATGGTTCGGCCCGGACTTCACCATCGACACGGAACTGGAGCTGGAATGCCTGCGCATTCCCCATTTCTACAACGCCTTCTACGTTTACAAATACGCCACCGGCATGTCCGCCGCCGTGAGCCTCTCGCAAAAAGTGCTGGATGGCGGCGCGAAGGATGTGGAAGCCTACCTCGGCTTCCTGAAATCGGGTGGCACGAAATACCCGATCCCCACTCTCACAGCCGCCGGCGTGGACATGTCCAGCCCGGCCCCCATCGAGCGCACCCTGCAACTTTTCGCCACCCGAGTGGATGAACTGGAGGAACTGCTCGGCTGACGCGCATGCTGCACCTGCTGCAACGCCATCCGCTGCCGATCAAGGCGTTTTTCAAGTCTTCGCTGGTGCTTACATATGCATTTCCGCAGGAAATCCTGGCACCTCTCCTTCCTCCCGGCCTCGATTTATACATGCACGGGAAATGGGGGTTTCTGGCCATAGCGCTTGTCCAGACGAAATCCCTGCGCCCATCGTTTCTACCGTCGTTTGCCGGTTGCGATTTTTTCCTGGCAGGGTATCGCATCTTCGCAAATTACCGGACACCCTCGGGGCGGAATCTGAAAGGATTGCGGATTCTTCGCAGCTATACGGACCGCAGGTTGATGGTCTTCGGCGGGAACTTGCTCACGCACTATGCTTACCGCGTGGCGAGGGTGGATGCGACCCGCGACGAGCAACGTCTTAGTATCAAAATGAGCACGGCGGACGGGCATGGTGATCTCGACGTAAGCGCTGATCTTGGCAGCATGCCGGCCCCTCTGCCCGTGGATTCGCCTTTTGCGGATTTTCATGAAGCCAGGAAATTTGCCGGGCCGCTGCCATTCACTTTCGACTACGAGAAGGAAACCCACTCCATGGTATTGATAGAGGGTGTGCGCCAGCACTGGCATCCGCAACCGGTCCAGGTGGAAGTGCGCAAGGCAAACTTCCTCCATCAACCGCCGTTCCACCAGTTTCCAAATCCGCCACTGGCAAACGCATTTTACGTGGAGAATATTCCTTACCGTTGGAAACGGGGCGTTGTCTATAAACTGGAGCCGGATGCAGCCTGAAATCCCATCGCGCGCGCCCTTTGAAGGGATGCTCAACATCGTGCGCTTCAATTGGCCGTTGTATGCAGCGGCTTCGGGTTGCGCAGCAGTTGCGATTTTGGTTTCATTGGTATTTCAAGCTCCACTGCCTGTGCGCATCCTGGTCTTCTGCGGAGGTTTGGCCGCTGTTTTTTATCTTTGCGTCTCACTGCTCGTTTCGCACTGGATTTACGACAGGTCGCCGCTCTATCGCTGGGAATGGATCACAAGAGTGATCCCCATAGGTTCGAATAACATCACAAACATCCACGCGGGATTTGATGAAAGCAGCGAATCGCTCAAGGCCTTGTATCCCGATGCCCGGCTTGAGATTCTGGATTTCTATGACCCTGTGCAGAACAGCGAGCCATCGATTGCCAGGGCCAGGAGGCATCGCCCGGCCGGATTGCCTGCCAAAGCCATTTCAGCAACCCGGATTCCGCTGCCCGATGCCAGCCAGGATGCCGTGATCCTTTGCCTCGCGGCCCATGAGATCCGGAGCAGAAGCGCCAGGGAGGATTTTTTCCGGGAAATCGCGCGAATCCTCAGGAAAAACGGGCGGGTGGTGCTGGTGGAGCATCTGCGCGACGCGGCAAACTTCCTCGCATTCGGCCCGGGGGCCTTTCATTTTCATTCGAGACGGGAATGGTTGCACGCCATGGACTCTGCCATGTTGAAATTGAATGATGAATTCGCAATCACCCCGTTTGTAAGAGTTTTCTCATGCTCATCTTCCACTTAAAAACCACTAGCACCTGCTGCTCCTCGGTTTCGCACATCTGGCGTTCACGGCGCTGTGGATCTGGTATTTTGCAATAGAACATGAATTCCAACTTTGTTTTTGTCATACGGCTGTGTGTTGCCGCGGTGTGGTTGTACCAGGGGCTTTGGTTGAAAATCATTGTCACCGATCCCCATCATCTTGCTGTTGTCCAATCGATTGGTTTTTCATCGCCAATCCTGGCGTTACATATTATTGGCGCGGGAGAAACCCTCCTCGGGTTCGGAGTCATCAGCGGTATTTTTCACAGGTTCGTTGCTGGTTTTCAGATCCTGCTTTTGACGGCTATGAACTCCATCGGCATCATCATGGGCCGCAATTCGATTGAGAACCCCGCCGGCCTGATAATCAACAACCTGCCATTCCTGCTCTGTGTCATAATCATCGGAATTTACGGCCCCGGAGCTTTTGCCCTGTCCCGACGACGGCCATGAAGGGGGATTCCGAAATTTGGGCAAAAGGCGATTTGGGCAAAAATCGCAAATCCGGACCTGAAATCGTTTTTGCACAGGTACGTGAGGACGCTTCGGTGGAATTGGAAGCCATGAAGGAGTGTGGTCGGTTGCGGCATTGCGTGGCTATCGGTTCCGGCGGATGCACTGCATTCTCACTCCTCGTCCGCAAACCCGCCCTTCTGACCATTGTGGACATCAACCCGGCCCAGATATTTCTCATCGAATTGAAATGCGCAGCCTTGAAGCATGCGGAGTATGCGAGGGCCAGGAGCGCCTTCGAAGAGAACGGCCTGCCCATTTACGAAGAGCTCCGCCATCGTATAAGCCTTGCCGCGCGCTCCCACTTTGATCCCCGGAAACACAACCTCACGCGAGGTTTGATCCAATGCGGTATCCTTGAAAGGAAACTGCGTATGGCCATGCGCCTGTTCCGGCTGTTCATACACCCGGACAAGGAAATCCGCTCCATGCTGTCTCATGACGATTTGTCCGCACAAACCGTCGAATTTCAAAAGAGATGGAAATCCTTCCGCTGGTCGCTCGTATTCCGCCTCGGCCTGCATCCGCTGGTGCTCCGGCTTGTTTACGGAAATGAGCTTATACGGAAATTGCCTGAAAACTACCGGCCATGGCTTGAAGCGTGCGTGAACCAGACATTTTTGAATTTTCGCGCAGCTTCAAACGGCTATCTGTGGCAGACTTTTCTCCAGTGTTATCCTGCTGGAAACGAGGATGCTTTGCCGCCATATCTCAAGCGTCCGAATTTTGCACAAATCAAAGAGTCGATTGGCAATATCAATCTCCATTGCGCCGACCTTCTCAAGTGGCTGACGGCGCAGCCCTCTGGTTCAATCGATTTCTTTGCCCTGTCCAATATTCTGGAAATCACCGGCACGGAATACAATATGGCACTCCTTGGGGAAATTGACCGCACCGCTTCACACGGCGCCATAGTCTGCCTGCGTTCCATTTTTCCCCGGCAAAATATGTTACCACCACAGGCACATTTATCGCTTAAGTATGATCGTGCATTGTCCGATAGATTATGCCGGATGGATAGAAGTCTCGTCTGCAAACAGGTTTATGCTTTTCGCCAGGAGAAGTGAGAAAGATAATGACGTCCTGCGCGTTGAAAGATTAGAAATAGAGACATTGCTGATTGCGAAATGGAAGACCTCGAAAAAATAATAACGGCCGCGCAGGGATACTCCGAACTGGGGATGCACGAGGATGCAATCGCGGAACTAGAATCCATCGCATCGGAATATGCAGACCGCCCCGAGGTGCTGGAAACCCGGTTGCTGATCCTGATGCACGCGAAACGCTGGAAGGAAGCGCTCGCCGTGAGCCGCAAGCTCTGCAAGACAAACCCGGAATCGCCCTCGGGATTCATCCACGCCGCTTTCTGCCTTCATGAACTCGGTCGCACGCAGGATGCCAAGACGCTGCTGCTCGGCGGGCCCTCGGCGCTGCTGAAGGAGCCGACCTACCATTACAACCTCGCCTGCTACGAGGCCAGGCTCGGCAATCTGCCGGAAGCCCACGCACACCTGGAAACGAGCTTTGCGATGGACAGGAAATTCCGTGAATTCGCCCGGAACGATTCCGACCTGGCGCCGATCCGGCATTTGATGTGAATCAGGAACGGTTCAACGAGGTCTTTCAGGAAAACTTTTCCATCCGGGACGAACTCGGAGCCTCCGTCTCGGTCTGGCATCATGGCCATGAGATTGCGAGCCTCGCCTCCGGCTATTGCGACCGGCAAAAAACAAAACCGTGGACGGTCTCCACGCTGGTTCTTTTCTGGTCGGCGACAAAAGGTCTCGCGGCTTCATGTGTCCTGCACAGCCTGCAACAGCATGGCCTTTCACTCGACACCCGGGTCGCCGAATTCTGGCCCGAATTCGCACAGAACGGCAAGGGCTCCATTACCATCGGCCAGCTTCTTTCCCACCGGGCGGGACTCGCGGCGCTGGACGATGCCGTTTCTATATTGGATTACGGGGCGGTCATCGATGCGCTCGCCCGTCAGGCACCCCTCTGGCCGGCAAGCGAGGGACATGGTTATCATCCGCGCACCATCGGCTTCCTGATGGAGGAAATCGTGCGACGGCTGAATGATGGCATCACGCTTGGCAAATATTGGCGCGAGGAGTTTGCTGAACCCCTCGATCTCGAAGTCTGGATCGGCCTGCCCCTCGAGAAGCTGGACCGCGTGGCGCCCGTGTTCGCCGCGCGCGCCGCGGTGATGCCGCACGACGACCTGTTCTACGAGGCTTTCGGGAACCCGGAGTCGCTCACATTTCGCGCATTCACGTCACCCCATGGCCTGAACGGTGTCACGGCCATGAACTCCGTGGAAGCGCGCACGGCTTCATTCCCGGGCTTCGGCGGCATCGGCACCGCCTCCTCGCTGGCAAAATTTTACGCGATGCTCGCAAACAATGGCGAACTCGACGGTGTCCGGTTCTTTTCCGGAAACACACTGGATTGGATGAAAACAACCCTCACATCCGGCTTCGACCGAGTGCTTCAACTGGAAACCGCCTTCAGCGCAGGATTCATGAAAGACCCGCAGGATCCTGCCGGCAAAAAAATACGAATGACTTTCGGCCTGTCCCAAACCGCTTTCGGCCAGCCGGGCGCAGGGGGCAGCATCGCCTTCGCAGATCCTGAAAACGGCCTCTCGTTTGCCTACGTGATGAATCAGATGGGACCGGGTGTGCTGCCCAACGAAAAATCGCTCAAGCTGATCGAGGTGCTCTATGAATTAGGCGTGTTCATAATCCGGTAACGGCCCGGAGCCATTACGATGGCTTGACTCATCCGCCGCAACCGCGATAACAGACTGGCAATGGTCGCGCAGCCCTACCTTCATCTTGACCTCGATGGAGCATGGCCCAATGACGTGCTGCCGGAGGCGAATTATCTGGATTTGCGACACTGGGGGGCAAAACTGCGCTATTGCTCGAACAGCAGGCTCGTGGAGGAGTTTTTTGAGGAAATGCGGGGCAGCCTCGCGGACTTCACTCTTTATGGATCCGGCGATTTCCACTATGTCACAGCCTTGTTGCTCCGGCGCATCGACAAACCCTTCACGCTGGTCTCATTCGACAATCATCCCGACTGGGACATCCGGCCGCCGCACTGGTGTTGCGGCACATGGCTGAATCGCGCGCTGGAGCTGCCGAATATGGGACAGGCCGTGATCTGGGGATGCAGCAACGGGGAGTTGAACTGGCCCGGCCGTCTGTTTGCAAAGCGCTCCAGGCAATTGCACGCCCATCCGTGGGCTGAAAAAACAGTCCCATCATCTCAAAAAATATGGCCCGCCGTGTCGAGGCAGGACTGGCGGGAAAAGTTCACGGGAATCACTTCGCAACTGCCGGCCGGCAATATCTATGTGACGGTGGATATTGATTGCCTGACCGCAGAGGATGCCGTGACGAATTGGGAAAGCGGAATGTTCACCGCGAATGACGTCGCCTGGGCGCTTGGAGAATTGCACAGGCATGGGCGCATCATTGGCGGCGATTTGTGCGGGGCATACTCGCCAATCAAATATGCACGCCCCGTACAGAGAGCGCTGGGCAAGCTGGACCACCCGGCGGCTCCAAAGGAGATTGATGCCGCGCGTGCGGCAGAGATCAATACCCGCGCGCTGCGCACGATCTGGCCCGCGCTAATTCATGGAAACCAGCGCGACTCCGGTGCTGATCAGGATCACACCCAGCCAGAGCGTGGGTGAGGCGCGTTCCTTGAGGAAAATCGCCGCCGCTATCACGATGAGGATGTAATGAATTCCCTCGAACGGGAAAAGATAGCTGAGGTCGAATTTCGACATCAACCCAAGCCACAGAAAAAAGCCGAGTGTCATTACCGCGATGCCAGCGGCACGGAACAGCAATCCTTTCCGTTTCTCCTCCCCATCGGGACGGGTCATTGATTTTTTCAGGAAGATCTGTCCGGCGACCAGGGATGCCTGCGAGAGAAAGATGAGGGCAAGACTTAGCGGCGTCATAATTTTTCCTCCACCTGCCGGACCGGGCGGACGATAATGTACACGCCGGCAATGACCAGCACTATACCCATCCAGCGCCCCGGGCTGATCATTTCGCCAAGGAAATACCAGCAACTCAGCGGAACCAGCACATGGACGGTGCCGGTAAGGTTCGATGCGATGTTCAGCGGGACAAAACGCAGGCTGTAAAGCCATGTCACCATGCTCAACACCATGGTCACCATGCCCAACCACACCCAACCGGACCGCAGGCCTGGAATACCCAGCAGTGCAGTTGATACCACAGCGTTGCCCGCCCCCATTTTCAAAAACACCTGGGCCGCCGCATCAAGGATGACGCTGATGATAATGGTGAAATACGGATTCGGAAATGGCCGTTGCGCACCGGGTTTGGAGGCATCGCCGGACGCGGGGTCGGCGCAGGTGAGTTCGGGGCCGGACATCCGTTCAGCAGATCAATACAACTCGTGCGCGTTGCGGAACTGGCGGATCGCCTTGTCATGCCGCGCCGGTTGCAGATATTTCAATGCGATTTTCAGGAAGGGATTGATCCATCCCAATGTATGCCGGACATAGAGATCGAGCGGGCACAGATCCAGGCGCAGGTGGAGCTTCGGGTCGTAATTCAGCGGCCCGGTGAGATAGCTCTTCATCCCGTTTTCAGCGGACCACTGGAGGATGTCCCGGAAAGTGAGAAAATAAAGATGCAGGTCGAGCGCCACGGAATAATCCATGCCCACGTTCATGTCGCAGATGGTATCCCCATGTACCATGCACAGCGCGAAGGCGATGATCCTCCCCTCCTGCCGCCAGAGGAAATACCGTGTGCGCTCCGGCATGAGCCGGCCCATGGCGCAAAGGTATTCAGGGGTCAGTTTTTCGAACCGGAATTCCGAGCGGTTGAAAGTTTGTAAATAAAGCGGATGAATTTCATCCACAAACGGGGTGGCGTCATTCACCACCTCCATCGTTATGGGCGGATGTTTGGCGGCGTCCTTGAACTTCCGGCGCAGGTTTTTGCGGAACATCCTGCTCAGCTTTTCCTGCATGTATTCGTCAAAACTGCTGAAATCAATCGCCATCTGCGCGCCCGGCATGCTCGGCACCCGCGCATAGCCATTTTCGGAAAACATGCGCAGCGCGTCACGGTACTCGGAGGGAAAATCCTTGAGCAGGATCAAAGACGCCTTTTCCGCCTTTGCATATTGCGCTGCGGCCTCGTGGAGGGCGGCGATGGCCCATGGTGCCTGGCTGTCGAGCTGTCCCTCGCCCGCTGCGCAACCGAGCATCATGATCCTGAACTTGAGAAAACCGGAGCGGAACCGGCGGATAGACGACAGCAGGTTGCGAATCCGGGTGGGCAACCCCGCAAGAGCGTCCTGGTCGACAAAGAAGAATGGCTGAATGGCAGTCCCGCCGGTGTCCTTGTTTCTGATCAGGAAATATTTCTGCACAAACTGTTCATTGAGAGTGTCTTCCACGATCTCTGCGTAGCGGAAATCCCGTATCTGATTCAAAAAAACATTCTTCCGGATCGCGGGATCGATCAAATTCAAGCTTGGGAACACCTGCACCGTGCAGTCCGCCGTCACGCAAGCCCAGAGTGATGAATCTGTAGCAATTTCCGTTACATGCGGCGGCTCAATAACCGGGGAGGGAGGCGTTAATGTGATGGTATTCAAACGGTCGAAGGGTTGGTAATTCTTGGATAGCCGCCCTGTCTCTTCAGGCGGTCTAATTTTCAGGACTCTATTATCAAATACTTTTTTTTCAACAACGAGTAGAAAATAACGCTACAGGGCCAATGGCTGCGGTGGTGCCCACGGGCTTGCTACTGGCGTGATTTGGGCGAATTTATGGCATGAGGAGGGAGGAAGTGACAGAGGGCGGCAGTGCTGCGGGCCCGGTTGCGGGAACCACGGATTCCCCTGCATCCCTCGACTCTTCAATCCACGAAACCGGCGAACAAATTCTCCGTCTCATGGAAAAAGCCGGGACGCCTTCAATTTTCAGCCGCAAGGGATTTTACGGCCCGCTCATGGATTGGGCGATGAAGGACAGGCATTTCAAGACGCAGTTGTTCCGCTTTGTGGATGTGCTGCCCGCTTTAACGTCCTCTGCGGAGGTCAACCGCCACCTCAGGGAATATCTCGGCAATGAGCGGGTGAAACTCCCGCCCGCTCTCCATGCGGCATTAAATGCAGGCAGCCTGCTTGGCGGCCTCATGAGCGGCGGTGTACGGGCGCAGGTCGCCGGCATGGCACGCATGTTCATGCTCGGGAACGACGCGCGGGAAATCCTCGGCACGCTCAGGGAACTCCACGACCAGGGCGTGGCATTCACCGTGGACATTCTTGGTGAAGCAGTGGTGAGCGAGGCCGAGGCCGATCAATACGCCAGGCGATATCTTGATTTAATGAATCTCCTGGCGCGCGAGACTGCGGGGTGGCCGGATTTGTTCGCTTCTCCTCACCCGGTCAATCTCTCGATCAAAATCTCCGCGCTCTATTCGCAAATCCATCCCGCCGATCCGGAAACCGCGCTGCAAAAAATCGCGGCGCGTCTTCGCCCGATCCTGCGGCATGCGCAGGAGTTGGGGGTATTCATTAATTTCGACATGGAAAGCCATGCGTTGAAAAACCTCACGCTGCGGTTGTTCAAATCGATCTTTTCCGAACCGGAGTTTGAAAAAACGCCCACGTGCGGTCTCGCCATGCAGGCTTACCTGCGCGAAACGGATGCCGATCTCCGTGAAATGATCGCATGGGCCCGCGCTCATCGGAGACGCATCACGGTGCGTCTCGTAAAGGGCGCCTACTGGGACTACGAAACAATCATTGCCCGCCAGCGCGGCTGGCCGGTGCCGGTTTTTACGGGAAAGGCGGAATCGGATGTTAATTTTGAAAAGCTCTCCCTCGTCCTGCTTGAAAATGTGGATGCGGTTACCCCCGCATTTGGCACACACAACGTCCGCAGCATTGCACACGCCCTGGCACAGGCCCGAAGGCTGGGCATTCCGGGCGAAAACTTCGAGTTCCAGATGCTTCACGGCATGGCGGATTCCCTGAAATCCGCGCTGTTGGAGCTTGGCCAGCGCGTCAGGGAATATTGCCCGGTGGGCGAATTGCTGCCGGGCATGGCCTACCTTGTCCGCCGCCTGCTGGAAAACACAAGCAACGAGAGCTTTCTCGCCGCCAAGTTCGCCAGGGATGCAAGTCATGCGGCCCTGCTGAAAGACCCGGAGAAAACGCTGATCCTGCAACGGGCTCAGGAGGAAAACCGGGAAACGAATCCGGATGCATTTCACAATGAACCACCCGTGGATTTCACCCTGGATGCAGAGCGTGAAAAAATTCGCACCGCTTTAAAAATGGTCCGTAAACATACCGGCATGAAACATCCACTCGTCATCAACAACAAATCCGTGAAAGCGCACGAGTGGAATGCCTCGCTGAATCCGGCCGATCAAAAGGAGGTAATCGGCCATGCGGCGAGAGCCACGATTGCGGACGCAGAGGCAGCTTTGGATGCGGCGCGCGCGGCCATGTCTGGCTGGGCACGAAGGACGCCACAGGAACGGGCTGCTGTTCTGGAACGCACAGCCACGTTGATGCAACGCGACAAAGCGGAACTGTCCGCCCTTGAAATTCTCGAGGCCGGCAAAAATTGGACCGAGGCCGACGCGGATGTGGCGGAGGCCATCGATTTCTGCAACTTCTACGCCGCTGAAATACGGGCCCTTGGCGTGTTGCAACATACTCAGCGCATTCCCGGCGAAACCAACGTGCAACACTGGCTCCCCCGTGGGACCGGAGTCATTCTGGCACCGTGGAATTTTCCGCTGGCGATTCTCACGGGAATGACGACTGCGGCCATCGCGGGTGGAAACACGGTTATCATGAAGCCCTCGGAGCAGACTCCCATGCTCGCCTCGCGTTTGATGAATTTGTTGATCGAGGCAGGGCTGCCCGCCGGGGTGGTCAATCTCGTCACCGGCTCCGGCGCGGAAATCGGCACCCACCTTGTTTCACATCCCAAGGTGGATTTCATTGCATTCACGGGTTCGATGGAAGTGGGGCTCGGCATATGGGAAACGGCAGGGCGCACACTCCCCGGCCAGCAGAACCTGAAAAAAATCGTGTGCGAGATGGGTGGAAAAAACGCGCTTATCGTGGACAGTGACGCTGATCTCGATGAGGCCGTGGGAATCGCCCTCATCTCAGCATTCGGCTACCAAGGCCAGAAATGCAGCGCCCTCTCCCGCCTGATCGTGCTCGCGGACAATTACGACAAATTCCTCGACCGTCTCATTGCCGCGACTACTTCACTCCGGATCGGCCCGGGGGAGCAACCCGGCAACATCATCGGGCCGGTGATCGACCGCGATGCGCAGAAACGCATCCTGGCAATGATCGAGACGGGCAGACAGGAAGCGACACTTGCATGGATGGGGGAGGTGCCGGCAGATCCGGATGCCTGCTACGTGCCGCCCGCAATTTTCACAAATGTCACGCCAGTCTGCCGCATTTTCCGGGAGGAAATTTTCGGGCCGGTGCTTGCCGTGTCGAAGGCCGCGGATTTTGACCAGGCAATGGAGTTCGCGAACGATTGTGCATTCGCGCTCACAGGCGGCATCTGTTCAAGAAGCCCGGCGCACATCGCTCGGGCCCGGGCGGAAATGGTCTGCGGAAATCTTTACATCAACCGCCCGGTCACGGGAGCAATCGTGGGCCGGCAGCCTTTCGGTGGATTCAAGATGAGTGGTGGTGGAACAAAGGCGGGCGGGCGCGGGTATCTTGAGCAATTCATGGTGCCCCGCGTGATCACGGAAAACTGCCTGCGCAGCGGCTTTGCGCCGGAGGAACCGGATTAATCCTCCGTTCCACAAGCCGCCTATTGTTTTACGTCTTTAAACAGGACGTCCCCAAGAAGCCGGGTGAATTCCTCCGCGCCCTCCCCGTTCAGGTGGTGGCCATCGAAGAATCCCTTTGTCCCGATCCATGAATGCGCATCAATAAAAGGTATCCTATTCGCGCCTGCCAGGCCGTATATGTAGGTGTCGATGACCGCAGTTGCCTGCGGTGTATAGATTTCCTGGAAACGTTCCGATTCCGGCATGCGCAAAAAAAACACCGCGATCTTTTCCTTGCGGCATAGTTCCAATATTCGTTCGACCATGTCGTTCTGGAATCTGGCCACCTTGAATTTTGACTTGAACGGCAGGGACCATGCATCCCTCGCATCCTTGTCGATCTTGGCCTGCCGGGCTTCGGGAAGCTCGGCGTAAGGCGGTTGCATGGCCCAGCCCCAGCGGTCATAGGGAGGCGGCGTGCCCAGCTTCCTGATGACGGGAAGCGTGGGATACTTGAGATACAAAGCCTGCATGGGAACGGCAGTGCCGTATTTGAATGTGGGACGGATGCGGGATTTGTACCAGTTAACGCGTGTTTCGGTCGGCGTCGTGCTGTATTTGTAAAAATCCTCAAGCTCGTCGCGGCGGGCGCGCACAACCAGTGCAGGCTCATCCGCAGCCGAGGAATAGGGCCCACCGAGTTGGATATTCGACAATTCGATTCCTACGCGGTCAGGCTTGATGCCGTCCCTGATAATACGGCGCAGACAGATGAACTGCCGGAATAAATCCGCGCCACCCAATCCAAAATTATACATCACCGGTGCATTCTCCCGGTGCGCGCGATCCTCAAGCGCCCGGGGACAGAGTCCCAGGTTGACATGGGAGCTGCCCATCACGATCCAGAGGGGACGATGATTCGTGCCCGCCACGAATGCTTTCAAGCCGTTGAATTTCATGACGTACTGGGTATCCCAAAAGTCATGGACAAGGACATCTGTCACGAGCCACCAGGGCGCGAGCGGTATCAGGAATAGCGCCAGAAACCAGCGGACGCCGGCTCCGCTGGCAAACCTGGCAATCATTTTTCGCTGCGCCTGATGGTTCGTAGCCATGTCAAAATTGAAAATAAATGAAGGTCTGCCGGTTTCCAAGGCCCAGCTCGCAAATCAGGAACGCCAGCACGGCGTAAGCCAGCCCCCATACGGGGGAGGGAAGCCGGCAGGCGATCTTTTTCCAAACTCCCCTCGCCACGAGCAGATGGCAGATCGCTACCAGCACCAGGGCAATGGTCAGGCTCCCCGGGCCGACCGGCGATCGCACCATGGCTCCGCGCTGCAGCGTGAACATTCGGAGGTACACCTCATAGATCGTCGCAAAATCCTGCGACCGGAACACCACCCATCCAAGCGTGACCGCCGAAAACGTGACGGCAATCCGCAGCGCCACCCCGATGCCGGTCTGCATCCACGCTTCAAGACCGGGCCGGAGCTTGCAGAAGCCGGTGAAACCGCGTTGTGAAACAATCATCACCCCCTGCATCACCCCCCATATGACGAATGTCCACTTCGCCCCGTGCCACAGGCCGCACAGGGAGAATGTCATCATCAGGGTGAACATCGTCCTGAGATGCGTGCCCCGGCTGCCGCCCATGGAAATGAACACGTAATCGCGCAGCCAGGTGGAAAGCGAAATGTGCCACCGCCGCCAGAATTCCGTGATGTTCCGGGAAACATAGGGCATGTTGAAATTCTCCGGCAGCTTGAACCCCAGCATGTGCGCCGTGCCTATGGCGATGTCGCTGTAGCCTGAAAAATCGCAATACACCTGCAGGGAATACGCAAACATGGCCACCCATACCCCGGCGGTGGAATATCTGACCGGGTTCTGAAAAACGGGATCCACCAGGCACGCCATGCGGTCGGCAATCAGCATTTTTTTAAACAGGCCCATCAGCACGTATTGCAGGCCCAGTTCCAGCCTCGCCCACCGGAATTTCCTTGCCCTCATCAACTGTGGCAGGAAGTTTTTTGCCCGGATGATCGGCCCGGCCACCATCCTCGGGAAGAACGTGATGAAGAGCAGGAAGTGGATCGGATTTCTCTCGGCCTGTACCCGCCTCCAATAGACATCCACCGTGTAACTGATCGCCTCGAATGTATAGAAAGATATCCCTATCGGCAGAACGACATCGAGCAGCGGAATGCGCTGGTGAATTCCCAGGCCTGCCAGCAACTCGTGCAATGATTCCAAAAAGAAGTTCGCATACTTGAAATAGAACAGCAGGCCGAGATTCATCACAATGCTCGCCAGCAGCAGCACCTTCCTTTTTCGTTCCGTGGCGCTGTCTTCCAGCGCCTGAGCAACCAAGAAATCCACCAGGGACGAGCACGCGACCACGGCCGCGAGCTTCGCATTCCAGCTCATGTAGAAATAATAGCTGGCCGCGAGCAGCAGCCATATCCTGAGCTCCCGTCCCCGCGCCAGCCAGAAGGCTGTGAAAACGACCGCGAAGAAAATTAAGAACTCGACCGAATTGAATAACACGCGCGGCCTGTATAATCGCCCGCGCCTTGGCAGGTCAAGCAGTGACAGGCTGGCACAATCAGGCTCCGCCGGGGACGACCGGCATCACCAAACCAAAAGACCGGGTCACATTAATCGTCCAGCGTGAAGCCGACTTTCACGGTGACCTGCCAGTGATCGACTTTACCCCCGACGATATGGCCGCGCGTTTCGAGCACCTCGAACCATCTCATGTTGCGGATGGTTTTTGCGGCCCTCTGGATGGCGTTGTTCACGGCGTCTTCGATGCTGGCGGGGGAAGAGCCGACCAATTCTATCTTCTTGTAAATGTGGTCACTCATACCCCTTCTGTAAACCCGCCCGCGCACAAAAACAAAGACAAAATAGATTTCCTGACAATCCCCGGCGCGGTCCCTCCGGCGGATACAGCCGTTTTTTTGGCAGCAAACGAACTAAAAGATGAATGCCGGCGTCCCTGCCGGTTTGAGGAGGAAACGAGCCATGAATAAATTTACATTCAAAGCATGTTGCGCTGTTCTTTTTGGCACGATGCTACTGCTCCCGGCGCATCCGGGCCGCGCACAATCCGTCGTGCAAAGCGGCACCGCATCCGCCACGGTTTCAACCACTGCGACAGGAACCATTACACAGATTGCCGGTGGGCAGATGTTCATCAAAAGCGATGGAGTTGCCAACCCTGTGGGATACATACTCAGGAAAAATACCACCTATGTGGATGACCAGGAAGCCCCGGTCGAAGTGACGAACATAAAAACCGGGCGCGCCGTGATCATCTATTACGTCGTGGATGAAGGCGCCAAGGTGGCGACGAAGATAGTCCTGAGGAACGCTCCGGCTCCGTAAACACGCGCCAATCCCCTTATCCGCGCCGGATCTGCGACCCCTTGAAGCGGATGCTGAAACGGTAAACCTTTTTAAGGTTGCAGTGAACCTCGCCCGTTTGAAGGTCAAACCGGGCGGGAATTTCCACCCGCTGGATATCCACAGCCGCATGGAAACCGCGCTCGGAAAAAATATCGATAAGCATGGTCAACGTCGCGGGATCTTCAAACAGGCAATCCTCCGAGTTGATGTTTGCCAGGCCCGTGATCGCGTGGCGCATCACGATCGGCATCATCTTTTGCTCGATGAAACGGATGACACGGTCGAGTTTTTCGGGCTGTTCAACCACGTAATTGTCCAGCCGGCGCACCAGATCCTGCCGCGCATGGCGGATGATTTCGCTCGCAAGGGGCAGTTTGCGCAGGACGTCGAACGTGCGCGGGTCCAGTTCCAGCGAACTCTGGTATTCCAGCTCGCGCACGATGTTTTCCTGCACCACGTGCAGGGGCGCCTGGGCATTGATGAAATGGTAGTGAAAGATCCGGTTCAGGGAAACCAGTGCGTCGTAGGTCTGCTCCTTGAACACCCGGTAGCGGTTGCGCGCCAGCGCCTCGCTGAAATCGGTGGCGCGCTCCTCCCATAGTTCGCCGATGCCTGACCGCTGGACTTCCTCGTTGTGCGCCTTCACCTCCTGGCCGCGCTTCAACTGGCGCGCGATACTTTCCGGCTCGTCCACAAAAAGCACCATGATGTGGAACATCGGCTGCTTGAAATGGGCGGCCTCCGGCGTTTCCAGAAACTCCCGGCGCAGGGCCATCATTTCATCGAACAGCATCTTCAGGCATTCCACCTGCACCTTGGTGCGGGGAAAACCGTCGATCAACGCGCCATTTTGCAACTCGGGTTCCAGCAGCTTCCGGAAGAGGATGCTCATCACATCGCGGTCCCCTACCATGCCGCCCTGGGATTTGATTTTTTTTGCCTCGGGGCTGTCGAGCAACTGGCTCACCACGATGGGCTCCGCGCTGATGTCGCGGAGGTGCCGGATGAAGTCGGTATTCGTTCCCTTACCCGCGCCGGGCGCGCCCCCAAGCAGGATCAATTCCTTCGGGAAACGAAGGTTCTGCCTCCCGTAATCATGCTCAAGCTGTCTCCAGACCCGGCTGAAAATGAGCTGGGCGTCCTTGATTTCAAGATCGGCCGGAGGGGCCGGCTTTGCCGGTATGTTTTGTAATGAGGAATTCACACTTCCGCCAGATTAGCGGGAGTTTTGCCACCGTCGAGCCAGAAGGATGAGCGCCCGGTTACGGGGTGCCGTTCGCCTTGTCCTGGTCGCTGTCGTAAACATTGTTAATGATGTTCTCGGGCTGCAACGCGTCGAACTGCGACTTTTTCGGGGCATCCTTGTCATTGTCCCGCTGTTTGATGTGAAGCGTATCCAGATATTTGTGAAGATCCTCCTGGGAGAAGGCTTTTTGAGGCAATTCGGTGCGATCCACTTCGTCGTCCGTGAGTTTCTTCAATTCCTTGGTTCCTTCGACGATGTAGGGAGTCAGAAAAATCAACAGCTCTGTCCGGGTGTTGGACCGGGTGGTGTGACGAAACGCGGCGCCGATCAAGGGAAGATCCCCGAGAATCGGAATTTTTTGCACATTGGAGGTCTGTTGTTTTTGCATCATGCCGCCGATGACCACCGTGGTGGCGTGCGGTGTCACGACCACGGTTTCCGCGGCGCGTTTATCAATGATTGGTGAGCTGACATTCGGGGAAAGCGTGACCGACTGGCTGTTCAGCGACGAGATTTCGGGGGAAACGATCATCTCCACCGTGCGATCCGAAGTGATAAAGGGCGTCACGCGCAGGATGATACCCACGTCCTGGTACTGGATCGTATTGTTAATCTGGCCGTTATTCGTGATCTGGCTGTTGGTTACAAAAGGAACCTCCTGCCCCACCATAATAACCGCCTCCTGGTTATTGCGCGCCATGATCGAAGGCCGGGAAAGGACGTTGACATTACCGTGCTGGGCCAGCGCATAAAGGGTGGCCTGCCAGTTGTCCGTGGCAAGCCGCACGAAGGAACCGTTGGCAAGCTGCGCGAGTCCGTAAAGGGTCTGCGCACTGCCTGTGCCGACCGTCCCGGGGGAGAGAAGAGCGCTATTGTTTCGTGTTGTGGATGTCGTCGCTGCATTGCCGCCTATGGAACTCGCACTTGTCGTGGTCGTGGTGGAGCTCGAGCCGCTCTGTACACCGTTCGCGACGTTGAATGTGTAACTGCCCTCGATTCCTATATCGAGGCTCTTGTTCAACGACACCTCGGCAAAAACCACCTTGATCAACACCTGGGGCTTGGGATGGTCGAGGCTCTTGATCACTTTCAGGATCTCTTTGTGCGTATCATCATCCGCGACAATCACGATCGAGCGGCTTTCCGGATCGATCTGGATGAGTGCGTCGCCCAGCATGGTGCTGCTGCGATACTGCCGGCTGTTGGAACTGTAGCTGGAGCTGATGGCAGCGCCGCCTCCGGAGTTGCTGCGGGTGGATCCCCCTGCCCCGGTGGTCGGACGGATCGAGGTCTGTGCCTGCACACGCGCCACGGGCAGTGAGATCACTGCCGCCAGTGCCAGGAAAAACAACGCGCTGCTTGGATGGAATTTATTCATAAATAAGCCGGGTTAACGTCCTGTCGACGAACGACCGCCGGTGGTGTTCAGACTATTGGTCACGGAACTTGAAGCGCCTGTAGTGGTTCGCTGGTTGAGAGTATTTGATGCGGGCTGGTTGGAAGTTGACGATGCCGTCTGCGTGCTGAACATGCCGCGCAGGATCGTGGCGACATTGTCAGGATCGGCATGTTCCAGGACATGCACATATACGTGCTGCTTTTTTGAATCGCTGGCGTCCAGTCTGCCGATGGTCAGCGCGATCTGGTCCATGGTGTCGCGGGAAGCGTCCACGATGATGGAATTGGTGCGCGGATCCGGCACTGCAACAACCCGGGCCTGAAGCAACGAACGCTCGCTGGGAGAGGATGGGGCGCCGCCCTGGTTATTATTCCCCTGTTGCCGGTTCTGCCCGTTACGCTGGGCGTTTTGTCCGTTTTGCGCGTTGCGATTCCCCCCTGAACTGCCTGAACCGCCGGTGGACCCATCACCATACAGCGAGTTGAGGATGCCCGACAATTCCATGCAGTCCGCATGCTCGAGCCGGAAGATGCGGGTTTCGGTAAGATCCGTGGTGCTTGTATCCAGGCGGCTCACGATTTCGGAAATCGTCGTCATGTATTCGTCCGGTGCGCTTACGACCACGGAGTTGCTCTGCACATCCGCAACTGCAATGACACGCGAGGCGGCCTTGCGGGCTTCGCTCTCGGGCGCGGCTGGTTGACCTCCGCCCCCGCCTCCGCCCTGCCCGCGGAAACGACCGAACAATTGCTGCTGGTTTTGATTGTTCTGCCCGTTGCGTCCCCCCGCCTGGTCGGGCGAGAAAAGCTGGGTCAGCACATTCGCAAAATCCTTCGCATCCGCATAACGGAGCGGAAAAACATGGATCGTGGAGATGCTGGAAATATTGGTGTCCAGGGCGTGAATGATCTCCGCCATGCGGTGGATATTGGTCTGGGTGTCGGTGAGCAGGATCGCGTTACTACTGTCATTGGCATTGATCGTGGCGTCCGCGGAAAGAAGTGGGCGGAGGTTTTCAATGAGCTTGCCCGCCTCCACATAACGGATCGGCAGAATCTGCGTGACCATGCCATCCTTGCGCGGAATCTTTTCAGGATCGCTGCCCGTGATCACAGGCAGATCGTGTTTCAATGCGTCGTGGCTGTTGACGATTTTCAGGATACGCCCGTTGCGGACCGCGACGTAGCCCTTTTCAATCAACACGGTGTTTAGCAAATCGACCGCTTCCTCCATGCTCACGGGTTGCTTGCTCATGATATTGACCGTGCCGCTGACCGGCGTCTCCTGCACAATCACAAACCCCGCAGCTTCGCTGAGATAATTCAGCACGTCGCCCAGGGAAGCCCCCTGGAAATTCATGCGGATTTCAGTCTTTCCAGTTTTTGCCGCTGGCGTTGACTGCTGCACCGGTGCGGGAGGCGTGACCGGGACCGGTGTCGTCGCGGGAACAGGAGGCGCGGATACGACTTCAGGAGCAGGTTGTGGCTGCCCTGCCGTTGCGGCCGGTTGCGGTTCCGGAAGCGGAGCCATGGGCGGCGTGGTGGCTGTCGATGGCGCCGTGGGTGCAGTGTCCTGCGCCATTGCGTTGAGAGCAATGAGCAGGATCATCAAGGTGATTGGGAGTAGGTTTGGTTTCATTTTAGTTGCTGTTGGCGGCGCTCCATCATGCGCCGCATGATTTCACTCCTATCCGTGGAGGGAGCATTTGCGGATGAAGGTTGCGGATTTGAAGTCGAGGAAGAGGAAGTGGTGACATCAGGCGCAGGAGCCGCCCCTGGGGCGGAACCATCGAAAGGCACGGTTTGTCCGACCGCGACCGTGATTTGTTTCCCGTCGCGCTCCACGATAATATTGGCCGGTGTGATCTGGACGACTGTGGCTCCCGCGATCACCCCCTTCACCGGCAGCACCTTGCTGTATTCCGACCGTGATCCGGAGAAAAATGCCAGCGACTTCTCCCCGGTAACCATGACGCCGGTAAGGGCCACATAGTCGGAGCGAGTGGCCGCTTTCGTGGTCTTAACTGGCGGCCCCTGCTGGGATACATTCATCGCACGGCGGTCCGGGTCGAAAATGTTCCGCGTTTTCAAGAGGCGGTAATTGTCATAGGACGGCTTTTTCGCCGGGGTGTCGGCCTGCAGGAAAGCAGGCATCCACGCCAGAGACACGGCAATCACGGCAATGGCTGGACGAAGGAATTGTATTTTACCGGCAATCATCATTTTCCTTTGCCTCCGGTATCAGCCAGTCTCAGAAAACTGAAACGGGCGGTGAGCACGACCTGGCTTCCGTGCGGGTCGCGCGTGCTGAGTTCGCATTCCATCAGGTTCACAGGCATGGAATCGCTTTCAAGTTCGTAGATAAAACGACCGATCGAGGCCTGGTTGCCATCCGCCGACACGCGGCATTCGTATGTCTCGTAACCCTCGGAAAGGTGTTGCGTCTGCCAGGACGGGGAGAGGCTGGTGAATGTGATCCGGCTCTCGCTGGCCCAGCGCCCCACCGCCTTGAAAACCTGGCTCTCGGCCGTCGCCACCTCCTTGGGCAGATTCGCGCGCACCATCTCGGCCCACCGGGTGCGGATTGCATCCTCACGATCCAGCAACTGTTGCCCGCGCTTGACCTTGACCTGCAACGCGTCGATCCGTTCGCTCTGGTCGTGCCATCGCGCGGCAAGGGGGGAAATGATCACGCGATCGAGCAGAAAAAAGCCGATGACACAGCCGGCTGCGATCTTCAGGAATAGCATGCGCTGCCCGGATGTCATTGCACGCCCCCCCATTTGCAGGTGAATGAAAATTGTACGGGATTATCTCCGCGCATCTGCTGCACCTGGACCGCTGTCACGTTCTTGCGGGCACGAAGGCGGTCGAGCACCGCGAGCAGGGCTGGCTGGTTACGTGCAAAACCGGTGCAGGTGACCTTGTAGCCCTCGGTGACCTGCACGCTCTTCGCCCAGACATCACCCTGCTCGGGAAATGCCGCGACCACACTTTCCATCACTTGCAGGACCTGCGGCGCCGGTTCAAACCACGGCCGGAACTTGTGGATTTTCTGCTGCAACGCATCGAGCTCAGCCACATTTTTTTTCATGCCGTCCCACCTGGACACGAGATGATTTTCCTGCAGGTTACGGATGAACATCACCAGAACGGGGAGCAGGATAATACCGGCCGCAGCAGCAACGATCCAGCGATGCTGCCTCGAATCGAATTTCCGGAAAAGCACCTGCGCGCGGTTCACCTCCGGCACGACAAACTCGAAGGCAACCGGCTTGCCTTGCAGGAAAAATTCCGCGGCACCCACCGCTGCGGCGGGCATTCCGGCAGCGTCGCCGGAGGGGCACTCGACTTTTTCCATGCCCAGGCGTATGAGCTGGTCGCGGGTCTCTGCGCAGAGTTTTTGCGCGGATGATGGCGTGCCGCCAAAGCGGGCCTCACGCACCTGCTGCCGGATCGCCTCGGGCAAACGCCCCAGCGTGATGCGGATCTCACGATTGAACGACACTGGGTCAAACGGTGTTTCCCCGGAATCGGGGGAGCTGGCGAGCGAGCGCATCGAGACAACCCCGCCACCCGCTGTGACCACGACATCCGTGTGTGTGCCGTTTGCCAGGAAAAAGAGCGCCGGTTTCGACTCCAGCAAACAATCGTCCAGGGAGAGGGAAACCGATACAGGCCGGCACTTCGCGGTCTCCAGCATTTTTTCAAGGGCTTCCATGCGTTTCGCGGGCACCGCGGCAAGCGTGGCGCGGCGTGTCCCGTCGGGCAAAACATACGGGCTGTGCGCAAGGCGGAGTTCATTCACGGCGACCGGGAATTCCCGCTCGGCGCACAGTTCCAGGTAGCTGCGCAAATCCTCGGCGCCCACATCCGGAAGATCGGTCGATGCGCTCAATGCCCAGCCCGGCGGGATGCAAACGACGCAACGCCGGGAGCGGATTCCCGCCTCATCGAGAGCGGCAGCCAGCTTTGCCCCCGCCTTCTCCGGATCCCTGCAAATCTCTTCCGCCCCCACAGGGATTGAGAGCGTCCGGGAGACCTTTCCACCCTCGCCGGCAAGAAAACTCACGGAGATCTCCCCGGATGCGAGTGTAAGAGCCAGGGCGGTGCTCGGCTGGAATCGCTTTCTAAGTTCGGCAATGTTCAAATTCATTGGGTCATCTTCTGCTGCCCGGATTGCTGTCCGCCCTGCTGCTGGGTCATTGTTTGCAGCGCGTCCGCGCCAAGCGCCCATCCGAGCGAGGCCATGTTGTGGCGGTAAACGATCTGGGGCGTGCCGGTGCTGCCGTCAATCACGAAAAGCGAGCGCCTGTAACCACGCCCGTAACGTCCCACGGCCGCGACATCCGCGGTCACCTGGTACGTTTGCGTGGTGAGATACGGACCGGCCTGGATTGCTGCGGCATTGCCGATGACCGGCACGATCCACGCAAGATTCGTGTAAGGCTGGGTCTGGCTGGTGCGCGCGGAAACAAGCTGCTGGGCCAGTTGCTGCGTGATTCCCGGTATGCATTGCAAAACTGTCGCGCTTGCGGTGTTCACATTGACCAGGCCGGTGGCGTAGGTGCCGGTGCTCATGGTGAGGGATTTGGAAATCAGGTCGAACTCATCCGCAGTCATCCCGCTGCGTATGTAAAATTCCACCACGCTGCGAATCGCCCCGCCAGTCCTGATGCCGCGCTCCATCTGTGCAACGCGGGCGCTGTCGAAATTATTTCTGAGCAAAGTAAGGAGTTCCTGGGACACTGTCGTCACACTCACCCGCTTGGTGCCGTCGGGAAGTGTATTCGGTTCACGGCTGAACACCGTGACGTATTCATAGATGCCGGGATTGAACTGGCTGCTCTCCGTCTCGCCCGCATCGAGGACGTGATTGAGATTCGCATCGTCGCCGTACAGGATGCCAAGGTCGTCGTTATCGACTCCACAGACCTGGGCCAGTTCGTAGATCGATTCAAACTGGCCTCCCTTGGCCCCCTGGGAAGATGAGGTCGTGGTTGTAGCGGAAGTAGTGCCCGAGGAAGCTGTTTTGCGCCATGTGATGATTGCCTGCGCAAGATTGGGCGTCATGTTTGGAAGATTCTGCAACATGGCGGGCGTGGCCGTGTTGAGATTTAACTTTGAAGCCTCATCGATGAGACCGAAGGTCGGCGCGGTGGTGGCATCAGACGTGGCCGGTTCGCCGATGAACCAGAATGCGGCGTCACCCACCGAAACAGCTTCGCTTTTATAAAGGGTGGGATCGGGAAGATAATAGACGGAACCCTGGTTCGTGCCCGTCCCCCCTCCCGTAGCGGACGAGCCTGAGGATGATACCGAGCCGTATCCAGAGTTGTTCACCATGAGATATTCCGCGTATTGCACGGCCCCCTCGATCGCGCGGTCGGCCTGGCGCCCGGCGAGATCTGTCTCGGAACCACGATAAACCATCATCATCGAATGGCCGAAAAGCAGCGTGAGGCTGACGAGACCGAGACAGACGACAAGGACAATGATCAGCACATAGCCTCCCGACTGCCCAAGTGCTTTGCGCGGCATCCCTCCTGTCCTCACTGTGAAAATCGGTGTTCTCATTCAGCCGGTATGGGTGAAACGGTGCCGCTGCCGACCGTATAATTTGTGCCGGAAAGGAATGGAACAGTCGCCCATGGCACCAGAATTTCCAGGGGCGGGGGTGCCGCAGGCTGTTGTGGACGCCCCGGCAACTCCTGCGCCACCTGCTGGATATCGATGCGAACGGCCGCGGGGAGCGTTGGCCCCGTGCTGCTGCCGGAGGTCGTGGCTGTGCCGGTCGTCACCGCATCCGAGCCGGCAGTGGCGGCAGTACCACTAAGCTGCCAGCTACCCTGCCACTGCGAGCCGTCATAAAAATAAACCTGGAAGGACTGGACGCCGGACAGGATTTGCTCCTCATGAACGATCTCGGGAACATTCGTGAGAAGATCACGCGTGACCACGCGGGTGAGTACTCCCCCCTTGCCCGTGGCGCTGCCGTTTTTGTCACGGGTGATGTAATATTCAACCTGCTGGACGTCGCCGTACATTTCATCGGCAGTGTCCTTGCCGGTCGTGGTGGTAAGCTTGAGATAGCCGGGGAACGACGCATCGGGACCATCGTTTCCATTGACATCCCCCGCGAGCGTGGAGGCAAGGATGCCGCCGGAAACAAAGGCGTTGCGCAGGTCGTTGCGGATCACGTTCACGGCGCGCGCCCGGAGACGCGCATCGCGACTTCGTTCCGTGGCATTGTCGCGCATTTTCAGCGCGCGGTAGAATATTCCGTAAATGGCCACCAGGATGATGGCCGCAGCAATGGAAGCCACCATGATTTCGATGAGCGTGAACGCCTTGCACGCGTTCCTGATCATGATCTTTTTCGTATTCGCAAGATTACGATTATGTCCACTTCCACGCGCTGTCGTAACGCCGTACGCGCATTCCCCACGGCGGTCGAAATCTGCCATCGCGAATGGAGCGAAAATGGAGTTTGTAAATGTCATTTTGTCGCCGGAGTTGCGCTCGGGCTCGGAGTTGCCGAGGCTGCGCTTTGAGCGTTTGGATTTGCGAGCGTCGTCAGTTTCACGCTGTGCTCCCTGCCTTGCACGGGGAAGAAAACCTCCATGCTCAACTGTGTCATCTGGTTCATCGTGTCGCCCTGCCAGCTTTCCTGGGTCAACTCCCAGCGAAACCCGGGATGATCCTGCCCGAAATCACCGCTGGTGCTTGATCCCGCCAGCCAGCTATTGCCGACGAGCTGTTCGTTCAGCTTGTTCTCGGCGAGCTCCGCGGCGATGACCTTGCGTTCCGCAAGCACGGATATGCGGTTGGAAAGGGTCAGCCCCCCGACGATCGCGGGCACAAGGATCGCGAGAAACATCAACGCAGCGAGGATCTCGATGAAGGTGAAGCCGTCGCGGCGGTCCCAGCCGATGTTATTTGCGCACCGCATCGGTTCCCTCCTTTGCAATCTCATAACCCCATCCATCCTCTGTGCGCTGCACCAGCACCGCGGAGTTAAAGCGGTCCACAATCCGTATGGAGTCGATACCGGTCAGATCAGGAGAACCATCGGGCGCAAACTGGACAAGCTGCGAGCGCCCGTCCTTCGTGGCGAGGCTGGTCTTCTCCATTTCAAAATGCAGGTCATCGTTCAGGGAATATTGTTTTTTGGAAACATCGCTGGCCGTGTAGCCAGTCGCGGCATCCAGGCCGATGTCCCCTTTTTCGGGATCGACCCATACCACCATCGGCACGCCCTGCGACACTGCCTCGTCGCGACCGTATTCTGTAAGCGCAACCAGCCGTGTCGCCTCCTGGTCAAGGTGACGCTGATGAAACGAACGGGTCAGCATGGGGGCAATAAACGCAAGCACAGTGGTAAGCACGATCATCACCAGCACCAGCTCAACCAGCGTAAAAGCCGCTGCCTGCCCCGATGAGCGCATTCCATTCCATGCAATACGCCGTCCGGCAGTGGTCCCGGACCACCGGCTGCGGCGGATTGTATTGGTTTGGAACATTTTCATAAGGGCGAGTCACTGATGACTGAACACTGCCTACTTCTTCGCGTTGGCGTCCCAGTTATTGATGTCGTCATCGGTCCCTGCGCGTTGATCAGGGCCGGCCGACATCAGGTCGTAGCCGTTCGGGTTGTGCTTGCCGGGGTAATCGTAGGTGTAGGGATTGGTCCATGGGTCGACCGGAATATTTTTGAGATATGGGCCCTTCCAGTTCTTGGCATCACCGGGCTGGTTCACGAGCACATCCAGTTCCCCGGTCTTCGGGAAATAACCGTTGTCCACCTCGAAAGCATCGAGTGCCATCTCGAAGCTGGAGATTTGCGATTTTGCAGCCGTGATTTTCGCGTCCTGGCTGCGGCCGGCCATTTTTGGAATCACGATTGCCGCGAGCGTGGCGAGGATGACCAGCACGAGCAGCATTTCCACAAGCGTGAAAGCGTGTGTGTTGAATCGATTGGGTTTGATCATGGGTTTCGAGTGCATGGGTGCCTTTCTTGGTTTCATTTAATGTAGTCTTGGATTGTGAAAATGGGGATGACCATTCCGATGAATATCACGCCGATAATGCCGGCGATCACGAACAGCATAAGGGGTTCGGCCAGCGATACCGCGGTCTTCAACTGGCGGTCGAGGGTCACCTCGGTGGTGCCGGCAAGGCGCACCAGTTCCTGGTCGAGCCGGCCGCTTTCCTGGGCGACAGAGATCATTTCGAGCGTCGAGCCGGGAAAAATCGCGCGGCAATCCGAGAGGCTCGCGGCAAGGGATTCCCCTTTTTTCACGCGCTCGGCAGCCTCATGCACCATGTCCACGAGCGTCTGGTAGCCAAGCGAACGCCGGGCGACATTCAGGCCGTTCATCAATGGCACCCCCGCGCCCAGCAACGTGCCGAGCATGCGGCAGAAGCGGGCCATGGCGAGCTGCGCCGTGAGCGGACCGACAACCGGCGCGCGCAGCAGCACGGTTTCGTAAAGACGCTTGCTCTGGTCGCTGGCAAGCCAGGTTCTGCCAAAAAACCCCGCAACCACCAATCCGCCAAGTATGAAAAGACCGTAATGGCGTATGGCATTGCTCATGCCGACGATGACCTGGGTAAGCGCGGGCAGAGCGGCGTCGAAGCCCGCAAACAGGGTCTGGAACCGCGGGATGAAAAACACCATGAGAAAGATCACCACGCAGGTGGCCAGCGAGAGCAGCACGACCGGATACATGAGCGCAGCCATCACCTTCGCGCGCATCTCTTTCTCGCGCGCCTGGAAATCCGCGATCTGCCCGAGCACCACGTCTAGAAAACCGCCCGCTTCGCCGGATTCCACCATGGCCACATAAACGCGCGGAAACACGTCGGGCGAACGGCTCATTGCCTGGGCGAGCGGCATGCCATCGATCACCAGGTCGTATAGTTCGCGCCATTTCGCGGCGGCTGCAGGATGGGAAGCCTCCTTGTAAAGAATCGTGAGCGCGCGGCTCAACGGAACTCCGGCTGTGAGCAAACTCGAAAGCGAACGCGTAAAATCCTCGAGTGCTGAAAAGGAAACCTTCTTCGATTGGAAATTCCATTTTGTTCCCGAGGGCAGACTGATCCCCTTTTTCGGGGAAGTGGCGGCGGGCGCATCGGCGGTTTCTATGAGGCGCAGGGGTTTGAGGCCGAGATCCTCGACCATGCGCATGGCGTCACGACGGCCGCCGGCATCCACCTTTCCATTGGTGATGGTGCCATTCGGATTCAGGGCCTTGTATTCGAAGACGGACATTAATTATGAAAAATGAAGTGTGGCCTGGGACTCATTCCGTCGCGTAGGCGGAGTCCTCGTCCTTGGATACACGCAGAACCTCCGAGGGGGTTGTGATGCCAGCACATACGAGACGCCAGCCGTCCTCAAGCAACGTGCGCATCCCCTCGCGGCGCGCCGCGTTCTTGATCTCGACGCTCGATCCGCTGCGCAAAAGGATTTCGCGGATTGCAGGGGTCATCGTCATTAACTCAAACAAAGCCTGCCGGCCCGTGTAACCGGTCATGCGGCATTCCTTGCATCCGACGGCGCGGTAAATCTTCGAGCCCTTCAGCGCCTCAACCCGGTCGCGCAATGCATTCGTGCGGGATCCGTTGTCCTCCTCCCTGCACTCCTTGCAAAGGACGCGCACAAGGCGTTGGGCCATGACCGCCTCCAGCGACGACGCAACGAGGTATGGCTCGACTCCCATGTCGACGAGACGGGTGAGCGCGCCGGGAGCGTCATTCGTATGCAACGTGGAAAAAACCATGTGGCCGGTGAGTGATGCCTGCACGGCGATCTGCGCCGTCTCCTGGTCGCGAATTTCACCCACGAGCACAACATCGGGATCGTGACGCAAAATCGCGCGCAGTCCGCGCCCAAAGGTAAGCCCGGCCTTTTCGGAAACCTGGATCTGGTTGATCCCCTTCAACTGATATTCCACCGGATCCTCGATGGTGATGATCTTGCGCACGGAGTCGTTGATCTCCGTAAGTGCGCTGTAAAGCGTGGTGGTCTTGCCGCTGCCGGTGGGACCGGTGACGAGCGCGATGCCGTGCGGCATGCCGAGCACCCGCCCGAAAAGCGTGCGGTCGCGCTCCGCCATGCCAAGGCCTGCCAGCCCGATCAACCCGGCATCCTGACGCAGGAGACGCATGACGACCGCCTCGCCGTGCAGCATCGGAATAACCGAGACGCGGATGTCCACATCACTGCCCTTGACGCGAATCTTGATGCGGCCATCCTGTGGCACGCGTTTCTCGGCAATGTTCAGGCTGCTGAGGATCTTGATGCGCGAGACAATTGCGGGCTGGAACCGCTTGATCTGCGCCGGCACCGAGACATCCTGCAGGAGACCGTCGATACGATATCGGATGCGCAACTCATGCTCGAAAGGCTCGACATGGATGTCCGACGTGCGCAGCGAAAGGGCATCGCCGAGGATCTGGTTTACAAACCGGATGATCGAGGCGTCTTCCGCTGCCTTGTCGAGATCGCCATCGTCCGCGCGCTCGTCGGATACAACCTGGAAGCCCTCCTCCTGCTCTAGGAGGTTCAGCGTATCGGCGCCGACACCGAGGTGCTTCTTGATCTCACGCTGCAATGCCTCGCTGGTCGCGAGGACAGGCTTGAGGGTCGAGGTGGTGAAGGATTTGAGGATATCCAGCCCCGGCTCGGCGAACAGTCTGCTCGTGGCAATCTCGATGTGTCCGTTCTCCTGCCGCAGGGGCAGCAGTTCCTCCTTGAGCAGGATGCGGGCGGGAAAACGGGCAAGCACCGAGCGGTCCAGGTCCACGTTGTCGAGTGTGGCATACGAAAGGCCATACTCACCGGCGAGCCACTGGAGCGCCGCTTCCTCCGTCTCCACGCGCAGTTTCCCCGTGGCGCAAAGCCGCTCGATCTCCGCGGCGTCGATGGCGGAAAGCTGATGGCTCTCCACCATGCGGGCCAGGAGGTTTGCACGGTCTGTGGATGCTGGGGAAACTGTTTCGGCCACTGGATGGTGTCTTATGCCAGATTTATTCGAGAATGCCCATGTTTACCAGCACTGCTTCCTGGCGCAGGGTGAGCACTTTCTTCAGGTCCTCGCGGGCCACGGAAATGTCTGCCGCGTTTTTCTTGCGGGAATCGCGCAACGCCTGGAGCTTGGCTTTGATGTCGGCGTCCGATGTACCGTCTGTTTCCAGGGCTGTCTTGAGTGCTGTAGCCTCGGGTGAGCCCGTGCGATCCGGACGGTTATTGTTGTTTGTTGAAGGTGATGCGCTTGGGGATGCCTGGTTGCCGCCGTCCCCGCGACGCCTGTTATTCCCGCCGCCGAAGCCTCCGAAACTCGGGCGGTTTGCAAATTGCAGCGTCTGGACTTTTTCCAGCAATGGCTGGATGATTGCCCATTCGTCGTCGGTCGCCTTCAGCGCTGTTTTAATCCGGTCGTTCATGCGGGCGCGGAAATCTTCCATGCCTCCTCCACGCTTTCCGCCGTCCTGGGCGGCAGGGCTGCCGGAGGGGGCCGCGCTGGCCGCCGGCGACGGGGCGGGAGTGGCATCCTGCGCCGTGAGGCGCGGACTGTTCAATAAGAGGGTGGCCGATAAAGCGGCCGTGATGGTGGTGATTTTGGTGATGTTCATATTTGTTTTTTTTGATTGATGTTTTCTCCGGGGTGAGGTGGTGAGTAAGCCGCTTCCACGTCATCCGTATAAAAAAATTACACCTCCATTGTTAAATTCGCGTTTAACGAAGGCGGGAAAATTGTTAAGAATAGGTTAAGTTAGCGGCTTTCAGAGGTGTGCGGGGCTATTCTAGGCTTCAAGCACCACTTAAATGACACAAATGCAGCAGCAAAATCCCACCCCCGGCGATGCAAGAAAGTTGCTCATTATCGACGACGATGTGGAACTCTGCACTCTCATCGCGGATTATCTGAACCCGCTCGGCTACGAGGTTTCCGCCGAACACAGCGGGACGACCGGGGCGGAACGCGCTGTCAGCGAAAAATTTCACGCGATCATCCTGGATGTGATGCTTCCCGGCATCGATGGCTACGAGGTGCTGAAACGCATTCGTGCCGCCAGCGATGTGCCGGTGATCATGCTCACTGCGCGCGGGGAGGAAACCGACCGCATCGTGGGCCTGGAACTCGGCGCGGACGACTATCTGCCAAAGACATTTTCTTCGCGGGAACTGCTGGCGCGCCTGCGCGCAGTGACCCGCCGCACGGCAAGACCGGGCGCACTGGGTGAAAAGGCCGACGAACCGGAGATCGTGGTCGGGCCCCTGCGCATCAATCCCGCGATGCATCTCGCCACGCTTGAGGAAAATCCGCTGAAACTCACAGCGCTGGAGTTTGATCTCTTGCTCAGTCTCGCCCGCGCTCGTGGCCGGGTGAAAACGCGCGAGCACTTGATCGAGACGCTCGGCGAACGGCTCTACGACGGCCTCGACCGTTCCATCGATGTGCATATCTGGTCGCTGCGCCGCAAACTCGGCGATGACCCGAAAAACCCGCGCTTCATCCGCACCGTCAGGGCGGTGGGCTACATGCTGATCAACCCCGACAACGAGTAACCGCCAGATGCACCCGCGCCTGCCACTTTCCGCAAAAATCCTGCTCTGGTTCTTCCTGAACTTTGCGCTTCTGGCGGTGGTGTTCACGCTCCTGTTCAACGCGCAGTTTCATTTCGACCTGAACTGGCTGCTCGCGAGCAGCGCCCGCGAACGTGTGGATGCCATGCGCGACATCATCGTCGGCGAGCTCAACAACACTCTGCCCGACGAGTGGGACCGCGTGATCGAGCGTTTCAGCGAGGCATACCATGTGCGCCTCACGCTGCTGGATGACGAGGGCGCCCACCTGATCGGCCCGATGAAGGAGCTTCCCGGGGAAGTCCGCAAACGCGTGGCGATGCCACCTTCGCACGAGGCAAACAAAATGCCGGATCCCAATGCGCCACCGCCTCCTCCGGGTGGCTTTCCGGGAAGAAGGCCGGTACGTTCGTTGCGAAACCTGGTGCGCACGACCGATCCCACGCATTACTGGCTCCTTGTCACAATGCGTCTGGACAATCCCGGCACCGGTGGGCCGATGCATGTGATCATGGTCGCGGATGACAGTTCGCTGACCATGGGAGGGCTGATCGTGGATGTGACGCCCTGGCTGCGGCTGGGGCTTGGCGCCATCGCTTTTTCCGTACTCTTCTGGTTCCCGCTGCTGCGCGGCATCGCGCGATCCATCGGCAAGATGACGGAGGCCACCCGGCAGATCGCCGAGGGACGGTTTGATGTGCGTGTACATTCCCGCAGGCGTGACGAACTCGGCGCGCTGGCCGAGGCGATCAACCAGATGGCGGCCCGGCTGGACGGTCTGGTGAAAGGGCAAAAACGGTTTCTCGGCGACGTCGCGCACGAACTCTGCTCGCCGCTCGCCCGCCTGCAAATGGCGCTGGGCATCATGGAACAGCGCGGCGACGAAAGCCAGAAAGCCTACATCAAATCCGCGAGCGAAAAAGCGGAGCAGATCGCGACACTGGTGAATGAATTGCTCGCGTTTTCAAAGGCATCGCTCGCCGGCACAACTGTGCAGAGCCAGTCCGTCAACGCAAAGGAGATTGCCACGGAAGCAGTTCGCCGCGAGGCGCTGGACGCTGATCAGATTCGCATGAAAATCCCGGATGATCTATCCGTAATGGCCGACCCCGAGCTTCTGCTCCGCGCGCTTTCCAACGTGGTCCGCAATGCGTTGCGCCACAGCCCCCAACCCGGAACGATCACCATCGGCGCCACGCGCGATGAAAAAACAGCCACGATCAGCGTGTCCGATTGCGGCCCGGGCGTGCCGGAGGAGGAATTGACGAAAATCTTTGACGCATTCTACCGGCTGGACACCTCGCGCACGCGCGAAACAGGCGGCGTGGGCCTTGGGATGACTATTGTAAAAACCTGCATCGAATCGTGCCATGGTTCGCTGAAAGCGCAAAACCGGCAGCCTCATGGCCTGGAAGTTCTCATGACGCTGCCGTTGGAGACGGAACCAAAATAAAGCGGTAATGAAGCAAATCGAAAAAAGGCATTTTCGAACAATCTCCTATCGCTTTTTCTGGCTGGCGATATTTGCGGGATATGCCGCGACCGGTCTTTACGATTTCAAGTTCGCACTCCATACGCCCAAAGCAGGCAGCACAGGCGCGCTCTGCGGTTCCGACAGCCTGCTGAGACCCGTATTAGGCGAATGGGACGGATCGCAAAAGCTCCTCGATGCTCTCGCTCAAATGCCGCCCCACGGGCCGATGGCGGTTTTCTGGCCGGAAATCAACCCCAACGGGGTCCTCGCTCCCCAGCTTGTCGGCTATCTCGCATGGCCGCGCAAAATAGTGTCGGTGCCCGCAAACCAAGACACCATCCGGAATACATCCGATTTTTTCAACCGGCCGCCATTCAGTGCCCGGATTTATTGTTTCATTAAACCGCCGGCTCCGCTGCCCGACGGCATAGCCATCGGCACAATGACGATCGCACCTGTCGCGCAGGGGGAAAAATGACGGTTCTCCAGGTTTTCATAGCCCTGCTTATGATCATGGCTGCGGGTTTCGGGGCAGGCAGCCTGTTGTTTGAACACAACAAGGAAGTCTTCCTCACCGAAGTCCTCGCTCTTTCGTGGCTGCTGGGCACGATGTTTGTCTCGCTGTCGCTGGCCTGCCTGGGAATCGTTTCATCCGGCCTCGTTTTGTATGGGGTGGTGACGGCAGCCTGTGTGGTGCTAGGCGTCCTCGGCGTAAGATCGTGGCGCGGGAAGGCGTTGCGGACTTCGCTGCCAAAACCATCCGGCATTCTGGAGTGGGCGCTGTGCGTGGTGCTGCTTGTGGAATTCGCGGCAGTTCTCTGCCTCGAATACAGGGAATCGCTCGGGTGGGATGGCCTTCTCGTGTGGGAAATCAAGGCGCGGTACGCTTTTCTCAACGGTGGAGTGCTCCCCCCGTTATACTTTACCGACGCTACACGCCTCTGGAGCCACCCGGAATATCCCCTCTTCTACCCTCTCATCGAGGCATGGCTCTATTTCTGGATCGGTGATTGCGACCAGTTTCTGGTTCGCGCCATTTTTCCGGTTTTTTACGTGGCAGCGGCGTTTTTGTTATATGCCGGCGCGTACAGGCTCAGCGGCAAGACATGGGCGGGGCTTATTGCCGCATGCTCCCTGTTTTTTCTTCCCGGCCAGTGGAATTTCCTGGGCGGGTTTGTCGACTTCCCGCTCGCGATTTTCTACTTCGCGGCGCTCGTTTATTTTCTCAGGTATCTGCGTGAACCATCCGGTTCGCACGTTGCTTTTTTTTCACTCCTCGCAGGGGGATTGCCCTGGGTGAAACGCGAAGGGATGATCCTGTGGTGCTGCCTGATCGCGATGGCGGCCCTGGAATTCCTGCGAAGGCGTCAATTCCGCAGGGCGCTGCTGGTGCCGCTCCCCGGGCTGGCCGTATGCGCGGCATGGAAGATTGCGATGATGATCCTGAAAACACCACCCGGCGCCGATTTTCTGCCGCTTGCGCCCGGCACGGCATTCGCAAATCTCGGCCGTATGGTGCCGGTCATCGAAAATCTGGTGAGTCAGCTCGCCGATATCCGGACATGGAGCCTGCTCTGGGGTGCATTCGCAGTTGCGCTTGCATGTCTCGCATTCAGGTCACAACGCAGCCTCGCAACGTGGCTTTTTCTGAGCGTCGCCCTGCCACTCGGAATCGAATCGTCGATTTACATTTTCAGTGCGTGGCCTTCTTACCTCAACCATATCCATACTTCTCTTCCCCGCCTCATCATGCAGGTCTCTTTGGGTGGCCTGCTTGCCATTACGCTGGCAGCGGCGGCGGACGACTCCGGCGCAAAATAGCCCGGCTTCAAACCACCGGCGGTTTGTTCAGCGAAAAAGGTTTTTAAGCTTGCGGCTGATGCTGCCGCAGGAGGACGGCAGATCGAGGTCATCCAGGTGCTCGATCCCCTCCTTCACCAGTGCGGCCCCCCGGTCGGCGGCGGAAACAGCGCGCCGGTACATCGGTTTGGAAATATCCTTCAACCGGTCCTGGATGTCTTCGAGGATCTGGATCGCCCGATGCTCGGGCCGCGCGGGCTTGCGCAGCAGCGCCGCGAGCAAAAGCCCCGCTCCTACAGCCGCCAGCACCACCCGCCCGGGATGTTCCCGCACATAGTTCTTCAACTCCTCGCAACATTCCGGCGCATTTTCGATGGGTTCGTTCATATTCGTAACTGGTTTCTGCGTTTAAAAAATTCCGTTGGAACTCACACTACCCTTTCCATCGGCAAGTTCCAATCATTTGGATGCATGCCTATTTCATTGCCATGAAATCACATCGCCCGAGCGCCGGTAATAATTCGCCGTTCCGCTCCCGGCACAGGCTCATTATCTCAAACCGGCCACTCCCGGCCAGGTCCACAAATCTTATCCGTTGTTCCATTGGTGACGTTTCTTCCCAAGGCATAATCGCCCTTTCTCGTGTCACCCATGTCCCCGGTCAATCTGCACCTATGTTCCCAGTCCTAACCATTCCTGCCGCATTGGGCACCCGCTTCACGCGCGCCCAGCGGTAGAGCAGTGCTGCACGGATGCCCAACTCCCTTAAATTTCACGGGAGAGTATCTTTTTCCGGTTGGATTTGTGGAACGACCTCGTCCTTAAGCGAAAGGATGGCTTTTCTTCGATCAGCGCGAAGAGCCGGCACAACATAAATTTCGTGAAGCACATCCCCTAAAGCGACGAGGATTACTTTCAAGTGTTTGGCTTGCCAACCATCATAAGAATTCTCATGCACTTTTGTGCTCGTCACCTGCTGAATGGTTAAAAGTGTGTCAAAAAATACAGGATCAACTTCCGCATGAACGTTTTTAAGGGATTTTATCCGATCCTCATAATTCTCTCCCTCCGCCTGACTGAGCACCCCGAGTTCGTAGACAATCTTTCTCGCGCACGCCGAAGCTCCGGTAAGATAATTGCTTTTTAGGCATCCCTCTGCCTCGGTAAGAAGTTCTCGAAGCACGCGTGGAATTCGTTCATCAATGGCAAAAAATGATGTCGGAACAGAATAAAAAAAAGTGTCATCAAGCACTTGCTTCTCGTTTAATACGAACACAAACACCTGACCACTCTGTCGTGCAACAAGTGCTTGAAATGTGAGATGCATTGATCTTTTGTCACAAGAACTGCATTTGACGAAAAAGGCTCTGCAAGCCTTATTTTCCGTCCAGTCAAACGACACTTGATTGTAAACTGAATACGCAACATTCCGTCTATTGCAAAACGGACAATTGTACACTTGGGCGTCGATGAAATAGCGGGTATCAAGATTGGAGTGATCGGGCATATGAGAATTTGCCTTTGGTGTATCAAAAAGTCGTGCCCATTGCAAAGCTCGGCTCGCCTAACCCCTTTCAGTCCTGAATTGTGCTGGTTTGAACATTTGGTCACTTTCGGACAAATATGATATAAATTTCAAATTGCCATTTGAGTTTTCCGAATCAGGACAGCAAATCATGACTTACCAATAGAGATTCCAATTTACGGGCGTGCGAATACCGCCCATGGGCCATTGCCGATCCCATCCCGCACTGGCACAAATCCCTAGAATTTTGTAGCGAGCTGCTTTCCAGAGGTCGACATTATGCACATTCGTTTCGTCCTTAAGATCCTCAGTATATCTCTTCAGTTCATCCTTTAAGATTTTCAGGAATTTGACGGCATTAATAACGTTTGGATTGCGGCTCACCGCCGGACCTACGTTCTTGAAAACGCGCCACTCTCCCTTGGTCTCTGCTTGATGAAGAATTCCGCACCGAATATTTTCATAGAATTCGACACCTTCATCAGGTGCGAAGAGCGTCTCGTGTGAGTTGAAACAATTGGAAGTATTCTCAAGAAAATGCTTGAAGCTCTCCTTGCCTTTGCGCCATCCATGCCTACCAATCCATTTTGGATCATCTTGTGGCGTTTTCTTGTGGGTCGCCCACTGGCCGTTCCGAAAGCAAGCAAGCGTTTCGATCATGAGGCTCGAAATTGCCATTATGGTAAAACCCACTGCAACGTATTCATGAGATTGCGGACTGGCATGTGGTTTAATGAGCCGATCAAGAGGCCGAATGAATCGCTGTTCGAAGCGAAGTTGGATCAGGTCGATGAGCCATTGTCTATCAGCCGCTGTATAGGCAGCGGGTGCAATTTTCTCGGGAAGAATACACGCAAGGCAGTTTTCGACTGTATATTTTTTACCGGAAGAATCTTTGAGTTCGGCAAGTTTCGTGTCTTTCCAGCCTTTCCAGGAGTGTTCGGGTGAAATTGGTGAGGAAATTGAATGCATTGTCATTTGTTTGAACGACTTTTCTATAGCAGAACTGCCCCCGTTGCACAGCTTTCAGAGCGTCGACTGTGAAGAACCCCACCGTCTCAGAACAGTTCCATCTTCGGCGTTTGTGGAAGGGGTCGTGGGTTCGGACCATCAAGACAATCGAAGCTTCACATCCTCCCATACAATTAACTTGTTTTGCACCCGCATCATGGCCCGAACGTCGCCGTCTTGCGAGACAACAAAGCCGACGCTTCCGGGCCGACCGAAGCAGATACGCATCATCGATTGGTGCCTTGTACCGAAGTGACTCGGATCAATCTCGTTCAGTTTGCCTGTCGATCCTTTGGTGTCGCCCGCGATCCATACGCTGGAAGGTTCCTTCTTGGTCTTGATAATTCCACCATAACCTCTCACTGCAAATTCTCGGTTCATGACAATCAGGCCATCGACGCGGGAGAGCGAAGCGATAAAGCGCACACAACCCCTAACCTCATCTCGTGTATCGTTCTTCTCAAAGCCAGACACCGATTCGTCAAGGTACAGGTGAACAGGCATAGACTTTTGTTTAGTATCCAAGAACTGCTCTCCGATCATATCTTCGGCATCGCAAAGTTGGATCGTATGAATCGAAAGTCGAGCGAGTGCGTCGCCGAGCCGTCTGTACGCAACCGGATACTTAATGCTCAACCCGGTGTTGCTCTCGTCGGGTGTAATCAGAATCGCGCCGCCGTGCCCATAGCGCTGCATGCTGAGAAGAATCCGACAAAACGTTTGCCGCCAATAATTGAAAATGCTGTCCTCCCAATGATCGCGGCGGTGAAAGACTACAGTGCCAACCTCTGCTTGGACGCGATGCGTAACACGCCTGCTCGCAGATCGGAGAACTACCTCAATCGGCCCAGGCTGTTCCAGGACATCGCTAAACTCGTGAGCGAGGCGACCTTGTCGCAGTGCGCCTAACAGCGTATAGTCTTTGTACACTTCCACTAGGCCGATGCCAGCAATGGATAACTGAATTACACCGGGACTTTCGGGTCCCACGTCACTCTCTCTCGTCGCATAGGACGCGCGTTGGCCCTGCTGGTCAATGGCTCCCCAGATCACGAGTTTCCCGTCGGTCGTCTTATAGACAGCGAGAGCGCCAGCGGAACTATCGGCTGATTTTGAAATCTTAACCAGATTCTTTACATTAAGAATTATTGGCGTGCCGTACCTCACATAACTCCAGCGATCAGCAACAATACGCGAAGGTGGTGCGGGATCGGGATTCTTGATGTCGAGGTAACAAAGATTGCAGAGGACTGGCTCGGCTTTCTCTGTCTTCATGCTGGCGAAGAATGCGACCTCGATCATTTCCGTCAGGGTCGACAGCGCAGGCGAACGAGCTCGCATCTCCCCGAGGCGGCGCCGAACAAATTCGGCCAAGTCAGATGGATAGGCAAATTGTGAGCGTGTAGATTTCATCTAGTTCGTGTACGGAAAATGGAGTCAGGCCGACAAATCGTGACAGAAATTGGCTGCAAAGCACCGGACGCGACAAAAGTTTTCCCGGTATATATTCCTGCTTCTCCGATCTGCCCGTTCGCGTTTTCGAAGCTGCCTTTTTCATCCGCATGGTTTTCGAGCATAGGAGGCCCGGCATCCAGTGTCAGGATTATTATTGGCAACGGCAGGATGTTCGGCCCTTGCCCCTCAAAACACGCCAAAATTCCATTGACTTTTCCTCCCGGGGCACCAACGACCATGGGGTATGCAAAGATACTCCACGTGCCGCACCGGTTCGCCTCCGGCAGATAGGTCAAATTCCTGGCCCACAGCGCCAACCTTGAACTTTGAACCAGGAACTTTAGCCGAGCGTAGCGAGACGAAGCCGTGGGCGGAGGTGGGCGGCTTAAACTTTCCATCGTCTCACACCCGTTTTCACCCCGCCGGCATGCCAAAAATTCCCCGGAAAAGGCAAAAACACCCCCATTCCGGGAGCTTTTTGCCCGCCGGAAAATATCCCACGCGTCACGTAAGCTCCACACAGTCAGCAACAAACCCGCCAATGCCCGATATGATCCAGCCAAAATCCCGAAAAGCAGCTAAAAACGACCCCATAGCCGGAATTTCCAGTCCCGCCGCTGAACAAAATTCATTGCCAATCACCACCCTCGAAATTAGCTTCTCCATCCACCGGCAACGCAGGAATCCGGAACGCAATCCCTGACACCCCAAATCCCCTTTCCCATGCTTCCACTCGAAGACAATTTTCAAGACATTCTCGGCAAGGCCCAACGCGGGCTGGAAATCACTGATCAGGCGATCGTGCGCGACACCGGTATTTCCATCGAGGACTACAAGAAAGTCCGCGACGGCGAATTCGATGAAACGATCGTCCGCAAAGTAGCCCCGCTGCTCAACCTCGATGTCGCCCGCCTCGTGGCGCTTGGCAAAAAGGAATGGCATCCGGGCATCACCCGTTTCCCGGCGGGGCTGGCGCGCACCACGACCAATTACGAAGCCGACATGACGGTGAATGCCTACATCGCGTGGGATTCCGCCACGAAGGAAGCGGTAATCTTCGACACCGGCGCTGATGCAGGCCCCATGCTGGAAATCATCAAGGCGCAGCAGTTGAAGCCCAAATACATCCTGCTCACCCACACTCATGGCGATCACATCGCCGAACTACCCAAGCTCAGTAGGGAAACAGGCGCGAGTGTCCATGTGCATAAGACACAGGTTTCCGGGCGGGCTCAGGGTTTTGAATGGGGTGATACTTTCCAGGTGGGCAGCCTGAAAATCGACACACGCCAGACGACAGGCCATGCAGCAGGAGCGACAACCTTCGTCATCTCCGGCCTTGAAACACCGGTGGCGGTGGTGGGCGATGCCGTCTTTGCGGGATCGATGGGCGGCGGCGGGATTTCCTACGAGGATGCGCTTCGCACCAATCGCGCGAGCATCTTTTCGCTCCCCGATGAGACAATCATCTGCCCTGGTCACGGCCCGCTGACCACGGTCGGCCTGGAGAAGAAGCACAATCCCTTTTACCCCGAATTTTAACCCCAACACATTGTAAAACAAATGAGCACCAAAGGAAACAAAGTCGCAGTCGTAGGAGTCGGTCGCATGGGCGCAAACATGGCGCGCAGGCTGGCTGAAAAAGGATTTCAAATCACCGCCGTCTACGATGTCCGGCGCGAGGCTGCCACGACACTGGCCACGGAGCTTGGTTGCCATGCCGCGCAGATGCTGGCGGATGCAACGGCGGAGGCCGATTTCATCCTCACCGTTGTCACCGACGACAGTGCAATGCGCGGGATTTTCACCGCCCAAGGGGACAATCTGCTGGTCGGGGCCAAGGGCAAGACTTTCATCAATTTCGCCACTGTGTCGCCAAAAGTGCATCTTGAAGTCGAAGCCGCTGCAGTTCGCGCGGGGGCCGCGGCAATCGAGGCATGCATGGCCTCAAGCATCACACAGGCCCGCCAGGGGACGCTCTATTTGATCCTCGCCGGCGATGCGACCGTGGTTGATAGCGCCACGCCGCTCCTGGAAGCGTTGAGCGTGGCACGCCGCTATGTCGGCGTGACCGGTCGCGCCGCCCAGGTGAAGGCGCTCGTGAACATGGTGATGAACATCAATACCGCGGGTCTCGCCGAGGGGCTCGGATTGGGCGATGCGCTCGGGCTGGATTTGACGATGCTGCGGGAAATCTTCTCCCAGACAGGCGCCAACTCACGCGTGCTCGAAACCGACGGCGCCGACATGCAGAACCGCGAGCACGATTGCTACTTTTCCGCCGCGCACGCTGCAAAGGATTCCGGCATCGCCGTCTCACTCGCGAAGGAAGCAGGCATACAGGTCCCTCTTGCCGAGACGACACTTGCTCAATACAAGCGCATGATCGACGCCGGACTCGGCGAACTCGACAAGTCGGGCATCGCCGAACTGACCTTCAAGGGACGTGGTAAAAAGTAACTGCCTGTTTTCCACTATGCCTTCCGAGAACATGCCGCTGAGCCCCTTGGAGGCTTACAAAGAAATCATCGATGATTTGGTGGGCCGTTCAGCTTCGATGAGTGCGCGGCTGGTCAGGAAAGAGGCAATTTTTTCCAAGGCGCCGGCAAAAGACAAACTGAACCAATTCGTCCAATCTTTGACATCGGAACAGCGGATTGTTCTAGCAGATATACTGTCCCAGGAACGGTTTGGCGCCATACATGATGTCCTTGCCACAATCACATGGTGGATAGATTGCCGCGATGTCGGCTTCACCTATCGCGGCGAGGCAATGCCTGTGCAATTAAGCGGAATGGGCTTGCACGGAGACTACGTAGCGCGGCATGACGACTGGGAGTGGCCGAAAGATAGCACCGGGACGTAATGCCCGGCGAGAAGAGGGAGTGTTTATGGCCACAAAATGTGGCACAATCCCAATCCATTCCGATTCGGTTATTTTCCCCAGCGTTTCAGATTCGCTTTCCAGAGCGCTTCTGTCTTCGCGCGCAGCCAGATCGCATCCTTCCACACATTGGGAAACGCGCTGATTCCGTAGCCGCTGTTGATCGGACCGAACTCGGGGCATGCGTAGATGACTTCGCCGCCCTTGGCCCCCTTGAGCCAGCAGGCAAGCAGGTCGTCGATGAACTGAAGGTAGGGCTTGATCTCCGGTGTCTCCCTGCCTTTTCCATCCGTCGCGGGAATCTGGCAATGGTGGCCATTGAATGGGCGGAAATGAAACTGCCGGGATAATTGCACAAGGTCGGGATGCGTCAGCAAACGTGCCGCATACGGTGGATAAATGTGTTTTACAACCGCGATGTGCGAAAAGTCCCAGCAGAAGCGGATTTTCTTACCAGTGGCCTTTTTATAAAGCGCAGCAATTTCATAGACCTTCTCCGGCGTTTCCGTGCAGGTATCGCGGTGGACTTCGAGATCGACCTCCAGGCCCATTTTTTTCGCCAGTGCCTCAAGCTTAATCCAGACGGCCACTGCCTCCTTTGGCAGCGTGTCATGGTCGCACAACTGCACATTGATGCGCGCAGGCTGCACGGTCTTTGCGGACTCGAGCTTGCTCTTGTACGTCTTCATGTTCGAGTCAATGTAGCAGACGTAATCCATCCCGTATTTCTTGCAAAGCCCCACCACGTCGGGATCAACACCGCCGCCCAGGGCATCGAACCCCGCCTTCTTCGCCTGCTTGAACTTCTCCTCAAGAGTCCATGGCTTTCCGCCGTATGGCTCCTGGCTCATCGTCCATTGGCCGGCGAATTGTTTCAGTACAGGAGCGTTCTTTTTCAGGGAGGTATTTTTCATGGTGCTTGGCGGGAGTATTGTCAACCGTGGACTTTTATTGCAATCGAAAATCAAATCGCATCCAGGGATTGCTGCAGCGCGAGGAGAAAATCCCGGTTGTCCGCGCTGGCGTAGCGCATAGTGCCGCCCATGCGGTTGAATGTTTTACAATAGCGCAGGTAGTACGCGGGATCGTCGGGCGGGGGCTCGCCGTTTTTTTGCCAGTCCCACGAGCTTTCTGCCAGGTCCACGACCATCATGTAGTGGTTCGAGATATTGCGGCCGCTTTGCAATTCGACGTTGCGGGACATCGAAAGCGATTTCTCGAATACCATGGGCGACATGACCGCGGAACCGATCGAGAGATAGACACCTCCCTCCAACTGCTGCACCTGGGCGGCGTACGCAAGAAAGTCACGCTGCGCCGCCCGCCCGATCGCCGCGCAATGATTCGCAGGATGCGTGTAAATGATGTCATGACCGATCATGGGATGC
>Ga0068860_100000226_pt1 | contig 87552 bp, 94 predicted proteins | sample KBSSwiS32_FD_66597 | JGI IMG/M metagenome (GOLD analysis project Ga0068860, IMG submission 66597) | Switchgrass rhizosphere microbial communities from Kellogg Biological Station, Michigan, USA - KBS Switchgrass S3-2 | ecosystem: Host-associated > Plants > Roots > Rhizosphere > Soil ... | reverse complement strand
CTACCACAGCTTCGGCGGCTGGAAGCGCTCGGCCTTTGGCGACGCCAACCAGCATGGCATGGAGGGCGTACGCTTCTACACCAAGGTCAAGACCGTCACCGCCCGCTGGCCCGAGGGCGATGTGGAGGAGTCCGCCTTCGTCATCCCGACCATGAAATAGGCGGGCGTCCGCGGATGGACTTCAACCTCACGCAGGACCAGCGGGCCATCCAGGACGCCGCACGGGCTTTCGCCGACGCCGAGCTGGCGCCCCATTCGGCCCGCTGGGACGAAGAGCGGCATTTCCCGACGGACGTGCTGCGCCTGGCGGCCGGCCTGGGCTTCGCGGGCCTCTATGTGCGCGAGGACGTCGGTGGTTCGGGCCTCACCCGCCAGGACGCCTCCCTGGTGTTCGAGCAGCTGTCCTATGGCGACGTGGCCATGGCGGCCTTCATGTCGATCCACAACATGGCCGCCTGGATGATCGACCGGTTCGGGGCGGAGGATCTGCGCCGCCGCTATCTGCCCGGGCTCACCTCCATGGAGCTGATCGCCTCCTACGCCCTCACCGAGCCGGGCGCGGGGTCCGACGCCGCGGCGCTGGCCACGACGGCGCGCAGGGACGGCGAGGCCTATGTGCTGAACGGCGCCAAGGCCTTCATCTCCGGGGGCGGGGTGTCGGACGTCTATGTGGTGATGGCCCGGACCGGGGGGCCGGGCGCCAGGGGCGTCTCCGCCTTCGTGGTGGAGAAGGACGCCCCCGGCCTCGCCTTCGGCGCCCAGGAGAAGAAGATGGGCTGGAACGCCCAGCCCACCGCCCAGGTGAACTTCGACGACTGCCGGATCCCCGCCGCCAACCGCGTGGGCGAGGAGGGCGAGGGGTTCCGCATCGCCATGGCCGGCCTGGACGGCGGGCGGGTCAACATCGCCTCCTGCTCCCTGGGCGGGGCGCAGCTGGCGCTGGACCTCGCCACGGCCCACCTCAGGACCCGCAAGCAGTTCGGCAAGCCGCTGATGGACTTCCAGGCCCTGCAGTTCCGGCTGGCGGACATGGCCACCGAGCTCGACGCGGCGCGGCTGATGGTGCGCCGCGCGGCCCAGGCGCTGGACAACGGCGACCCGGACGCCACCCGCTACTGCGCCATGGCCAAGCGGTTCGCCACCGACGCCGGTTTCGACGCAGCCAACCAGGCCCTGCAGTTGCACGGCGGCTACGGCTACCTGCGGGACTACCCGCTGGAGCGGATCGTCCGCGACCTGCGGGTCCACCAGATCTTGGAAGGAACCAATGAGATCATGCGGGTGATCATCGCGCGCGAGTTGCTCCGTTGACCGGCCCGCAAGGCGCCAGCCGCATCGCCTTCATCGGCGTCGGCGCCATGGGGGCGGGCATGGCGTCCAACCTGGCCAAGGCCGGGAATACCGTCGTGGCCTTTGATCTTTCGGCCGCGGCCCTGGCGCGGACCTCCGCGGCGGGCTGCGCGGCCGCGCCCTCGGCGGCGGAGGCGGTGAGGGACGCCCAGGTGGTGATCACCATGCTGCCCGCCGGCCGGCATGTGCGCGCCGTCTATGCTGACGAGATCCTCCCCAACGCGCCGGCCTCGGCCCTGCTCATCGATTGTTCCACCATCGACGTGGAGAGCGCCCGCGCCGTGGCGGCCCAGGCCGCGGCGAACGGCTTCCGCTTCGCCGACGCCCCGGTCTCCGGCGGCGTCATGGCCGCGGAGGCGGGCAGCCTGGCGTTCATGGTGGGCTGCGAGGCCGCCAACTTCCCCGGCGTGCAGGCGGTGCTTGCGCCGATGGCGCGCGTGGCGATCCACGCCGGCCTGGCCGGCGCCGGCCAGGCCGCCAAGATCTGCAACAACATGCTGCTGGGCGTTTCGATGCTGGGCGCCTGTGAAGCCTTCGCGCTGGCGGAGAAGCTGGGGCTCGAGGCCGACCGGTTCTTCGAGATCGCCAGCCAGTCGTCCGGCCAATGCTGGTCGCTGACCGCCTACAGCCCCTGGCCCGGCCAGGTGCCGGCGGCGCCCTCCAACCGCAACTACCAGGGCGGTTTCCTGACCTCGCTGATGGTCAAGGACCTGAAGCTGGCCCAGGAGGCCGCGGCCAAGGCCGGGGCCGCCACCCCGCTGGGGGCCCAGGCCGAGGCGCTCTTCGCCCTGTTCGAAGGCCTGGGATACGGCGGCCGCGACTTCAGCGCCGTGCTGCAGCTGATGCGGGGCCGCCTCGGCGAGCTGGGCTAGGTTCCGCGGCCCACGACGCGACCGCCCTCAGGGCGCGCAAGCACGAAGTGACGATCCGCAAATCCGGCGTCAGAATGGACCTGGGGATGGAAATGGCGGAGAGGAGTCGGATTATTGGCGGCGCAGCGAGATCAAGCCAACGTGCCAGAGATTGTACGCAAGGTTGGGCGTCCCCGGGCGGACGAAAAGCGCCGGGGCAAGGATCCTCGCCACGAAATCATGGTCGTCGCCGCCCATCTGTTCTCGGTTCATGGCTACGAAGGAACGCAACTTAATCAGATCGCCGCCGAAGCCGGGCTTCGGACCCCGTCGATCTATTATTACTTCGCCGGGAAGGATGAAATTCGGCGAGCCTTGTCTGCCTATGCGGTCGATCAGTCGGCCGCCTTTGCGACCGACATGCTCACCGAAGGCGGCCGCGCGGCCGTAAAGCTGCATCGCCTGCTCGTCGCCCACGTCGGACGGCTCACCTCCGGCCCCTATGACCTGTGGTTCCTGATCGAACTGCCGGGCCCCCTGAGAAGCGAACCGGCGCCCATCGAGGCGATGTACTTGGCTTGGCGGCGCTCGGTGGTCGCCCTCGTGGAGAAGGCCGTGGAAGAAGGTGATTTCCGGCCGACCGGCGCGAAGTTCGCCCTGCACATGATCATCGGCTGTGTCCATGGCGCGATGCAACTGCGCCACGTCAATCGGCCGGCGGCGCCCGAACAGATCGCCGATTTCATCATCCGCGCCTTCGCGGCGGACAGCGGCAAAGCTGAGGAGATCCAGCGGACGGCCACCTCCGGCCTGCACGCCCCCGAAGCATCGCCGCCTGACGTGAAAGCGTGATCGCCGACCCAGGCGCGGCGAGGTCGGCGGCGACATTCAAACAACCTTAAGGGCGCGCAGCGGAGATTGTCGGCTCCACCCCAGGGCCATGGTGTCGCATGTCTGCTCCCCGCGAGACGATCCGCTACAGCATCGTCATCCCGCTGCTGAACGAGAGCGAGGTGCTTCCCGCCCTGCTGGCGCGGATCGACGCGCTGATCGCGCGCCTCGACGGCCCGGCTGAAGTCCTGCTGGTCGACGACGGCAGCACCGATGGGACCGCCGACTTGGTCCGCGCCAAGGCCCAGGCGGACCGCCGCTATCGCCTGGTCCAGCTGTCGCGCAACTTCGGCCACCAGGCGGCGATCACCGCGGGCATGGACCTCGCCGCCGGCCAGGCCGCCGTGGTGATGGACGCCGACCTGCAGGACCCGCCCGAAGTGGTGCTGGAACTCGTCGCCAAGTGGCGCGAGGGCTACCAGATTGTCTACGCCCAGCGCACCTCGCGCGAGGGCGAGACCGCCTTCAAGCGCTGGACCGCGCACCTGTTCTATGCCGGCCTGCGGCGGCTGACCTCCATAAACCTGCTGCCCAATGTCGGCGACTTCCGACTCATCGACCGCAAGGTGCTGGACGCGTTCCGGGCGATGCCGGAGCGCGACCGGTTCGTGCGCGGCATGTTCGGCTGGCTGGGCTTCCGTCAGGCCGTGGTCCCCTTCGCGCGGGCGGCGCGCGCCGCCGGCTCGACGAAGTATCCGCTCTGGAAGATGGTCCGGCTGGCGGTCAACGGGCTGGTCGGCTTCTCGGACGCCCCGCTGCGCCTGGCGCTCTGGCTGGGGCTGGCGGTCTCCACCCTGGCGATCCTCTATGGCGGCTATGTGCTGCTGGCCGCGCTCGGCGGCGACAAGCATCTGGTGGCCGGCTGGGCCTCGACGATCGTCATCGTCTCCTTCCTCTGCGGCCTCAACATGATGCTGACCGGCGTCGTGGGCCTCTACGTCGGGCGGATCCACAGCGAGGTGAAAGCCCGGCCCCTCTATGTGATCAACGAGAAGGCCGGCTTCGACGAGGCGCGCGCCGAGGCGGCGCCCCAGCCGCCGGCCGAACAGCGCCGGCGCATGCCCCAGTTCGCCGCCGAATGAGCCCGGCCGCAGAGCCGCAGGCCTTCGACGCCTATCGCGCCACCTACCGGCAGACCGTCGAGGCCTCGGTCGGATTCTCCGGCGTCAGCTACGACTACGTCCTGCGCTCCAAGGCCCGTCTGCTGGGCGAGGTGATGGCCCAGGCGCTCGGGCCGGACGCCGCGCCCCGGGTGCTCGACGTGGGCTGCGGCGTGGGCGTGCTCCACCCCCTGCTGGCGCCGCTGTGCGGCGAGCTGCACGGGACCGACATCTCCGCGCCCTGCATCGACCAGGCGCGGCGGGACAATCCCGCGGCCCGCTACCGCGCCTATGACGGCGTCCGGCTGCCCTATGCGGACGACCAATTCGACATGGCGCTCGCCGTCTGCGTGCTGCACCACGTGCCGCCGCAGGACCGGACCGCCTTCGCCGCCGAGATGGCCCGCGTCGTGCGGCCCGGCGGCCTGACCTGCGTCATCGAGCATAATCCGCTCAATCCGCTGACCCGGCTGTCGGTGATGCGCTGCCCGTTCGACGCCGACGCCGTCCTGTTGCCGCGCCGGGAAGCCGAGGCCCTGATGTCGGGCGCCGGCGTGGGCGCGGTGCGGTCGCGCTACTTCGTCCTGGTCCCCTCGCTCGCGCCCTGGGCGCTCAGCCTGGAACGGCGCCTGGAGCGCGCGCCGCTCGGGGCGCAGTACCTGACCGTCGGCCGCCGGTGATCGCTATCCGGTCAAACGCCGTCCGGCTGCTCCGGTTCGGGCTGGTGGGCGGGGCCGCGACCATGACCTACGCGGTCCTGGTCGGGCTGCTGCACCGCGCCGGCCTCGTCCCGGCGGCGGCCTCGATGACCGCCTACCTGACCGCAGGCCTGGTCTCCTACCTGGGCCACAAGCGGATCACCTTCCGCTCCGACCGCGCCCATGCGGTCGCCGCGCCGCGTTTCGTGGCCAGCCTGGCGCTCGGGATCGGGACGGCCGGGGCCATCCCAGTGATCGTCGTCGACGGCCTGCGGCTGCCCCTGGCCGTCGCCACGGCGGTGACCTGTGTCGCAGCCCCGGTGCTGAGCTATCTGGCGCTCAGCCTGTTCGTGTTCGGCGTGCGCTCAGCCGCCGCCGCGGATCGCCACACAGCCGGCGACACCGCCCACGTCGCGCCCCACGGCCCGCAGACCCGGGGCCACGCGGGGGTCGCAGCTGCCCAGGACGGCGCCGGGGGCGAGGTCGGCCAGGGCGGGGACGACCATCGTCTGGCGCACATCGAGGCCGCGCCGTCCCGCCAGCAAGGCGTAGAAGCGTAGCTGCGGCGCATAGCCCGGGTCCAGGCCGAGGCCGGGCGCGCCCTTCTCGACCAGCACGACGCGCCGGGCGCCCTGGTCCGCCAGCGACGCCAGCAGCTGTCCATAGGCGGCCTGCGGATAGAACTGCCGCGTCGGCAGGTAGTCGAACCGGAACCAGCAGGCCTTGGCCGCGATGACCAGCGCCGCCGCGGCCAGGGTCGCCTTCACCGCCAGGACGCCGATCGGCCGGTCGCCGCGGTGCGCCTGCAGGCGGGTCCACAGGTGGTGGCCCGCCACGGCGACCGCGATGGCCAGGAACGGATAGGCGGTCAGCGCATACTGCGGCAGCTTGGTGGAGCTGAGGCTGACGGTAGCCAGCACGCCGCCCGCGCAGCAGAGCGCGAAGATCAGCCCTTGGCGCGCGACGCCGCGAATCCCGAACAGGGCGAGCGGGGCGGCCAGCGTCCACATCCCGGCGCTGAACAGCCCGGTCAGGAAGGTGGTCTTCAGGTAGTACCAGGGCGGGCCGGCGTGCCGGTCGAGCGCGGTCATGAATCGGCCGCTGACGTCGTTGGTCCAGACCGCGGCCAGGTAGCCGGGCGCCTGCGCCTCCCGCAGCAGGTAGAAGGCCGCCGTCGGGGCCGCGGCGATCAGGGCGGCGAGCCCGTACCAGGGCGACTGCAGCGGCCGCCGCCAGCGGCCGCAGACCAGCAGATAGGCCGCCAGGCCGACGCCGGGGACCAGGCCGGCGATGCTCTTGGTCAGCACCGCCGCGGCGACCAGCCCGCCCGCCAGCAGGATGCGCCAGGCCCGCGGCCGGCGCTGGTGGACGGCGAAGAACAGCAGCAGCAGGTAAGCGGTGGTGAAGAAGCAGAGCAGGGCGTCATAGTCGCCGGTGCGCGCGCCATGCTCGCCGAAGAAGCCGAGGCTCAGGGTCAGCAGGACCGCCGCCGCCGCGCCGGCGGCCAGCGACCGGGTCATCCGGCGCGTGAAATCCATCACCAGCGCCAGCGTGCCCATGGCGGCGAGATAGGAGGGCGCGCGGACGGCCCATTCGGTCGGCCCGAACAGGTCCATGACCGCCGTCATCAGCCAGATCAGCAGCGGCGGCTTGGTGTTCCACAGGTCCGGCGCGAACCCATAGGTGGTCACCAGGCTGAAGCCGCGCAGATGCATCTCCAGGGCGTTCACCGCCAGCCGCGACTCGTCCCAGATCACGATCGGGACGTCGTTCGCCCCCAGGAACAGGAAAACGCCGCAGGCGGCCAGCACGCCGATCGCCGCCAGCCCCCGCGCCCAGGCGTCGGTCGCCCGGGTCGGCGGGGCGGCGACGCCGGGGAACGCCGAGGCGGACCCACCCGCTGTTTCCGACCGTCGCCCCATGATCGCCGTCCCAGACCCTTGGGCCTGCATCGCAGGCATAGGGTTAGCATCGGCCTAACGATGGCCCCGCCGGGCGGGACCTAGGTCCCGTTGACCGGGGAGGGCGCGCCATCCTGGTGGACTTCGGGTCGGCCGCACAGCATCGCCAGCCGGATCGCGCCCCAGGCCGTCACCAGGGGGATGAGCGGCGTATGCAGGGCGTTGAACGCCAGCACCGCCCAGGGCGCGGCCCAGAGCAGGGCGGCGAGGATCCCATCGCCCAGTCCCCTGCCCCGGCGCGCCAGGACCAGGGCCGCGGCGGCGACCGGGATCATGTCGTAGGCCGAGCTCTGCGGCGTGGCCACGAAGGTGGCGACGAACAGCAGCGCGGCCCGCGTCAGCGGATCGCCCTCGCCCCGGCAGGCCCGCCAGACCAGGACCACGCCCAGGACGGCGAACGGCGCCTGCGCCGCGAAGGCCAGGGGCGAGGACGCCCCCAGCAACCGTGCGGCCATGAAGGTCGAGGGGACGAACCACTGGTAGAGGCCCTGCCAGGCGGCCATCGAGCTGAACTGGGTGGGCAAGGTCAGGTCGACGAAGGCGCGCCAGGAACCGGGGCCGAAGGCGGCGACCGAAGCGGCGGCCAGCACGGCGGCGCTCAGGCACGCCGCCAGGATCGCCCGATAGCGCCGCCCGGCCAGCAGGAAGACGGGAATCAGCACGCCCAGCTGCGGCTTGAAGGTCAGCAGCCCGAACAGCGCCCCGGCGGTCGCCGGCCGCCGTTGCAGCAGGGCCGCGCCGCCGAGCCACAGGGCCGCGGTCAGGCAGCCGTTCTGGCCCATCACCAGATTGATGGCCATCGCCGGCGACGCCAGCAGCATCCACCGCTCCAGCCGGCCCGGAAACAGGCGCCAGGCGGCCCAGGCCAGCGCCAGCACCCCTGCCGCCGACCACAGGACGAAGCCCGCCCCGTAGCTGGTCAGCCCCAGCGGGACGGCGGTGAACAGCGCCGTGGGCGGATAGGACCAGAAGTGCGGCGGCAGCGAGGGGTCGAGCAGCGCGCGCATGGCGGCGAGAAAGCTCTTGGGGTCGAACACCTGCTCGGCCCGTCCCTCCAGCACCATGTGGCCGGCGGTCCAGACATTGATGAAGTCCTGCCCCTTGGAGTAGCCGAGAAAGTCCGACCGGCCGTGGCCGCTGGCGAAATAGAGCAGGGTCAGGCCCCAGGCGACCGCTGCGATCACCCCGAGCGCGAAGATCAGGTGGGGATGCGGCGCGGCGCGACCGGCGCCCACGGCGGAATCGGAGACGGGTGCGGCGCTCATCGGCGCAAAGTCATCGCGCAACATGGTTTACGGCCCGTCAAGGCGCCGCGCGGCCGCCGGCTTCGGCTATGGTGCGGGCGACGATGCGGGAGGGCGCGATGGTTATCACCGTCGGCGGCGCCGAGGTGCGCCGGGTGGAGGAGTTGCAGCACCGGTTGCCGGCGGCGGCGCTGAAAGCCGACCCGGCGCTGGTGGCGGCCCATGCGGGGTGGCTCGCGCCGGCCTTCCTCGATCCGCAGACCCAGACCTTTCCCCTGGTCTTCCAGACCTGGATCCTGCGCGTCCAGGGGCTCACCGTCGTGGTCGACCCCTGCAACGGCAATGGGCGCGAGCGGCCGGTGTTTCCGTTCTTCCACCAACTCGACACCCCGTTCCTGGAGCGGTTCGAGGCTGCCGCGGCGTGCGGCCGGACCAGGTGGACGTGGTGTTCTGCACTCACCTGCACTGCGACCATTGCGGCTGGAACACCCAGCTCAAGGCCGGCCGGTGGGTCCCCACCTTCCCGAACGCCCGCTACCTGTTCGTGCGCCGGGAGGTGGAGCGGTGGGACCCCGGCCGGCCCGGCCACCGGGCGGTCGACTATAACGTCGGCGTGTTCGAGGACAGCGTCGCGCCGATCCTGGAGGCGGGCCTGGCCGAGCTGGTGGAGGACCGGCACGCGGTCTGCGAGGTTCTGACCATCGAACCCGCGTGGGGCCACACCGGCGGCCACTCGACGCTGCGCTACGCCGAGCGCGGGGACGAGCTCATCTTCACCGGCGACGCCTTCCACCATCCGCTGCAGGTGCTGGACCCCACGTTGCACCTGGAAGGCTGCGACGACCTGGAGGCGGCCGTCGCCACCCGCCGGCGGTTGCGCGAGGCGCTGGCGGCGCGCGGCGCGGTGATGCTGCCGGCCCATTTCCCCGCCCCGCATGGCGGCCGGGTGACGGGGGCGGGCGAGGCCTTCCGGTTCCAGCCGCTGGCCGTCGATTCGCCCTGAATCGAGAACGGTTCGCAACGCGGCCGACTCCTGCGACACATTGTCCGCGCGCCTCGGCGTTGCCCTGGTCTTAAGCACGCCCTCACATAGAGAGCGCCAGTCCGTGCTGGAGTGGTCATGTTCCCGAATCCACAGCCGAGCCGACGTGATGTGAGGCGCCTCCTGGCCCTGGCGGCGCTGGTGGTCGTGCTGGTGACCCTGGGCGGCGCCGCGCTGCTGGCCTTCGCCTCCAACGCCGTCGACCACCTGCAGGCGCGCGAGGAGCGCGCTCTCGTGGAACGCACGCTCACGCGTTTCGAGCAGCGGCTGGCCAGGGATCTGACTACGGCCACCGTCTGGGACCAGGCCTATGCGCAGCTCCGGCCGGGCGGCGACATCCGCTGGGCGGACGCCGAGATCGGCACCTACTTCACCAACAACCGCGGCCATGACCGGGTGCTGGTGTTCGACGCCACGGACACGCCCTTCTACGCCTACACCCGCGAGGGGCCGACGAGGCTCGACGCGCTGGCCCGCTTCCGGGCCGATGTGGCCCCGCTGCTGCGGGAGCTCCGCCGGAAGGAGCAGACCCAGGCCCTGCCCGGCGCTCGCCAGAAACCCACCGCCCCCGACCTGGCCGTCCGCGCCCACGGCGTGGTCCGGTCGGGCGGCGTCCATTACCTGGTGGTCGCATCGACGGTGACCCCGGAAATCTGGGGCGCGCCGCGGCGGCCCGGCCCGGCGGTGGTGGTGATCTCCGCCCAGAGAATGGACCGCGAGTTCCTCTCCGCCCTGAAGGAAGAACTGCATGTGAAGGACGCGGCGATTGCGCCGCGCGCCCTGGACGACGGCGCGCGCCTGCCGCTGACGGACATCGCCGGCCGGCCGGCCGGCGCCGTGGTCTGGCAGGCCAATCAGCCCGGGGTGGCGGTGCTGCGCAGCGCCGCGCCGACGCTGGCCGCCGGCTTCATGGTGCTGCTGGCCGCCGCCCTGGCGTTGGCGGGGCGGATGGCGGTGATCATCCGCCGGCTCGACGCCAACGAAGGCAGGCTCTCCCAGGCGGTGACCGACCTGATGCGCGCCCGTGACGCGGCGCAGTCGGCGAGCCGGGCCAAGAGCGAGTTCCTGGCCAACATGAGCCACGAGATCCGCACCCCGCTGAACGGCGTCCTGGGCATGGCCCAGGTGATGGCGCGCCATCCGCTGACGCCGGACCAGGCGGAGCGCCTCGACGTGATCCGCGCCGGCGGCGAGTCGCTGCTCAGCGTGCTGAACTCGGTGCTCGACATCTCCAAGATCGAGTCCGGCCGCCTGGACCTGGAACGGCGGCCCTTCGACCTGGTCGAAGCCGTCCACGCCGCCTGCGACGCCTTCGCGGCGCAAGCCCGGCAGAAGGACCTGGAGTTCGAGATCGCCATCGCCGCAGAGGCGCGCGGCGCCTGGATCGGCGACGTGGTGCGCGTGCGCCAGGTGCTGGCGAACCTGGTCTCCAACGCGGTCAAGTTCACCAGCCAGGGCCAGGTCACGGTGCACGTCGACGCCACCGGCCTAGGCCTGGCCTTCCAGGTGCGCGACACCGGCATCGGGGTGCCGGCCGACCACCTGCCCAGGCTGTTCGAGAAGTTCTCCCAGGCCGACTCCTCCACCACCCGCCGGTTCGGCGGCACCGGCCTTGGCCTGGCGATCAGCCGCGAGTTGGCGGAGCTGATGAGCGGAAGCCTGGCCGCGGTCAGCACGGTCGGCCAGGGATCGACCTTCACCTTCGAGCTGCCTCTCGAGCGCTCCGCCCAGGCGGCGGAGACGGCCGAGCCGGCCGCCCGCGCGCCCGCCCTGGAGCGCACCCTGCGCATCCTCGCCGCCGAGGACAACGCCACCAACCGGCTGATCCTCTCCGCGCTGCTGGAGCCGCTGGACGTGGACCTGGCCCTGGCCGAAAACGGCGTCGAGGCGGTGGCGGCCTGTGACCGCCGGCGCTTCGATGTGATCCTGATGGACGCCCAGATGCCGGAGATGAACGGCCTGGAGGCGGCCCGGGCGATCCGCCTGCTGGAGGCTCAGCGGGGCCAGCCGCGAACCCCGATCATCGCGCTCACCGCCAATGTGATGAGCCATCAGATCGAAACCTACCTGGCCGCCGGCATGGACGGCTGCGTCGCCAAGCCGATCGACTCCGTCAAGCTGCTGGCCGCCATCGACGAGGCCCTGGCCGCACGGCCGGCGGACGCGGCCTGAGCGCCTAAGCCTTCCCGAACCCCAGCCAGTCCTGGTCGTCGCGGGTGAGCACCTCGGGACGGTCGGTGAAGTCCCGGGTCGAGCCGACCACCCGGGTGGCCAGATCGGCGCGGCCGGGCTGCCAGACCCAACAGCCGCCCATCGGGCCGGTGCGCCTTAGCGGATCGTCCAGGTCGACCGTGCGGCCGCTGGAGATGAACACCCCCCGGCGCAGCACCAGGGCGGCTTCCGCGGTGTCGAGGTCGAGGTTGTCGCGGGCCCAGCCGGTGAAGCCGCTGCCGATGTTCAGCCCCGCGAACGGCTCAGGCCCGGTGATCACCGGCCCGTCCACGTCCCACGCCAGCAGCGGCGCGCCGTCGCGCCAGAGCCGCACACGGGCGCGCCCATCCACGCGGTCGGGAACCTCGAGCTCATAGACCCGCCGGGCGATCCCGCGCGCCAGGGCCGCGATGGCCAGGCCGGCCAGGTCGATCTGGTGGGTGCATTGCTGCCGCGCGTCGGTGCGCTCCATGACCGCCGCGGACACCGCGCTGAGCGGCATGCCCACCAGCTCCACCAGCCGCTCGCCAGCCGTGGGGCAGAGCGCATTGGGGTGGCGCGGCGCCTCGGTCAGCACCTCGGCGACCCGGCCGTCGCCGGCGCGCACGGTCACCTTGAAGTGGTGGAAGTCGTCCTCGACGGCGCCGCGCGCCTCACCGGACCCTGGGCCGTCCGACCGGCTCGATACCTCCACTCTCCGACGCAAGGATCCCAATCGCACGCTCCAAACACTTGCGAGAGACCCTGCGCCCCTCCTATGGCCTAAAACCATATAGGTCGCCGTCGGGCGGCGGAACAAGCAGCCGGGAGGGATGACGATGAGCGAAGCGCCAGCGAGGACGTTCGAGGGCAAGGTCGCCTTCGTGACAGGGGCGGCGCGCGGCTTCGGCCTCGCCTTCTGCCAGGCGCTGCAGGCCCGGGGCGCGAAGGTCGTGCTGGCCGAGATCGACGTCACCGAGGCCGAGCGGCGGGCGGCCGAGCTGGGCGCCGACGCTCTGGCCCTGAACTGCGACGTCGCCGACGAGGCCTCGGTGGCCGCCGCGGTCAAGCGCACGACGGAGGCGTTCGGCGGCGTCGACATCCTGATCAACAACGCCGGCCTGCACTCGGCCAAGTACAACGTGCCCTTCGAGACCCTGGGCCATGCCGAGATCCGCCGCCTGATGGACGTCAACATCATGGGGGTGATCAACGGTTCCTTGGCCTGCAAGGCGACCATGGCGGCGCGCGGCGGCGGCTCGATCATCAACATCGCCTCGATCGCCAGCTACTCGAACGCCTCGCCCTACGGCGTCTCCAAGCTGGCGGTGCGCGGCCTGACCATCGCCTTCGCCCGCGAATTCGCCGACGCCAAGATCCGGGTCAACGCCATCGCCCCCGGCCTGATCGGCACCGAGACGATCCGCGCCGAGCTGCCGGAGCTCTTCGACCAGTTCGTCAATGTGAACCAGCTCATCCGCCGCGTGGGCGCCGAGGCCGACATCGTCTCGGCCATGCTGTTCCTGGTTTCCGACCAGGCGAGCTTCATCACCGGCGAGACCTTGAAGGTCTCCGGCGGCTTCCCCCTCAGCATTTAAGGAATTTCGGCATGAAAGTGGGCTGGATCGGCCTCGGCAAGATGGGCGAGCCCTTCGCGCTGCAGGTGCTGAAGGGCGGGCACCAACTCATCGGCCATTCGCGCGGCGGCAAGCCCCGCCCGGCGATGACCGCCGCCGGCGCGAAGATCACCGACTCGCTCCAGGAGACCGTGCGCGGCGCCGAGGTCGTGGGCGCCTGCCTGTTCGACGACGCCCAGGTGAAGAGCGTGCTGATCGACTCCGGCGTGCTGCAGGCGATGGCGCCCGGCGCCGTCCTGGCGCTGCACACCACCGGCGTGCCCGCCGTGGTCGAGGCGCTGGCCGCCGCCGCGCGCCCCGGCGTCGCCGTTCTCGACGCCACCTTCAGCGGTACGGACGCAGACGCCGCCGCGGGTCGCATCCGCCTCTATGTGGGCGGCGACGGCGACGCCCTGGAACGGGCGCGGCCGGTGTTGTCCACCTACTGCAGCCCGATCTTCCACCTGGGGGAGATCGGCGCGGCCCGGCGGCTCAAGCTGATCAACAACCTGATGTTCAGCGCCCAGATCGCGCTCGCCGCCGAGGGTCTGCGGGCCGTGGCCAAGATGGGCCTGCCCAAGGATGTCGCCCTCGACGCGCTCAGCCAGTCCAGCGGCGGCAGCTACGCCCTCAACACCTTCCGCAACGGCGAGGTGGACGCGATCGTGGCCCGCCTCGCCCACTACCTGGACAAGGACGTGGACGCCGCCCGCCAGTCGGCCCGCTCCGAGGGCCTGAGCCTGAAGCTGCTGGACGCCGCCGCCGCCCAGTGGGCCCTGCCTAAAGCCTGAGGCCGCCGCTCGCCTCGATGACCTGGCCGGTGACCCAACCGGCCTCCGCGCCGACGAGGAAGCTGACCGCGGCGGCGATGTCGCCCGGCTGTCCGAACCGGCCGAAACCGGTCATGTCGACGATCATCTGCTCGACGGCGGCGTCCTGGCGCAAGCCGGCGGTCATGTCGGTCGCCACGGCGCCGGGCGAGACGGCATTGACGGTGATCTTCCGCGGCGCGAACTCGGCCGCCATCGACAGGGTCAGGCCGTTCACCGCCCACTTCGAGGCCGCATAGACCAGCCGCGGCGCCTGGGCCCCGCGGGCCACGGCCGAGGAGATGTTCACGATCCGCCCGCCGTCGCGCAGGCGCTGGCCGGCCTGCTGCGTCACGAAGAACAGTCCTTTCACGTTGAGCCCGAACACCGCGTCGAAATCGGCCTCGGTGGTCTCGGTGATCGCGCCGCCGCCGCCGCGGCCGGCGTTGTTGACCAGTATGTCCAGGGTCGCAGCGCCGGTGCGCGCCTTAAATTCCCTGTCGATCTGTTCGAACAGCCCGATCACGTCGCCGTGGCGGGAGAGGTCGGCCTGCACCGGGAAGGCCTGGCCGCCGGCCGCGACGATCGCCTCCACCACCGTCTGCGCCTCGGCCTGGCCGGAGGCGTAATGGGCCGCGACCAGCGCGCCCCGCGCGGCCAGCCTTCGGGCGATCTCGGCGCCGATGCCCCGCGAGGCGCCTGTCACCAGGGCCGTCTTGCCCGCCAGATCCGTCGCCATCGCCGCGCTCCGTCATGCGAATTCGGCCTTCCCGGCCCTGCCGGTGCTGCTAAACCAAGCCCGACGGGACGGCAACCGGCGGAAGGGATAGAATTGAATGTTCGTCAATAATCTTCTCGCCGGACAGCGCATCCTGATCACCGGCGGCGGTACGGGCCTGGGCAAGAGCCTGGGCGGGCGGTTCGTGGAACTGGGCGCGAGCCTGGTGATCTGCGGCCGGCGCGCCGAAGTGCTGGACGCCACCGCCGCGGAATTCCGCCAGGCGACGCCCGGCGCCAGGGTCGCGACGCTCACCTGCGACATCCGCGACCCCGCCGCGGTCGACGCCATGATGGCGCAGGCCTGGGCGGACGGCCCGCTCACCGTGCTGGTCAACAACGCCGCCGGCAACTTCATCGCCCGCACCGAGAAGATGTCGGCCCGCGCCGCCGACGCGATCCTGAACGCCAGCCTGCACGGGGCGATGTACTGCACCATGGCGGCCGGCCGGCGCTGGATCGACGCCGGCGATCCCGGCGCAGTGCTCAGCATCCTGTCCACCTCCACCATCACAGGCCGGGCCTTCACCACCCCCTCGGCCATGGCCAAGTCCGGCCTGCTGGCCATGACCCGCAGCCTGGCGGTGGAGTGGGGGCCCAAGGGCGTGCGCCTCGTGGCCATCGCCCCCGGCCTCTTCCCCACCCAGGGCGCCTGGGAGCGGCTGCGCCCCGAGGGCCGCGACGCCGGCAAGGACCCGGCCGACGGCGTCCCGCTGCGCCGCGTCGGCCGCCACGAGGAACTGGCCGACCTCGCCGCCTTCCTGGTGTCGCCGGCCGGCGACTACATCACCGGCGAGATGATCACCATCGACGGCGGCTACCACCTGCGCACCTCAGGCGCCGAGGACCTGCTGGGGTGGTCCGACGAGGCCTGGGCCAGGCACGAGACGACGCGCCGCTAGGCGGGCGCGAGGAAGCTAGAACGAACAGGCCCGCCCCGATCCGACAGCGGCGGGATCATTTTGCGGTATTTCCCTGCAGGCGGCCCCTCGCCGGCGCTCGGCCGCGACGCCTCATCCCCGCCCTTGTGCAGGGTCGGCGCTAGGTACAGCTTGAGGCCTCGGCCCAGCATCCGCCCCGGACGGCGCCACAGCGCCCGGAGGCGAGCGCGGCCATCGGCAGGGAGGCGACGCCATGAAGTACATGATCACCTGGTCTGAACGTCCCCAAGGTTCAGCGATGGAATATGAGACGGCGCAAAAGCGCATACTGGACGTGTTCCGCCAGTGGGAAGCGCCCGCGAATTTCAAGATCGAGCTGTTTGTGATCCGGGTGGGAGACTGGGGCGGCTATATGCTGGCGGACTGCGATGATCCGCTCACCGTGCACAAGTTTTGCTCCATGCTTCCGGCGTTCGAGTTCCAGGCCAGGCCGGTCATTCCGATCGAGGACGCCGTGCGCGGCGAACTTGAAGTCATGGCCTGGCGCGACGGCCTGAAGATCGGCTGATCCGCCGCACGCCACGTCGGGCCACGCCATCACACTCTCGATCAACGCGGTCGCGGGCGGCCGCGGCGTTTCCCCGGCGCGGCGCCCGGCGCTATCGGTGGGGCTCCGCCATCGAAGGGGAAGCTGCGCCGATGCCCGCCGAGATGTCGTCCGCCGAGCGCGGCGTCCGCACCGACCTGGCCGCCTGCTATCGGCTGGTCGCCCAGTTCGGCATGGCGGACCTGATCTTCAACCACGTCACCGCCCGGGTCCCGGGCGGACGGGACGCCTTCCTGATCAATCCCTTCGGGATGCTCTACGAGGAGATCACCGCCGGATCGCTGATCAAGGTCGACCTGGCGGGCGAGGTGCTCGATCCGGGAAACTCCGGCTACGGCGTCAACCGCGCCGGCTACGTGATCCACAGCGCCGTGCACGCCGCCCGCCCGGACGTGGCCTGCGTGATCCATACGCACACCCGCGCCGGCGTGGCCGTCTCCTGCATGGCCCAGGGCCTGATGCCGATCAGCCAGACCGCGCTGCGCTTCCTGGGCCGGGTGGGCTACCACGACTATGAGGGGCCCGCGACCGACGACGACGAGAAGGTGCGCCTGACCGCGGCCCTGGGCGAGAAGGATGTCCTGATCCTGCGCAATCACGGGCTGCTGGCCTGCGGGCGCTCCATCGCCGAGGCGTTCCTGCTGATGCAGCGCCTGGAGACCGCCTGCCAGATCCAGGTCGCCGCGCTCGCCGGCGGCGCCCCGGTGACGCCCAGCGCGCAGAGCCAGGCGCGCACCGCGGCGATGTTCAGCCCACGGACGGGCAGCGCCGACGTCTCGGTGAGCGGCGACCTGGAGTGGCCCGCACTCTTGCGCCTGCTGGACCGGCGCGATCCGTCCTACCGCGACCTGTGAGCCGACCGGTGCGTTTCCGGCGGCGTCGCGCCGGAATTCGCGGCAAGGTGAGGCCGGGCCGCCGACCGGCCCTGGGAAAACCCGGAGATCACTCGCATGTCGCCGAACGCGGAAGGCGCCCCTCACCATGACCCTGGGCGCGAGGAGACCGGTCGCGCCTGGTTCGAATACGTCACCGGCACGAAGCGTGGCCCGGTCGAGTCGCCGCTCATCCAGGTGGCGAGCCTGGAGTTCTGCTTCGGCGACGTCTGGAGCCGGCCCGGGCTCGACGTGCGCGCGCGGCGGCTGGTCACCCTCGCCTGCCTGGGCTTCGTCGGCGCCGAGATGCCCATGCGCGTCCACCTCTACGCGGCCCTCAAGAGCGGCGACGTGAGCTGGGCGGAGATGCAGGAGATCGTGCTGCATTTCTCGGTCTACGGCGGCCTGCCCAAGGCCTCGCTGCTGGAGCAGGTGGCCAGGGAATGCTGGGCGCGCGTCGAGGCGGAAGGCGGGCCGGTCCGCCTGGAGCCGCCGGCCCAGCCCTGAGGCGGGCGCGCGATGGGGCTTGTCCGCCGCGCGCCGGGCCCGCAAAGGAGCAGGAGCCGCCGTCCCCAGCCCCAGGAGCTCGCCATGGCCTTCACCGCGTTCGACCTGACCGGCAAGACCGCCCTGATCACCGGAGGCAACCGCGGCATCGGCTTCGGCGTCGCCCAGGGCCTGGCGCAGGCGGGGGCCCGCGTCGTCATCTGGGGAACCGACCCCGCCCGGACCCGGGCGGCGGGCGAAGAGCTGCAGGCCATCGGCCCGGCCATCCTGACCCAGCTTGTGGACGTGTCCGACGAGGCGCGGGTGAGCCGCGGCGTCGACGAGGCCGTGGAATGGGCCGGGGGGCGGATCGACACCTTCGTCGCCAACGCCGTGGCCGGCCCGACCACCGGCGCGGTCGCCGAATTTCCGGAAGAGGACTACCGCAAGATCCTGGCGGTCAACCTGGACGGCTTCTACTGGACCGTGAAGCACGCCTGCCGCCACGTGGCGGCGCGGGCCAAGGCCGGCGCGCCGGGCGCCAGCCTGATCGGCATCGGCTCCCTGGCCGGATCGCAGGGCGCCGCCCGCAACAGCGTCTACGCCGCCAGCAAGGGGGCGGTGCCGGCGGTGATGAACAGCATCGCCACGGAGTACGCCCGCCACGGCGTCCGCGCGAACACGATCGTCCCCGGCTGGATCGCCACCGACCGCACCGCCGAGCGCCGCGCCGACCCGGCCTATGTGGAGCGGGTGCTGCCCCGGATCCCCGCCCGCCGCTGGGGCGAGCCCGCCGACTTCGCCGGCATCGCCGTCTACCTGGCCTCCGACGCCGCCGCCTACCACACCGGCGACACCATCGTCATCGACGGCGGCTATCAGGTGTTCTGAGGCGGGCGGAGGTGGGGCGCGGGGTTCGCGAACAGCGTTTGACGCCATGCGGCGAGGTCGGGCGGCTGCCGTTCGAATGACGGGACGCCGGGATCAAGCCTCACCCAGGGCTGCTTGCGGCTGACCCACAGGTGGCACACCGGCAGGATGGACGTGGTGTCGTCCAGCGTGCCCGCCTTCAGCGTTGCGACGTCCGGGGATCGGCTGGACACGTGGAAAAGCCGGGAACCGCACGCCTGGCAGAAGAAGCAGCTGGTGGTCGCGCCGCTCTCGCTACGCCTGTCGAAGGCCGCGACCGGCCCCTCCACGCGAAGCCCGTTCCGGAGCACCGGGATGGAGACGGAAAAGGCGCTCGCGCTCTGCTTCTGGCAATCTCGGCAGTGACACGCATAGGCTTGGCCGAGCGGGCCATCGAGCCCATACCGGACGGCCCCACATTGACAGCCCCCAGAAACCGCAACCGACACCGCAGCCCTCCGCCCAGGCGGACAAGCTATCAGCGCACGGTCTCCCGGCAAGCGGACCACCTGAGCTTCAGGCCATGGGGTCGAAGCCATCCACCAGGTCGAGAAGCATCACCCAATGCTTCCTCAGCTTAGGTATTGCGGTGACAGTGCACTTTTCTCGCCAATAAGATGCACTGTTGTCACCGTAATTCCGGCATATGCGGTCGGTTCGTGAAGCCGACAATGAGTCTGTAGCTAAGGCAAGTTGTCGGAGAGTGGAAAGTCTTCCCAAATATTATTTCTGATTGGAACGGACCCACTTGCCTTTGTGGGTTCCAGCCAGGGTTCGCTTGACGTCAAAGGTATCGCGCCGAGATGAGCCGCACGTTGTGCGATTTGCGCACAGTAGCGCAGGATGTGACTAACCTCATCCGGTCTGTAACCACACGCTCTTGCGCGTAACTATTCGGCCGCGACTCGCGCCGCCTGGACAGAGAGATTGTAATCGGAAAGTCGCAGCGCGAGGAGCGACAGGTAAACATTCGCTTTGGGTGGGACAGCGTCCGAGGGAGGATCACCTCCGCACAGGGCGTAGACCTTCTGAAGCTCCGCCATTGCGAGTGAGTATTGCTTTCTGGCGAAACGCCTATGTACTCGTAACATAAGGGTCGCATATCGCGGACCTTGCAGAAATCGACCGTAAAGAGAGCGGATAATCACGACGATTCCCGTGCTCGGCCTGTGCCGCGAGAAATGGCTAATCCTACGACCCAAGGGCGCACGATGAACCACGTAATACCCATCGCTGAAGATGCGGCAATGCCCGCATTCAATCGGACCCCGGCCTCCACCATGTCGAGAAGCATCCCCCGATGCTTCCTCAGCTTAAACCCCATGGTTGATGCGAGCCTGCCTCTCCAGGTCAGTCAAGGTCGAGGCTTCGCCTCGCCGCGCAGCGGTCGCCTTCGGCGAACCTTGAGTGACCTGGAGAGGCAGGCATCATAGCCGCCATGGGATCTATGGCGGGGCCTGTCCGCGGGACGGACTCATCGGCCCGAGGGACATGCTCCACGCAAGTGGAGCGTGTCCCCGTCACATGAGGATGTTGCGCACAAATTTTGGCCGCACGAGTTTTACGCAGCCTCGGCCCGAACCGACCTAGGGCCGTCCGCCCCACCGCCACCTCCAACCGCCCTCTGTCTTCCATGCACACAGTGCGACGAAGCCGATTGTCGCCAGCAACATGGCGCCGACGCGAAGATAGCCGTGCAGCGTTGACGCAGCCGGAACAACAAGCGCGACGAAGGCGCTTAGGGCGACCCAACCCTGCCATGTGATGGGCAGCGACGCGCCGTAGCCGTATCGCTTCGGCGCGAACCAAGGCTTTGTCTTTCGAGCTGACGCCATGTTTCAGCTTACCTTGCGGGTCTCAGACCAGCGCGGATCTTACAGCATCTTCCTGCAGGCGTCTCTTCGCCCTGAGGGGACACGCGCCACTGCCTGGAGCATGTCCCCTCAGGGCGGATCGGTGAGTTTGTTCCTGTTTTGTTCTTGACATCCCGCTCCCCTCGAGATATCCTCGGGGCGCGGCGCAAGGTTGCGCCGCCGCGACAGGCCCTGGGGGGGATACCGGTATGCTGGTATACCCCCACAACGCCGCCGAAGCGCACAAGCCGTTGATTGAATGAATATTCCGGCGGGTTCGACGGGGTGAACCACCCCTTGAAAACAGGGACGCGCCCGACCTTTCAGGTCGAGCATGTCCCCCACGGCGGCCCCGATTTCCGCAGGACGCGCGGGCGTCGCGCGGCTAAACCTCCGCCGACGCACTTGAGGGAGCTTTCCATGGCCGACGTCTCTTCCGACATCCTGGTCGAGCAGCGCGACGGGATGGCGATCCTGACGCTGAACCGGCCTTCGACGCTGAACGCCATGACCTTCGAGATGATCGCCGAATTCAACCGCGCGGTGGCGGCGGCGGTGGCCAACCCGGACGTGCGGGCGATCGTGGTCACCGGGACCGGCCGCGGCTTCTGCTCGGGGCTGGATGCGGCCTCCCTGGCGCAGGCCTCGGCCAGCGGCGACCGCCAGCTCGCCGCGCGGGGCATAGACGAGGACATGCCCGCCCAGTTCGCCAACCTGATGAAGGTGGGCAAGCCGGTGATCGCGGCGGTCAACGGGACGGCCGCCGGCATGGGCCTGGTGCTGGCGATGATGTGCGACCTGCGCTTCGTGGCCGAGGAGGCCAGCTTCATCACCGCCTTCGCCCGCCGGGGCCTGGTGGCCGAGCACGGCATGAGCTGGTTCCTGCCGCGGATCGTCGGGCCCAGCCGGGCCCTCGACCTCCTGATGAGCTCGCGCAAGGTGGGGGCCGAGGAGGCTTACCGCATCGGCCTGGCCGACCGGGTCGTTCCGGGCGCCGAGCTGATGGCTGTGGTGGGGGCCTATGTGGCCGACCTGGTCGCCAACGTCTCGCCCCGCTCCATGGCGGTGACCAAGCAGATGGTCTACCGCCACCTCAGCGCCGAGATGGGTCCGGCGCTACGCGACGCCGACCGGCTGGCCACCGCCAGCCTCGGCCACCCCGACACGCGGGAGGGCGTGCAGGCCTTCGTGGAGCGCCGTGCGCCGCGGTTCCTGCCTTGGACCGGCGAGGAAAGCTGACGCCCCGCCAGCTTGCGGCGCCTTGGGCGACTGGCTAGATTGCCGGCCGTCGCCCTCGCCGGCGTGCGCGGGCGTCCCGCGCACGATGCTGTCATGAGCGGGGGCCGGGGAGTGGAACCGTGCAGCCCATGAGCCAGCCGTCGACGGGAGACGGGACGCACGCTCCATCAAGCTACGGCAGCGCCAGATATTCCTGGTACGTGGTCATGCTCCTGGCGGCGGTCTACGCCTGTCACTCCATGGACCGCGGCATGGCCGGGATCCTCGTCGAGCCGCTGCGTCACGAGTTCCACCTCAACGACAAGCAGCTCGGCCTGTTCACCGGCCTGGCGTTCGGCCTGTCGTTCTCGATCGCGGTCCTGCCGATGGGCTACATCGCCGACCGGGTGAACCGGAAGAACCTCCTGGCGCTGATCGTGCTCTTGTGGAGCGGGATGACCGCGCTGGGCGGGCTCACCCGCAACTTCGCCCAGCTGGTGGCGATGCGGCTGGCCGTCGGCGCCTCGGAGGCGGGCGCGGCGCCGCTGGCCCTGCCGATGCTGTCGGACATCTTCCCGCCCCACAAGCGCGCCTTCGCGCTCGGCGTCTTCTACACCAGCTCGCCGATCGGCGGCTTCCTGGCGGCCATCATCGGGGCGACCGTGGCGGCGAACTACGGCTGGCGGGCGGCCCTGGTCGTGGCCGGGATCCCGGGCATCGTCCTGGCGGCGCTGCTGTTCCTGACCGTGCGCGAGCCGAAGCGGGGCGGCTCGGACGGCGCGGTGGTGGCCGAGAAGCCGCCCGGCATGCTGGAAAGTTTCAGGTTCCTGTTCCGCACGCCGGCGGTGTTCTGCCTGATGTGCGCCTGCGCGCTGATGGGCCTGCTCAACATCACCATCGGCGTCTGGACCATGTCGTTCTTCATGCGGGTGCACCAGGTGCCCCTGGCGCAGGCCAGCCTGATCCTGGGGATCGGCGGCGGCCTGATCGGCATGATGAGCCCGCCGGTGATGGGCTGGCTCGCCGACCGCCTGACGCTGCGCAACGTACGCTGGCCGCTTAGGATCGTGGCGATCGCCGCCCTGAGCTCCTTCGCCCTCACCCTGGTGATGCTGTTCACCCCCAGCCTGCTGGTGGCCATCGGCGCCTTCGTGATCGCCGACTTCCTGCGGCACGGCTACACGCCGCCGACCTATTCGGTGCTGATGACCTCGACGCCGGCGCACATGCGCGGCGGCGTCATGTCGATCCTGCAGCTGATGACCAATCTGGTGGGCTTCGGGCTCGGGCCCTTCGTCACCGGCGCCCTGTCGGACTACTACGGCGGCGGAACCGCGATCCGCTACGCCCTCGCCAACGCGGCCTGCGTCTTCCTCGTCGTGGTGGCGCTGCTGATGCTCGCCTCGCGGATGATCTACGGGCGGGCCAAGGGACCTGCGCCGCCGGTCCGGTCCAAGGCGGCCTGACCGCCGTTCAGCGGGCGTAGGCGCCGCGGCCGAAGTAGCGGTCGAGCTCGTCCGGCGTCGCCGCCTTGAAGCTCGCGGCGTCCTCGGCCGACAGGGCCTCGGCGCGGTTCAAGGCTCGCTCGGTGGCCGGCCGGGCGGCGATCTCGTCCCGCCAGCGGGCGACGCCCGGGCCGGCGGCGGCGTCCGGGAAGAACCGCGCCAGGGTCCGGAACCACGGGAACACCGCCATGTCGGCGATCGAGTAGTCCACGCCGGCCAGGAACGGGCTCTCGGCCAGCCGCGCCTCCACCACCTCGGTCAGGCGCAGCATCTCGGTGCGATAGCGGCTGCGGGCGTAGTCGGAGCCGGGCGGGCCGCTGCGGAAGTGGATCGCCTGGCCGAACATCGGGCCCACGCCGGCCATCTGGAACATCAGCCACTGCAGCACCTGGTAGCGCTCCGCCGAGCCGGCGGGCAGGAACCGGCCGGCCTTCTCGGCCAGGTAGATCAGGATGGCCCCGGACTCGAACAGGGTGATCGGCCGCCCGCCGGGACCGTCCGCGTCCGCCAGCACCGGCGCCTTGCCGTTCGGCGTCAGCTTCAGGAACTCGGGATCGCGCCCCTCGCCCAGGATCACGTCGCAACGTCTGAGGTCGTAGGCGAGCCCCAGCTCCTCCAGCATCAGCAGGACCTTGACGACGTTCGGGCTGCCCATGCCGTAGAGGGTGATCATCGTCCCTGCCCGTCCAGGAAGTCGGTCACGTTCCGCGCGGCCACCGCATAGACATTGTCCAGCGCCTCGAAGGTGACCGCCGCCGTGTGCGGCTGCAGGATCACGTTGGGCGCCCCCTCCCAGCGGGCGGGCGGCGTCGGCTCCTCCACGAAGACGTCAAGTCCCGCGCCCGCCAGCCGGCCGTCCTTCAGCGCCGCGATCAGGGCGTCCTCGTCCACCAGGCCGCCGCGGCCGACGTTGATCAGGATTCCCTGCGGCCCCAGCGCCTCGATCACCCTGGCGTCGACCGCGCCGGCGGTCTCGGCGTTGAGCGGCGCGGCCAGGATCAGCACGTCGCTGCGGCGGGCCAGCTCCAGGATGTCCGGCTCGTAGGGCAGCGACACGTCCGGCTTGGCGCGCGGGCCGTTCCAGGCGATCTCGCAGCGGAACGGCGCCAGCCGCGCGGCCACCGCCTTGCCGATGAATCCAAGGCCGACGATCCCGACTTTGAGCGCGCCGATCGATCGCACCATCTCCCACTGCCCGCGCACCCAGCCGCCGGCGCGCACCCGCGCGTCGTTCGGAAACAGGCCGCGGGCGCAGGCGATCAGCAGGCCGACGGCCATGTCCGCCACGTCGTCAGCGTTGGCGCCGGCTCCGCTGACGATCTCGATCCCGCGCGCACGGGCCGCGGCCGCGTCCACCCCGTCGTAGCCGGCGCCCAGGGCGACGATCCGGCCGAGGTTTGGATAGTGGTCCATCGCCTCGGCGTTCAGCGGCTGGACGCCGCTGACGACGATCACGCGCACCTCGGCGCGCTCCGCCTCGCTCAGTTCGCCCGCCTGGGCGGCCTCGAACAGGCGGCGGTCCTTCAGGCGCTCGCTCACCTGCGGATACGGCCCAGCAACCAGAACTGCGCCCATCGCCTCAGTCCTTGGTCAGCAGCAGGGAGGCCCCGAAGACGCCGCCGCCTGCGCCGCAGACGGAGACGTCCACGTCCTTGACCTGCCGGTCGCCCGCCTGGCCGCGGAGCTGGCGGATCGCCTCGCCCAGGTGGTTGAAGGCGTGCAGGCGGCCCTCCGAAAGCTGGCCGCCGTTGGTGTTGAGCGGCAATTCGCCGTCCAGGGCGATGCGCTTGCCGCCCTCCAGGAACGCCCCCGTCTCGCCGCGCTTGGTCAGGCCCAGCGCCTCCAGCCACAGGATCGTCAGCCAGGTGAAGCCGTCGTAGAGGTGGGCGGTGTCGACGTCCGCCGGCTTCAGGTCGGTGCGTTCCCACATCATCTTGGCCGCGTCGTTCAGCGCCATGTTCGGCCAGTCCGAACGCCCGAACCAGCTCTCGTGATCGTGCAGCGCGCAGCCCACGGCCTCGAAGCGGACCGGCTTCTGGCGCAGGTCGCGAGCGGCGTCCATGCGCGAGATCACCACCGCCGCCGAGCCGTCGATCGGCACGTCGCAGTCGTAGATGCAGAACGGCGTCGTGATCATCCGCGACGACATGTACTCGTCCAGCGATAGGGGCTCGCGGTAGACGGCGTTGGGGTTGAGTGCGGCGTTCTTGCGCTGGTTGATGGGGATCATCGCCATCTGCTCGCGGCTGATGCCGGTCTCGCGCATGTGCAGGTCGGCGTGCAGCCCGATCCAGTTGGCCGCGGACGGCGCCCAGTAGGGCAGCATCCACTCCTGGAACCCGGTCGCCTGCGGCATGGAGCCGTCGGCGAAGGCGCGGCCGTAGGTCGGCACCCAGCGCTCACCCTCCGCCCGGTAGCAGAGCACATGGTTGCAGTAGCCGGCGGCGATGGCGCCGATGGCGTTGACGATGCTGGCGTATTGCGCCGGGCCGGTGCCCGAGGAATACCAGTTGAGCTTCAGGCCCAGGCTATTCTTCAGGTCGGTGGTGCTGGCCGACGAGGTGCCGTGCCCGACGCCCACCTGGGTCCCCGGCCAGCAGGCGATGCCGTCGATGTCCGCCGGGGTCAGGCCGGCGTCCTCGATGGCCAGCAGGCAGGCGTCCGTACACAGATTGAACGGATAGACCGTCGGCTTGCGGTAGAGCTTGGACTGGCCGAAGCCGGTGATCGCGACGGACTTCTCGAAATACTTGCTCATCGGGTCACGCCGGCTCGAACAGGGGGATGTAGATGTCGCCGTGCTGCTCGAAGCAGACCTTGACGGCGAGGCCCGGCTTCACCTCCTCGGCCTCCAGGCCGCGGATGTTGCACATCAGGCGGATGTCGCGCTGCTCCTCCAGCTCCACGAGGGCGATCGCGTAGGGGACAGGAACGCTGGGGAACCACGGCTGGTGGTTGATCGTCACCGCCAGGATCGTGCCGCGGCCGGAGACCGGCTCCGGCTTGACCTCGCGCGAGCGGCACTGGCTGCAGGCCGACACATAGGGGTGGTGATAGGTCTTGCAGGCGGCGCATCGCTGGATGTGCAGGCGCCCATCGGCGCCTCCGCACCAGAAGTGCTGGTTCATCTCGTTGATCACGGGCAGCGGGCGTGGCGGCATGGGCGCAGCGTTCCTCCTGGCGATGTCGGGGCCGGGCCCGGGCGCCCGCAGCGGGCCGGTGGACAGGCTTCCAGCTGATGCTAGCGCGCGGCGGCGCGGCGGCAAGCCCGTCTTTGAACCTGTCTCATTTTCGGTTTTCCGCGACTGCTCAAGACGCCCCCAGGAGCATAAACAGTCGAACCGTCAGTCTTTCGGTTTTGGAATTCCTACAGCAAGGGTTAGCCTCCCTGGTGGCCCCATGAAATGCGCGTCGCAAGGCGCCGGAGCGAAGGGCCAGAGGGAGGAAACATGTCTGCCAGGCATCACTGGTTCGGCGCCGCCGCCGCCTGCGTACTCATGGCTGCCGCCGGCGTCGCCGCGGCCCAGACGACCGACACCCAGATCGAAGAGGTGGTCGTCACAGCGCGCAAGATCGAAGAGAACGTGCAGGACATCCCCGTCGCGGTGACGGCGATCTCGGGCGCGGCCCTCGAGCGCAAGAATTTCCAGGAGGTCCGCGACCTGAAGGCGCTGGCGCCGGGCATGGTGTTCGGCGGCGGCAACGCCCCCGGCTCCGTGAACCCGTCGCTGCGCGGCCAGACCCAGCCGGACAACACGCTGTCCACCGACTCCGCGGTGGCGCTCTACGTCGACAACGTGGTGCTGCCCCGCGCCTACGGCCTGCGCGCCAACATGGTCGACGTCGCCCGCGTCGAGGTTCTGCGCGGCCCGCAGGGCACGCTCTACGGCAAGAACACCACCGGTGGCCTGATCAACGTCATCACCAACCAGCCGGGCCCCGACTACGGCGCCTCGCTGAAGATGACCTGGGGCAACTTCGGCGCCTGGGGCGCGCAGGCGATCGTCAACATTCCGCTCGGCGAGAACATGGGCCTGCGCCTGGTGGCCGACCGCAACCACCACGACACCTATGGCTACGACGGCGCCGGCCGGCCGAGCGCCTACGCCGACAACAGCTTCCTGCGGGCGAAGTTCAAGGGCGAGTGGGGACCGCTCGAGGTCCGCTTCTTCGCCGGCTACACCTCCTCCAGCCTCAGCGAGCTGTTCAAGCTGCGCGGCCTCGCCCCGGCCACCGCCACCACGCCCGAGGGGAACCAGCTGACCCGCGAGGCCGCCCTGGAGCTGTTCGGCGCCGACACCCCGGCGGCCTGGGCGCTGGCCCTGCCGATCGTGCGGTCCTACCAGTTCGGCGACCACTACAGCTCCGGCGGGACCTTCCCGGCGCGCGAGAACGACTACGCCCGAGATGTCGGCCTGCAGATCGACTATCAAGTCACGGACGACATCACCCTGCGGTCGATCACCGGCTACCGGTCGCTAGCCTTCGCCTTCCCGGACGACCTCGACGGCACCCCGTTCATCGGCACCCACCCGCGGCGCGCCGCGCAGGACGACTTCATCAGCGAGGAAGCGCAGCTACTCGGCGGCGACGAAACGCTGAACTGGGTGGTCGGCGGCTACGGCAGCTGGGAGCACGGCAAGGAATACTCCACCACCGCGACGCTGCCGTTCCGGCTGACGCCAACCCGCCTGACACAGCTCAACCTCACCAATGGCAAGCTGACCAGCGACAGCTGGGCCGTCTTCGGCCAGGTCAACTGGGCGTTCTCGGAACGGTGGTCGGTGACGCTTGGCGGCCGCTACACCACCGACAAGCGCGGCCTGATCAGCCAGAACCGCACCATCTTCAACGGCGCGACCTTCAGTTGCTCGGTGCCGGCGGTGTTCCGGCCAGACCCGAACTTCTGCCTGGGCGTCTTCTCGAAGACTTTCAAGGAGCCGACCTGGACGGCATCGCTGACCTACAAGCCCAGCGACGACATCACCGCCTACGTCAAGGCGTCGCACGGCTTCCGCAGCGGCGGCCAGCAGTACCGCGGGTCGGGCTCCGTCGAGGCCTTCCAACCGTTCCTGCCGGAGACCGTCAACGAGTACGAGGCCGGCCTGAAGACCGAGTTCTTCGACCGCACCCTGCGGCTCAACCTCGCCGCCTTCTACGACAAGATCAGCGATGTCCAGCGCAGCGTCATCATCCAGGTGCCCTCGACCGGCGCGACCGCAACGGTCCAGACCAACGCCGCGCGCGCCACCATCAAGGGGATCGAGCTCGACGGGACTTGGCGCGTCACCCGCGACTTCACGATCAACGGCGCGCTCAGCAAGATCGACCCGCAGTACCAGGAGTTCAGCGACTTCGTCCTCGGCGACCGCTCGGGCGAGGACTGGCCGACGCCGACGTTCCAGTACAGCGTCGACGCCACCTACGCCCACGCCACCGGCGTCGGCGACCTGAGCGCAACGCTGAGCTGGGCGTACGAGGCCCGCCGCAACCTCGCTCCCGCGGCCTTGTCCAGAAGCCTGGTCACCCAGAAGGGCTACGGCACGCTGAACGGCCGGGTCACCCTGGACATCGAAAGCCAGGGCGTCACCCTCGCCGCCTTCGTGCGCAACATCACCGACGAGGAGACCTTCGTTGCGGTGGTCAGCTTCGACCGCTCGCTCGGCTGGAACGTCGCGGCCCCCGGCGAACCCCGGACCTATGGCGTCAGCGTCACCAAGCGCTTCGGCAATCCCTGATCCTGCGGCGGCGGCGCGCCTACGGGACGCCGCCGTCGACCCGGATCATCGCCCCGGTGGTGTAGCTCGACGCCGGGCTCGCCAGGTAGAGGGCGGTGGTGACCAGCTCCTCCGGCTCGCCCACCCGGTTGATGGCCTTGGCGCTCGCCGCCATCCGCGCCTTGGCGTCGTCGCCGGGTTGGAACATGTCGGTGTTGAACGAGCCGCAGACGATGGTGTTGACTCGCACCTTCGGCCCGAAGTCCGCCGCGAAGACGCTGGTCAGGGCGTTCAGGGCCGCCTTCGACGCCGAATAGGGCCCAACCAGCGGCAGCGGGTGCAGCGAGGCGCCCGACGAGATGTTGATGATGGCGCCGCCGTCGCCCTTGACCATCCGATTGCCCACCAGGGTCGAGAGCCGGAACGGCCCTTTGAAATTCACCCCGATGATCTTGTCGAAGAAGTCCTCGGTCATGTCGGCGTTGTTCATCACCGGCGACAGGGCGGCGTTGTTGACCAGGATGTCGACCTTGCCGAACGCGGCGTAGGCCGCGTCCACAAGGCCTTCGAGCTCGTCCCACCGCCCCACGTGGCAGGCGTGCGCCATCGCCTTGCGGCCCAGCGCCCGCACCTCCTGCGCCACCGCCTCGCAGGCGTCCAGCTTGCGGCTGGCGATGATCACGTCGGCGCCGGCCCTGGCGAAACCCAGGCTCATGGCCCGCCCCAGGCCGCGGCTGCCGCCAGTGACCAGCGCCACCTTGCCGGTCAGGTCGAAAAGATCGCTCACTGCTGATACTCCATCAGTTTTCTAGGCGCATCCCCTGACCGCGTCGGGACTGGGGCGAAACCGACCGGCCGACCTCAGGCGGACGCCAATTTGCGGCGGAAGGCGCGCAGGTCGTCCACCAGCACCTGCGGGTGTTCCACGCCGGGGAAGTGGCCGCCGGCGGGCGCCCGCGTCACCTGCACCACGTCGTAGGCGCGCTTCAGCCAGGCGTCCGGCGGCGGCACGGCGATGTCGTTCGGGAACAGGCAGAAGCCGGTGGGCGTCGTCACCCGCGCCCCGGCCGGCAGGACGAAGCCCGACCTGTCCACCAGGTACTTGTACATCCAGCTCACCGCCTGGGCGTCGCCCAGCCAGTAGAACATGACGTTGGAGATCATGTGGTCGAGGTCGAAGGGCGGGGGCGCGTCCGAGCCGCGCGGCACAGTCCAGGCCTGGAACTTCTCCAGGATCCAGGCCGCCAGGCCCGCCGGCGAATCGGTGATCCCGTAGGCCAGGCTGAGCGGCCGGGTGGCGTGGACAATCTGGTAGGCGGTCTCGCCGACCTGGCGCGCGGCCATCCGCTCGGCATGCGCCTGTTCCTCCGGCGTCAGCGGCTGGGTCTCGAAAGTCCAGGCCGCCTGCAGCACCGCGGTGTTGAGGTGCAGGCCGATCAGGCCGGGCGGGCGGTCGACGCCCATCCAGGAATTGATCACCGCCCCCCAGTCGCCGCCGTGGGCGATGTAGCGCTCGAACCCGAAGGCGTCGCGCATCAGCTCGCCCCAGAGCTTTCCCACCTCCCGCGGCGAGATCGGCCCCTTGGGCGCCGTCGTGAAGCCGCAGCCGGGCAGGCTGGGGACCACCACGGTGAAGGCGTCCTCGACCTTGCCGCCGAACCGTTCCGGATGGGCCAGCGGCTCGATCATCTCGATCAGTTCGATGGCCGAGCCCGGCCAGCCGTGGGACATCACCACCGGCATGGGATCCGGCCCGCTGCCGCGCTCCACCAGGCAGTGGATCTGCATGCCGCCCAGCGGGACCCGGTACTGCTCGAAGCCGTTCAGCCGGGCTTCCCAGGCGCGCCAGTCGTACCGGTCGCGCCAGTGGGCGACCACGTCCTTCATGTACGGCGTGCTGGTGCCCAGCGCCCAGTCAGGCCCCTCGGCCGGCGTCGGCCAGCGCGTGCGCGCCAGCCGTTCCTTCAGGTCGGTCAGCGCCGCCTCTGGGACGGCGATCCTGAACGCTTCCCCTGGCGTGCGCACGGCCGGTCAGGCCTTCAGCTCGATGAACGGCAGGTTCAGCGGGTCCGACCGCTCGATGTAGACCTGGCCCACCTCACCGTCCCATTCGCAGGGGCCGAAGTTCAGGACATACATCAGGCCGTTGTCGGCGGTGTCCTTGCCCACCGCCAGGCGCTTCTGCATCGAGGTCCAGATCGAGCGCTTGACGTCCATGGTCAGATTGATCTCGCCGCCCTCCCATTTCAGATGCACCGGCAGCGTCTCGCCGGACATCTTCAGTTCCCGCAGCCGCGGCGGGTTCAGCACCTCGGCGTGACGGAAACTGCCGTCCTTCTCGACCACGCAGGCGCCCTCCAGGGTGATCTTGCCGTCCGGGCGCCAATAGGTGGAGAAGATCCACGCCCGGCCGCTGGGATAGAGGCAGCCGGCGATGACGTGGCCGCCCCAGGGTTCGCCCGTGCCGCCGCCGCGGGGGCCGCGGGAGTGGTCGCGCCAGCCGGTGGCCTGCTCGATCGGGTAGGTCTTGTCCTCCACCTTCACCACGCCCTTGGCGCGGTAGAGCTGCTCGTAGTGCTCCTTGGCCCAGCCCTGGCTGGTCATCTCGCCCTTGCCCTTGCCGCTGTGGGCGGCGGTATGGGCGTCCCACACCGGAATGGCGCACTCGATGTCCAGGTCGATGATCAGCCGCTTCTTCAGCCCGTCGGGGGCCATGCCCTTGGCCATGTCGGCGTTGGCGACGTGCATGGCGAAGCCGTCGAAGGTCACCTTCCAGCGCCTGAACGGCTCGACGCACTTGAAGGCCAGGTTGGGGCCGGCCGGCTTCTTCTCCTGGGGCGTGTAGTAGTAGGCCCACATGGTGAGCACGCCCTCGTCGCCCGGCAGGCAGACCAGCACGCGGTCCTCCCACATGGCCCATTCGGTGGGCACCGAGCCCAGGTGCAGCCAGAAGCCGAGGTCCGCCTTCGGGTCATAGAGGGCGAACAGCAGGTTCTCGCACCAGAACGGCTCGGCCGGCTTTTCGGCGACGATGGATTCCTTTTCCACCGGAAGGCCATTGGAGAAATCCGTCATCGCGTCCGCTCCCATCGCATCGTCTGTTGTCGTTGATCGTCCCGTCCGGGCGAATGCGGCTCAGCGGGCGAGGACCTTCTCGCCGCTCGCCTTGAAGTACACGGTGTAGACGTCGGCCTTGTCGAGGGCCGGGCTGATCGGCATCGCGGGCGTGCCGGCCGCCGCCGCCAGCGCCGCCTGGGTGCGGGAAAGGTCGTCGGTCTCGATCTCGTAGAGCGTCAGGAACTTCAGGTTCGCCCTGGGATTGTCGGCCTCCTCCGCGGCGACCTGAAACCGCTGCGCCGACACCATGCCCGGCAGCTTGAGGACGTCGGCGAGGTGCTCCTCGTCGTACCACCGGTTGAACTCGGCCTCCTGACCGGCCGCCGCATTGGTCATCACCACGAACACATACTTGGCCATCGGCGGCGGTCTCCCAGTTGAGGTCTTGGCGGTCGTCGCTCAGGCGGACCATTCGAGCGGCAGGTCGGTGACGCCCCGGACCAGGGTCGCGGGCGCCATCCACGCTAGGCCAGGCCTTGGCCGTTCACAACCGCCGCCTCATCAGTTTTCTGGGCCTGCGCCGCCACGGCGGTCTCCCGCGGCGGCCGGACCTGGTCGCGCTTGACGAACAGGCGGCGGGTCAGTCTCCGTCGTTCGAGGCCAGGTGCGCCGGCCGCGACGACAGGATCTCCACCGTCGCCTCGCCCAGGCCGCCCTGCAGCCAGTAGTCCATCGAACCCAGCAGGTGGTTCCGCCAGTGGCCCTCCGCCCCCGCCCCGTCGCCGACCTCGACGAACTCGGCCAGTCGCTCCTGCGACTTGAACCCGGCCCGCTGCCGTTGAAGCTGGACCTCCGGCGTCTCCCGTTCGAGGATGTCCGCATCGATCAGCGACATGTGCTTTTCCATGATCCGCTGCAGCGCCTGGCCCATCAGCATCAGGGTCTGGTTGGCCGACACCTCCAGCACCAGGGTATGGAAATCCGCCACCGCGCGGGCCAGCCGCGGGGTGTCGCCCAGGGCGTCGTACTCGGCGATGATCTGCTTGCGCAGGCGCAGCGACGCCTCCTTCGGCCGGCGCTCGGCGGCCATGCGCGCGGCCGGGGGCTCGATGGTGAGCCTGGCCTCCATGATGTCCTTCAGCGTGGCGCGGCGCGATTGCAGGGTCTGGCCGACGGTGCGCGCCACCAGGTCGGCGTTCAGCGCCATCACCCTGGCCCCTCCCCGGGGGCCGCGCGCGACCTTCACCAGGTTCTCGGACTCCAGGATGCGGATGGCCTCGCGCAAGGTGGGGCGCGAGACCTCGAAGCGCGCGATGAGGTGGGCCTCCGCCGGCAGGCTGTCGCTCTCCGTCAGCTCGCCGCGGACGATGGCGTTGCGGATCTCGGCCGCCACCCGGTCGGCGGCGCGCTCGGTTCTCACCAGACTCATGGGCTCACTTTCAACTTACGCCGTGGCGAAGAAGCCGGGGACCTTGGGGTCGACCCCCAGCCTCGGGCCCGGCGTAAAGGTCGCCGGGACGCTGGTGAAGCCAGTGACGATACCGACGTTGTCGAACGATCTCACCGCGTCGAGGTCGACTTGGAAATCGGGCGCCCGCCGCAGGACCGTGCTGAAGATGATGTCGAACTCCAGCTTGGCGTAGAACTGGCCCAGGCACCGGTGGGTCCCCGAACCGAAGGCCACGTGCAGGTTGGGCTTGCGGTCCAGCACCACCTCCTCGGCCCGGTCGAACGCGTTCGGGTCGCGGCAGGCGGCGGCGAAGCACAGCATCACCCGGTCGCCCCGGCGGATCTTCTGACCGCCCAGCTCCACGTCCCGGGTCGCCGTGCGGCAGAGCCCCTGGGTGGGCGCGGAGATGCGCAGGAACTCGTCGAAGGCGTCGACGGTGAGCTTGGGCTCCTCCATCAGCCGTTTCCGCAGCGCCGGCTGCTGGGTGAGCAGGACGAAGGCGTTGTTGAGCACCGAGGCGGTGGTGTCGATCCCAGCCCCGATGATCAGGCTGGCGAGCTTGACGATGTCCTGGTCGGAGAAGTTCGCACCCTTGTCGCGGGCGTTCAGCAGCACGCTGATCACGTCGCGGCCGCGCTCGCCGGTCTTGCGCGCCTGCACCGTGTCGACCACCTGCTGGCGCTCCAGTGCCAGGTCGGCGGCCAGGTCCCGCCAGCGCGGGTCGTCGCCGGGGATGTGCGAGGTCAGGTGGTGGTTACGGGCCACCATCTCGTAGTGGTCGGTGGCCAGGCCCGCCAGCTCCAGGCTCAATATCGCCGGGACGACGTTGGAGACGTCCTTGGCGAAGTCGATCCGGCCGGTCTCGATCTTCCGATCCAGGCACGCGTCCACTAAGTCCTGCAGCCGCCCGCGCCATCGCTGGGCGGCCGGCATGGAGAAGGTCGCGGCCAGCGCCTCGCGCGAGCGCTCCCACGCCGGCGGATCCTCCTCCAGCATCAGGCTGGAGAAGCCGCGCGGGGGAACGAACAGGCCCTCGTAGAGCAGGCCATCCGTATACGGACAGGCCTGGCCGCTCTCGTCGACGATGTGCTTGGAGGAGAAGGTCTCCCAGTCCCTGGCCGCCGCTTCGAGCTCGGCGAAGCCGATCACCACCCAGTAGCCGCCATAGTTCGGCGACCAGAACACCGGACCGACGTCGCGGCGGATCTGCTGGTACCAGCGATGGCGCTCGTCGACGTATTCGCGGGTGTTGTGGTCGAAGTAGTCGACCACGGGAGCTCCCATCGGGCATTGGGCGGCGCTCATCGGTGTCTCCGTCCCGGTCCGCGCCCATCAGCCGGCGTTCTGCCGTGCGCGCGGAAGCGCGATCTCCTAAACATACACCTGATAAGACCGCCGGCAATGCTTCGTACGCCGACAGCCCCAACCTCCTTTCGCTTCACCGAAGAATCGTTCTCGACAATCCGATAGACGATTGTAAGGTTGGGCGGAGATCCGGATCCGTGCGACGATCAACCTCGGCGGCCGCCTGAAATGGGTGGAGACATGGCTCAATCCTATGACGTCGTGCTGCGCGGCGGGACCGTCGTCGACGGCTCCGGCGGAGCCCCGTTCCAGGCCGACGTGGCCATCACCGGGGGCCGGATCATCGAGGTCGGCCATGTGGCCGGCGAAGGCGCCCAGGAGTTCGACGTCCGCGGCAAGCTGGTGACCCCGGGCTTCGTCGACCTGCACACCCACTACGACGGCCAAGTCACCTGGGAGCACCGGCTCGCCCCCTCGTCCAACCACGGGGTGACCACGGTGGTGATGGGCAATTGCGGCGTCGGCTTCGCCCCCTGCCGGGCCGGGCAGCAGCAACTGGCCATCAAGCTGATGGAAGGCGTGGAGGACGTGCCCGAGGCGGTGATGGCCGCCGGAATCCCCTGGAACTGGGAGACCTTCCCCGAATACCTCGACGCGCTCGAGCAGCGCCACGCCGACGTGGATTTCGCCGCTCAGATTCCGCACTCGCCCCTGCGGGTTTATGTGATGGGCGAGCGCGGCGCCGAGCGCGAGCCGCCCTCCGCCGCCGAACTGGCGCAGATGCGCCGGCTGACCACCGAGGCGATCCGCGCCGGGGCCGTGGGCGTGAGCACCTCGCGCCAGCTGGCCCACCGGTTCCGCAGCGGCCGCAGCGCGCCCAGCGTGCTCACCGAGGAGGACGAGATCACCGCTCTCGCCGAGGGGCTGCGCGACGCCGGGAGCGGCGTCTTCCAGATCATCGGCAACACCGCCAAGCCGCCGATGGAGGAGTTCGGCGTCATGCGCCGCCTGGCGCAGACCTGCGGCCGCCCGCTCTCCTTCACCCTGGCCAGCGGCGCGCCGAATGGCCGCGAAGAGATCATGCAGGGCGTGGACGAGGCGCGCGCCGAGGGCCTGCCGATCCGGGCGCAGTTTTTTCTGCGGCCGGTCGGAATGCTGTTCGGCCTCGACCTCTCCTACCACCCGTTCGCGCTCAACCCGGGCTACCGGCCGATCGAAGGCCTGCCGCTGGCGGACAAGGTGAAGGCCCTGCGCGATCCGGCCCTGCGCGCCCGGCTCCTGGATGAACGGCCGGACGATCCCAATCCCTTCGTCCTGTCGATGGTGCGCAGGATCGACAACCTGTTCATGCTGGGCGATCCGCCCAACTACCAGCCCTCCCCGGAGGAGAGCCTGACCGCCACGGCCGAGGCGACGGGCCGGGATCTGCGCGAGGTCATCTACGACGCCCTGCTGGCGGAGGACGGCCACGCCATCCTCTACTGCCCGCTGGGCCCGCTGGGCGAGAACCCGCGCCCGCTGTTCGAGAACGACGGCGCGGTCCTGGGCCTGGGCGACGGCGGCGCGCACTACGGCATGATCTGTGACGCGGCCTATCCGACCTACCTCCTGACCCGCCTCGGCCGCGACGCCCCGCCGGAGGAAGAGATCGCCCTGCCGCAGGCGATCAGGGCGCTGACCCGCGACCCAGCCGAGACGGTGGGATTCCTCGACCGCGGCCTGGTCCGGCCGGGCCTGAAGGCCGACCTCAACGTCATCGACTACCAGGCCCTGCGCCTGCACCCGCCCCGCGTCGCCCGGGATCTGCCGGCCGGCGGCAAGCGGCTGTCGCAGAAGGCCGACGGCTACGTGATGACCCTGCTCGACGGGCAGGTCACCTACCGTGACGGAATCCATACCGGAGCCTTGCCGGGCCGCCTGATCCGCGGCCAACGGCCGGCCGCAAACTAGGGAGGACCAGCATGCAACGCGTGGTGCTGACCAACGCCAACCTGATCGACGCGGACGCGGGCGCGCGGCCGCAGGCTGTCATCGACATCGTCGGCGACCGCATCGAGGCGGTGACCTTCGGCGGGGCGCCGCCGCGCGGACCGGATGTCCGGGTGATCGACCTGCAGGGCGCCAGCGTGATGCCGGGCCTGTTCAACTGCCACTACCACGCCACCTACCGGGGCGTGGGCGGCGGCGCGCCCCTGCCGGTGGGCATGGACGCCTCCCCGGGCCTGCAGACGCTGCGGGCGGCCGAGCACCTGCGGCTGGCGCTGGACTGCGGTTTCACCGGCGTGGTCAGCGCCGGCGCGCCCTACGCGATCGACGCCGCGCTCAAGCTGGCGGTGGAGGAAGGCACCATTCCCGGCCCGCGGATCATGGTCGGCAGCCGGGACGTCTCGACCACCGGCCACTCGCAGGACCTCTACTACCCCTGGCACTGGGGCGACGGCTCGCCGCCCTCCATCTCCCGCTGCGACGGCCCCGACGAATTCCGCCGTGGCGTCCGGGGCGAGATCAAGCGCGGCGCCGAGATCATCAAGATCTTCGCCACCGGCGGCCATGGGGTGCAGGGCGTGCCGGAGAAGATGGAGCTCACCCGCGAAGAACTGGCCGCGGCGACGGAGGCCGCCCATCAGCGCAACGCCAAGATCCGCGCCCACATCGCCAACAAGCTGGGGATCATGACCGCGCTGGAGGTGGGGGTCGACGTCATCGACCACGGCGACGGCCTGGACCAGGAGGGCATCGACAAGTTCCTGGAAACCGGCGCCTTCCTCGCCCCCAGCATGCTCTACCCCTACCGGGTCAGCCAGGTTCGCACCGGCCCGTTCATCGACAAGATGCGCGCCGACATGGACGCCATGGCCAAGGTGCTGTCGGTGGCCAACAAGGCCGGCGTGCGGCTGGTGCTCGGCGACGACTTCGGCGCCGTGCCGCTGGACCACGGGACCTACGGGGACGAGCTCGACTTCTACGTCAACTTCGTCGGCATCCCGGCGCTGGACGTGATCGGCTGGGGCACCCGCAACGGCGCCCTGCTGATGGGTCGCGGCCACGAGCTGGGCGCCGTCAAGGCCGGGGCCCTGGCCGACCTGATCGTGGTGGACGGCGACCCGATCGCCGACATCGCCGTCCTCAAGGACAAGTCCAGGCTCGTCGCGGTGATGAAGGGCGGCGCCTTCCACAAGGACGCCCTCGACACCCTGAAGGCGCCCAGCCGCGCGGCGTTGAGCGTCGCCTGAGCCATGTCCTTCGGGCCCGACCTGCTGCTGGGAAGCTTCTCGCCGCCCGCCGCACCTCGGCCTGACCCCGGCTTCCGCAGGAGATCCCTTTGCCGACCCGAGAACAGATGATCGACGCCATCGAGGCCTATTGCCGGGCGGAGACGCAGAAGGACAAGGCCGCCTGGATGGCGTTGTTCGCCGAGGGGGCGGTCCACGAGGACCCGGTCGGCCTGGTGCGCAACGAGGGCCTGGAGAAGATCGCCGCCTTCTGGGACGGGTTCCAGGCCTGGGACGTGGAGCTGTGGCTCACGGAGCCCCCGATCGTCTGCGGAAACGAAGCGGTCGCCCTGCTGCAATGCCGCACCGGACCGGCGAGCGACCGGCGCCTGTCCGGCCGCATCGTCGACCAGATGATCTTCAACGAGGCGGGCAAGATCACCGCCGTGCGGGCCTTCTATGACACAACCAGCCGCTGACCACGCCGACGTCCTGATCATCGGCGCCGGCCCCGCCGGCGGCGTGGCGGCCCGACGGCTGGCCGCCGAGGGGATCAAGGTCACCGCCCTGGAGCAGGGCCACTGGCAGGACCGCGAGGCCTATCGCGGCTCCCAATGGGACTGGGAGCTGGCGGCGGCCAAGGGCTGGGCCTCGCACCCGAACCTGCGCGCCCGGCCCACCGACTATCCGATCGATTTCAGCGAATCGGACATGCAAGGGATCAACTTCAACGGCGTGGGCGGGGGCACCATCCTGTTCAACGCCGTCTGGATCCGGTTCCTGGCCTCGACCTTCCGCACCCGCAGCCAGTACGGCCTGGCCGAAGACTGGCCGGTCAGCTACGAGGAGCTGCTGCCCTTCTACGAGCGCACGGACCGGGAGTTCGGCGTCTCCGGCCTGGGCGGCAATCCGGCCTTTCCTCCCGGCGCCGAGCCGCCGCTGCCGCCGTTGCCGTTCGACGAACAGTCGCTGGCCGTGGCCCGCGCCATGGCCAGCCGCGGCTGGCACTGGTGGCCGGACACCAACGCTATCGTCTCGGTCCCCTACGACGGCCGCAAGTCCTGCGTGCAGCGGGGCACCTGCCCCACCGGCTGCAACGAGGGGGCCAAGTCCTCCGCCGACATCACCCACTGGGGCAAGGCGGTGGCGCTTGGCGCGAACCTGATCACCGGCGCGCGGGTGCGGCGGATCACCCTGGATTCCGCCGGACTGGCGAACGGCGCGGAATGGGTGGACGAGGCCGGCGTCGAGCATTTCCAGTCCGCCGACGTGGTGCTGGTGGCCGCCAACGGCATCGGCACGCCCCGGCTGCTGCTGAACTCGGCCTGCCGGGAGTTCCCCGACGGGCTGGCCAACCGCTCAGGCCAAGTCGGCCGCAACCTGATGATGCACCCGCTGGCCATCGTCTGGGGCTATTTCCACGGCGAGATCGGCCCGCTGCACAACGGCTCGACCGTGCAGTCCCTGCATTTCGCCGAGGACGATCCCAGCCGCGGACACCGGCTGGGCGCCAAGTGGGCGCTGCACCCCGGGCCGCTCGGACCGCTGGCGATCGCGCAGTCGGTGCTGGCCGAACACGGCCCGGGCGGCGACTACCACAAGCGCTTCGCCGAACTGTTCGGGCGCGGCCTGCACTGGTCGATCATGTGCGAGGATTTGCCCGAGGCGTCGAACCGGGTCGTCCTGTCGAAGGACCTGACCGATTCCTCCGGCATGCCGGCCCCGAAGGTCCTCTATCGCTACAGCGAGAACGCCCTGAAGTGCCTGGACTACAACGTCGAGCGCGCCGTCCAGGTGTTCGAAGACGCCGGCGCCTGGAAGGTGGTCTCGGCCAATCCGGCCGGTGGCAACGCCCACTTCACCGGCACGGCGCGGATGGGCGAGGATCCCGCAAGCTCGGTGGTCGACCGCTGGGGCATGTCGCACGACATCCCGAACCTCGGGATCCTCGACGGCAGCGTGTTCGTGACCTGCAGTCCGATGAACCCCACCAGCACGCTCAGCGCACTTTCGCTGCGCGCCGCCGAGCGCCTGATCGAAACGCGCAGCCGCCTGCCGGTCCCCGCGCGCCGCACGAGCGTCCCGGCGGCCGAACCGGCCGGCGGCGCGGCGGCGAAGGCTCCGACGCCGATCGCCGCCTCGCCTGCGCCTCAGCCGGTGACCGCCGACGAGCGGGCGCGGCTGAAGGCGCTGGCCGGCGCCCTGATCCCGGCCGCGGACAGCATGCCCTCGGCGGCGGAGGCGGGCGTCGAGGCCCGTCCGCTGGATCGGGTGCTGGGCTCGCGGCCGGACCTGACGGCGGAGCTGAAGGCCGCGCTGGCCCAGCCGTTCGACGATCCGAAGGCGCGCCTGGCGCAGCTCGCCGCCGAGGCGCCGATGGCGCATGCGGCGCTGCTGACGGTGGTCGTCAGCGGCTACTACCTCGACCTCGGGGTGCGCGAGCGGCTGGGCTACCAGGGCCAGACCGGGCGCGCCCAGAAGCCGGACAGCTATCCGGCCTATATCGCCGAAGGCCTGCTCGACCATCTGATGGAAACGGCCTGATCGACGGAAGGCGAATTGCGTTCGACCGAACGGCTTCTAAGATGACGCACGTCATCTTGTCCGAGTCCTCATGTCCCAGAGCGCCTACCTCCCGATCGGCAAGCGCGAACAGACCAAGGTCCAGAACCGCCAGCTGATCCTGGACGCGGCGCGCGAGGTGTTCGGGGCGCTGGGCTACGATTCGGCCACGGTGCGCGACATCATCCGCCGCACCGGCCTGGCCGCCGGCACCTTCTACAACTACTACCGCTCCAAGGAGGAGGTGTTCACGGCGCTCGCCGACGAGGGCGCGCGCCGGTTCGGGCCGATCCTGCGGGCGCTGCGCGAGCAGGCGCCGGACTTCGAGAGCTTCGTGCGCGGCGCCGTGGCGGCCTATTTCGACTTCCTGGCCGACGAGCACCGCAACTGGGTCGCCCAGCGCCCGCCCGGCGAGCCGCACCCGCACGTGCAGGGCGAGACGCCGGAGATGGCCGCGGTGTTCGCCGAGGTGCGCGACGCGATCCTCTCCGAGATCGCCCGCGGCGGCGCGCCGGCGGCCGATCCCGACTATCTGGCCGCCGCCTGCATCGCCATCGCCCGCGAAGTGGGCGACAAGATGCTGGCGCGCCGGCCGGTGGACACCGAGGGGGCGGCGGCGTTCGCCGTCGCCATGATCCTGACGGGCCTCAAGGGCCTGCCGCAGAGCAAGGGGTAGGACAATGCGGGCTCTGGTGGTGGAGGCGCTGGCGCCCGGCTACGCCGGCTGCGCGGTGAAGGAGATCCAGACCCCGCAGCCGGGCCCCGGCGAGGTGCGGGTCAAGGTGCGCGCCGCGGCGGTGAACTTCCCCGACCTGCTGCAGACCCGCGGCGAGTACCAGCACAAGCCGCCCCTGCCCTTCATCTCCGGCACGGAGTTCGCTGGCGAGGTGGAAGCCCTGGGCGACGGCGTCACCGAATGGAAGGTCGGCGATGCGGTGACCAGCGGCGGCGGCCGGGTGGGCGCCTTCTGCGAATATGTGGTGAACGGCGCGGACCAGCTGCGGCCCAAGCCCCGGAGCTTCAACTTCGCCCAGGCGGCGGGCTATGGCAGCGGGTACATCACGGCCTACGTCGCCCTGGTCCGGCGGGCGCGCCTGCAGCCCGGCGAAACCCTGCTGGTGCATGGGGCGGCGGGCGGGATGGGCCTGGCCGCGGTGGATCTCGGCAAGCACCTGGGCGCCAAGGTGATCGCCGCCTCCGCCTCCGACGCCAAGCTGGCGATCGTCGCGCGCGAGTACGCGCCCGACCATGTGATCAACATCACCGGGGGCTTCCGCGAGCAGGTCAAGGCGCTCACCGGCGGCCGCGGGGCGGACGTGATCTACGATCCCGTCGGCGGCGACGTGTTCGACGAGAGCGTCCGCTGCATCGCCTTCGACGGCCGGCTGCTGGTCATCGGCTTCACCTCCGGCCGGCTGCCGGTGCTGCCGGTCAACTACGCCCTGATCAAGGGCTTCTCCCTGGTGGGCGTCCGGGCGGGGGAATACGGCCGCCAGTTCCCGGAGCGCGGCCGCGAGAACCGGGACGCCATCTTCAAGCTGGCCGACGAGGGGTCGATCAAGCCCCGGATCGACCGGGAGTTTCCCCTGGGCGACTGGCGCGCGGCGTTCGAGACCCTGGCCGAGCGCCAGGTGGTGGGCAAGACCATCATCCGCCCGGATCTCTGAGCCCGGCGAGGCGACTTGACGGTCGCCTGAAACCTTTTCGCCCGTACGCGCAACTAACAGTCGGACCCCCGGCTGGGGTTCGCCAGCGGAACGAGCACCATGCGCCAGGGACCCGAAGACCAACGCTGCGGAGAAGCGGGCGCGGCCCGGGTCCACGCGGCCGACTGGTACGCGAGCCTGCCGCCGCCCATCTTCGCCTCGGCGCCCGGCGGGGAGGCGCGGGTGCGCCGCGACGTGGGCCTGGCCGAGGTCGAGCAGCCGGCCCTGCATGAGACCCTGCTCTGCCTGCACCTGGGCGGCGCCAAGCGGATCCGCCGGCGGCGCGGCGGCGGCGTGACCACGCACGAGGTGGCCGCGGGGACGCTCAGCATCCTCCCCTGGGGCCAGGCGAACGGCTGGTCCGTCGAGGGGCCGGCGGACGCCGCCCAGCTGGTCCTGCGCCCCGAGCTGCTGGCGCAGATCGCCTGCGAGGAACTCGGCCGCGAGGGCGCGGAGCTGCCGGATCTGGTCGGACTGAGGAATCCCGAGATCGAGGGCCTGTTCCGCCGGCTGCTGCCGGCGGTGGAAAACCGCGGCGCGGCGGGACGGCTCTACCCGGACTGCCTGCTGGTGGTGCTGGCGACGACGCTGGTCGCCGAGCATGCCGTGCGCGCCAGGCCCGCGGCGGCCGCCTACAGCAAGGGCGGCCTGGCCGGCTGGCGGCTGCGGCGCGTCGTCGACTACATGGCCGCCAACCTGGCGCACGACATCGACCTGGCTGAACTGACCGCGCTAACCGGGCTCAGCCGTGCGCAATTCTTCCGCGCCTTCAAGCAGTCCACGGGTTCCAGCCCGCACCGGTTTCTGGCCGCGATGCGGCTGGACCACGCCAAGGCGCTGCTGGAGACCAGCGAGCTGGCCGTGGCGGACATCGCCTCGGCCGTCGGGCTGGGCGACGCCGGCCGGCTGACGGCCGCCTTCCGGGTCCGCTTCGCAGTGAGTCCTACCCTGTTCCGCCTCGGTAGAGCCTAGCCCTACCAGCGCAGCAGGCGGCCCCCGGTCAGGGCGCCCAGGGCCGCGCTGAGGGCGACGCCCGCGGTGTACCAGACGGCCACGAAGGCGGGCGCGCTCTCCCGGCAGTAGAAGCCATAGACGGTGGCGCCCACCGCCCCTGCGAGCAGGCCGGCCGCCGCGCCGGCCCGGACGGGCTCGGTGGGCGCGAGCCGCCGCAGCGCCAGGACCACCGCGGCGTAGACGGGGATCGACAGCGCCAGGATGCGCCAGGGACAGAGCGTCCAGGTGACGCCCAGCCAGATCGCCGCCCGCTCCGGCATCGGCGTCACCGCGGCCTGGATGACCGCGAGGGCTACGATCGCGGCCAGGGGCGCAGCCAGCAGCAAGAGGCCGCGGCCCGCACGGCCGCCTGGCCGGGCGAGCCGCGCGGCCACGGCCAGGGCCCCCAGCGCGAGCGCCGAGGTATAGGCGGCCTTCATCCAGAAACTCGGATTGACCATCGCCTCGCCCATGGGGCGCAGGCCGAGCCAGGCGACCAGGATCACCGCTGCGACCGCCGCCCCCGCCAGCGCCGCCAGGGCGCAGCGGCGCCAGGGATTGACGGCGCGGACCGACCCGGCGTCCTCCGCAAGGGCGGCGATCAGCTCATCGGTCCTCATCGCGCACCTCCCGGGCCAGGCGTTTCAGGCTGCGATGCAGGCTGACCTTGGCGGCGCCCGGGGTCAGGCCGCCGCGGGCCGCGGCCTCCTCGAGGGTCAGGCCCTGCAGCTTGACGTCCGCCACCAGGGCGCGCTGCCGGCCGGGAAGCCTGGCGAGCAGGCGTCCGAGGTCGTGGCGCACCGCCCCCTCCTCGACGTTCTCGGCGGCGAACAACTCGCCGGCGTCCTCCAGCGGGACCATCCGGCGCGCGCCGATGCGGCGGAAGTGGGTAAGCAGCTTGTAGCGCGCGATCGCATAGGCCCAGGGCGTGAACGGCTGGCTGCGGTCGAAGAGCGCCCGCTTCAGGTGGATGGCCAGCAGCGTTTCCTGCACCAGGTCCTCCAGGTCGGCGGCGCCCGCGCCCAGCCGCCGGGCGAAATAGCCGCGCAGATAGCCGCTCAGGGCCGCCAGCAGCTCCGCATGGGCCGCGGGGTCGCCGTCCAGGCCGCGGAGCATCAGCTCCTTCAGCCGTCCCTCCGTTCCGCCCGACCGGGATGCCGCCTTCGCCGCCACGGCGGCAGGCATACAGGGGTTCCGCCCTCGCCGGGAGGTCCCGCGCGCCGAGCTCCCGGCCGCGCCTGGTGAATTCGCACGCCTGGCCGCAAAGGTTACAGGCCTCCGGCGCGAAGGCGGGATCTCAGCCGCGCCGCGGAGTCGCCTCGGCGGAGGGAATCCGACATTGTCCGGCCCGATGGAACAGACACCCTTCTTCACCCGCGACGGCGACCGCTTCGTCCCCACCCAGGTCGCCAAGGGCCCCTGGGGCCCGGCGTCGCTGCACGGCCGCGTGGTCATCGGTCTCCTGGGCGCCGAGATCGAGCGCCGGCACAGCGAGCCGGAGTTCATCCCCGCCCGGCTCACCGTGGACATGTTCAAGCTGCCGGACCTGTCGCCGCTGGAGGTGAAGACCCGGGTGGTGCGCGACGGCTACCGGATCCGGGTCATCGAGGCCGAGCTGTTTTCCGCCGGCGCCAGCGTGGCGTTGGCCACCTCGCAGCTCCTGCGCCGCACCGAACCGCCGCCGGGATCGGTCTGGAGCCCGCCCAACTGGAACGTCCCGCGCCCCGACGACATTCCGCCGCCGGACGACCCGCGCGCCGGCATGAACGGGATGTGGGCCACCCGGCCGATCGTCGGCGCCATGGGGACCCGCGGCGACCGGCGGGTCTGGATGAAGGACATCCGCGATCTGGCGGAGGGGTTGCCGCTCACGCCGTTCGCCCGGGTCGCGCTGGCCGCGGACTTCGTCAGCCCCTTCGCCAACGCCGGCGACCGGGGCCTGGGCTACATCAACTCCGACGTCACCCTCTACCTGCACCGCACGCCGGTGACCGACTGGATCGGCTTCGAGGTCATCAACCACCAGGCCACCGCCGGCGTGGCGATCGGCGAGTGCTTCGTCTACGACGAGGAGGGGCCGATCGGCAGCGCCTCCACCTGCGCCCTGGCCCAGACGCGACGGAACATGCCGCTGCCGAAGCCGGAGCGCTGATCCGGCCGGTCAGGCGGGGGCGGCCGCCCGATAGGTGACGTAGCCGCGCTCGACCATCCGGCGAAGGGCCTCATAGGCCTCACTCAGCTCCTCGTAGGCGGTGCGCAGGGCGGTGAGCTTCGCCGACTGGGCCGCGCTCAGCACGCCGCCGGCGGTCTCCGAGAGCCCGAGGGCCTCGGCGACCCAGAGGGCGCGGGCCTGGGCGGCGGCGACGGCCAGCCGCTGGAAGCGGGCGGCGTCCGCCTCGCCCACCACCGCCGGGAGGGTGGCGATGTTGGCGGCGTAGGTGGTGTAGTCGATCTGCTCCAGATGACCGCGAAGGCGTTTCTGGGCCATGGGATCGGCGATCTCAGGCTCGAAGTGATCGGCTGCACGCCGGAAGTTGGAGGTTCGGATCACCGACATGACGTTCTCCACGGGGTCTCGCCCGTTTCCGACATCAGGGTGCGCCTCGACGCTTAACGCACCATTAGAAGCATGCACGCCGGCGAACATCGTTCAGGGCTCGCACCGGCCGGCGCCGCGAGCCCAGGCAGTGGGCGAATCCGGGCCAAGTCACCGGAGCCCGGAAAAGACTCTGAAAAAGCTGGGCCGCAGCGGGAACGTTTCGCTTCTGTAGCGCTTTGCCTGAATCGACCCCTTAACCAAGTCGCACGTCAACAAATGGCCTTTTTTTGCGGACGTCTGAACTACGCAAGAACGAGTCGACGTGCGTTCCAGAGGGGCGTCGACGGGGCTTGGGGTGTTAACGGAGAAAACGAACGATGTGGGACCGGAACTCTGCAGTTTGGGCCGCGACGGCGCTGCTCGCGGGCAGCCTCAGCCTCGGCGGCTGCGCGACCAAGAAATTTGTAAGGCAAACAATCGAGCCTGTTTCAGCGCAGGTGCAGACTCACGACACCCGGCTCGCCGGGCTCGACAAGACCGCAGCTGACGCCATGGCGCGCGCCGAGGCGGCCGGCAAGCTGGCCGAGGGCAAGTTCCTCTACTCCATGGTGCTGAGCGACGACGGCGTGCACTTCCCCACCGACAAATACGAGCTGTCGGCGGAAGCCCAGGCCCGGTTGCAGCAGCTGGTCGACAAGCTGAAGACGGACAACAAGAACGTCTATGTCGAAGTCCAGGGCCACACCGACGCCACCGGCCCCACCGACTACAATTACCGGCTGGGCGAAGAGCGGGCCGACGCTGTCCGCCGCTACCTGAACCAACAGGGCGTGGCGCTGAACCGGATCGGGTCCGTCTCCTATGGCAAGGATCTGCCGACGGCGCCCAACAACACCCGCGCCGGCCGGGCTCAGAACCGCCGCGTGGTCGTCATCGTGATGTCGTAAGGCTTACGCCCCTTCTCCCCCGACGGGAGGAGGGGCGATCTACTGCGCCGCCAGATTGGCGTGGCGCGCCGGCTCGCTGACGCGCCGGGTTTCCAGCGTCTGCGGCGTCACGGCGCTGGGCGCGCCGCTGCGCACCCGCCGCCAGCGCCATTCGTAGGCGCGCAGCCACACGATGCCGCCGCCAGTCATGCGACGCGGCAGAATCGCGAAGCTGCGGATCCAAGGCTGCTCAACCGTCGTCATTCTCGTCGCTCGTCGTCCAGGCCCCATGCCTCAGCACATAATGCGCCAGGTCCGGCGCGCGCGCTGCTCACAACTTCGCCCGCGCGAAACGTCGCCTTGCGGTGTTGCGGGAAAGCCTCAGTTGCAGCCCGAAAAGTTAATAAGAAGTAGGGGGATAGGGGCGCCGAGCGCCCTGCGGATCCTCCACTTGGCCATCCTCCAGATAGGTCGGCCCGACGGGGACCTTTCCGTGGCCGCCGGGGACGTCGAGGACGTAGGCCGGCTGGCAGAGGCCTGAGTACCGGCCCCTGAGCGCGCGCATCAGCGCCTGGCCCTCGGCGAGGCTGGTGCGCAGGTGCGCGGTGCCGGGCGCGAGGTCGGCCTGGTGCAGGTAGTAGGGCTTGATCCGGGTCTCCACGAAGGCGCGCATCAATGCGCCCAGGACGGCGGGATCGTCGTTGACCCCGCGCAGCAGCACCGTCTGGCTGACCATCGGCAGGCCGGCGTCGACGATGCGGCCGCAGGCGGCCCGGGCGGCCGGCGTCAGCTCGCGCGGGTGGTTGGCGTGCAGGGCCACATAGACCGCCTGGGTGGGGCTCTGCAGGGCGTCCACCAGTTCGCCGGTCACCGCCGCAGGGTCAGCGACCGGCACGCGCGTATGGAAGCGCAGCACCTTCACGTGGGGGATGGCGCTCAGGCGGCCGACGATATCCCTCAGCCGCCGCGGCGACAGCACCAGCGGATCGCCCCCGGTGAGGATCACCTCCCAGATCTGCGGCCGTTCGGCGATGTAGACGAGCGCCGCATCGAGGCCGGCAGGCGACAGCGTCCCCGCCCCGTCGGGCCCCACAACCTCGCGGCGGAAGCAGAAGCGGCAGTAGACCGCGCAGGTGTGGGTGGCCTTCAGCAGCACCCGGTCCGGATAGCGGTGGACGATCCCCTCCACCGGGCTGTGCGCCTGGTCGCCGATCGGGTCGGCGCGCTCCACGGGCAGGACGTCCAGCTCGGCGGCCTGAGGCAGCAGCTGCAGCCCGATCGGATCGGCCGGATCGGCGGCGTCGATCAGGTCGGCCAGGGCCGGTGTCACAGCCACCGCGTAGCGGGCGGCCACCGCCTCCAGCGCGGCCAGCCGTCCGGGCTCCACCAAGCCGGCGTCGGCGAGGGCGCGGGGCGTGCGCAGGGTGCGGTCGGTCATGGCGCGGACTGGCGCGCGAACGGGGCGGGCGTCAAGGCGCCTCTACTACCGGGGTCCACAGCACCTGCTCGATGCGGCTCGCCCCGGTGGCCAGCATCACCAGCCGGTCGAAACCCAGCGCCGCGCCCGACGCCGCCGGCATGATCGCCAGCGCGGCCAGGAAATCCTCGTCGATCGGATAGCGTTCGCCGTAGACGCGGGTCTTCTCGTCCATCTCGGCCCGGAAGCGGCGACGCTGTTCGACCGGGTCGGTGAGTTCGCCGAAGGCGTTGGCCAGCTCGACCCCGCAGGCGTAGAGCTCGAAGCGCTCGGCCACCCGCGGGTCGGCGGGCAGGGGCTGGGCGAGCGCGGCCTCCGCCGTCGGGTACTCGCAGAGGATCGCAGGCCGGCCGAGGCCCAGCCGCGGCTCCACCCGCTCCACCAGCACCCGGCTGAAGACGTCCGACCAGGTGTCGTCCAGCGCCACCCGGATCCCCGCGGCGGCCGCCGCGGCCGCCAGGGCGTCGCGGTCCGCCTGGCCGTCGGCGCCCAGGGTGGCCAGCAGGTCGACGCCGGCGAAGGCCTCGAAGGCCTCGGCGACGGTGATCTTCTCCGGCTCGGCGAAGGGATCGGCGCTGCGGCCACGCCAGCTGAGCGCCGTGGCGCCCGCCGTCTCCGCGGCCAGGGCCAGCAGGGCGGCGCAGTCGGCCATCAGCGCCTCGTAGGGCTCCTGCGCGCGGTACCATTCCAGGAGGGTGAACTCCGGGTGGTGCAACGGCCCGCGCTCGCGGTTGCGCCAGACCCTGGCGAAATCGAAGATCCGCCGCTCGCCGGCGGCGAGCAGCTTCTTGCAGGCGAACTCCGGCGAAGTGTGCAGGTAGAGCGGCGCGCGCGCGCCGTCCGGCCCGACCGCCTCGGTGGCGAAGGCATGCAGGTGCGCCTCGTTTCCGGGCGAGACCTGCAGGGCGGCGGCCTCCACCTCCGTGAAGCCCCAGGCGTCGAACCGCGCGCGGACCGCCCGGGCGATGCGGTTGCGGGCGACGAGAAACGGCCTGCGGTCCGCGTGGACCTGCGGGCGCCACCAGGGCGAAGGGCGGGGATCAGGCAAGCGGGGGGTCCTTGGGACGATGCGAAGAAACTGGCGATTCAGGCGATGATCGCTATAGAGGCGCGGAAATTGCAGACGCCGCGTGGACCGATCGGTCCACGCCCCACATTGAGGAACATGCTTTGAAGGTCGCCGCCAGCTCGCTCCGGAAAGGGTCCGTCGTCGATATGGACGGCAGGCTCTATGTGGTCCTGAGCGCCGAGAACATCCACCCCGGTAAGGGCACCCCGGTGACCCAGCTGAACATGCGCCGCATCTCCGATGGGGTGAAGGTGTCCGAGCGCTATCGCACCACCGAGCAGGTGGAGCGCGCCATCGTCGACGACCGCCCCCACACCTTCCTCTATTCCGACGGCGAGGGGTTCCACTTCATGAACCCCGAATCCTACGACCAGCTGGTCGCCTCGACCGAGATGGTCGGCGACGCCGCGCCCTACCTGCAGGAGGGCATGACCGTCACCCTCTCCACCCATGAGGGCGTGGCGATCGCGCTGGAGCTGCCGCGCCTGGCCACCTTCGAGGTGGTCGAGACCGAGCCGTCGGTGAAGGGCCAGACGGCGTCGTCCTCCTACAAGCCCGCGGTGCTGTCCAACGGCCTGCGGACCATGATCCCGCCCTACATCGGCCCCGGCACCCGCATCGTGGTGCTGACCGAGGACGGCTCCTACCAGGAGCGGGCGAAGGACTGAGGCGCCGTCCCAGGTCCGCGTCGAGGCCCATGGCGGACGCCTGGCTCAGTCGGCTTCGATGAAGTCGGCGCGTTGGCCGGCGAGGGCGTACAGCCCATCCTGCGGGACCGGCAGCCGCAACATCTCCTGCGCGCCGAGGCCCAGGCGCACGCCCCGGATGATGCGTCCCGTCAGGCCATGCGAGATCGCCAGAGCCGGGCGCCGCGCCTCCCCCAGCCAGGTTGAGACCCGCTGCGTCACCGCCGCCAGGGTCTCGCCATCCGGGGCGCGGAAGAACCAGTCGAAGGGCCCGGCGCCGGCCAGCGCGCCCGGATGCTCCCGCTCGATCTCGTAGTCGGAGAGACCGTCCCAGGCGCCCAGGGAAACCTCGGCGATGCGGGGCTCCGGATACAGGTCCAGGGCCAGGTGCTCGCCGATGATCGCCGCGGTCTCCTGCGCCCGGCCGAGCGGGCTTACGTAGGCCGCCAACCGGCCGGCGGAGGGTTCGACGATCCTGGCGAGCAGCCGCCCGACGCCCGCCGCTTGCCGGCGCCCCCGGTCCGTCAGGGCGGAGTCCATGGCGCCCTGATAGCGGCCGGCGACGTTCCAGACGGTTTCCCCGTGACGGATGAGATAGAGCATGGCCAACCGGGCGAAGGACTGACTGGCGCGCCCTAGGGCGCAGGCGACGGGGCGGCGTCCGGCCTGGACGCGGCCGTCGCGTCTTCGTCGAGCTGTCGCGCGTGCTTGGCCAGCGGGATCGGGGCGACCTGCGGCGCCGCCAACGGCCTCGTCCAGGGGTTCATGCCCACACAGTAGCCGCTGAGGGCTCCGCACTGCCGCACCTCGCCCGTACGGGTGTCGACCACGACGATGACCTGCTCGTCGTCGTCCAGCCTGGCGGCGGCCGAGTCCTTGGGCGGATTGGCGGGCGCCATCTGCGACCACATCCGACCCGCAGCATAGAGGCCGACACCCACATAGCGCCCGTCGTGGTGCGACGAACCGGTCCCGGCAGGCCGGCTGCAGCCGCCGAGCCACAAGGCCGCGACCGCGCCCAGAACGACCATGCCCCTCATCGATCCCTCCCCCGGCCGGATCGCCCGCCACCCGGCAGTCTGCGATGCGGCAGGCCGCCGGTCGAGGTGTAACGTCAGGCGCTGTCCATGACGGCGGAACGGACGCTCAGGAGTCGACGGGCGGCGCGGCGTCTGTGGTCTTGCACCTCGCCGAGCTTCGCGCACGGCGTTGACATCGCCCTCGTGATCCCCTATCCACCGCCGCTCGATTTTCCGCCCCTGGAGCCTTTCCCGTGAAGCGCACCTTTCAGCCCTCCCGCCTCGTGCGCGCGCGTCGTCACGGCTGGCGTTCGCGGATGGCCACCAAGAACGGCCAGAAGGTCATCGCCCGCCGTCGGGCCAAGGGCCGCAAGCGCCTCACGGCGTAAGCCGGGCCGAGCTCGCGCATCGGCGGCGGCATGACCGACGCCTCCCCTACCCCAGGAATGGCGCCGGCCGCTTCGCCGGTGATCGAGCGCATGCGCAAGCGGCCGCAGTTCCTGGCCTGCGCGCAGGCGCCTTCCTGCGCGCGCGGCGCGGTGGTGGTGCAGGCCCGCCAGCGGGACGACGGCTCGGCGGTGGTGCATGCGGGGTTCACCGCCACCAAGCGGGTCGGCGGGGCGGTGGTGCGCAACCGCGCCAAGCGCCGGCTGCGCGAGGCGGCGCGGCTGCTCCTGCCCGATCTCGCCCGGCCCGGCTGCGACTATGTGTTCATCGCCAGAGGCGGCGCCCCGGGCCGGCCCTGGCCGCGTTTGCTTGACGACGTCAAAAGCGCGCTGATAAGGCTCGCGCCCGAGAGCGACCGCAGGCCTCCCGCCCCCGCCCCTTCCTCCTCGGTCTGAGCGCGCCCCCCCGATGCAAGACAACAACAACCGCAACACGATCATTTTCGTGGTCTGCGCCGCGCTGCTGCTGATCGCCTACCAGGTCTTCGTGATCGAGCCGCAGGCCAAGCGCCGCCAGGCCGAGATCGCCGCCCAGCGTCCCGCCGCCGCCGCTGCGCAGGCCCCCGGCGGGCTCGCCGCCGCGCCGCCGGCCGGCCTGCAGGTGGTGCCGCGCGCGGCGGCGCTGGCCGCCAGCCCGCGCGTGCGGATCGCCACCCCGGCGCTTTCCGGCTCGCTGGCGCTGAAGGGCGCGCGGATCGACGACCTGTTCCTGACCCAGTACCGCGAGACGATCGACCGCAAGTCGCCGCCGGTGGATCTACTGCGCCCGCAGGGGACCAAGCACGCCTGGTTCGCCGATTTCGGCTGGACCGGCGCGAACGTGCCGGGCCTGCCCAACCAGGAGACCGCCTGGACGCTCGTGCAGGGCGATACGCTGGCGCCCGGCAAGCCGGTGGTGCTGTCGTACGACAACGGCCAGGGCCTGCGGTTCACCCGCAAGATCGACGTGGACGCGCGCTACATGTTCACCGTCGCCGACACGGTGACCAACAGCAGCGCCGCGCCGGTGACGCTCGCGCCCTACGCCCTGGTGCAGCGCCAGGGGATCGATCCCGGCCAGGGCCGCAACGGCATCGTCCACGAAGGCGCGGTGGGCTGGCTGGGGAACGATCTGCGGATGATCAAATACCCCAAGTGGGCGAAGGACGGCGGCAAGAGCTTTTCGTCCATCGGCGGCTGGACCGGCATCACCGACAAATACTGGCTGACGGCGCTGATCCCGTCGCAGCACGCGGCCGTCGAGGGCCAGTACCGCTTCGCCAAGGTGCTGGGGATCGAGGTCTTCGAGAGCAATCTCAGCGGAACCGCGCGCATGATTCCCGCCGGGGGCCAGGCGACCGAGGTCACCCGCCTGTTCGCCGGCGCCAAGAGCGTGCCGGTGCTGCGCGACTACCAGTCGAGCCTAACGATCTCCAACTTCGACAACGCCGTCGATTGGGGGATGTTCAGGATCATCACGCGGCCGATCTTCGCCTTCCTGGACTACATCTTCCAGCACGTAGGCAACTTCGGCGTCGCGATCCTGCTGCTCACCGTCTGCGTGCGGCTGGCGTTCTTCCCGCTGGCCAACAAGCAGTATGAATCCCTGACCAAGATGAAGAAGCTCCAGCCGCAGATGGAGGAGCTCAAGGCCAAGTACAAGGACGATGCGGCCAAGCAGCAGCAGGAGTTGATGGAGCTCTACAAGCGCGAGAAGATCAATCCGGTGGCGGGCTGCCTGCCGCTGCTGCTGCAGATCCCGGTGTTCTTCGCGCTCTACAAGGTGCTGAACGTCACCATCGAGATGCGCCACGCGCCGTTCCTGGGCTGGATCCGCGACCTGTCGGCCCGCGACCCGACCACTATCTGGAACCTGTTCGGCGCCATCCCCTGGGACCCGTCCACGACGCCGCTGATCGGTTCCTTCCTGGACGGGCCGCTGCACCTGGGCGTGCTGCCGCTGGCCTACGCCTTCACCATGTGGCTGACCACCACCATGAGCCCGCCGGCCGGCGATCCCATGCAGCAGCGGATCATGCAGCTCATGCCGCTCATCTTCACCTTCATCATCGCCCCGCTGGCGGTGGGCCTGCTGATCTACTGGACCTGGTCGAACTGCCTGACGATCCTGCAGCAGTACGTGATCATGCGCCGCTTCAAGGTCGACAACCCGATCGACCAGATCATCCGGCGCCTCAGGGGCAAGCCGGCGTCGAGCGCCCTGGTCAAGTGAGCGGCGCGCCCGACGCCCCGTTCGACGAGGACGCCCTGGAGGCCGCCCGCAAGCTGTTCGCCCGGCCCGTGGCCTTCATGATGGGCGCGGCGCAGATCGACGGCCTGCCGCCGGCCGACCAGCCGGAGGTGGCCTTCGCCGGACGCTCCAACGTCGGCAAGTCCTCGCTGATCAACGCCCTGGTGGGCCGCAAGGACCTGGCGCACGCCTCCAACTCCCCGGGGCGGACGCGGGAGGTGAACTTCTTCCAGCTGGACGAACGGCTGCGGCTGGTGGACCTGCCGGGATACGGCTTCGCCCGGGCGGCCCGCACGGACGTAAAGAAATTCCAGAATCTCGGCCGGGCCTATCTGCGCGGGCGGGCCAACCTCAAGCGCGCCTACCTGCTGATCGACGCCCGCCACGGGCTGAAGCCGGTGGACGACGAAGCGATGAAGGCCTTCGACGTGGCGGCGGTCTCCTACCAGATCGTGCTCACCAAGGCCGACAAGATCAGCGCCAGTGAGGTGGAGGCGGTCACCGCCCGCACCCTGGCCGCCGTCGCCCGGCGCCCCGCCGCCTTCCCGCGGGTGGTGGCCACCTCCGCGGAGAAGGGCGCTGGCCTGGCCCAGCTTCGCGCCGAGATCGCCGAGGCTTGGTCGGTCTAGGCCGCGCGAGGGTGACACGGCCGCCGGGGTCCGCTATCCGACCGGGGCGCCGCCCGGAGCCCCCGATCCCGTGACCGATGAACCGCACGAGCCCGGCTGGGACACGGCCAAGACCCTGGCCGAGGCCCTGCCCTACATCCAGCGCTACAACCGCGAGACCGTGGTCATCAAGTACGGCGGCCACGCCATGGGCGAGGAGGCGGTGGCCAAGCAGTTCGCCGCCGACTCCGTGCTGCTGAAGATGCTGGGCGTCCATCCGGTGATCGTGCACGGCGGCGGACCGCAGATCTCCGCCATGCTGAAGCGGGCCGGCGTGAGTTCGACCTTCATCGACGGCCTGCGGGTCACCGACGCGGAGACCATGGACGTGGCCGAGATGGTCCTGTCCGGAGCGATCAACAAGGAGATCGCCAACTGGATCACCATCGCCGGCAAGGAGGCGGACGTGCGCGGCGTGGGCCTGTCCGGCAAGGACGCGCGCATGATCACGGTCGAGAAGGCCGCCCGCACCCGCCGCAATCCCGAGACCGGCGTCATGGAGGATGTCGACCTGGGCTTCGTGGGCGAGCCCAGCCGCATCGACCCGAAGCTGATCGAGGCGCTGATCTACGCCAAGGACCAGTACATCCCGGTCATCGCCCCGATCGGGTTCTCCGAGGAGGGCGAGACCTACAACATCAACGCCGACACGGTGGCCGGCGCGCTGGGCGGCGCGCTGAAGGCCAAGCGCATGCTGCTGCTCACCGACGTCCCGGGCGTGCTGGACGCCAATGGGGAGCTGGTCCGCCAGATGAGCGTCGCCGACGCCCGCGCGGCCATCGCCGACGGGGTGGCCACCGGCGGCATGATCCCCAAGCTGGAGACCGCCATCGCCGCCGCCGAGGCCGGCGTGGGCGGGGTGGTCATCCTGGACGGGCGGCGCTCGCACGCCATGCTGGTGGAGCTGTTCACCGAGCACGGCGCGGGCACCCTGATCTTCCCATGACCGGCGCCGCGGACCTGACGCACGTCGACACCTGGCTGTTCGACCTCGACAACACCCTCTATCCGGCGGAGTCGGGGTTCATGAGCCAGATCGAGGCGCGGATGACCGCCTTCGTCGAGAAGGTCACCGGCCTGCCGAAGCCCGAGGCCTACGCCCTGCAGAAGAAGTACCTGGCCCAGCACGGCCTGACGCTGCGCGGGCTGATGGCCGAACACGGGGTCGACCCGGCCGAGTTCCACGCCCTCTTCCACGACCTGTCGCTGGAGAGCCTGGCGCACGATCCGGAGCTGCTGGCCGCCCTGCTGCGGTTGCCGGGCCGGCGGCTGATCTTCACCAACGCCGACGACGTCCACGCCCAGCGCGTGCTGGACCACCTGGGGCTGACCGCCCTGTTCGAGGAGGTGTTCCACATCGGCTCGTTCGACTATGCGCCCAAGCCCGACCCGGCGCCGTTCGCGCGGATGGTGGCCAACCATGGCGTCGCCCCGGCCGCCACCGCCTTCTTCGAGGATTCCGAGCGCAACCTGGCGCCGGCCGCCGCCCTGGGGATGACCACCGTGCTGGTGGGTCCGCACGCGGTGGTCTCCACCGCCCCCTTCGTCAACCACCGCACCGCCAAGCTCGCGCCGTTCCTGGCCAGCGCCCTGGTGAAGGAAGCCGCCTGACATGACCACCGTGACCACCGCCGACCTGAAGCTGGAGATCGAAACCGCCTGGGTGGCGCGCGACGGCGTCTCCACCGCCACCACCGGCCCGGTGCGCACGGCGGTGAAGGAGACCCTGGCCCTGCTGGACGCCGGCAGGATCCGCGTGGCCGAGCGGCAGGACGACGGCCGGTGGGAGACCCACCAGTGGATCAAGCAGGCGATCCTGCTGTCCTTCCGGCTGAACCCCAACGCCATCGTCCGCTCCGACATCCCCGGCCCCTTCTGGGACAAGGTCCCCACCAAGTTCGCCGGCTGGGAGGCGGCCGACTTCGAGGCGGCGGGCCTGCGCGCCGTGCCCGGCTGCGTGGTGCGCCAGGGCGCGTTCATCGCCAGGGGCGTGGTGCTGATGCCCTCGTTCGTGAACATCGGCGCCTATGTGGGCGAGAACACCATGGTCGACACCTGGGCCACCGTCGGCTCCTGCGCCCAGATCGGCGCCAACTGCCACCTGTCCGGCGGCGCGGGCATCGGCGGGGTGCTGGAGCCGCTGCAGGCCAACCCGACCATCATCGAGGACGACTGCTTCATCGGCGCCCGCGCGGAAGTCGCCGAGGGCGTGGTGGTGGGCCGCGGCGCGGTGATCTCCATGGGCGTCTACATCACCTCCACCACCCCGATCGTGAACCGTCAGACCGGCGAGACCATCACCGGCCACATCCCGCCCTATTCGGTGGTGGTGTCGGGCAACCGGCCGGCGGCGCACGAGGGCCTGCCGTCCACCTACTGCGCGGTGATCATGAAGACCGTGGACGAGCGCACGCGCTCCAAGACCAGCATCAACGAACTGCTGCGGGATTGACGTGGTCGACGCCGTCGAGCTCACCCGCGACCTGATCCGCCGCCCGTCGGTGACCCCGGCCGACGCCGGGGCCATGGACGTGCTGGAGAAGGCGCTGGCGGGCCTGGGGTTCGCCTGCCGGCGAATGAGGTTCGGCGAGATCGAGAACCTCTACGCCCGCTGGGGCGCCGCGCGGCCGAACCTCTGCTTCGCCGGCCACACCGACGTGGTGCCGGTCGGCGACGCCGCCGCCTGGACGCAGGGACCGTTCGACGCCGAGGTGGTGGACGGGATGCTGATCGGCCGCGGCGCGGTGGACATGAAGGGCGCCATCGCCGCCTTCGCCGCCGCGGCCGCGGAAGCCGTCGCCACGGGCCGGGTGAAGGGCTCGCTTTCCTTCCTGATCACCGGCGACGAGGAGGGCGTGGCCGTCGACGGCACCAAGAAGGTCGTCGAGGCCCTCGCCGCCGAGGGCGAGGCCATCGACCACTGCGTGGTGGGCGAGCCGACGGCCGCCGTGTCGTTCGGCGACATGATCAAGGTGGGCCGCCGCGGCAGCGTCAACGTCGACATCACCGTGAAGGGGATCCAGGGCCACGTGGCCTATCCGCACAAGGCGGCCAATCCGGTCCCCGTGCTGGTGGAGATCCTCTCGCGGCTGCAGGCGCATCGGCTCGACGAGGGCTATGCGGAGTTCCAGCCGTCGAACCTGGAGGTCACCCGCATCGACGTCCCCAACACCGCGGCCAACGTCATCCCGGCGACCGCCTGGGCCCGGCTCAACATCCGCTTCAACCCCAACCACACCGGCGCCGGCCTGGTGGCCTGGATCGAGGGCGTGGCGGCCGACGCGGCGAAGGGCTTCCAGGGCCAGGCGCAGGTCGTGGGCCAGATCAGCGGCGAGGCCTTCCTGACCGCCCGCAGCGCCTTCACCGACGTGGTCGCCGCCGCCGTGAAGGACGTGGCCGGCCGTGAGCCCGAACTCTCCACCACCGGCGGCACCTCCGACGCCCGCTTCATCCGCGCCCTGTGTCCGGTGGTCGAGCTGGGCCTGGTCGGGACCACCATGCACGCCGTCGACGAACGCGTCCCCGTGGCCGAGATCGAACAGCTGCAAGCGGTCTACGGGCGCCTGATCACGCGGTATTTCGAGACGTTTTAGCGCCTCCCCCGAAGCGAAGACTTCGGGGGAGGTGGCGCGGCTCGCGAGGCGAGACGTGACGGAGGGAGCGTATCGGAGGCGACTTTGCGCCCCCCTCCACCACGCTAGGCGTGGTCCCCCTCCCCCGTCCTCCCCGGGTCGGGGGAGGAGATTGAGATCCCATACCCCACCCCCGTCAGGTACAGCCCCTGCGGCGGCGCCACGGGGCCGCAGGCCGTACGGTCCTTCGCCTCCAGCGCCGCCTTCACGGCCTCCGGCGACCAGCGGCCGGCGCCGACCTCCGCCAGCGTGCCGGTCATGGAACGGACCTGGCGGTGCAGGAAAGAGCGGGCTTCGAAGACCAGGCGCACCTCGTCGCCGGCGCGCTCCACCCGGGCCACGTCCAGGGTCTTCACCGGCGACTTCGACTGGCAGTGGACGTCGCGGAACGTCGTGAAGTCGTGCAGGCCCGTGAGCGCCTGGGCCGCGGCCTGCATGGCGGCTGCGTCGAGCGGCGCGGCCAGGTGCCAGACGCGGCCCTGGTCGAGGCCGGGCGGCGAGCGGCGGTTGAGGATGCGGTAGAGGTAGCGCCGCTCGGTCGCCGAGAAGCGGGCGTGCCAGCCGTCGGGCGCCAGGGCGGCCTCCAGCACCACGATCGGCTCGGGCCGCAGGTGGGCGTTCAGCGCGTTGCGCACCGTCTGCGCCGGCCAGGGCCTTACCAGGTCCACCTGCGCCACCTGGCCGGTGGCGTGGACGCCGGAGTCGGTGCGGCCGGCGGCGGCCACCCGGATCGTCTCGCCGCAGAAGGCGTGCACCGCCCGCTCCAGCGAGGCCTGCACCGAGGGCTGGTCCGCCTGGGCCTGGAAGCCGTTGTAGGGACCGCCGTCGTACTCCACGAGGAGCCGGTAGCGGGGCATCAGGAGAGCTGCGTCCCGGCCTTCAGCGGAAAGCCGTTCAGGAACACCTCGGTGTCCTGCGGCCCCTTGCCCTCCCGCTGCACGCGTAGGAGCCGCACGGCGCCGTCGCCGCAGGCCACCGTCAACCCGTCGTCCAGCAGTTCGCCCGGCGCGCCGTCGCCATCCGCCAGGCGCGAAAGCAGGGCCTTGACCCGCACCGGACCCTTCTCTGAGGGCGCGGTGAACCAGGCCCCGGGGAAGGGCGACAGGCCGCGGATCTTGCGGTCCACCTCGGCGGCGGGCCGGGTCCAGTCGAGGCGGGCCTCCTTCGGGCGGATCTTCTTGGCGTAGGTGACGCCGTCCTCGGCCTGCGGCGTCTCGACCGCGGTCCCGTCGGCGATATGCGGCAGGGTGCGCACCACCAGGTCGGCGCCCGCCGCGGCCATCCGGTCGTGCAGCGAGCCGGCGGTGTCCAGGGCGTCGATCCGCACGGTGGCGGTGGACAGCACCGGGCCCTCGTCGAGGCCCTCGGTGATCCGCATCACCTGCACGCCGGTGACCCGGTCGCCGGCCATGATCGCCCGCTGGATCGGGGCCGCGCCGCGCCAGCGGGGCAGCAGCGAGCCGTGCAGGTTGAACGTCCCCAGGCGCGGCGCCTCCAGCACCTCGCGCGGCAGGATCTGGCCGAAGGCGACCACCAGGGCGGCGTCCAGGTTCAGCGCCGCGAACGCGGCGATCTCGGCGGGATCGCGCATGGAGACCGGCGTGCGGACCGCCAGGCCGAGACGCTCGGCCAGGGCGTGGGCCGCCGACGGGCGGAGCGCCTGGCCGCGGCCGCTGGGGGCCGGCGGCTGGGAATAGACGCAGGCGATCTCATGCCCTGCGGCCGCCACGGCCTCAAGGACGACAGCGGCGAAGGGCGGGGTTCCGAGGAAGGCTAGGCGCATGGCCATTCGTTTAGCGGCGCCGGCCCTTTGCGGGAAGCGCCGCAGCTAGGCTAGGGTCCCGGCCGGGGACGTCCCGTTCGCGAGGAAACGCATGCGCAACATCATCATCGTCTGTCTGGCCGGCTTGGCGTTGGCCGCCTGCTCGAAGGCCGAGCAGGCCGACGCGACGCACGACGCCAAGCAGGCGGGAAACCAGGTGGCCGACAGCGTCAAGGACGCGGCTCATGACGTGGCCAGCGACGAAGACCTGAAGAAGGCCAAGGCCGAGGTCGACAAGGCCGCGCAGGAAGCGGGCGCGGCGGTAAAGGCCGCGGGCGAGAACGCCAAGGACGCCGCGGCGGACGCCGCCAAGGACGTGGCCCGCGACACCAAGGCGGCGATCCACGACGCCACCGCGCCCACGCCGGAGGAAAAGGCCGCGGAGAAGGGGAAGTAGGACGCCCTATCCCACATTCGTCTGAGGGGTGGAGCGCGGCGCGCCTTAAGCCGCCTTGGCCTGCTTCTTCACCTTCTTCACCGCCTGCTCGCGCTTCAGGCGCGAGAGGTGGTCGATGAACAGCACGCCCTCGAGGTGGTCCATCTCGTGCTGGATGCAGACGGCGAAGATGCCCTCGGCCTCTTCCTCCAACGGCTTGCCGTGGTAGTCGAGGTAGCGCAGGCGGACCTTCGCCGGCCTTTCCACCTCATCGAAGATCTCCGGCACCGACAGGCAGCCCTCCTCGTAGGGGAGAGTCTCTTCCGAGCGCCAGGTGATCTCGGGATTGATGAAGAAGCGGGGGGCCTTGGGCTCGTCGCCGCGGGCCAGGTCCATGACGATCACACGCTTGGGCACGCCGATCTGCACCGCCGCCAGGCCGATGCCCGGGGCGGCGTACATGGTCTCCAGCATGTCGTCCATCAGCACGCGCAGGTCGTCGTCGACCGCGTCGACGGCCGCCGACTTCTGCTTCAGGATCGGGTCGGGAACGACCAGGATGTCTCGCAACGCCATGTTGCGGAGGTAAGTCGCAGGCTTGGCCTCGTCAAGACGAAGCTCTTGTCGCATCAGCCCTCGTCGGCGGCGACGATGCGGATCTGCGGCTCGGGATTGGGCGAGAGCTTGGCCAGCGGCCGGACCGCGGTCTCCACCGGGTTCAGCTCCACCAGGTTGCGACCCTCGTGGTCGACCTTCAGCTCCTCGAAGCGGCGGGCCTGGGTCATCACCTGGGTCTCCAGAGAACCGACCATCTGGTTGTACTTGCCGACCGCCGTCTCCAGCGCCTTGCCTACCGAGGCCGCGTGGCCGCCCATCACCGACAGGCGCTTGTAAAGCTCGCGGCCCAGTTCGGCGATCTTGCGGGCGTTGACCGCCTGCTCCTCCACCCGCCAGCCGTAGACCACCGCCTTGCAGAGGGCGAACAGGGTGGTCGGCGTGACGATCACCACCCGCCGGTCCATGGCCTCGCTCATCAGCTCGGGCGCACGCTCCAGGGCCGCGGACAGGATGGAATCGCCGGGCACGAACATGGCCACGAAGTCCGGCGAGGCGTCGAACTGGTCCCAATAGGCCTTGGCCGAGAGCTGCTGCATGTGGGTGCGCACACTCTGGGCGTGGCGGGTCAGGCAGGCGTCGCGGATCGCATCCTCGCCGGCCTCCTGGGCGTCCAGGAAGGCGTTGAGCGAGCACTTGGCGTCGATCACGAAGACGCCGCCGCCCGGCATCCGCACGGTGACGTCCGGCCGCCGCCGGCCCTCGTCGGTGTCGGTGGAGACCTGCTCGTCGAAGTCGTAGCGGTTGGCCAGGCCGGCGGCCTCCAGCACGTTGCGCAGGGTCTGCTCGCCCCAGCGGCCCTGCACGCCGGCCCCGCGGCGCAGGACGGCGGAGAGCTTGCGCGCCTCGTCCTGGGTGGCGACGGAGGCGGCCAGCAGCTGGGCGATCTGGGCCTTCAGGCCGCCGGTCTCCTCGGCGCGGGTCTTCTCCACGGCGGTGACCTGCTCCTGGAATTTCAGCAGGGTCTCAGCCACCGGCTTGAGCTGCGCCTCGATGCGGGCCTGGGCCAGCAGGTCGCGGCTCTTGAAGTTCTCGTCGGCCCGCTTGACCAGCTCATCGGCCACCGCGCTGGCCTGCTGCGCCGCCTGGGCGCGCAGGAACTCGCCCTGGCTGGCGCCCTGCTCCTCCAGCATCCGGATGCGCGCCTTGTCCTCGGCGGCGGCCGAGCCGAGCGCCCAGGCCTTGGCCTCCGCCCGTCCCGCGCGGCTTCGCTCCATCAGCGCCCAGGCGACGGCCAGGAGGGCGGCCAGCAGGCAGGCCGCGGCGGCGATGAGGGATGCATCGTTCATGCTCCGTTCCTTACGCCCAATGGCGATTCGCGGCTAGACCCCGGCTGGCGTGCGGGACTCAGCGCTCGGCCGAGACCGCCGTCGCCTTCCAGTTGACCGTCTGCGCCGCCAGCCAGCGCCCCAGGTCCTGCGCGGGGCGCTCGACGGCGACGTTGAGCAGCCACGCCACGGGGAAACAGAGCAGCAGCGCCGCGACCCGGGCCACGGTCAGCCCCGGGCGATCGCCCCACGCATGCAGGACGATGAGGATGACCGGCAGGTGGATCAGATAGAGGCTGTAGGAAATCCGACCCAGGAACTTCGCCGCCCGGCCGCTCAGGGCCCGGGAGACCAGGTCGCCGCGCAGGACCATGGCGACGACGGCGATCGACAGAACCCCCACGGTCAGGCCCGCCCACTTGTCGGTTCTGAAGTGCGCGACCGACACGCAGAGCCACAGGCCGCCCAGGATCACCGCCCAGATCGCGACCACGCCCCCGGTCGAAAGCCGCTGCAAGCCCGCCCTCAGGCGCGGGAAAACGGCGTATAGCACCGCCCCCGCCGCGAAGAGATAGACATAACCCAGCGTCGCCAGGAGGCTCTCCAGGCTCCAGCGCTGATCGTCGGCCTGGAGCGCGACCGCGGCCAGGCTCACGGCGGTCGCGACGGCCAGGGTCGTCACGGGCGCCCGCAACGCCCCCAGGGCGATCACCGGAAAGATGATCGACACCCGCAGCTCATGCACCAGGCTCCACATCGGGGTGTCGTAGGTGACCGCCGCGCCGGTCATGGCCAGGTGGTGAAACAGGATCCGAGCGTTGAGCGGCTCGCTCCACGACCAGTCCCGGAACCAGTCGCTCGCGGGGACGGGCGTCGACCGCAGCAGCGCGGCGCCCCCCATGCTGATCAGGATCGCCACCGCGAAGGGCGCCCAGATCCGCACCACGCGCTTGATCAGGAAGGGCGGATAGCGGAACCGGTCCACCCGCTCGAAACTGAGCGCCAGGACGAAACCGCTCAGCACGAAGAAGATCGTGACCGCCGCGCTGCCGAACACCGCGATCCCCAGCGGCGTCCTGAAGATCCAGGCCATCGGGTCCGCCCAGCCCTGGAGGGGCGCGCCGTGCTCGAACACCGCCCAGGCGCGCGGATAGGTCAGCAGGACATGCCACAGCAATACGGCGACGGCGCAGATTCCGCGCAGCCCGTCGAGCTCGACAAACCTCTCCCCGGATCGCTGCAACACCCACCCGATCGCGACGGGCGAAGGGCCGTCGCGCCGAATAGAGCGCATGGCGGGAGGTGAAACAACTCGGCGGACGCCGTCACGCGATCTGGCCGCAGACGTTGCACGCCGGACGGGATCGCCGCCCGCCGGCCTGACGAGGTTAGGCCGGCCGCCGTGCGCGCATGGCCTGGGCGATGGTGCCGTCGTCGAGCCAGTCGAGCTCGCCGCCGACGGGGACGCCTCTGGCCAGCATGGTGACGGCCACGCCGGCGGGGGCCAGACGGTCGGCCAGGTAGTGGGCGGTGGTCTGGCCGTCGACGGTCGCCGGCAGCGCCAGGACCACCTCGCGCAGGATCCCGTCGCCCGCCCGGGCCAGGAGGTCGCTGACCCGCAGGGCCTCGGGGCCGACGCCGTCCAGGGCCGAGAGCAGGCCGCCCAGGACGTGGTAGCGGCCGCGGAAGGCCCCGGCCCGCTCCATGGCCCACAGCGCGCCCACCTCCTCCACCACGCAGAGCAGGGTGGCGTCGCGGGTGCGGTCGGCGCAGATGGCGCAGGGGTCCTGGGTGTCCAGCGCCCCGCAGACGCCGCACGTCCGCACCCGCGCCGCGGCGTCGGCGAGCGCCTCGGCCAGGGGACCCAGCAGCTGGTCGCGGCGCTTGAGCAGCGCCAGGGCCGCGCGCCGGGCCGAACGGGGACCCAGCCCCGGCAGCTTGGCGAGCAGGCCGATCAGCCGCTCGATCTCGGGTCCGGCGGATGAGGCCAAGCTAGAACTTCGGCATGCCGGGGATGCCCAGGCCGGCGAGCGGGCCGGCGGCCTCGCGCATCATGTCGGCCTGGGCGGCGTCCAGCTTGCGCTTGGCGTCGGCGTGGGCGGCGACGATCAGGTCGGACAGCACCTCGCCCTCGCCGGGCGCGAGCAGGGTCTCGTCCATCACCACCGACGACAACTCTCCCGTGCCTTTCAGGGTCAGCTTGACCATCCCGCCGCCGGACGTCCCCTCCACGGAGAGCTCGGCCAGCTTCTCCTGGGCGTCGGCCAGCTTCTGCTGCATGGCCTGGGCCTGCTTCATCAGGGCGCCGAAGTCCTTCATGGCGGCTCAGTCCTCATCGTCGTCGGGTTCGTCGTCGGCCGGCGTGGCCGGGGCCTCGGGCTGCGGCAGGGTCCGCACGCTCACGATCTCGGCGCCGGGAAAGGCGTCCATCACCGCGCGCACGAAGGGGTCCTGCTCGACCTCGGCGCGGACCTCCAGCGCCTCGCGCTTCTGGCGCTCCCAGGCGCTCTCGGCGCCGCCGCCGCCCTGGGCGATCAGCCAGGGCTGGCCGGTCCATTCCCGCAGGCGGCCCACCAGGCGCTGGGCGAGGTTGTGGGGCGCGCCGGGGGCCGGCTCGTACTCGATGGCGCCGGGGCGGAAGCTGATCGGGCGCACATAGCGCTCCACGTCCAGCTTCAGGGCGATGTCGCGGCGCTGGTCGATCAGCGCCAGCACCTCGTCGAAGGACTGCGGGTTGGGGGAAGGCCCGGACGTCTGCGCCTGCGGGGCGATCATCCGCGCGGTCGCCGCCGAGCCGCCCCCGCCCCCATTGCCGCCCGTGGGCGCGGACGGGCCCGGTCCGCCGGAGCTCGCGGCCGACACATCCCCGGACTGCAGCCGCTTCAGCGCTTCCTCCGGCCCGGGCAGGTCGGCGGCGTAGGCCAGGCGGATCAGCGTCATGTCCACCGCCGCGGCGGCGTCGGGGGCGCGGCGCACCTCGTCGGCGGCGCGCAGCAGCATCTGCCACAGGCGTGAGAGCACGCCGGGCGAGACCGCCGCGCCCACGGCGGTGAGCCGGGCGACCTGGTCCTTGGGCAGCACCAGGGCCTGCGGCCCCACGGCCCGGGCCACCGAGGCGGAATGGCAGTGCTCCAGCAGGTCGAGCATCACCTGGCCGGGATCGGCGCCGTAGCCGTAGAGGGTGCGGAAGGTCTCGATGGCCGGCCCCGCCTCCCCGCGCATCACCTGCTCGAAGAGGCCGATGGTCTGGGCCCGGTCGGCCAGGCCCAGCATGTCGCGGATGGCGGCGGCGCCAATGGTCTGGCCGGGCTCGGCCTGGACGATGGCCTGGTCCAGCATCGACTGGGCGTCGCGCACGGAACCCTCGGCGGCGCGGGCGATCAGCATCAGCCCTTCGCCGTCCACGCGCGCGCCCTCCGCCTCGCTGACCTTCTCCAGGTTGGCGACGATCACGTCCGGCTCAACCCGGCGCAGGTCGAAGCGCTGGCAGCGGGACAGGATGGTCACCGGCACCTTGCGGATCTCGGTGGTGGCGAAGATGAACTTGGCGTGCGGCGGCGGCTCTTCGAGCGTCTTCAGCAGCGCGTTGAACGCCGCCGTCGAGAGCATGTGCACTTCGTCGATGACATAGACCTTGTAGCGCGCCTGCACGGGGGCGTAGCGCACCCCATCCAGCAGCTCGCGCATCTCGTCCACCTTGGTGCGGCTGGCAGCGTCCAGCTCGAGGACGTCCATGTGCCGGCCGTCGATGATCTCCCGGCAGTGGCGGCCCTCCACGGTCAGGTCGAGGCTGGGCTCGTGGACCGTGTCGGTGTCGTAGTTCAGCGCCCGGGCCAGCAGCCGCGCCGTGGTGGTCTTGCCCACCCCGCGCACGCCGGTGAGCATGAAGGCGTGGGCGATGCGGCCGGTGGCGAAGGCGTTCTTGAGGGTGCGAACCATCGCCTCCTGGCCGATCAGGTCCTCGAAGGTCCGCGGCCGGTACTTCCGCGCGATGACGGTGTAGGCGGCCGACGGCTCGGCCGGTGGGAGCGCAGGCGCGGGCGCGCCGAACATGTCCGCCGTGGCCGGATCACGCTCGGGCGTCTCTTGATCGAGCGTGAGGTTTTCGTCGGCCATCAGGGCGGTTGTTCGGAAGCAGCGGGTGGAGACCGGACGACGACCCGGAGCGAAACTCGTTGCGGCTGCTTCCTTCCGGACCTGACCGGGTTGGCGAGGCGTCCGCCCGTCGCCGATCTCCGCGCCCTATATCGCGTCTGCCGGCTCCCGGCGCAAGCGCGACAGGGCGGCGCGGCGCATCTATGCTCGGCGCTGGTCCTGCACGCCGCCCGTCTGCTATGGCTCGCGCCGCCGCGCCGGCGCGGTTAGAACATCGCCCATGCCTCTCGACACCTTCCTGAACGTCTTCGCCGGCAACCCGCTGAACCGGGCCAGCGACCGCAGAATCGACGCCGCCTGGGTGGCGCAGAAGCTATCGGCCGCGGACTCCCTGGCGGTGGCGATCTGGAACGGCAAGCTGCTGGTGGAAAGGGGCGCGGGGGGGACCCAGGTCTCCTACATTCCCGCCCGGATGGCCGACGACCTGGCCGTGGGGCCGGAGCGGCTGCTATTCCTGGGGCTCTGGAACGACGTCGCCGTCTTCGCCATCGACTTCGAGGGCCCGGTCGATCCGGTGGACGGGCCGCTGGAAGGGCTCGGGCGGTTCGAGGAACTGCGCGGGGTGGCGCTGGAGCTGCCGGCGCCGGAGGCCGCCATCGCCGCCACCGCCAAGCAGATGTTCGAATGGCGCCGCCGCCACCGCTATTGCGCGGCCTGCGGCCAGCCCAGCGAGGTCGCCGACGGCGGCTGGAAGCGCAAGTGCCCGGCCTGCGACACCGAGCACTTCCCGCGCACCGACCCGGTGGTGATCATGCTGGCGATCCATGGCGAGCGCTGCATGCTGGGCCGGCAGGCGGCCTGGCCCAAGGGGATGTTCTCGGCCCTGGCCGGCTTCCTGGAGCCCGGCGAGAGCATCGAGGAGGCCTGCGCCCGCGAGCTCTTCGAGGAGGCGGCGCTGGAGGCGGTGAGCGTGCGCTACCACTCCACCCAGCCCTGGCCCTATCCGTCGTCGCTGATGATCGGCCTGATCGCCGAGGTGGCGGGCGACCAGGCCGCGCCGGACCAGACCGAGCTCTCCGAGGTGCGCTGGTTCACGAAGGCCGAGGCCAGCGACTTGATCGCCGGCAAGCTCCCCGGCGTCACCGCCCCGGGCAGGCTCGCCATCGCCCACCAGCTGATCAAGGCCTGGGCGGAGGAATAGGGCGCCCCCTACTGCGCCTTCCCCGTCTCCGCGAACGTCTTCAGCCGCCCGAGCTGCTCGCCCAGCACCGCGTCCACCGGCGCGGCCCAGGTCTCGGCCAGGCCGCCCTTGGCGTAGCCGCCCACGTCGTAGGTCATGGTGAGCGTGCTCCCAGCGCCCTTCGCCGCGATGTCGAAGTTCAGGTGGCCGGCCGCCCCGGTGGTCTGCAGCGGGCCCAGGCCGCCGAACAGATGCAGGCTCTTGCCCGGCTCGGCGTAGACCACGGTCATGTGGCGCACGCGGCCCTTGGGCCAGACCTCGCAGAAGCAGCCGCCGACGGGATCGATGGAGAGGTTCTTCGCGTCCCCCGACCAGGTGTGACCGGAGCTCCACCAGCCCCCGATGTCCGTGAGCGCCTGGTAGAGCTTCGCGGGTGGGGCGGCGACCTCCAGCTGCCGGCGGACCTGGAAGCCCGCGGGCGACCGGTCCGTCACCTCCGCCGTCGCCGCGCCGGCGATGCTCAGCGCCGCCAGTCCCGCCAGGATCGCCTGCCGCATCGCTCGCCTCCTCATCAGGCCGCCTCGAACCGCAGCGGCGCGCCCCAGAAGGTCTCCACCAGGCTGTGCTGCGCGCCGGGCCGCCCGGTGGTCAGGAACGCCCGCAGGCCGCCGTGGCCGGGATCATACTCCGGGCGTCGCGCGACATAGCGGTCCAGGGCGTCGGCCGTGGCCTGCGGCTGGTGGATCAGCGGCGTGCCCGGCGGCAGGGCGGCGCGGAACAGGTCCGCCACGATCTCGTAGTGGGTGCAGCCGAGGATCGCCCGGTCCGGCGGCCGGCCGATGCGGGTGGTGATCGCCTTGACGTGGCCGTCCACCTTCTGGGCCAGCTCCACCACGCCGGCGCCGGTCTCGATCATCCCGGCCAGGTCCGGGCAGGGTTCGGCGAACACGGCCACGTCCTGGCGGCGCTTGTCGATCTCGATCTCATAGACCCGGCTGGCGGCGGTGGCCGGCGTGCAGAACACGCCCAGCACATCCACCTTCTCCACCTTCTCGCCCCGGTCCAGGGCCTCGTGCTCCCAGGGCAGGCCGGTGGCCGCCTCGATGGTCGGCACGATGATCCCCAGCACGTTCACCGGCCGGCCGAGCTGTTTCCGGTATCCCGGCAGCCAGGTCTGCTGCAGCCGGCGAAGCGCGATGCCGGCGGCGGTGTTGCAGGCCAGCACGATCAGGCTGCACCCCTGCGCGAACAGCCGCTCGCAGCCGGCGCGGGTGAGATCCACGATTTCCTCGCCCTTGCGCCCGCCGTAGGGGGTGTTGGCCTGGTCGGCCAAATAGATCAGGTCGGCGGTCGGGAAACGGTCGACGAGCTTGCGGTGCACCGTCAGCCCGCCCACCCCGGAATCAAAGACGCCGATGCTCATGGCGTAGGTTTAGCGGTGACCAACGAGCCCGCCTAGCCCGCAGGGCGCAACCGGGGATGGCCCAGTTTCAGCCGCAGCAGGGCCAAGCCTTGGTCCCAAACACCCGCGATGATGCCAATGCGTCGGGGGACGCCAAGCAAACGGGAGACCCTATGCGCTCAGTCATCACCTTCGGGGCCGCGGCCCTCGCACTCGCCCTCGCCCTTCCTGCCGCCGCCCAGACCTCGTCAGGCGCCACGGCGAGCGATCCATCGTCCTCGGCCTCGCCCCCCAGCGCCTCGAGCTCCGCCGCCCCCAGCGCCGGCGCCACGGTGACCGCGGGCCTGGCGGTGAAGGACAAGACCGGGGCCACGATCGGCACCGTCAAGGAAGTGAAGCCCGACGCCAGCGGCAAGAACGTCGCCACCATCCAGATGGGCGCCGACACCTTCGCCGTCGACACCTCCGCCCTGGCCGTCGACAACGGCGCGGCCGTCATCAACGCCTCCCAGGCCGAGATCAAGGGCATGATGAAGAAGTAGGCCCCGCCCGCTTCCACGTTTCGAAACGCCCCGCCGGACCCCCGGCGGGGCGTTTTTCGTGGCGGGTCGGCTGGGATCGGATGATCGCCATGAGGGTCCGCCAATTCGGACTCGCGCTCACGTTGCTCTTGCGGCAAGCTTGGCCATTCCTGGGTGGGAGCGGGCGTGATGTATTCGGGACTCGGCGCAGCCTTGGCTGCAATCGTCGGGCTGCTGGCCGCGCCCACCATGGCGCAGTCGCCGCAGACGCCTGAGCAGGCGGCGGAGGCCCAGCGCCTCACCGCCTTGCGCGACAGCCTCAAGCCGATCCGCGGCGTGGTGGCGATCCCGGCCGCGAAGGCGACGCTGGCCCTCGGGGACAAATATTACTTCCTGGGCCCCGACGACGCCCGCCGGGTGCTGACGGAAGGCTGGAACAACCCGCCCAGCGCGGTCAGCGACGTGCTGGGGATGGTTTTCCCCGACGGCGCCGACTTCCTCACAGACGGCGCCTGGGGCGCGGTCGTCACCTACGCGGACACCAAGTACGTCAGCGACAAGGACGCCAAGACCGCCGATTACGACAAGGTCCTGGCGGACCTGCGGGCGGGTGAGGACGAACAGAACGCCGAACTGCAGAAGCAGGGTTTCAAGCCGTCCACGTTGATCGGCTGGGCCCAGCCGCCGACCTATGATCCGGCGCACCACGACATGATCTGGGCCCGCGACGTCCAGTTCGGCGACGAGGCGGACCACACCCTCAACTACGACGTCCGCCACCTGGGCCGCAGCGGGGTGCTGAGCATGAACCTTGTCTCGTCCATGTCGCACCTGGGCGACGTGCGCCCCGCCGCGGCCGAGCTGGCCCGCACGGCGGAGTTCGACGCCGGCGCGCGCTATGCAGACTTCCAGAAGGGCGACGCCACGGCGGGCTACGGACTGGCGGGCCTGGTCGCTGCCGGCGTAGGGCTCGGCGTCGCCAAGAAAGCCGGCCTCCTCGCCGTAGCGCTGTTGTTTCTCAAGAAGGGCGCGGTGGTCTTCGTCGCGGGCTTCGCCGCGATCGCGGCTTGGGTTCGGCGGACGCTGGGTCTGAAGCCGAAGGCGGGGTCGCCGCAGGGCGGGCCCAGCGAGCCGCCGCCGTCGAAGATCGTGGAATGAGCCGCAGGCGTCGGTCAGGCGCCGTCGACAGGCTTGGCCGAACCCGCCTCGCGGTTGCGATCGTCTCTGCTGAACCAAGTGATCCCGTGGAATCGCGGGTCGGCGTTCAGTTCTCGGCTCAAAACTATCAGGAATTCTGGGTGGATCATCTTCGCTGCTTTTGTCAGCCTGTCTATGAACGAAGAAGAGTTCCAGGTATACATGTAAAAATGCGCATCTTCGGAAGTCGAAAGCTGAATCCACATCGAATGCTTTTTGAATTTTGTGTGAAACCCCCATCCATGCACGTCCAGATGTTCCGGCTCGGCGGGGTTCAATCCGGTGCGTCGTAAGATCTCGGCGATCGCCTCGGCGACGTTCCGGCCGGGAAAGAACTTAACGTGCCCGCCTTCATCCACTTGGTCGTCGGGGAAGTCGGCGTCGAACTCGGCGTAGGGGTAGACCTTCACCATGCCTCGTCCTCATCGAACGCTTCGTGGACGAGCCCGCCCGCGCCGCCGACAAAGCTCCCCGCGGCGGACTTCACCGCTTCTGGCGTGCCGTTCCAGATGCGATCGAATCCGGCTTGCGTATCGATGCCGGCCTTCTTAGCCCTCCAACTTCGGACACCGAATTTGTCGGGCATCCGGAACGAATTGGCGAATTTGTCTACCGACGCGTGCAGCGCATAGCCCTCTCCTTGAGTGAGCCCCTTGAACTGCAGGACGTTGAAAGGGCTGTCCACGATGAACCGTGGAACTTTCCCCCCGCCCAGGATCTTCGGCAGGTCAGCCTCTCGCGGAAAGTAAACGTGGTGTCCTTTTCCCTCGTAGGGCTTGGCAAGATAGGCGGCGGCGTCAGCGTGCCCAGCCTCCTCAAGGTAACGCGTGGCGTTTTTCAACCTTGACGCGCCTCGGAGAGTCGCGAGCGGCCCGAGCGCCTCGCCGCCGGCCGGGAGCAATGCGACGTTGAGCGCGAGTTCTCCCTGGTTCTTGCCGATCCCGTACATGCGGCCGACCTCCCCTGCGAAGGTGTCGGCGGCCGGCATGGCGGACGGAACCAGGTCGGCGTAGACTTTGTTCGCGCCGCTTCGAACGTCGTCGACGACCCTGTGGGGGTTCGCCCACACGCTTGCGCCGTAGTCGATGAGGGCCTTGCCGGCGTCCGCCAGCTGCGCGCCCGCCGATGTTCCCGGCGGGCCCCTAAATTGATCCAGCGGATCGGCCAGCCGATTGAGGAAGGCCACCGCGCCCAAGGCGTCTTCGGCCATGTGGACGGCGCCCCTGTTCACGCCGGCGGCGTTGCCCGCCACCATCGCCACATATCCGCCAGCGGCCTTGGCGTAAGGGTTCCTGTCGAGGGAACTCGTCCGTCCGCCACTTGGCGCAGCGCGCGGCGCCGACGCGGCATGGCCGGCGCCCCGAGGGTTCCGCGCAATAGCCGGACGGCTTAAAGGCCGCTTGGCGGGGGGTGCTGGCCTGGCGGCCGTACGCCGGCTGGCGCCCTGCAGCAGGTCGGCGCCATAGGCCATCACCTCGCCGGCGGTCGGTAGATCCAGATCGCGGCCGGCACGGATCGCCTTCCCGTAGAGTTCATGCGCCTTCGCACTGGCCTCTGAGCCGAGATGCGCAAGCTCCCTGCGCCTGCGCTCCATGAAGTCGCCGACGCTCTCCGGCTCGCGCCGGGCCAGATTGGAGCCCGCCATGGCGTTCCCTCTTGTTGCTGAACCGGTACCCGGGAGGCGACCGTCGCGCCTGTTGTCCCAACAGGCCGAAAGTCTCGCATCGAACGGTCAAGTCGTCAAGAACAAAGAGGGAACGATTGTGCCGCCAGCCTTGGCTATATGGCCCGCCTTATCTGAACAGCGACGGCTGGGCCGCAGCCTTGGCCCCCTCGATCGCCAGCAGTTTCAGCTTCGTCGCCGCCCCGCCACGGGCCGAGAAGCCGCCGAGCTTGCCGTTCGCCGCCGTCACCCGGTGGCAGGGCACGACGATCGGCCAGCGGTTCTGGCCCAGGGCCTGGCCGACGTCCCGGGCCAGCAGCTTGTCGCCGAGCCGCACGGCGATCTCGCCGTAGGTCAGGGTCTCGCCGGGCGGGATCGTGCGGGCGATCGCGTAGACGCGGGCGTTGAACGCCGGCGTCAGCGAGAGGTCCAGCGGCGCGTCGGCGAAGTCCGGCTTGCCGCCGGCCATCAGGTCGACGATCCCGTCGATGACGGCCTGCGCCTGGGGCGGCGGCGCGGCCTCGGTCGCGTCGGGGAACTTGCGCAGGAAGCTCTTGCGCGCGGTCTCCGGCGAGGGGTCCGGCAGGTGGACGCCGACCAGCCCACGCTCGCCCCAGGCGACGCCGGCCCAGCCGATGGCGGTTTCGAAGAGGGTGTATTGGGTCATGGCGTGAATATAGGCCGCCGGGCGCGCGTTGCTGGCGGTTTTCGGACGCGCTCCTTCGTGGACCTTCCGTCCCTTCCTTGACCTTCCGCTCCCTTTGGGCGCATAAGTGCGCCCTTCCGGCGCAGACCCACAGCGCCCTCCACCGCCACGACCCCCATCACCATATGGGACGAGGGCGGCGAGGCCCCCCGTCGACGTGATCGTCCACGGGGGTTCGTGGCGTTTGGGCGGTTGTGTATGGAGCGTGACGGTCGGCGGAACCGGTTTCCACTTCCGCCTGTCACGCTCTGGGAGAGGCGGATTTGTTCGACGCGCTGACGGATAGGCTTTCTGGCGTCTTCGACCGGTTGTCCGGCCGCGGCGTGCTGTCCGAAAAGGATATCGACGAGGTGCTGCGCGAGGTGCGCGTGGCCCTGCTCGAGGCCGACGTCGCCCTGCCGGTGGTCCGCGAGTTCATCGCCAAGGCCAAGGAGCGCGCCTCCGGCGAGGCGGTGATCCGCTCTGTCCGGCCCGCCGACCAGGTGGTGAAGATCACCTACGACGGCCTGGTGGAGATGCTGGGCGGCGAGGGCGAGCCCGAGGGGCTCAACATCTCGCTGAACCCGCCCACCGTCATCCTGATGGCCGGCCTGCAGGGCTCGGGCAAGACCACCACCGCCGCCAAGCTCGGCCTGCGGCTGGCCCGCGAGCGCAAGAAGGTGCTGCTGGCCTCGCTGGACACCCGCCGCCCCGCGGCCATGGAGCAGCTGGCGACCCTGGCCGTCCAGGCGGAGGTCTCGTCCCTGCCGATCGTCGCCGGCCAGTCGGCGCCGGACATCGCGCGACGCGCCCTGTCGGCCGCCCGGCTGCAGGGTTTCGACGTGGTCATCCTCGACACCGCCGGCCGCACGACGCTGGACGAGGCGATGATGGCGGAAGCCGCCGAGATCGCCCGCATCGCCACCCCCTCCGAGACCCTGCTGGTCGCCGACAGCCTCACCGGCCAGGACGCGGTGCGCACGGCCAAGGCCTTCCACGAGCGCCTGCCGCTCACCGGGCTCGTCCTGACCCGGGCGGACGGCGACGGCCGCGGCGGCGCGGCGCTCTCCATGCGCGCCGTCACCGGCCTGCCGATCAAGTTCCTGGGCGTCTCCGAGAAGCTCGACGGCCTCGACGCCTTCGACGCCCGCCGGGTGGCCGGCCGCATCCTGGGCCAGGGCGACGTGGTGGCCCTGGTGGAACGGGCCGCCCAGGACCTCGACATGGCCAAGGCCGAGGCCATGGCGAAGAAGCTGGCCAAGGGCCAGTTCGACCTCGACATGATGGCCGAGCAGCTGGGCCAGATGAAGCGCATGGGCGGCATGGAGGGGCTGATGGGCCTGCTGCCCGGCGTGCAGAAGGTCAAGAAGCAGATCGCCGAGGCGAACATCAACGACAAGACCTTCGACCGCCAGACGGCGATCATCTCCTCGATGACCAAGGCCGAGCGCAAAAAGCCCGACATCCTGCAGGCCTCGCGCAAGCGCCGGATCGCCAAGGGCTCGGGCGTCGACGTGGCCGAGGTGAACCGGCTCTTGAAACAGCACCGCCAGATGGCCGACGCCTTCAAGATGATGAGCCGGGGCGGCGGCCGCGGCTTCGCCCAGATGGCCCAGATGATGGGCATGGGCGGCGGCGGCGGCGACATGGCGCGGCTGAAGGCGCTGGGCGGCGGCAAGCTGCCCTCCCCCGACGAGATCCAGAAAGCGCTGCCCGGCTTAGGCGGCGGCGCGCCCAGCGGCGGCCTCCCCGGCGGCCTCAAGCTTCCCGGCCTGGGCGGCCTGCCGCCGGGCGTCAATCCCTTCAAGAAATCCTAGAAAGAACAGGTCCTTCCCTATGCTCAAGATCCGTCTCGCCCGTGGCGGCGCCAAGAAGCGCCCCTTCTATTCCATCGTCGTCGCCGACAGCCACTCGCCCCGCGACGGCCGCTTCATCGAGAAGGTCGGCACCTACAATCCGCTGCTGGCCAAGGACCACGCCGACCGCCTGCGGGTGAAGGGCGAGCGCGTGCAGGAATGGCTCGGCAAGGGCGCCCAGCCCACCGACCGCGTCGCCCGGCTGTTGTCGGCCGAGGGCCTGACCAAGTGGGAGAACAGCTCCAACCCGAAGAAGGGCGAGCCCGGCAAGAAGGCGCAGGAACGCGGCGCCGAGCGCGCCCAGCGCGAGGCCGACCGCGCCGCCGCCCTCGAGGAAGCCCGCAACGCCCCGGCCGTCGAGGAGCCCGTCGCTGAGGAACCCGTCGCCGAGGCGCCCGCTGAGGAAGCCCCCGCCGCCGAAGCCCCGGCCGCTGAAGCGTCGGCTGAAGAGGCGCCCGCCGTTGAGGCCCCTGTCGCCGAGGCGCCGGCCGAGGAAGCCCCCGCCGCGGAAGAGCCCACCGCGGAAGCTGCTCCGACTAAAGAAGACTGAGGCTCGTTGTTGCGGCCTGCCGCCCTTCTTTCCTCCCACGTCCCGAAATGGACGGGGGAGGAAGAGTGACGGCCCCCCGCCTGATCCTGGTCGCGGTCGTCGGCGGCGCCTTCGGCGTGCGCGGCGAGATGCGGATCACCACCTACACCGCCGACCCGATGGCGCTCGTCCGCTATCGGGAGCTGCTGCGCGAGGACGGGACGCCCGCGCTCACCGTGCTTTCGGCCCGCCCGGCCAAGGCGGGGGTGGTGGCGAAGGTGAAGGAGGTGGCGAGCCCCGAGGCCGCCGACGCCCTGCGCGGCCTGACGCTCTACGTCCCCCGCGAGCGCCTGCCCGCCCCCGACGACGAGGACGAGTTCTACCTCGCCGACCTGATCGGCCTGTCGGTGGAGACCGTGACCGGCGAGCCGCTCGGCGCCGTGAAGGCGGTGCAGGACTTCGGCGCCGGCGACCTGCTGGAGATCCAGCCCCCCGCCGGGGGTCCGACCTGGTGGCTGCCCTTCACCCGCGAGGCCGTCCCGGAGGTGCGCCTCGCCGAGGGCAAGATCATCGCTGACCCGCCGGCGCAGGTGGAATGACGCCGCCTCAGGCCTGGTGCATCCGCATCAGCCCTTCCTGGGCCGTGGACGCCACCAGCACCCCGTCCTCGTTGTAGATCGAGCCGCGGTTGAAGCCGCGGGCGTCCGACGCCGCGGGGCTGTCCATGACGTAGAGGTGCCACTTGTTGAAGTCGGTCGGGTGGTGGAACCACATGGCGTGATCCAGGCTCGCCGACTGCAGGCCCGGCGAGCGCCACATGAGCCCGTGTGGGCGCATCGCGTTGCCGGCCAGGTTCATGTCCGAAGCATAGGCCAGCACCGCCTGCTGCATGCGCGGATCATCCCCGATCGGCGCGTAGGCGCGCATCCAGGCCTCCGACCGCGGCTCCTTCTTACCCTTTTCCAGGTAGAAATGGCCGCCGACCGGACGGATCTCGATCGGCCGCAGCCGCAGCAGGTCGCGCTGCAACTCCTCCGGCAGCAGCGGCAGCAGCTCCCGCTGCTGGGTGGCCTCGTCGGGCAGCGTCTCCGGGCGCGGCGCGTCCGGCATGGCCGCCTGGTGCTCGGCGCCCGTCTCCCGCGCCTTGAACGAGGCGGCCAGGTTGAAGATCTGCTTGCCGTGCTGGATCGCCGTCACCCGCCGGGTGGTGAAGCTGCCGCCGTCGCGCGCGCGGTCCACCTCGAACAGGATCGGGATCTTCGGGTCGCCCGGCCGGATGAAGTAGCAATGCAGCGAGTGGCAGACCCGACCTTCCACCGTCTCGTTGGCCGCCAGCAGCGACTGGGCGATAACCTGGCCGCCGAAGATCCGCGCGCCGCTGTAGTCGGGCGAAGTCCCCCGGAACAGGTTCACCTCGATGCGCTCCAGCGCCAGCGTCTCGGGCAGGTCCAGGCGGGGGTCCATGGGGTCGGCCTATGCTGCGAGTGCGAAGGGGCTGGGCTTTAGCTCTGAGGACGGCCTGCGGCAAGGGCGCGGCTCCCCGCTCCGCTTGACGCGGGCGTCAGGGCGGCCTTGAAGGCGCCCATGTCCTTCGACGCCACCGTCCTGACCATGTTCCCCGAGGCCTTCCCCGGCCCGCTCGGCGTTTCGCTGATCGGGACCGCCTGGCGCGAGCAGGGCCTGTGGTCGCTGGAAACGGTGGACATTCGAGGCTTTTCCAAGGATAAGCGCGGCTTCCTCGACGACACCCCTGCGGGGGGCGGGCCGGGGCAGGTCATGCGAGCGGACGTCATCGCGGCTGCGCTGGACAGCGTGGAGCGGCGGGGGCGGCCGCTTTTGTATATGAGCGCCCGGGGCAGGCCCCTGACCCAGGCGCGGGTTCGCGAGTGGGCGGACGGACCCGGACTGGTCGTCCTGTGCGGCCGCTTCGAAGGGGTGGACCAGCGGGTGCTCGACGCCCGCGGGTTCGAGGAGGTGGCGGTCGGCGACGCCGTGCTCGCGGGTGGCGAGGCGGCGGCGATGGTCGTCATCGAGGCGTGCGTACGCCTGGCGCCGGGGGTTCTGGGCCAGGCCGAGAGCTTGAGTGAAGAGAGTTTCGAGGCGGGTCTCCTCGAATATCCGCAGTACACCCGGCCGCGGACGTTCGAAGGGCTCGAGATTCCCGAGGTGCTGACGTCAGGCCACCACGCCGAGGTGGCCAAATGGCGGCAGGCGCAGCGGGAGCAGACCACGCGGGAGCGGCGTCCGGATCTCTGGGCGCGGCATCTCGCCAACTTACAGCCAAAGGGCGACTGAAGCCCCAAAAGGACGACGACGATGAACCTGATCGAGACCCTGGAGAAGGAAGAGGCCGACCGCCTCAAGGCCCAGCGCAGCACCCCGGAGTTCCAGCCCGGCGACACGGTGCGCGTCAATGTGAAGATCAAGGAAGGCGAGCGCGAGCGCGTCCAGGCCTACGAGGGCGTCTGCATCGCCCGCCAGGGCTCCGGCATCAACGAGAGCTTCACCGTGCGCAAGATCTCGTTCGGCGAAGGCGTCGAGCGGGTTTTCCCGGTGCTCTCGCCGATGATCGACTCCATCGAGGTCAAGCGCCGCGGCGCCGTCCGTAGAGCCAAGCTCTACTACCTGCGCGACCGCCGCGGGAAGTCCGCCCGCATCGCCGAGCGCCAGCAGAGCGTCCGCGAAGAGAAGACCGAGGGCTGAATCGCCTCCATTCCTCCCCCGTCCTCTTCGGGACGTGGGAGGAAAGGCGACGTCCTACCACGCCACCCCTTCGGGATGCTGCGGCAGCCCGTCCGCGAGCCTTACCCAACCCACCATGCTCGACGTCCAGATGTGCATCTGCGGCGGCAGCAGGCCGGGATCGTCTAGGCTGTCGACGTTGATCGACAGGAACCCCGGCCGGTCGATCGGCTCGCCGAATAGATAAGTCGAGCACATCGGGCAGAACACCCGCCACAGCCGCGCCGACGAGCGGTAACGCGCCATCCGCCCCTGCCGCCACACCGCCTCGACCGGGAACACCGCCCGCACATGGAACGGCCCGCCAGCCGCCTTTCGACAACTCGCACAATGACAGGCGCGCACGTTCACCGGCGCGCCCCGCGCCTCGTAACGCACCGCCCCGCAGTGGCATCCGCCCGCATGGCGCGCCGCTTCGTCCATCGCCTCGTCCTTGCCGACCCCGCCTTGCACGTCCTACATGCCGCCCATGACCGGCAAGACCCTCTATGACAAGATCTGGGACGCCCACGTCGTGGCCGAGGCGGACGGCGGCGAGGCGATCCTCTACATCGACCTGCACCTGATCCACGAGGTGACCACGCCCCAGGCTTTTGCGGGGCTCAGGGCCGCGAACCGCCCCGTACGCCGCCCGGACCGCACCCTCGCCGTCGCCGACCACAACGTGCCCACCGAGGGCCAGGCGCTTGGCGTCGGCGCCGTCGCCGACGAGGAGGCGCGCCTCCAGCTCCAGACGCTGGAGCGCAACGTCAAGGACGCGGGGATCGAGTTCTTCCCCATGGGCGACATCCGCAACGGCATCGTCCACGTGGTGGGCCCCGAGCAGGGCCGCACCCAGCCCGGCATGACCATCGTCTGCGGCGACAGCCACACCTCCACCCACGGCGCGTTCGGCGCCCTGGCCCAGGGGATCGGCACCTCCGAGGTGGAGCACGTGCTGGCCACCCAGACGCTGCGCCAGTCCAAGTCGAAGAACCTGCGGGTGACCCTGGACGGGGTCGCGCCGGCCGGCGTCACCGCCAAGGACCTGGCCCTGGCGGTGATCGGCGAGATCGGCACCGCCGGCGGTACCGGCTATGTCATCGAATACGCCGGCGAGGCCGTGCGCGCGCTCTCCATGGAAGGGCGCATGACCCTGTGCAACCTGACCATCGAGGCCGGCGCCCGGGCGGGCCTGGTGGCCCCGGACGAGGCCACCTACGACTACATGCGCGGCCGCCCCGCTGCGCCCAAGGGCGGCGCCTGGGAGATGGCGCTCTCCTACTGGAAGACCCTGTTCTCCGACCCCGACGCCGTCTTCGACCGCGAGGTCCGGATCGACGCCGCGGCCCTGACGCCGCGCGTCACCTGGGGCACCAGCCCGGAGGACGTGGTGGGCGTCGACGGCCGCGTGCCGGATCCCGCGTCCTTCGCCAGCCCGGACAAGCGCGCCTCGGCCGAGCGCTCGCTCGAATACATGGGCCTGGTCGCCGGCCAGCCGATCACCGACGCCAGGATCGACCGGGTGTTCATCGGCTCCTGCACCAACAGCCGCATCGAGGACCTGCGCGCCGCCGCAAGGATCGTTCAGAAGGCGCTCGACGCCGGCCGCCGCGTGGCGGCGCACGTCAACGCCATGGTGGTCCCCGGCTCCGGACTGGTGCGCGCCCAGGCCGAGGACGAGGGCCTGGACGAGGTGTTCACCGCCGCCGGCTTCGACTGGCGCGAGCCGGGCTGTTCCATGTGCTTAGGGATGAACCCCGATCGTTTGGCGCCGGGCGAGCGCTGCGCCTCGACCTCCAACCGCAACTTCGAGGGCCGCCAGGGCCGCGGCGGCCGCACCCACCTGATGAGCCCCGAGATGGCCGCCGCCGCCGCCATCGCCGGCCACATCGCCGACGTGCGGGAGTTCCTGTGATGCAGCCCTTCACCCGCCTCGACGCCCGGCTGGCCCCGCTGCCGCTGGCCAACATCGACACCGACCAGATCATCCCCAAGCAGTTCCTGAAGACCGTCGAGCGGGCCGGCCTCGCCAAGGGCCTGTTCTACGACCTGCGCTTCGACGGCGAGGGGCGCGAGAAGCCCGACTTCCTGCTCAACCGGCCGGAGTACAAGGGCGCTGGCGTGCTGGTCTGCGGCGACAACTTCGGCTGCGGCTCGTCGCGCGAGCACGCCCCCTGGGCGTTGATGGACTTCGGCATCACCTGCGTGATCTCCACCAGCTTCGCCGACATCTTCTACAACAACTGCTTCCAGAACGGCCTCCTGCCCGTGGTGCTCAAGGCCGACGAGGTCCAGGCGCTGATGGACGAGGCCCTGGGCGGCAACCACCTGGTCAGCGTCGACCTGCAGGCCCAGACCGTCGTCTCGCCCTCCGGCAAGACCTTCACCTTCGAGATCGACCCGACGCGCAAGCACAAGATGCTGAACGGCCTCGACGCCATCGGCGAAACCCTGCAGGTCGCCAAGTCCATCGACGTCTACGAGATGAAACGGGCCATCGCCCAACCGTGGCTGGAGGGCGCATGAGCATCATCGTGGCCGGGACCTACCGCGTCCCCCCGGAGAACCTTGCGGCGCTGCGCCCCCACATGCAGACCGTGATCGCCGCCACGCGCGCCGAAGCCGGCTGCGTGAGCTACGCCTATGCCGAGGATATCGGGGAACCCGGCCTGATCCGTGTGTTCGAGGAGTGGACCGACCAGGCGGCGCTCGACGCCCACTTCGTCTCCGCCCACATGAAGGCCTGGCAGGAGGTCCGCGCCGGCTACGGCCTCTACGACCGCAACATCTCGGTCTACGAGATCGCGGGCCAGCGGAAGGTTTGAGGAGCGGCTCGATCCTCCCCCTTTGGGGGAGGGGGACCGCGAAGCGGTGGAGGGCGCCAGCGGCCTCGCTTATCAAGGACCCTCTCAGTCAGCCATTCGGCTGACAGCTCCCCAGAGGGGGAGCATGACGACGCGCCGATCGCACCTCGCCCGATCGCGCTCTCCGCGACCGGCGGGAATGATGCTTTTCCCCCGTCCGCCCATGCCCTAGAAGCACCCCGCAACCATGGGGACCCGCCTGATGACCGACCTGCTCCTGCTGCCTGGCGACGGCATCGGCCCCGAGGTGATCGCCGAGGTGAAGCGGGTGGCGCAGCGGCTGGCCAACGACCTTTCCATAGAGGAGCGGCCGTTCGGAGGGATCAGCTACGACCAGTCCGGCTCGCCGCTCACCGACGAGGTGCTGGCCGAGGCCAAGGCCGCCAAGGCCGTGCTGATGGGCGCGGTGGGCGGACCGAAATGGGCGGACGCGCCCCGCGACAAGCGCCCGGAGGCGGGCCTGCTCGCCCTGCGCGCCGGGATGGAGGTGTTCGCCAACCTGCGCCCGGCGCTGTGCTTCCAGCCGCTGGCCGACGCCTCGTCCTTGAAGCGCGAGCTGGTCGAGGGCCTCGACTTCATGATCGTGCGCGAGCTGACCGGCGGGATCTACTTCGGCGCCCCGCGCTTCATCGAGACCCTGCCTGATGGCGGCAAGCGCGCCGTGGATACTCAGGTCTACACCACCGCGGAGATCGAGCGGGTGGCGCGCGTGGCCTTCGAGCTGGCTCGGGGGCGGCGCAACAAGGTGCACAGCGCCGAGAAGTCCAACGTCATGGATTCCGGCCTCCTGTGGCGCGAGGTGGTCACCGACCTGCACCGGCGCGAGTACGCCGACGTCCAGCTCGAGCACATCCTGGCCGACAACGCGGCCATGCAGATCGTCAAGAACCCCAAGCAGTTCGACGTGCTGGTCACCGACAACCTGTTCGGCGACATCCTCTCCGACGAGGCGGCCCAGCTCACCGGCTCGCTGGGCATGCTGCCCTCGGCGGCGCTGGGCGAGGCGGGCAAGCCCGGCCTCTACGAGCCCATCCACGGCTCGGCCCCGGACATCGCAGGCCAAGGGATCGCCAATCCGCTGGCGGCGATCCTGTCCTTCGAGATGGCGCTGCGCTGGTCGCTGGACCGCGCCCACCTGGCCGACAGGCTGTTCGCCGCGGTGGAGCGGGCGCTGGCGGCCGGCGCGCGCACCCGCGACCTGGGCGGGACGCTGAGCACCGCCCAGATGGGCGACGCCGTCCTGGTCGAACTCTAGGGGGACGACGCCATGGCCCATTGGCTGATGAAGTCGGAGCCGGTGAAGTACGCCTTCTCCGACCTGCAACGCGACGGCAAGACGGTCTGGGACGGGGTGCGCAACAATCAGGCGGCGCTCTACCTGAAGGCCATGAAGGTCGGCGACCAGTTCCTTTACTACCACTCCAACGAAGGCCTGGCGGTGGTGGGGATCGCCAAGGTGGTCAAGGAGGCCTTCATCGACCCCAGCGACCCCGCCGGCCGCTACGTGGCCGTGGAGGTGGCGCCCGTGCGGCCGCTGAAGACTCCGGTGACGCTGGCCCAGCTCAAGGCCGACGATCGCCTGAAGGACATGGCCATGTTCCGCCAGTTCCGTCTGTCTGTGTCGCCGGTCACGGACGCCGAATGGGCCGCGATCCTGCAGATGAGCGAAAGCTAGGCTCGACGCCGGGCCGTCCAGGCGCCAAACCCTGGGTGTGAAGCCGGCCTTCGTCCTGCCCATCGTGTTCGCCCTGGCCCCCGGCGCCGGCCGGGCCGACTGGCCTGACGGCTATGTGGCCCGTCTGGCGGCGCTGGCCCGGCTGGAATCGTTGAACGCCGAGCTGCTCAGCCACGACAGCGCCACCGCCGTGCTTCAACGGTTCTGCGACACGCACGGCGCCCCGCCAGGCCTGAAGATCCGCGCCCACCTGGAGCCCGGCCCGGCCAAGCCCGCGGACGCCGGCGTGCGCCGCGACCTGCAGGCGGGGCCGGACACGCCCCTGCGCTACCGCCGCGTGGCCCTGGCCTGCGGCGACGTGGTGCTCTCCCGCGCCGACAACTGGTATCGCCCGGATCGCCTGTCGGAGGAGATGAACCGACGCCTGGAGACCACCGACACGCCCTTCGGCGTCGTCGTGGCGCCGCTGAACTTCCACCGCCGCACCCTCTCGGCGCGGCTGCTCGTGGAGCCCCTGCCGCCCGGCTGGGAGGCCCAGCCGCCGCAGGCCAACGCCGCGCCCCTGATCCTGCCGCCGCAGGTGCTGGAACACCGCGCGGTGCTGACGACCTCCGACGGGGCGCCTTTCAGCCTGGTGGTGGAGACCTACGCCGAGGTGCTGATCGCGACGCCCGCGCCGGGCGATCCCCCCGCGTCCTAACGGCCCCGCCGCCGCCCGCCCGGATCGCGGTTAACGGTCCGTTACTTGCGAAACGCCTGACAGAGATCTGCAACCTGTCCCGTTTCGAGACGAACTCGGCCGGGATCCCCAACGGGGGTAGGAGTCATGGCGAAGTTCACGCTCTTCGAATCCGGCGACAATGTCGTCGCCGCCCTCAGGCCTCAGTTGGTCAAGAGGGGCGCCGCCTTGAGCGCGCGCACCTTCGGCGTCCTGGTGACCGGCTGGTTCGCCCTGGCGTTTGCGATGGGCCTGCTCATCCTGACCCGCTGAACGGGCTCAGCGCTTGCGCGGCCAGGTCAGGTTCGAGGACCGGCTGGCGGCGCGCAGTTTGGTGTAGGCCGGCGGCTCCGTGCGGCGCATCAGCATGTCGAGCATTTGCGGGCCGTCCAGGTTCGGGTCCGGTGGCTCGCCGAAGGTTTCGATCCACAAGGATCGGGCTTCCTTTTGAATTCGCTCTGCCCTGGACACGGTGCTGATCCCGTCTGCGTCGCCCTCGACGTACGACGAGGTTGCGCCTGTCCCAGTTAATTAACCCTGATCAGCCGAATTGTTCCCAACGCCCAAAGGAAAGCCCCGGCCTCTTCGGAGAGGCCGGGGCGTACGGGGCTCGTATGTCAGGGGGGGCGTATAGGAGCCGCCGCAGCAGACAAACGCGGACGCCTCTCGCCGGTTCCTCCCGCTCATACGAAATCGCGGCGGGGCGGAGGCGCTACTTGCGCGTCCAGGCGCCCCCTTCCGGACGGTAGTAATCGCCCGGCCTGAGCTTGCTCGTGATCACCGTCTGGAAGGCCGATCCGCCGGCCGCCGCCGGGGTGACGTTGTTGCGCGCCGCCGCCTCCCGGTAGAGCTGGGCGCGGCCGGCGTTGATCTCGTCGACCGCCGCCTTGAGCGCCGCATCGCCCGCGGGCTTCACGTAGCCCAGGAAGCCGTCCGCCTGTTCGCCCACCGTCCCGGCCGCCTTGGCCGCGTCCACCAGGGCCTTGGACTGGGCCACGTCGGCCTGCGCCGCGCTGGCCAGCACGGCCGCGCCCACGACGCTGAGGATGAATGTCCGCCGATGCATCATGACCTCCTAGAACAGGTCCGGGTTCTTCTGGATCAGCGCCTTGACGTCCTCGTCGAGGCGAATGCGCACGTCGGCGTCCAGCTTGGCGTAGATGGTGATGGGTTTGACGTCCACGTGCACCGTCGGCGCACAGGCGCTAAGCGCCATGGCCGCGCCGCCAAGTCCCACCAGGGCGATCGCCCCGTCGCCGTTGTTCATTTGGTCTGCTCCACAGTTGGCGGGGCGGTGATGCCCCCCTTGCCCTGAACGCCGCCTGAACCGGTCGCGTGACGATAGCCGGCGAAGTCGTCGAGAAGCTGATCGAGGTTGATCGACGTGTCCAACGTCAAATCCACCTTGGTGCCCGACGGCAGCGGCTGGGGCTTGTTCATGAAGCTCTGGTTCAGCAATTCGCCCACGCCGACCCGCAGCTCCTGCTTCTTGGGCGGGCTGTGTTCGCCCTTGATGTGGAACAGGACGCCCAGGCGGCCCTTCGGCAGGCTGTCGATCTCCGCCGACAGGGTGCTGAAGGCCAGGTGCTCCATAGCCTGGTAGGCGAAGTCGCTGAACGCGTTGGGGGCCGCGGCCGTGGCCTCCGGGACCGGACCGGCCGGGGTGGAGACGGCGGGCTGGCTCGCGGCGACGCCGGTCAGGCCCTCGCGCCGGATCGACAAGCGCCCCGGCTGGATGGCGTGCAGTTCGCCCTTGGCGATGCGCAGGCCCTGCGGCACCCACTGGAAGGGGATGCGGCCGGTGACGCGCGCGTCGATATCGACCCGGTCGGCGAAGGGCGAGGCCTCCACCAGCGGGCCGAGCTGCACGCCCGTCAACTGCATCACCCCGCCCCAGGTCGAGCCGGGCGCGAAGGGCACGTTCAGGCCATGCAGCCGCACCTGCCCACCCGCCACCGCGGCCTCGACGCTCTGGACCTGGACGGCCTCGCCGCCGATCCCCAGCGTCGCCTGCAGGTCTGTGACAGGCGTGAAGGCGTCGATCGCCGCCACGCGCAGGCGCTGTTCCGGCGCGGCGGTCAGCGGAACCAGGCTGGTGAGCGCGACCTCGCCCGCCAGGCCGTGCACCGGGCCGGCGGGACTGACGAAGTCGAGCTGGCGCACGGTCAGCACGCCCCGGCTCTCCAAGCCCCGGGGCGACCAGGTGATCTCGCCGGCGAAGCCCGCGTGGCCCTGGGCCGGCGAGGCCAGCGCCACGGCCAGCGGCGACAGCGCCGCGGGCTGCAGGCCGCCCGGCGCGAACGCCAGGTCGCCGGTGTCGATGTTCGCCTCGCCCACACCGTTGCGGGTGTCGTGGGTGACCTGCGCCTCACCCAGCTTGCGCCCCGCCGGGTCGGTCCCGACGATCGCCGCCTGCCACACGCCTTCGCGCAGGATCGCCGGCCCGGTGATGCGGATCGGGTTGAAGCGCTTCTGCGGTGCGGTGTCGGCCACATCCGCCGAGGTCAGGTCGACGGCCGCCGAGAGCACGTCGCGCGCCTGGCCGAAGGCCAGTCCGCCCCGTCCGTTGCTCAGCGCCGCCTGCAGCAGCGGCGCCTTCGCCGCGGCGGCGCGCACGGCGCCGCGGACCTGCCAGCCGCCGTCGCGATACTCGAACATCGGCCTGGCGCCGGGACAGAGTTCGCCGCCGATGTCGGTGACGTCGTTGTCGCCGAACTCCAGACGCTCGACCGCGAAGGGCGCGCAGCGGTTGGCGACGAACCGGGTCACGGGACCTTCGATCCGCAGTACGCCGGCCGCGTCTAGCCGTCCTGACCGCACCATGTCGAAGTCGCTGCGCACGGACAGGCGCAGCGGCGCGGTCACGCCGCCCGACCCGAACCGGAACCCGTCCACGGCCGCGCTGGCCTTCGGCAGTCCGCCGCCCTCGACCTTCAGGTCGAATGCGCCCGCGCCGTCGCGGAAGAGGCTGCGCCCGCGCGGGACGGTCAGCACCCCCCCGCCGCCGCCGGCCCCGTGCAGGCGGACGGGCGCTGTCAGGTCGACCGCCGGGCCCTTGGCGCCGAGCGCGACCTTCAATCCCGGGGCGGAGACCGTGAAGTCGCGCAGCGCGCGCTTGACGGCGGCGGTCTCGGCGGCGTCCAGCTTCGACGGCTTCATGCCGTCGATGGAGCCGCTTGCCGAGAGGGCGGCTTTCAGGTCGGCGCGCGCGCCCGCCTTGGCCAGATCGATGGCGCCTTCCGCGCCCGCGACCAGTCCCTTGAGCCGCAGCGGGCCCTCGTCGATGGCGTCGGCTTTGCCGGTGGCGCGGACGTCGGCGCTCACGCGGTCGCCGCCGGTGCGCGTCCAGTTCAGGGTGTTCGCCGCCAGCTTCAGCGACACGCGGCGAGCCTGCATGGGCGAGACCACGAGCGTCTTGGCCTCGCCGTCCAGGGTTCCCGAGCCGGTGACCGCCGCGGTGTCGATCCAGCCGGCGACGCGGCCGGTGAAGGCGCTCTCCAGGCGCATCACCTCGAGCTTCGTGGCGCCGGCCTGGGCGGCGTCCGCCTGGCCGGTCAATTGCAGGACGAGGACGCCGTCGCCGCGCCGCTTCTTCAGGTCGGGATAAGGGCCCTGGCCGGTCAGCCGCAGGTGGGCGCCGGACAGCGCGACGCCCGGCCGGGCGAGGCTGTCGAGCCGTGCGTCGAGGGCGAAGTCCAGGCGGTCGCGACGCTTGGCCAGGGTCAGCCGCGACGCGCCAAAGCCCGCGGCGGTATCCTTGAACGTCAGGCTGGCGGGCCGGAGACGCGCGTCGAGGCGCAGCAGTTCGCCGTTGTCGAGCCGCGCGTCGGCCCGCAGCTCGGCCCGGCCGAGGTCGCCGTCGAGCAGCACTTGGCCTCCCTCGATGAGGATCTCGGGCAGGCGCGCGTCCGGCTCAGGCGGGCGCTTGCGGAATTCCTCGACCAGCGGGTCCAGAGCCCCGAAGCTGAGTTTCCCTCCCTTCAGCGTCGCCCGCAACGTCGGGCGCACGAGGCGCAGCGATCGCACCTTCATCCCGAACCCGCTCCGCGTCAGCGTCAGGCGATAGGCGATCTCGCTTGTCTCGACGCTGAAGTCCGGTCGTCCCGCGGGCCCCAGCACGATCCGTCCGGTGAGGCCGCCCAGGCCCAGGCCGTGGATGTCGGCCTCGGCGGGCGCGCCGTGGTCGCGCAGCCAGCGCAGCAGCGCCTCCCGGGCGATCAGGTTGCGGGCGACATAGAGGCTGGTCAGCAACGCGATGACGATGACGACGACGGCCAGCGGCGCCCAAGGGGGCCGCCGGCGCGCCGGACTGTCAGGCGTTGATGGATCTTCGTGGGTCAAGGCCGCTCTGCGGCGACCCTAAGTCATCACGCGGGCCCGCAAAAGAGGCCGTGAGGCCCGGCTTAGGCGGCGACCTTGCGCGGAACCAGCCGCTCGCTCTTCAGGGCCTCATGGGCGCCGGAGACGCCGGCCTCGCCGTACTCGGCGTCCTCGTTGACCTGCCACACGTCGAAGAGCCGCTGGCCCGCCAAGATGTTCTCCGCCGTCAGCATGGCGGTCATCATGGCGTGGTCCTGGTTGTTGTACTTGTGCATGCCGTTGCGCCCGACCAGGTGCAGGGTCGGGAAGCTGCGCTCGTAGTCCAGGCGCACGGCCTCCACATTGGCCTGATAGGCGTCGTCGTAGATCGGATAGGCCTTGGCCTGGCGCACCACGCAGGCGTCAACCACGTCTTCCGGTTTCACCAGGCCGATGTGGGCGATCTCGCGCTTGGCGAGCTCGATCAGCTCCTGGTCCGGGGCGGCCCA
>Ga0068860_100000221_pt1 | contig 88946 bp, 88 predicted proteins | sample KBSSwiS32_FD_66597 | JGI IMG/M metagenome (GOLD analysis project Ga0068860, IMG submission 66597) | Switchgrass rhizosphere microbial communities from Kellogg Biological Station, Michigan, USA - KBS Switchgrass S3-2 | ecosystem: Host-associated > Plants > Roots > Rhizosphere > Soil ... | reverse complement strand
TCTTGCACGCATAGACCAACCGGGTGCATATACTGTTGGCCCCGCGCGTGTCAGTGCGCAGGGTGGGCAGCATTCATCGAATCAACTGACATTGCAAGCAGGCCAATATGATCCAGCAGCAGTGCAACACAATAAAAGTGACCCCATATTTTTACGCTGCATTGTGGATAAAGATTCGGTGGTGGTAGGCGAATGCATTAATTGCTTTCTTCGCTTTTATTATGATCATTCAATGCTTGGCCTCAAAGATATTGGCCAACAGGACATCACAGGATTTGACCGAAAAAATATTCAAGGCCCGCGCGAAGAAACTGAAGTTGTTGATGGCAAGCGCTATCGAGTTGCTGAGTGGACATGGCAATGGTATCCCCGTTCTGCCGGTGATTTTACCATTCCTGCCCATTATGCGGATTTTGAAATTACTGGTGGCCGCCATAGCAACACAACGCGTATGTGGGGTGCATTTTTCGGTGCGGCACGAGAAGTAAAGCGTGCATATTCCAACGCGCTGAAAATAAATGTTGAAGCATTGCCTGCCTATCCACACGAAGTGACTGCCGTTGGCAAATTTGAGCATGTGAAGGCCTCGATTAGTCCCGCGGTTGCAAAGCAGGGCGAAGGAATGGTCCTTACGCTCGAGTTTCAAGGTGAGGGAGATCTTGAAACCCTCCGTGTGCCAATCATTCGTGGTATGCCAAACGAATTAAAATATTACGATTCGAAAACGGTGATTGAACCAGCGGCAGGTTCTCATCTGCCAACAAAGAAATTTGAGTTTATTGTGCAAGGATTAAAGGCAGGGAATTTCGAAATTCCTCAGCAGAAGTTTGTCGTATTCGATACAGAGAGTCGTCTCTATAAAGAATTGCATACGACGCCACTTTTTGTCACTATAGCACCATCGCATGCCTTGGCGCAGTTGGCACAAGGTGATCATCAAGAGCCGACCGCTGCAGAAACTGAACAAAAAAATCAGGGCCATCGTGCAGCGCTTCCTTTGCATGAAGAAGGGCCGTGGACGCAGCGACCAGAACGCAGTTCAATGACGATGTCATTTTTTATTATTTTCTTGTTGCTGCCCATTGTAGCCGCATTCTCTCGCCGCGCAGGTAATTGGTTGCTTGCGATCCAATCGCGCCGTAGTCCAGCTGTTGTTCAGAGAAAAGCATTTGCAATTGCCTTTTCTGAATTGCAAAATGCGCGCAAGAAAATGGACATCGCGGAGCTCAATCGTCTGTTTGTGCGATTGTATGCCCATAGAAAACAAAAAGCAGTGCAGCAAGTTTCGCTCGATGATATCACACGGGAAATTGACGAAGTCTTCCGCGGTGCATGGCTAACCTTTGCCACAAAAATTGCGGCAACATCTTTTGGCGGACAGGTTCTGAATGTCCAAGAGAAAGAGCGATTATTTGATGAGGCAGCGGGGTGGATCAAAAAGCTAGAGGGGATTTTATGAAAAAACTACTGATCTTCATCATGGTGCTATTTCCCTTTTTTGTTTTCGCCAACAAGCAAGAAACTTTTTTGCGTGCCAACAAATGCTATCATGAAGGAGACTTCCAAGAAGCACTGACGCTCTATGAATCAATCGATAAAAAGGGAAGAGCGGTATGGTACAACATGGGCAATTGCCACTATGAGCTCGCAGATTATTCTCGCGCTCTTGCCTGTTGGAAGCGTGCACAACGAGGGGCGCCATGGAAAGAATCCGTTGAGATTGATCAGAACATGCAGCGGGCATTGAAAAAATTAGGAAAACCAACTGATGGGCGGCTGGTGACACGCGCATATAATTTTGTCACCCATGCAACAGAATTTGGATCATTATTCTTTTTTCAAATCCTTTTTTTTATCTTTTGGTATTCTCTTTTCCTGGTAGGTTTAGTAAGAAAATTTGGCTTTGCACGATTTGCAGTTAAAACTATAAGTAGTTTTTGCGTCGCAACTCTTGGTGTTGTCGTTATTGTAAAAACAATGGAATATGGATCATTTCAAGCCATTGTTGTTGAGCAGACGCCGTTGTTTGTGGGTCCCAATGAACGCTATCAACGCATTGCAACATTAACACATGCTGATCGCGTTGTGATTGCAGAACGTGCCCACGAATGGTGTAAAGTGCGGACACATGATGCCGTTGGTTGGATTCCCGAAAAAACTCTTGAGGTAATCTGACGCGGCAATTTTTTTTGGAGTACGATAATTAAACAATTCTATCACTCATACGTTGCCCTCATTTTGGGGTGCTTCACGCTATCCATGGGCGCGCTTGCGTTGCTGATGGTACTAGAATATCGCAGTCTTAGTTCCCATGTTGATCGCGTCATCACTATGCAGCGACAATATCAATCTTATTTTCCTGGCGAAACATGCGAGGAAAATAATAATGAAAAATCTGAGGAAGAGACTTGCGCTAGTTTCATTGTAGTAAATCGTTCTCCAGAGCATTTGAAAGAATCGACGATGTCCTATTTCAGAGATCAAAATCTTGGACGACTCGCCGCCCGCATCGAAGAGAGCGAATGGGAAGATTATAGTGACCAAGTGCTTTCCAGTGCCCAACGCAAAAAAGCGGTGATCAAAAAACAACCTCGCAGAACAGTTCAACCGCGCAGAAGAAGAGCTGTCAAAAAAGTTCAGCAGGGCATATTCTCATGGCCGATTGATGAATCTAATTTTTGGTTGAGTTCCTTTTTCGGGCCACGAAGAAAACCGAATGGCAGTTGGGGATTCCATTATGGTGTTGATATGGCGGCAATCCGCGGAACGCCAGTGTTGGCTGCTGCCGAAGGTGTGGTGGAAGAGGCGCGCTATGCAACTGGTTATGGCAACACAGTCGTGGTCAGACACAACAGCGTCTATAAAACGCGCTATGCCCATTTAGATACTATTCGTGCGCGAAACGGTGCGCATGTTAAAAAGGGAGACAAGTTGGGGACCGTAGGCGATACCGGCTTTACGAGAAAAACGGGTAGAGATGCATCCCATTTGCATTTTGAAGTTTATGAGCGCGGTGAGCAGGTTAATCCACTCAACTTTTTATCTCTCAGCTAACTTGGTATATACTATTCGTATCTACACATTATTTTTTAAGGGTTTTCATCATGTTTGGAATGAAAAAGAAAAGACAAGTGCAGCAATCGTGGATGGGTTCGACCATCGAATTTATTTTCCTGCTGACCTTAGTTTTTTTGATTCGTACGTTTATTTTTGGCTTGTATCAAGTTCCAACTGGCTCGATGGAAACCACTATGTTGGTTGGAGAACGTTTCCTTGCCGATAAATTTTCATACTGGGTACGTGATCCACGTGTTGGCGAAGTTATTGCTTTCAATGCGCCTGGTTTTAAATATTCTGCAAATCCAGCAGTAAAACTTTTCGAACGTTTTGCGTGGGGCCCTTCCAATTGGACGAAGCGAATTATCGCCGGTCCGGGCGATCATGTGCGTGGCGTGGTAGAAGCTGGCAAGCCAGTTGTTTATGTGAATGGCAAAAAAATTGATGAACCATATTTGAATCATTTCCCCCTTATTCACACTTTCTTGGAAGATCCAGCTCGATTGAATGCGCAAATTGATCGTGATTTGCAGGAGCGTGGTATTTCTCTTTCTACCTATAATGATGTTGTGCACTACTATCGTGAACAGCGTTTGCATGAGCGCAGTGAATGGCGTTCATACGATGCGGCATATCCCTATGATCAACAGCCATTTTATTTGCTCCATTCCGATTGGATTATTCGTGATGAACATGGCAAGCCTCAGATGAGATTAGCCGGAGAGCCAACCTACGCGCATGATAAAAAAATGCGAGGCGAGCCAAATCGTGAGTGGAATGGATCAGATGAATTTAATGTCCAACTAGCCGATGATGAATTTTGGGGTATGGGGGACAATCGCCATGGCAGCGCAGATTGCCGGGTCTTTGGTCCGATCAAGCGTGACTGGATTCATGGGCGCATTGTGTTCCGTATCTGGTCTATAGACAGTCGGTATTCCTGGTGGATTCTTGATCTGCTGCGCCATCCCGTTGATTTTTGGCATCGCGTGCGCTGGTCCCGCTTTTTGCAAGTGATCAAATAGCCTGAATTCTTGCAATACGGGCTATTTATGGTACATTTATCTGCGTGATTGACTCATTGGAATTTTGGGTGATGAACTATGAAAAACATGAAGAATCGTTTCCTTGCATTGCTCCCGCTATTCGCATTATTGCTGGTCGGTTGCGGGCAGGAAAAAAGCCAGCCGAAGAAAACCGGATTGGTGGTGGTCAATGTGCTTGACCGAGAGCTTTATGAAGATTGTCACATAAAAAATTCGATCAGTATTCCATTTGAGTCGATCGGGCAGTGTGCAAATGACATTGATAAGAATGCAGAAATAGTACTTTATTGCTCCAATTATATGTGCTCAACCAGTGAGTATGCGGGCAAAAAGCTACGCGAGCTTGGCTTCACCAACGTTCGTGTCTATGAAGGGGGTACTGCTGAGTGGTTCCAAAAAGGACTGCCAGTGGAAGGTCCAAGTCAAAAATCCTACTTAAAACGAGTAGGATTTTTGGGCTCAGATTCTGCCAATTCGATACCCAATATCAGCGCATATGAGCTTGCTGAAAAAATGGGCTTGAAGCCTGACAGTGTTAGTGCCTGAGTGTATGGCGGCATAGCCAAGTGGTAAGGCAAGGGTCTGCAAAACCCTCACCCCCGGTTCAAATCCGGGTGCCGCCTCCAATTATTCAAATAATGATATACTAAGGCTAGAGAGCGTTGCGTTAGTGCCGGGGTGGCGGAATGGTAGACGCAAAGGACTTAAAATCCTTCGGGCATATTTGCCTGTGCCGGTTCGAGTCCGGCCCTCGGTACCAAAACATCTCTCTGGACGCTTGTTTGAGCGGATCGAGCTTGACAAATCTTATTCCGTAGATAGTGTACAATGGTAAGTACTAGTTTGTTTGCTTGGGCGTGAGCGTTAATCGACAAGGAACTGTATGAACAAGGCTGAATTAGTTGAAAAAATGGCGAAAGGCACCAAGCTCTCTAAAGCAACATGCAAAGAGTGTTTGGAATCTTTCATCAGTGCGGTGAGTAACGCTTTGAAGCAAAACAAACAAGTTGTGTTGACAGGTTTTGGTACTTTTGGTGTGATGCAACGTAAGGCTCGTACCGGAATTAATCCAATGACTAAAAAGGCGATGAAGATTCCCGCTAAACGTGTTCCACGATTTAAAGCTGGGAAAGCTCTCAAAGCAATGATCAAGTAGTTTTTTTAGAGCATAACGCCTAGAAAAAAATTGCAGTACTTGGGCTCCGTGTAACAACGGAGCTTTTTTTGTGTCAATTGACTCTTTTCTTTTATTGCGTGTCATGAGATTCTCTTTCTATAATGTAGGTCATTAGTTGTAGATGTATCGATTTTATAAAAAGGGTATCACGATGGAGAATACGGGAAACGGACAAGCTGGGTTGGTTGACACAGTTAAAGAAAAATTGGGTGTTGATTCTATCACTGGCTATATGCGTACTTCGCGTGAGCGCATAATTGATATTTGTTTGGCAGGCGGTATTGGTTTTCTTTTTGGGTTTTTCCTCAGAAAATATAGTACCTATGTGGCACTCCTCATTCTTATTGGTATCGCAGTTGGTTTTCTTAATTATTACGGCGTCTTGAATATCGTAATCGATTGGCCTCGTGCGCAAGAAGTGCTTGGTGTGCAGCCAATTGAATTCAATGGTGGCATTTTGTCCTTCATATTCGAGTGGATAAAAGCAAACATCGCTATTTCAATTAGCGCAGCATTTGGCTTTTTGGTTGGATTACGTGTTGGATAAGAATCGGTGAGTGCGCCAAAAGGGCGTTGTACAAAAAGGGCAGAGTATGATGCGTGAAGAAACGATAACAGAATCGCTCATTGCATTGCTCCTCGAGCGAAATCTCATTACGCTCAACGATGCAAACAAGCTCAGGCAGGATTTCGCGCGATCAGATGAAACAGCATTCATCTCTTTCTTGAAAGATGAAGGAGTTGTCGAGCGTGATGATTTGCTCGATGTCCTGAGCGAACTGTATCAACGGCCATCATTCGATGTCGTTGGTCATTTTTTTGATCATCAATTGCTTCTGAAATTCCCCAAAGACTTTTTATTGCGTTATGGTATCATCCCGCTTGAAGTGGATGAGAATATGCTCATTATTGTTGCGGCAGATCCGGAAGATCCGAATCTTCTCAAGGATATTGGCGAGCATGTTTCATATGATATTCATTTTTATGTTAGTTTTCGCGATGACATTTGCGATGCCGTAAAAGAGTATTATGATACAGCGATCACCGAAGTGACTGAAGATGGTGAGCCGCTAGAAGATAACGAAGTTGATGAGGTTGAAATGGAAATTTTGAGTGAGCAGGAAGACGAATAGATCGCTCACTCTTTCAAAAGGGAGGAGCCATGGAAAGAAGTCCAGACACACGAGCGGATGCATCAGTTGTACAATTGGTTGATGCCCTTGTGCAGGCAGCAGTTTCCTCCCGAGCATCAGATATTCATCTTGAACCGAATGCGGACGCCTTACGCGTCCGTTTTCGCATTGATGGTGTTCTCTATGATCAAAAACCGATCGAGAAAGATTTGGCTTCGCAGGTTGCATCACGGTTGAAAGTTCTTGGCAACATGAACATTGCTGAAAAAAGAATTCCACAAGATGGAAAATTTAATAGCACGATCAATGGGCAATTTGTCGATTTTCGTGTTTCAACATTTCCTTCTCTCTTTGGCGAAAAAGTGGTGGTTCGTATTTTGGATCGGGGTGTACACACGATGCAACTCGAGCAGCTCGGTCTCTCGCCAGACATGTGCGCACGATTCAACGAACTGATTGAGCAACCGAATGGTTTTTTTCTCGCCACTGGCCCCACTGGATCGGGAAAAACAACGTCTCTTTATGCAGCGCTCGCAAAACTTAATTCTCCCGATAAAAATATTGTCACGCTCGAAGATCCTGTGGAATACAATCTTGATGGTATCACCCAAGGGCGCATTAATCCCGATGCAGGATTCACCTTTGAAAAAGGAATTCGTGCATTGCTGCGGCAAGATCCGGATGTGTTGATGATTGGTGAAATTCGCGATAAGCAAACGGCGGCAGTGGCAATCGAAGCGGCGCTGACTGGCCATGTGGTCCTGAGCACGTTGCACACCAATGATGCGCCAAGTGCCATTATGCGATTAATGGATATGGGCATCGAGCCATTTTTAATCAATGCATCATTATCCGGTGTGTTGGCGCAACGGTTAGTGCGCGCCATTTGTTCTGGATGCAAACAGGAAAAAAAACCGACTGAGCAAGAACTGCAGTTGATGAAAAAATTTAAACTCGAAGATGCAAAACTTTTTCACGGCGTTGGCTGTCAGGGATGCAATAAGCTCGGTTATAAAGGCCGCACCGGCATTTTTGAATTGCTCACCGTCACTGCACCGCTTCGTTCACTGATTATCAAGCAACCAATTTTTGACGATGTGTATGCGTGCTGCTTGAACAATGGAATGACCACACTTGCGCATGATGGTGCAGATAAAGTGCGGCGCGGAATAATAACAATCGAAGAACTTGCGCGCACAATTGTTTAATTTGCAACAAATCGCTTTTTTTGCAAGACTACTCTCCGTTATATTTCATATTCATGTTTAACTTCGGGAGTATTTTGTATGCAAAAATCAATCACTCGCTTGTTCCTTGTGGCATGCGCATCATTGTCTGTTGCGAGTCTGCAGGCGATGGATAATTCTAAAGCAGAGGCATTAAGGGCAAGATTGCAGCAAGAAGAGGCTGCGCAAAGTTCACAAGTTGAGCAATTAAAAGAAAATGCGTCGAAAGATGAAGCACCCAATGCCATATTACAATCAGACGTAACACGTTATGTTGTCTATGTGAGCGGCACGTTAATTACTGGTTTTGCAGCGGCATCAGTTCCTGTCATGGTAGCTCCAGCAATAACTTACGCAGTAATCGAATACTTGATACGTGCAAAACAAGATGCAGCAGCGAAAAATACAGCAGAAATCGTACAAGAAGCAGTAGAAGCAAAATAGTTTTTGCGTTAGAATAGAATTCAACGTAGTTATTTTCGCAAAAAAAAGAGGATGCCAATGTGGTGTCCTCTTTTTGGTTTTTCTAACGATAGGATTATTTTTTATGAGTATGAAAAAATTGGTATTAATCACGGCGCTTTTTTCATTGAGCAGTCTCGCTGCAGACCAAAATTCAAGTTCGTGGTGGGGATCAGCGTCATCGCAATCTAAAAAACCTGAGCAAGCTGAAAAGTCTGCGAACATTAAAAAGCCTGTAGAGGATAAGCCTGCGCAAGCTGAAGATCCTGTGCAAGGTGAAGAGCCTTTAAAAGTAGCGATGAAATTTTTTAGCGATATGAAAAAGAACAACGTTGTGCAGGGTATTGTCGCTTGGTTCGATGTGCCCTTCGAGCAGCGGGTGAAAGATAACCCAAAAACAGCGCTGGCTCTTGCGGCTGCAACAGGTGCACTGCTTAGAAAAACAAGTTTGGCCGTTGGTGCAGGTGTTGCGGTGTATCACTTGGTAAAAAATCCACAGCCAGAAGCAGGCGTAATCAAACAACTTTCAGAAAAACAAAAATCTGAAAATGTGAGTTCCGAAGCCTCAGCACAGGCGCCACAAAGCGCAGGGGCTGATAAAGAAGCTTCAACAATTGCAAAACTTGCTGCGGCAGCTGAGCAAGCTTCAAAATAGAATAATTTTTTAATTCCCAGATTTTTAGCAAAGAGCGCATCGCAATGAGAGATGCGCTCTTTGCTTTATTTTTTTCTTTGGGGTGTGACACACTGGGTAACAACAAATTGCGGGGCCCCAGTTTTCTGGGGATATAAGTTTGGGAGAAAAGAATGAAGCGTTTTTTATTTTTGTTACTTTATGGAGCCACAATCCATTCAGGAATTATAGACACCTATCGCACTATGGTGCAGCAAAAAATTGATAAAAATGAGCGGGTCCCACTTTCTGCCTTCACCGATTATTTCGATGCCTTATCAAATCGTTGGCAAGAGGCGCAGGGCTATCAAGCGCAGCTAAAAAAAATAGTTGATTTTTGTCGCACGATAGAACTTGTCCGTTCTCAAATAAGTTCCGATGCAGTTCCACAATATACAAATAATTTTGCTATCGATGCCGATGCAATCGCCGGTGGTGCCGATGTTAAGCTGCGCATTTTAATGGTGGAAGATGTGCAGGGTGTCCCCTACTATGCGATCGCATTGCGCATTCCAGACAACGTTTTATTGGGTGATTTATCGAGTGGATTTTTATCCTCATTCGATGGCACGTTAAAAAATCGTTGGATTGTTTTTTCGCTTTTTGATTATCGGGATAAAAAATTAAATGTGCTGATCAAAACGGGATTAAATTTTGTTGCGGATATCAAAGATGATGCGGTACCGGGACTGCTCAAATTCAAACAGTTCTTATCCAAGGTTGCGGGTCACGATGTTGGCCCCATTCGTTTGGCCGGCGCAGTTGGCCTCAATGCAATTCCGGTTTTAAGCTATTTTGCATCAGGCTCCATGCCGCTACATCGAGATGCCATCAAGGCCGTTGCTAGTGCGGTGCAGTTGCGCGCCGATCTTCCGGTGAATGCTGCGCTTTATCAGGCGCAAGCGCCAGTGACTGAAAATACCATCGAGAAAATAAGTTTGGATTCGATTAATATTCTTGCGCAGTTGGGTGTGCGTCCAACGCTGACAGAATCCTATATTTCTCTTGGAAGTAATTTTGGTATCGGTCTCGGTTCAACAATCAAAGTGCGCATGAGCAATTCGCAAAATGATCTCATACTCCATGGCCGCACCGATCTGCGCCCAGCGGGCATTTTGCTCACGGGGGTGATGGAAGGCGATTGGCAAAGTCCCTTTGGCATGCAATGGCTCGCCATCGGAGATTTTGGCATTGAGATGCCGCTCAGTTATGTGGGAGTGCTCACTGGTGGTATTGGTCTTCGCGGTAAGGTTGGTCTTGGCCAAGCAAAGGTTGAGCTTGCAGGGAAAATGGCGCTTGGCCTTATGAGCAATGCGCTTGTGATGTCTGGCAAGGTGCAGCAGGTTTCGCTCAAAGAGTTGCTGCAATTATTCCAAAAAAATCCAGCCGTGGAAATTCCACCGATTGAATTGCGCGATGGAGAAATGCAAATTGCTTTTGGTGATACCGTGATTGCCGATCGAGAATACAAGCAGGGACTTGTGTTGCGTGCAGACATTGGCCTCGAAGCTGTGAATAAGCGTGGCGGATTTGAATTTTCTGCGATCAAGTCTGGCTCCAAATATGCATTGATGGGCAGAGCATACTTGCCTAAACTCCATTCTGGTTCTATCGAATTGGGCGGAATCGCGCGCAGTGGAAGCCTTGAAATGAGTGATGATGGTCCGCTCATGACACTCGAATATTGGTATGATCCCGTTACGCAAAAATTCCCTATCGCACGATTAACGCTCAATGGACGCGTGCGTGTGGGTTCAATCTTTGAAGGACTTGCTGATGTGGATGTGAGTTCGCTGCAGTTGGTGACCTCTCTGCTGAGTGGCCAAGGAGATTCGGTCTTGGTACGCATGCTCGAAGGGCAGCGGGTGAAGCTTGAAGGAAAATTGTTCAACAGCGTTGGCACAAAATTGCGCATTCTGAGCGCAGACAAAAAAGATGTCACCATTGCCGTTGAATTTGAACAGCAACTCATTTCCGGTTGGGAAGAAGCATCCCGCAGATTTTTATTTGATGCGGGAGAGAAAGCAAAAGCAGCCATTGCGCAACTGAACCAACAAATACAAAATCTTGAAGCGAGTTTGCGTGCTGATGCGCAACGAGCGGGAGGCAATGTTGAATCATTCACTCAAGAGTTAGCTGAATTAATTCGCAAACGTGATGATGCCATTGCGGCATGCAGGCAAGCGCCGTGGTATGGCAAGCATGCATGTGCAACGGTCGCCTGGTATCAGGTGCTCATCTTGAGTTATCAAAATGCGCTCAATGAATCGATCATGCATCAAACAGCACAAAGCTCGTATGCGGATGTGGTGCAAAAAATTGCCACGCTGGATCTGCTGAAAAAAAGTGCACAAAATGCGGTGGATACTATTCGCAAAATACTCGAAGGCGGCGCAGCAACATTTGGCATTGAGCGGATTGCTGCGCAAGCATCAGTGAGCAAATTAAGCGCTGGCGACACGCAAGTTCCCGCAACGGTCACCATGAGAGTCCTCGGCAAAGAGCGTACGCTCTATAATGTGATGATTGATCTGAATGATCCAATCGCGAGTGTCGGAAATTTCTTGCGTGGAATTAAGGATCTAATTGAAGAAGATCCGTTGAGCAAGCAGATGATTCCGATTCTTGATAATCTCCAAGGCGCGCCAAAGGATTATTATGCCATTCTAGGCCTACGGCCAGGCGCATCGCGCGACGAGATTGCTGCTGCCTATAAGCAACTGCTCCGCCGCTATCATCCTGATACGGTTAATCTCGAGCAGGAAAGAATGAGCAAGGTGCAGGCGCTGATGAAATTTCAAGACATCGTTGAGGCATACAAGAATTTAACAAGCCCTGTGCAGCGAGAGAAGCGAATATGGGAAATTGATTAAGGTGACAAAAAAGGGGGACCAAAAAGGTCCCCCGCTCAATTTCAATCCTGTTAATCTTAGTAAGCGTAACGTGCTTCAGGATTTTCTTCTCGTTTCGGTTCCTGAAACCATTCGATAGTTTTGATGACGCCCAATCCCGCAAACACCGCACCAATACCAACGGTCACTTTTCCACCGAGTGTGAGGCGTGCAAATTGACCAAAGTAGGTCCGCTTGTTTGCAGCAGCTTGATGAAGAGCATCATAGATTATGTCTGCAAATTCTGCTGCTTCTACCGGCAGCGCGTCTTTTGGCAATGTGCTTAAGAGTGAGCACCCTTCATATCCCAGATATTCGAAGAACTCTAAAAATTCGAGTGGCCATTCTTTGAGTCCCTCAATAACTGCGCTTTTCACTTGCTCATTTTTTATGAGAGTTGAAATAGGGATTTTGAGTCCCCCCAATTCTGGTAACTGTATATAACATTTTGTGAGAGCAGGAAAAATGGCTAGTGGACTATCAAATGACATTCTCAAAACTTCGTCATCAAAGGTAAAGCCTTTTTTTGCCAAATCATCGCGATGTTCTAGAAGATATGCCTTTGCTTTATTTGCCACGCCCCAGCCATCTTCTTTGGGTAGGGTTTCCATACAAGATGTTATTGCTGGCATGAGGCATGCAATTCCAACAGCAACGGCGAATAGTTTTTTATCGAACATGAGTTTCCTTCTTACTCAACAGGGTTTAGGAGAATATTTTTTGTTTTGATCATTTTTCCACCACTGATACCCGCGATAGATGCCGTAACAAATAGCGGCGATAGCTACAATCGCTATCACTTTGCGCCCATTGCGGGATGAGATCAATCCCGCAATGGGTGCTTGGTTCAGGATGCCACGCATCCAATTGCCGATTTCGTTTTCTCGGCCGGGTTCATACTTTATTCCAAGTTTTTTATCAATTGACTCTATATCATGTAATAATTGCAGGACACGTTTTTGGTCTATGGCATCGAATCTGCGAAGCTCAGCTTCCATTTGATTGCGTTCTTCGGAATCATTAAATTTCGCTTGAAATGCCAGTATCATTTGCACGTAATTGTGCCGGGCATTAGCATAATCTTCATCAGGGGGTGTTCTGGGCTCAGGGGAGTTGTTTTCGATCTGCCACTTCATCTCCGTAACTATTCCGACAGCTCTATCTATGGAGTTTTGCACCACGGGTTTCATCCCATAACTTGTGAATGAAATTGATGCACAAAGCAGAAGCACTAATTTTTTCATTACGATTCCTTTGTGGGTATAATTTTTTCTACGTGCCCGCAGAGTATAGAGCGTCTCTCGTTTCAGGTCAAACCTTGTTTTGCAATAATGGCTAAAAACCGCCACTTTTGATAGAATGATAAGCACCCTGAATAGTAGGTGGGCAGGGGCTATTCGATTTTGGAGGTTTGTTCGATGTCTCAGGCGATTTTATCTTTCGACAATATTAATATTAACGTTGGCACAAAACCGGTTATCGACCAGCTTGTGTTGTCTGTGCGTCCGGGCGAGGTCCATGCAATTATGGGGCCCAATGGGTCGGGAAAAAGCACACTTGCCCATGCAGTGGCCGGCCATCCAGCCTACACAATTCAAGAGGGCGACCTGCTTTTTGAGGGGCAGAGCATTCGCGACTGGTCTGCGGACAAACGTGCACGTGCCGGCATTTTTTTGGCATTCCAGCAACCACCATCAATTCCCGGATTATCGCTATTCACCTTTCTGCACGAAGCCCACGCGGCGGTCACTGGCCAGCGAATTTCAGTAATCGATTTCGAGCAGCGCTTGCGCCAGATTATGGCAGAACTTTCTATCGATCCCGCATTTGCCTATCGTGATTTGAACGATGGCTTTTCCGGTGGCGAGAAAAAACGTTTTGAATTATTGCAAATGATTTTGCTCGAACCCAAACTAGTTATCCTTGATGAAATCGATTCAGGTCTCGATATTGATGCGCTCAAATTAGTTGCCAATGGCATCATGCATGCGCAGCAGAAAAATCCTCAATTGGCGCTCGTGGTCATCACCCACTATCAACGCATCCTCAAATATCTCACGCCTGATTATGTCCATATTTTGTGCAAGGGGCGCATTGTTCGCTCTGGCGATGCAACGCTTGTGGATGAGCTTGAAAAACAGGGCTACGATGAGTATCGTTAATCCATTCCAGAAACCAGAGGGTTTTTTCCAAACGCCCAAAGGACTCAATCGAGAAATCGTTGCACGTATTTCGCAAGAAAAAAATGAACCGGGATGGATGACCGATTTTCGCTTGCGTGCACTCGAAGTTTTTGAAAAATTGCCGCTGCCATCATGGGGTGCAGATCTTTCCGAGTTAGATATCAATGATATTTATTACTACGTTAAACCGCTTGAAAATCAGCATACCTCTTGGAATGAGATTCCCGATCAAATAAAAAATACGTTCGATAAACTGGGCATTCCGCAAGCGGAACAAAAATTTTTAGCTGGCGTTGGTGCGCAATATGAATCGGAAGTGGTCTATAAAAAATTGAAAAAAGAGTGGCAGGAAAAGGGTGTCATCTTTTCTGATCTGAGCACCGGTTTGCGCGACCATCCTGAATTATTCAAAAAATATTTTTCCACGGTGATTCCGCCACACGATAATAAATTTGCCGCACTCAATGCTGCCGTTTGGAGTGGGGGCAGTTTTGTGTATGTGCCGCGTGGTGTGCATATTGATATGCCATTGCAAGCCTATTTCCGCATCAATGCGGCAAGCATGGGACAATTCGAACGGACGTTGATTATCGCCGAGCCGGGCAGCTTTGTGCATTATGTGGAAGGATGCAGCGCGCCGCTCTATCGCAAATCTTCATTGCACAGTGCCGTGGTTGAATTGATCGCGCTCGAAGGTGCACGCATTCGCTATACCACGATTCAAAACTGGTCGAACAATGTGTATAATTTGGTGACCAAGCGTGCTGTTGCCCACAAAAATGCCACCGTTGAATGGATCGATGGAAATTTTGGCAGCAAAGTGACGATGAAATATCCCTGCATTATTTTGAAAGAAGAGGGCGCGCACGGACAAATTATTTCCATTGCGGTTGCTGGTAAAAATCAGCATCAAGATGCAGGCGCAAAAATTATTCACTTGGCACCGCACACCACCTCGAACGTGCTTTCAAAATCAATTTCCAAAGATGGTGGTCGTTCTACCTATCGCGGGTTACTGAAAGTTTCTAAAAATGCGCACCATGTGAAATCAAAAGTGCAGTGTGATGCATTGCTCCTTGATGCCGCATCCCGTTCAGATACCTATCCAACCGTGGATGTGAACAATGAGAAGGTGGATATCGGGCACGAAGCATCGGTCAGCAAAGTGAGCGAAGAGCAACTTTTTTATTTGCAAAGCCGTGGGCTGAGCGAACAAGCTGCGCGCGCCATGATTGTGAATGGTTTTATTGATGTGTTTGTGAAAGCACTGCCGATGGAATATGCGGTGGAGATAAACCGTTTGATCGCCATGGAAATGGAAGGGTCGATCGGATGATCAACAATCTAATTCAACAAGCACAAAATATTTTCGCCCAACTACCATTGCCAACGCGCGCAACACACGCATGGCGCTTTGGAGTGCAACCGCACGAAGTTGTTCCGCAACCATCGGATGAGAAACCATTCTTTAAAGCATTACGGCAGGGCGTTATAGTCACTGATTTGCGTTCTTGTGCGCAACAATTTCCTGTGATCATGGATCAGATTCTGCATGCCAAATCGTGGCAAAAAGAAAAATATGCTGCATTAGTAGAAGGCTTTTGGCAACGGTCGCTCGTGGTGCTGATTCCAGCTGGTGTGGATGTGCAGGAACCAATTGTGCTGCAAGAATTGTTGTCTGATTTTCAGGGCAATCAGCTGATTGAAAAAATTATAGTGATCATTCAAGCGGGCGCATCTGCCACGATTCACGATCTTGTTTCCTATGAGCATCAGCAGGTTTTTCGTGCAATCGATTATATCGTGCAGGATGGCGCGCAGTGCCGTGTGGTCTATCATCAAAATGCTTCCGGTAGCACATTCCTCTTTGACTATACGACTATTATCGCGCAGGCCAATGCGCAAGTCTCTTTCGAATGTTTGATCAGCGGTGCACAGCAATCAAAATGGTGGCCTTCATGTCATCTGCAAGGCTCTGGATCCCGCATTGATCTCTCGGGAGCCTATCTTCTTGGCGGCAATCAACAGTGCGATATTATTTCCCGGCAGCATCATGAGGCGCGCAATGGAATTTCCCAACTGAGTATGAATGGCATAGTTGCCGATCATGCCCATGTGGTCTATCAGGGAATTATCCACATTGCACCCAATGCATCCGGCACAAGCGCAGACCAACAAAACAAAAATATTCTCCTGCATGAAACGGCGAAGGTCCATTCAATTCCAAGCCTGGAAGCGCTGAACAATGATGTGCAGTGCGGCCATGGCAGTGCTATTGGCCATTTCGATCAAGAACAGCTGTTCTATTTGATGGCCCGGGGCCTTCCTGAATCCAGTGCCAAAAAGTTGGTGCTCGAATCCTTCCTGTTGGGTGGCATTTTAAACCCGTATCTGCGATCGGTCATCATCCAATTAGTGGCTAATCTGGCCTAGTTTTCGCTATTTTTCTATTTTTTCATTATCCTAAAAGTAACTAAACACGCGTAGACAATAAAGGAATTGCATCATGAAAAAACGAGTGATTGTTTTTGGGTTAGTAATGAGCTCGATGATGAGCGCTATGGATTCTGGAGAAAGAGCTGAAGGGGCAGCGCCGCTGAAGATTTCAGATGAAGTTGCTCAGATGCCGGATAAGCCTCTGAGAGGAAGCCCGAAGCCGAAAGCATCGCCAGAAGTGAGAGCGGGTGTAGAGAGATATTTTAGCGACCTTAAAACTCGCCACGAACAATATAAAGCCAAAGAATTAGCGGAGTTGAAGGCTGAAGCTGAAAAAATTAACCAATAAGAGTTATGAAAAACGTACGAAATAATTTCCCCATTCTCGATCACAACGTGAATGGCAATCGGTTGGCCTATCTGGATAATGCATCCACGAGCCAAAAGCCCCAGGTTGTTTTGGATGCCGTTCGTACGTTTGAAATCTCTTCTAATGCCAATATCTATCGCGGTATCCATACGTTTGGCGAAGAAGCGACTCAGCAGTATGAAAATGTCCGTGCTCAGGTTGCACGATTCATTGGCGCGGCTGATGTCAGCGAAATTATCTTCACTAAAGGGACCACCGAAAGTATCAATTTTGTTGCCACTGCATGGGCCCTCAAAAATCTCCATGCAGGTGACGAAATTGTGCTGACTCAATTGGAACATCATGCCAATCTCATTCCTTGGCAACAAGTTGCAAAAAAAACAGGCGCGCAGCTTGTCTTTATTCCCGTCAATAATGATGGATCTCTCGATTATTCCAATCTGGACACGCTGATCAATGAGCGCACCAAGCTCGTGGCCATTAGCCATGTTTCCAATGCTATTGGCACCCATGTTGATGTTGCGCGTATTTCAGGTCGGGCAAAAAAAGTTGGCGCAAAAATTTTGATCGATGCGGCCCAATCGGTTCCCCATCAACGAATTAATGTGCAGCACCTCGGATGTGATTTTCTCACATTCTCGGGCCATAAAATGCTGGCACCAACGGGCGTGGGTATTCTCTACATCAATAAAGAATTGCACGATGCCATTGAGCCCTACCAGTTTGGTGGTGGTATGGTCTTTAACGTTGATTGGCAGGAATCCACCTGGGCCCAGGCTCCACACAAATTCGAAGCCGGCACACCGCCCATCGCGCAGGTGATTGGTCTGGGTGCGGCGATTGCCTACCTGGAAAACGAGGTAGATTTTGATGCCCTGAAGAGGCACGAGGCGCAGCTTTGCGACTCCTTGATTGACGGCTTGCAAAAGATTGCGCAGATTCGAATTTTGGGCCCTCTAGAGCAGCTCAGAAGGCAGGGGCACCTGGTCAGTTTCGTTGTGGATGGAATTCATGCCCATGATGTTGCTGCCTATCTGGATCAACAGGGTGTTGCCGTACGGGCGGGCCACCATTGCGCTCAACCGTTGGCACGCAGACTCGGGTATGATGCTTCGATCCGTGCAAGTTTTTATCTCTATAACTCTGCGCAGGATGTGCAGCAATTACTTGATGCATTGCATTCTCTCTTGAAAGCCCTGTAGTGTTTTTATGCATGGTTTCATGCATCGGCATAAGGGAGAGAGTATGGCACAGTTTGATTATGATGTTCTCGTTATTGGCAGTGGCGCTGCAGGTTTAACCGCCGCAAAAACAGCGGTTGGTCTTGGCAAGAAAGTTGCCCTCATAGAAAAAAATGATGTTCTTGGCGGCGAATGCACCTGGGGTGGGTGTGTGCCAAGCAAAACATTAATCAAGTCTGCCCTTGTCGGGTACCACATTAAAAATGCAACCAAATTTGGATTGACCACCGATTGCGATTTTGGCACAGAAAATCTGATGCCCTATGTGCGCTCGGTGATTAAAGAAGTCTATAAATCCCACACGCCTGAAAAAATTGCTGCCTATGGGATTGAAGTGATTTCTGGCATGGCCGCAAAGTTTGTGGATGCACACACAGTGCAACTTGAAGGCCATTCAACTTCTCGCACTATCACTGCAAAAAAAATTATTATCGCAACTGGCTCTCGTCCTTTTATTCCCAAGATTCAGGGATTAGATACTGTTCAATTTCTGACCAATCGCAATCTCTTTCTTCTTGAAGAATTGCCCAAATCGATTTTTATTTTGGGTGGTGGTGCAATCGGGACAGAAATGGCGTCAGCTATGGCTCGCCTTGGCGTTGCGGTCACTATTCTTGAAATGGAAAAACGCATTATGGCTAAGGATGATCCTGAGCTTGTTGAGATGCTGGTGCAAGCAATGAGAGCAGATGGCGTGGTTGTTCGTACTGGATTACGTGTGATCAAAGTTGCACAAGAACATGACGGCGTGGTGGTGACGGGAATCGACAATAATGAACAAGAACACACATTGCGTGCGGAAAAATTATTGGTTGCTGTGGGCAGAGCGCCGAATGTGGACTCACTCAATCTCACGGCAGCGGGAATTAAAGTTGGTCCAAAAGGAATTCTTGCCGATTCTCAATTGCGCACCACGGCAAAAAATGTGTATGCCTGTGGCGATGTGGTTGGTCCATATAAGTTCAGTCACATGGCATGGTATCAGGCGGTGATCGCAGCGCGAAATGCTTGCATTCCCTTTTTCAAAAAACATGCTGATTATTCGCAATCAATCTGGGTTACCTTTTCTGCGCCTGAATTGGCAGCAGCGGGACTGACAGAACCGGAAGCGCGTGCGCAGTATGGGGATGGGATCAAAGTTTATTCCCGTTCGTATGGTGAATTGGATCGTGGGATTACGGATCGTATGGTTGATGGTACACTGAAGGTGATATGCGATTCGAAAGGATACATCATCGGAGCACATATGCTGGGTGAACGAGCGGGCGATGTGATTCACGAATTGCAAGTTGCGAAAGTGAAAGGCATAAAGCTCGCTGCATTGCACGATGTTATTCATGCATATCCAACCTATGCCGAACTGGTATGGCATGTTTCGCGAAAGGCATATCTTGAGCAATTAGAAAATACATGGTATGTAAAACTGGCAAAAAAATTATTATTTCGTAATAAATAATGCACAACACATAAGGCCACATATGAAGAGATATAAAAAGTTATTATTCCTTCTCGTTCTCGCAGGCATCGCAGTTGCGGCCTACTTTCTTGGGCTCAAATCTTTTCTGACTCTCACCTATTTCAAACAGGTGAGTATGAAATTGCATCAGTCTGTTGCAGAGCATTATTGGTTAGTAGTTTTTAAATATATTATTGCCTACTCATTATTTGTTACCACCGCGATGCCGGGAGTCTTGCTTCTGACATTATTGGGTGGCTATTTGTTTGGCACAATTGGAGGCACGCTCTATTCCATTATCGGCGCATTATGCGGTTCATTACTTTTCTTCACCTTGATTCGATATCTGCTGGTGGACTATGTTAAAAGCTGGAAAAGCGTGCGCATTGAAAAGATGTGCCAGCATGTCAAAGAAGATGGCGCGAGCTATCTTTTGTTACTCCAATTTCTCACGCTTGTTCCCTATTTTGTGATCAACACCGTTGCTGCGCTTGCGCATGTTCCACTCATAACATTTATTTGGACCACCGTTGTTGGTGCGTTTCCATTGTTGTTTGTCTACGCGTTTGCGGGGCGCAGATTGAGCACGATACAATCATTGGGTGATGTGTTGAGTCCCGGTGTGCTCATTATGTTTCTGCTGCTTGCTTGCATGGCGCTGGTGCCTGTTGTTATCAAGCGCATGAAGCGAGAAACATTAGATTGGTAGGAATATGATTTGGGTAACGGTAGGAAAAAATAATGTGGTACAAAAATAAAAAAATCTTGCTTGGGCTAGTGTTGTTGGCAATTGTTATTATCTTTCGCGTGTTTGGGATTGGTGATTTTTTCACCCTCGAATATATCAAAATGCAGCGAGACTGGTTGCAGGGTTCTGTTGAAAGTAATTATGTTGTTTCTGCTATTGCCTTCATTTTGCTCTATCTGACCTGCGTGGCATTTTCGCTGCCAGTTGGTGCGATGTTGAGCATGGTAGGCGGCTTTTTATTTGGCACTGTGCCAGGATTTCTTTTTGCGCTCACGGGTGCCACAATCGGTGCCATCATTCTTTTTTGTGTGGTGCGTTATATTATCGGTAACACACTGCAGCAAAAGTATGCAGCGCAGCTGGAAAGTTTTAATGCTGCCATGGAACGAGAGGGTGCAAGCTATCTTTTGGTGGTGCGCTTTATCGTGGTGATTCCCTTCTTCGTGATTAACATTTTGGCTGCGCTGACCAAAGTGCCACTTTCCACATTCATATGGACCACGAGCCTTGGCGTTGCTCCGGCAACTTTTATTTTCGCGTTTGCGGGACAACAACTTTTGGATATCTGTTCTATACACGATGCTTTCTCGCCACAAGTTATTCTGGCCTTAGTGCTGCTTGCGATGTTTGCGCTGCTTCCTATAATGATCAAATGGTTTCGCAGAAAAAAATAGTAAAAAAAAGAGCCTCGAAATTTCGAGGCTCTTTTAGTTTCTGAGTGTATAAAAATCTATGCACGGACTGTAGTTGTTTCTTGCGCGATCAACAATCGCTGTTCAAGATGTGCAAACTGCTTGCGTGTTGTTTTCCAATCGCCAGCACCGGTCATGCCCTGCGGCACACAGTGAATTGCATGCATACCCGAAGCGGTTGCAGCTTTGACGTTTGGAACCTGGTCATCAATAAACACACACTTTTCTGCACCATAGGCATTGGTAAATAGTTGGTAAATTTCTGGCTGTGGTTTGACCAATCCAACCTCTGCAGAAATAATAACGCCATCAAAGAGTTCAAACAATTCAGGATACATATCTTTCACGTGCGTGATTGATTCCGCATCCCAGTTTGACATCACGTAGACGCCATACCCTTTTTTCTTGCAGGCACGAACAAACTTCAAACCACTTTCAATAACTTTGACGTTATCGGCATGTTTTTTCGGTGTGAACAACATGCGCGCAAGGTTATAGACAAGACGCTGTTCATAGCGGCTTGAGAACCATTGTTTATTTTTTTTGATGATAGGCAATACCAGGGTACGAATCTCAGTAACGGTTTTTTTACCGTTCATCCAATCACACATCAAGCCTGGCAATATATCACCATCTGGATCATCAAGACCCCAATCATTACCCGTAGGCTGAATGGTATTGAGGACTTTATAAAGTTTCTTTTTAATGTTTCTCTGTTTGGCAATTAATACGCCAAAATTGACCATACGATCGGCCCACGCTTTTAGGAAGAAGTTTGAGTGGGATGCCGTTATCTGACCCATAGCAGACGCCTTGCTCGTGGTGAGCAATACGCCATTCAGGTCAAAAATCACATGGAGCGGTTTATTGGTATCTGACATAAGGTGATTTGGCTTTAGTATTGAAACAGATGAAAATAGCACCAGAAGTGCCATAAGATACGAATATCTATTTTTTAGCAATTCCATACTGGAATAACCCCCATTAAAACAACCTTTTTTCTTACTTTTAGAATACCCTAAACCCCTCATATTGCAACAGCCCCCACCCCCATTTTTACAGGTATAATTGACTATTTGAAATTCGATTGGGTAGGATAAAAGGGAGAAAATGGTTATAAAATATGCCCGATTTTAGGGGGGATGTATGAAGAAGTTATTATTAATCTTGGCCATTTCTGGAGCGCCACTCTGGGGGATGGGGATCCTGGTAGATATTAGCAACAGTGATGCCATAGTTAAGGCTCTTGAAGGTCATGGTGGTGTAGATTTAAGAACCGAGATTGAACTGAAATTACGTCTTAAGAATGTTTTTGATTCCAATGGGGGTGCTGAGGCTTATTTTGGCATCATTTTAGCAGACTATAATGACTCTTTTGGGTGGAAATTATTAAATGCAGTTGGAGTGGCACGCAGTAAGCAGGCAACTCAATTGAATTATATCTGGGGCAGCACAGATGGTGTCTATGATATTTTGATCTCAATTAGAGAAAGATTAATTGGTAAAAGTGTGTTTGCAAATTCATTAGCAATAGCGTTACGCGGTTCCGCCCCACTATTGAATGAGTTCAAGGACACTCTGAATAATCTGCCATTAGGGCGAACTTCTTCTTGGTTTGCATCTGATTTAAAACAGCTTACTGATCATCAGACAAAAATTCAGGAACTTGCAGGAAAATTTAGTGCGCTCAAAGATCCAATATATGGCCAAGTGGCAAGATTTTTGGACATATATAGTAATGCAATTACACAACTGAGCAGATTGGTTTGCAACATGACCGCGAGCAACGGGCTTCCAACAAGGCTGAGCTATTGGGGTATCCGAGCGGCAGTTCCTCTAGGTGTTGGGGCTGCAGCAGCCTGTGCATATAAATATCGGGAAGGATTAGGCGAAGCAGCGGTTGCAGCCGGCAAAGCAACAGGTGGCGCTGTTAAGCGCTTGGTAACCCCAAGTGGTGCAGCCGAAGCGGCGAAGGTAGTGGGTGGGGCGGTTGCTCAATAGATTTACGAGAAATTTAAGATTTAAAAGGGTGCAACGTTATGAAGAAATTATTAATTTTAATGCTCCTGATTTTGAGCCCATCGTTCGCCGGGGCTATGCAAGGCGGCAAAAACATCTTTGATACCTTTAATGGTGCCATTAAAGATATTGATATTGTGAAAAATTTTAAAACGGTGGGATTTGCGAATTTTAACCGTGCATTGATTGAATTATTATCAACGATGCCAGAGCACGGTATTTTTATTGTTCCTTTGGCATCACAGCTGGCAAAAATTGCCTATGCCTATTCAAATCAGCCTGCCGGAGCCGATCGGGCCGCTAAGCGTTTCTCTTATGAAGTGCTGCGTCAATTTAGACAAGAGACTATTGATCTTCTTAAAAATGCAAACTTCAGCTGGCCTCCATTCCCAAAATCATTTTTTAACAGTGCTCAATTACTCGTCAATCTCATTGAACCACTACAATTTCCAGAAAAAACCTGGGGGAATTGGGCCAAGTCATGGGTTATTGAGGCTGGCGAGGATTACAGGCAATGGGCAAAGAGTGATGTCCCAAATAAGCTTGTGCCACTCATAGACCAGGTCAGAAAGTTTGCGGCAGATGAGCAGACATATGATTCTGAGGTGCGAGCTATAGCCTGTGTTTATACATTGTATCTTCAATTGCTGAAATCTATGTTGGAAGAGTACTTTGATTTTAAGGGCCCACTTCTAAGCGGACAACAAAAAGCAGCATTATGTGTAGGTGGTGCGTGTGTGGGTTACGCTGCCTATAAGACTGGAAAATGGATGGGGTCAGCAACCCCGGCAGCTGGCCAGTAGCTCCATTAAATTCAGAAAATTGCGGGGGCTTCCTTCAAGGAGGCCCTCTTCTTTTGTATTTTTCACAATTGGGCTACACTGAAATTACTATGAATCTATACGAAAATGTGCTCATGGATCATTATCGTAGGCCGCGTAATCGTGGCACCCTCGAGGATGCGGATTTCACCTCCGGCACCTTTAACCCGTCATGCGGGGATAGTGTCTCATTGCAGGGGCATATCAAAAAAGATGCAGTGGTCAAACTCGTCTTTGAAGGATATGGCTGTGTGATCAGTCAGGCAACTGCCTCGATGCTCACCGAATTTGCCATTGATAAATCGATCGTCCGCCTCGAAAATTTGGATAAAGAGGACATTCTCAAAATGATTCATGTTCCGCTCGGGCCAACCCGCCTGAAATGCGCTCTGTTGGCTTTGCAAGCCCTCCATCGCGGACTTGCGCGCTATCAGGAGAAGTAGCCCGTGCTCAATCGATCAAAACTTCTGAAAGAACTTGAACTTATCGCCTCAACATTGTTTATTGATCGTAGCCATGAGTATGAAATTATTCGCAATGTCTGGTGCGAGATTGTGGCCGATTCAACATTTCTTTATAAAGTGCGAGAAGCCACTGCTCCATGGCCGGTACCATTTTGGCAGGGCGATCTCGGGCTGGCAGTCCCCGTCAATCAAAAAGTTGAACCCTATCATGCCCTCTCGGTGGATGGTTCTCAAATTTATCCCGATCGGCACCAGAGTGTGCCCTGTTTCTTGATTAATATCGGCATGGTTGGCATACGCTATGATGGTGTGCAGCCGCCAGTCCATTTCGATTCCAATCCCTACATTTTTTCCAACGCAGAACCTGAGATGAAGCTTGAGCTTTCGGCGGAGATCGTCAATTGCAAGAGGCAAGAGATCGAGCTGCGCGATGGCTTTCAATTTGCGCTGCGCATGCGGCACGATGGATTGCCAACGATCCTGCTATTCGATGGGTCGCTTATTTTTTGGCATCTTGAGGCGAAAGATCCGATGTTGCGAGATCTCTTTTTGCCCCGCTATGTGGCGACACTCTGCCAATTGGCTAAAGAGAAAATCATAACGGTGGGTTATATCAGTTCTCCCAAAAGCAGAGAGCTCGTGAATTTAGTTCGCTTGCAGTTGTGCAAATTTGATACAACCGATGAAGAACTTTTTCCCCTCGTGGAAGGTATGGTTGATGCCACGATCGCCGGTTTTTATCTCAAGCCATTTGAGCGGACTATCGTTTTTCAAAATAATTCGAGTGTGAGTGATTCCTATCCTGATCATGTACGGCCTCACTTTTTTTATCTTCACGTGGGTGAAGAAATCGGCCGTGTGGAAATTCCTGCCTGGATCGCGCAGGATCAGAAGTTGGTTGATTTTGTTGCGTGTGCCATCCTTGACCAAAGCATCAAGGGGCGAGGATATCCGGTGGTGCTTGCTGAAGCCCATGAGCAGGCGGTGGTCAAAGGACCGGATCGAGACTTCTTCTATCATCTGCTGCAAAAAATTGGTATTGATCGCAATTATCGCACCACATCTTCTCACAAAGCCATGCGCAAGCGGAGCATGGGAATATAAATCTCTTCCATTTTTTCCTTCCATCATGCGATGCTAAAAACGCGTAATTGAGACATAGTGTATTTTTTAGGGAGGGAAATCCTATGAAAGTTAGATGTACCGCTCACAACATGATGCGGAAGCTTAAAGACATCTTCACTGCACCAAAAACTTTTTCACGACACCAATGGCTTTGGATATTCTTTTTTTGCCTTGCGCTATTCGTTTACCTTGGATACCGTCGCGATCAAGGTATAAAGGTAGAAACTATACGAAAACAAAAATCAACTGGCGGTCTACCGGGATGTGTGGAGGCCGTTAAACAGAAAGATGGTTCAGTGAAGTGTATCGAATGTAAAGATGACTATCGCATGAGTAAAGGTAAATGCGTGAGGTATCAATAGCGGTTAACGCAAAAACTTTTTGAATAACCAGCTGATGGTGCCTTCATCCTTGGCATCATTTCCGATAAGATCTGAGTACGCAGAGAGCAACTTTTTAGCCTCTGCGTCTATCTTTTTAGGCACATGACATTGAGTGATGACTACCAAATTACCTCGGACATTGCTTTTGAGCTTTGCAAATCCCTTACCCGGAATAACCAACTCTTCTCCAACCGCGCATCCCTTTGGAACCTTCACCGGAATTTTTGTTCCGTCTAAGCTCTCAATTTCCACCTCACAGCCAAGAACAAGCTGAGGGTAGGTGAGCATCAGGTTGCACACAAGGTCATCGTTCATGCGCTTAAATTTTTTGTCTGGCGTGATATTAATTTTGACAAACAGGTCCCCGCTGCTGCCTCCATAGATTCCTGCATCTCCCTTGCCAGTAACGCGCAGTTCTGCATTATGGAAAATGCCTTTTGGAATGGAGAGGCTGAATTTATCATATTTTTGAACCCGCGATTGTCCATTGCAGGTTGGGCAGGGTGATGGGATTGTGTAGCCTTGGCCGCGGCATGAGCGGCAGCTTTGGGCATACATGAAGAAACCTTGCTGGATATGGGTCTGGCCTGAGCCGCCACATTCTCCGCACGTTTTAACCGACGTGCCTGGTTTCGCTCCCTTACCCGAGCAGGTTTCGCAGGGGAAAAAGTGATAGAGGTTCAAATCAACCTTGGTGCCAAGGTAGGCATCCTTGAGACTGATTTCCAACTCTTTATAAAGATCATGCCCTCTTTTTGGCTGAGGTCTTCCGGTTGGACGTTGTTGTCCGCCACCGAACATGGAGCCAAAAATATCGCCAAAATTACGGAAAATATCATCCATATCCATGCCGCCGGGGCCACCTTGTGGTCCGCCGCCATGAGAAAAACCGGCATGCCCAAACTGATCGTATTTCTGGCGCTTCTCCTGATCGGAAAGCACCTCATACGCCTCGGAGGCTTCTTTGAATTTTTCCTCAGCCTCTTTGTTGTTTGGATTACGGTCTGGATGGAATTGGAGGGCCATTTTACGGTATGCCGCTTTAATATCAGCGGCAGAGGCCGTTTTTGCCACACCTAATATATCGTAATAATCGCGCTTGTTCATGATTGATAGATCCTCAAAATATGCAATTAGTATAGCAAGAAAATGCCCATTTCCAAACCTCTGCGCGTTCAAAGGTAGGCCCGTCTTTATATTTTCTATCCCCAATCCATTGATTTTAGGGGGTATGGCTGTGCTAAATTGCAATTAGAAAGCTTTCTATTAGGGGGCTTAAAAAAGGTCAACTCCGACTAAGTTCGGAAAAAAGGAGAGTGTATGAAGCGTTTTATAGGGGGCGTGGCTAGTCTGGCTCTTGCGATAGCACTAGGGTCAGCATCACATGCTAATGCGATGGGTGGAGCGATTGATAATCTTCAAAAAGTGGTCGATTTTTCATCGAGAATAGCTGACACATCACTTGCTTTGAATAAATTCGGTCAGGATATTACGAGCGTAAAATTGAAACTTGAAAACTTGACCAAAATGGTCAAAAATGGTGCCATCGGTACCACAGACCTTCCAAATTTATTGGGTCAATACTTCGTTGATTTAGGCCGTGTGGTGAATGGATCATTGCGCGAAGTTAGTAAAACCACATTGAGTTCCCTTGCCGTACTCAGCGATTCTGTGCTACCTGCGCAACAACAAAGTGATACGACTCTTGGAAATCTTGGTCGTGGGTTAGAGTCAATTGGTAATCAAATAAGAAGTGTTAAATTCCATACTGATGTAAAGTTGACGTCTTTGCGTACTGCAGCTTCTAACATTAACACTGCAATTTTTAACCAAGCAGTTTCAAATCCAAATAAAATTTCTGCAGCAACAAAAGTTAAAGCAGTGATGAACCTTGCTCCAAAAACAGCGCAAGCAGTATTAGGAATAATGGAGTCAACCAAAACATCTGTGGGTCAATTGCAAGCTCTATCTCAAATGATTAACGAAATGGCTCCAGCGCAAAAACTCCGTGTTGTTGGTGGTAATATGCTCGAGTTGGCTAATCCAATCGCGCAAATTGCGGAGATGTTGAAAGATATTACTGACGTTGCAGCGCTCTTCAATGATAAAGTTGGACACGCGGGTAATGTGATAGTTGCTGTGGTGAATGAAGTTAAAGGTCTCTTGATGCAATTCGGTGACGTTCTTGCCTCAGCGCGTGATGCGGGACAAGCTGGTCCTACTCAGCGTCCATTGTCATCTCAAAGTGAGCAAGTACGTCCGGTACAAGCTCCTATGACGCAGCAACCAACGCAACAACAAGCATCGCCATATCAAACTCAGCAAACATCACCATATCAAACGCAACAACAATGGCAGCAAAATCAGCAAGGTCAGCCAGTGCCAAGTCCTTGGCAAATGGTTAAGTAACAACAATACATATACTTAATTTAGTGTGAAATAAAGAGCGGGAGCTAAAAAGCTTCCGCTCTTTTGATTGAACAATCTCTTGTCTTTAAAGAATTGATCCCAGTAGCATTACCAACGTGAACAATCTCTTACACAAAAAGGTGTTTGTATGAAGAATCAACTGAAGATTATTCTCATGACAAGTGCAGTCTTTTCTCTAGCTCATGCGCTGACGCCAGAGCAGAATGCTTTTATTCAAGCGTTGCGGACTAAGCCCGTTGATGAAGTTATGTCATTTTTTAACAAACCTGGATTTGATGTTAACTTTCCCGAAGCCCAGGTGCTTTTTGGTGAATTTATTTCAGGTCGGAACATAATGGCAAAAATATTTGTTAATGAGCTGATTGATCATGGCATAAATGTAAATTTTCGTTTTGATAATGGCGCAACACCGTTGATCGTGGCGGCTGCACAAGGAGATTTTGCCACGGTTGTTAATTTATTAAAGCATGGGGCTCTCATTGATGCGCAGGATGATCGAGGCGTGACTGCTTTAATGGCAGCCATGGGTGCCACTGTTGAAAAAGGTCGAATTGGTGATCCCCAAACGCCTGCCTATTTTCGCGAGTTTGATACACTCACAACGGCAAAAAAACTCATTGATGCAGGTGCCAATACAAATCTATCAGACAAGAGTGGCAAAACTGCGCATGATTATGCATTGCGCAAGCCACAATTTGCGGCGCTTTTAAAGCAGTCAAAAAATGCTATGAACATTGAACTGTTTCTCAACCAACCTGAAACAATCAATTATCTCAAGAGCGATTCAGGGGCAGCGTATTTGAAAAGAATCGGTGTTAAATAAAATTGGTATTATGTAAAATAGCGGGAGCAATTCCCGCTATTTTTTCCAACTAAAAATCTCTACCTTTTTGAAGAATCCGTATGACTTACTAATTGCTGATATTTTGAACAATCTGCGCTCGTGTGTTTCACATCTCCTGCGCGTGCAGGTGCGATAATTGTTTCGGCTGAGTAGGTTGGAAAATCTTTTTTGAGTACCTGAATCAGTTGCAAGAGATTGATGCTCGTGCCCGTTGCAATATTGAATACCTGCCCTGCAATGTGTGGCGCATTCATCGCCGCGAATAAGTTTGCTTCCGCCACTTGAGTGACATGCACAAAATCACGTGTCTGCAACCCGTCACCAAAAATAGTGATTGGCTTATTATCTTTCATCTGATTAGTGAATTTTGCCACCACCGCTGCATAGGCCGCATTGGGATCTTGCCGTGGGCCATACACATTAAAATAGCGGAGGCAGACCGTGTTGATGCCAAAGCAATCGGTATATTGTTTGCAATAAAATTCGCCGATTAATTTTGAGGTGCCATAGGGAGAGATGGGATTGCAAGGATCATCTTCGCTGCAGGTATGATCTATGGGGCCATACACCGCTGATGATGAGGAAAAGACGAGGCGCGTAACGCCATTGATGCGCGCAGCTTCAAGAATATTGAATGTACCGATCACATTCGATTGATTGCAGGTGAAGGGATCTTCGGTTGATTTTGGCACCGAGACAAATGCAGCGAGATGGAAAATAGCATCCACGCCTTTGGTCGCATTCAAGCAGGTTTGTATATCGGCAACCGTGCCCTGCAAAAATGTGACATGCTCTTTGATATGCTCGATGTTTGTTTCATATCCGCTTGCCAGATTATCAAGAATAATCACTTGCGCATCGAGCGACACTAATTTTTCTGCAATGTGCGATCCGATAAAGCCACACCCGCCGGTAACAAGTACCCGTTTGCCTTTATAGAAATGGTGCAGCTCATCCCACTGTTTTTGGTTGAGACGATTAGGATCAGGTTGATCGATTGCCTGTGCGCATAAGGTTGCCGATAGAGCTAAAAGTGGTCCTCGTTGATTAGCCATTGGAAATCTCCTTCTGTGGTTGCGTGCGCGGAATATAGATTTTTGGTTCAATAATTTTCTGTGCAGGACGAATAAGCAACGTTTGCGCTGTTGCCTTGCCATCGAGCACCGCTTCTTGCATGCTCGAATATTTCCATTCACCATAACGGCCAACAGAGTGGATACTATGTTCGCGCAAGCGCTGATGAATTTTGTTCAGATTTTTATCGCGCCATGCATCATAAATAACATAGGCATGGCTGATGTTGAGCACTTTTTTTGTTACGATTTCCGCATCAGAAATATCAAATAATTTTTGTGCGTGAGCTAAACTCGCTTGAGTGGTTTGTTCAATCCATGTGCGTGATTTGCCAATATGGGAAAATTCCCCATAGAGTGAGCTGCATCCAGCAGGGGCCATGTTCTCGGAAAAGTTGTGCCAAAATCCCATGCGATAAAAAGGATATTTCGTTTCGGGAAAATAGATCCAATGCTTATCGGAAACATTCGGGCGCTTGATACCAAGATTAAAATTAATAACGGAGTTGCAACGCAAGTTACGTTTCGCTTGTTTCAAGTTGGTGCGTGACGTTTCGTGCAGCGTATCGATCAAGCGATCAAGCGGCATTGTGTTGATTAATATTTTGTAGGGTTCAACATGCCCATTGGTGAAATGCACCAATTTTTTGCGCATGTCGATTCGTTCAACGGTCATGTTTGTGGCGATTGGATTGCGTAATTGATCAGCCAATTTTTTCACCCACGAGAAAATGCCATCTTTTTTTGGGTATAAAAATCGTGCATTATAGCCCACGCTGTCGCTCTTATGGCCCAGGACGCCATCAATAATTTGGGGTAATGAAGTGCTCGGCACAAATCTGCCGGTCCAGCTCGGTGTGATTTTTCGCAGATCGTAGGCAAAGATTTTTCGTTGGTAGGGAACAAAGAAATGTTTTGCAAATCCAGGACCAAAATTTTTCATCACCCATTGCATGAATGTGGCCGGTTTTTGGATGTGAGTGTGTCGTTGGACAAACCCCTCAATGCACTCGGCAATCGTGCTTGTTGGCAATCCATGGAGATTAATTTGGTAGGGATATTCAGTATAGGTATCATGTGAATAAATGTATGAGCGGCGGGTGATAACATTGAGCGTATCGAGCCCAACGATATCCCCGATCAGCCCATAAAAATAATCATCACTCGCGTGCAATAGATGTCCGGTGAAATCAAAGGTGAATCCATCTTGTTGCACCGATCCGCATAAGCCACCAATGGTCGCTTCTTTTTCAAAAATGAGATAATCAGAAAAATTTTGTTGCTCAAGATGGTAGGCAGTTGAGATGCCCGTTAGGCCTGCGCCTATGATGACAATGTGTGCCATACTCGAATCCTTTTTGCTGCTTCATAAGATGCTTCTTATTTTGCGGTGCAGGATATCGAGGTTAGAAAAAAATGTCCACACAATTTCTGAGTGGCAATGCATTAATGAATGGAATGTTGTTGTGCGGCGGTATGTGGCAACGCATCTGGCGGAATGTGCACTGCAAGGGTTAGTTCATCGCGGCGTGCGCATGGTTTGAACTGTTCAGGCAGGCACTGTTCTTCGATGGTAAATGCGCCATCCTTCAATCTTTTTTCAATGCTATGCGGTACCGTTAGTACTAAATAAAAAACATCCACTGCGCCCAGTCGATGTTTTTTATTAAAATTGAGGATCAATGTTTGGGTTTTACTATTCCAACAACTATCGCATACTAAATTTTCTTCAATAGGCAGAAACTTTTTATCCAGATTTTTTTTGTAGAGAGATGCATTGAGATGTTTTATGTGTTGCCCGTGCCACTTGAGGCACATGTTTTGCAACCAAATATCTTCTGATTTTTTCCTGAAGGTGATGCTACCGAGTAAAATCCATTTGCCACCAAACTCTTTTGCCCGTTGCGAATCATTTTGCAAATTTTCCCACATGGGCTCGAGTATTACTTGAAAATCGCTAAAGTTGGCTGCGCCCTCAGCTGTGCCTAAACTCATCAGGATGACTAAGGAGACATGTATCCGCTTCATTGCATACTCCAAAAGACAAAGACTAAATCGTTCCTTACCGTACCATACGTTTTTCAAGGACGTGAAGTTTTTCTCATCGAATCGTTATCGAACTGGTGTCCAGTAGCCTGCGCTTGGATTTTTTATCGAGGCGATTGCGTGAGAGAATGTGCGAATTGTCTTGAAGGTGTCCTCTTTAAAATGAGTTGGCAGTGGAGGGAAGGAACTTGCCGCATCACGAAACACGAAGAGCATGAATTTATCCACATAGGGAATCCCCGATCCGGAAACTATTTCTAGATTTTTGATCGAACCATCCCGTGCGATTTCGAGAAGAAGTGCCATTTTTGTTTGATTATTTTGCGTTAGATAAAATTTGTCTTTGTGAATATGCAAAGAATTCGTGAGGCACTCGCTGATCTTATCATTATAGTGCGCGAACATAATTTGTTCCGCGGTCACTTTTCCGGTTGCTTTTCCTGCTGATGAAAAATCATCATTCCCTTCGTTAGCAAGATGTTGCGCAAAGCCTTGGGCAAGTTGTGCCAAGGAAAGTTTTTTTTGTGCCGGTTGGCTAGTCTGTGAGCCGGAGGGGCCTGATGCCGATCTAGATGGTTGCTGGTTGAGGGACTGTGCTGCAGTATCGAATGCCTGATCGATTGCATTTCGCGTGAGGGCCTGTGGTGCCGCATCTCGCGCCGATTTTTTTTCTTCTCGCGGAGGATCGTGTTGGGCAATCAGATCGAGTGGAGAGCGCTCTATAGGTTGTTCGTTTTGTTCTTGTGCAATCTCAATTTTTTTATCCTGAGGCTCTTCGCCTTTTTTTTGAACTGGCTGTGCTTTGTCCACCGGATTGGCCTGCAGTGGATCTTGGCGGCTTTGCTGCGCTACTGCCATTGGTTGTTCAGTTCCTGGGGTTGGCGCATCGGCAAAAATAACGGGTGCGCCAGCTCGGCCATAGGTGGCCACCCATTCATCCTGAGGATCTTGGGACTGCGGTTGTTTCTGAAAGAGTTCAGTAAATGAGGAGATTGGTTTGGTTGGTTTATCAAGGGCGACTTGATAGGCAAAGAGAAGGAACAAAAGGAGAGAACCGTGGAGCAACAGTATTAAAAGAAGGACAAGAAAACTTGCTCGTCTACTCAGGGTTGCTTCTTCCATCGCGCTACCTTTTTCAGCTCTGTTTTTCCAAAACCGCTTGTTAGTATAGCGTACTTTAGATGCGAATGGAGAGAAAATAAAAAAGCCACCAAAAAGATGGTGGCTTTCAGTTTCAAATTATGCTGATTACTGGTTTATTTGTTGAGCAGCAACTCGACCGTGCCACCAAGTATTGGCTGGCCGTACTTTGTTAGGAACAGGCGCTGGTGGCGTATCGTCTTGGACGTTGTTTCGCGCAGCAGCGGCAGCTAAGTTTGGTGTCGGAATTCCGGGATGGGCAAGTGGGAGAAAATAATTACCGATTTTTGTTTGTTTTGTCTCAGTCGCAACGCGGCGATCATCTTCTTTAGTTTCGGCACGATCTCTTTTATTCATTGCTTCAAGGGGTGCGGTGCACACAGCAGCAATTATGAATGCAAATAGTAGAAATATTTTTTTCATTGTTATCTCTTTTATGTTTTATTCTGATTCATCGGTTTCTTGCTGCAAGGAATCAATGTCTTCAATTGCTATAAGAGCCTGAGCTGCGGCGTTAATAGGGTCAGGATTGAAGTCCATGTAGAAAATAGTAGGAATATCTTCTGAGTCGCTACTAACTGAATTCATAGCCTTACTATTGACCACGCACACAGCGGCAATGATGATTGTCAGCAAAGTGATTTTCATTGAGGCGCCTCATTCGTTTCTGCGAATGCTCTTGCAAAATCATCAAAATCATCAGGGTTATAGGGAGCGCGCGCAAATGGTTCTTCTGCACCATCCACTAGACCAGCATAATCAGGCGCTTCCTCACTTACGTCTCTAGGAAATAATTCTTGTGAAACCGGCGCATTCCAATCTCCTCCTTCAGCTACTTTCGTTCTTTGTGACGAAGGTGCATCTGGAGTCTCCGGGCTTTGCATGCGGGGAGTGTTTTGATTTGAATCTTCTTGTTCTATTTGATCAGCGGGTCGTTTAACGGCCATGGCGAATGCAGGTGTGCTGCATAAAATGGTCATAACGAATGTAACGAGTGCGAATATTTTTTTCATTTTTATCTCTGCATCAAGCTATTGAAACAAATTGCGTGGTTGGAAATTCCCAACTGGTTGTGCAACTCGGTGAGGTTTTCGTGCAGCTGCTGGAGTCTCGTCTTTTGCAACGAGAGGGACTAAAATTGCAGCTAGGTTTGGACGAGGCAATCCCGCTACGGGTTGTTGATGAGCGTGTGGTGCAGCAGAGGTGGCCTCTGAGTTATTCATAGCTTCAATATTCGTCGAACATAGAGCTGCGATAGAAAATAGTAGGAATATTTTTTTCATTAGTATCTCTCTAATAAATTGCGTGGTTGGGAATTTTCATTCTCATCTCGCTGTGCGACCCGATGTGGGCGCAGTGGGGCATTCGGAGCTTCATGATCTTCAAAAAATTCAGCTGCTGCAGGGGCCGGTGCATGGTCTGCAAAAGCTTGTGGCACGGGGCGTGGGATTGGTTGAAGAGCTTCATCGCGCTGTATTCTCTGCTGCCTTAAAACTCGGAGCTGATTCTGTACACGGTTGATCCCGCGTTGGGTTCTCCCTGCGATGCGCATGAGACGCAAAGCCGCAGCTATGCGGGCTGCGTCTCGATTTTCATCTTCTTCAGGAAATTCGTCTGTTTGTCGTGCCTCAACATTGATTGCGCACAAAGCAGCGATAGCAAAGGCAAACAGTAGAAATATTTTTTTCATCATTATCTCTTAATAATACGAACAAACTGTTTCTTTTTCTCGAGGGACCAAGCTGGATGAATTGTGTGGCTTTTGCTTTCAGGCTGTTTGAAGAATCGCATCATCTCATCCAGTAGGGCGTCGCTTGGGGTAAAAGGCACCCCGGCGGTGCATAAAAATTGGATCAAAATGCTGCGCTGGATTATGTCGTTTTCTTCAAAGAATGCTGTGATATTAAGCCTATTCTCATTTTCTTCGCAAATAGTCAATTTGTCAAATGCCTGACGGGCTAATTGCTCAATGAAATCGTTGGTTTGGGCCAGTCGGGCTATTGTTTTTGAAAAATTCTGGTCAAAGCGATCATCCGCTCCCTGGAGGGCGGGCAGGACATGGTTCCGAATGCGGTTGCGCAGAAACAGGTCTGAATCGTTGGTTGGATCAAGCAGATAGGGAATCTGGTGCTCAGTCAGGTAGGCAAGAATGTCAGATTTATTGGTCTGCAGAAGGGGGCGCATGTAGGGGCCATGCTGGAGTTTCATTCCGGTCAGCCCATTCAAGGATGCGCCCCGCACGAGGCGAATAAAGAACGTTTCCTGCTGATCCTGGGCATGGTGCGCGAGGGCGATCAAATCTGCATTTTGCTCTTTCTTGACTTGCTCGAAAAAGTGGCGGCGCAGCGTGCGGCCGAGAGCCTCTTTGGATCCATTCAATTTCGCATTAAGATCAAGCTCCGATGCGCGACGGGCAACGAGCGGGATACCAAGCTGATCGCACTGCTGCTGGCAGAATGCAATGTCCTTTGCAGAATTTTCTCGCCACTCATGATCTAAATGGGCGGCAACAAGATCCAGATTTTCTGTTTCGCGCATGCTGGCAAGCAGATGGAGCAAAAACATAGAATCCGGGCCTCCCGAGAGACCAATGATGATGCGCGAGCCACGAGGGATCAAGGAATGAGTTTCGATAAAAGCATATAAAGTGTGTAGCATAGCTACTTTTCACCTTACTGCATTTGCAGAAAACGTAAAGAAGCTACGCAGAAATAGGGCTCTGTTGGCCGGCCATCTGGCCATCGGATGGTCCATACTACGTTGGGTTGCATGTCTCGTCGTGCTTGGTCGCGTAGGGCCTCATAAACGTTAACTGGCATCCATTGTTCGAGCAAAGGGACAGGGACTGGTTCGCCTGCTTGGGGCGCAGGGACGACCGGAGCAGGTGGTGCCCACTGATCAATGAGCGGGCGCTGGAGGCGTTGTTGGTCTTCTTCTGTTTCTCCATTCATTGCCAGAGATTGTTGGCCAAGAAGAAGGAGGGTAATGATGAGAGCTTTTTTCATGGGTATCCTAGATGAATTTTGGTTATAAAAAAAAATGCAGTCACAAAAATTGCGCTGCATTTCTCTTTTTTAAATTATATTTATTTTGAACATTTGATAGGAGTGTTGTCAGTTTTTAATTGCTGCTCTCTAAATCTTTTGCATCGAGTTGTTGTTCTAGGGTGCTTTGCAATGCAAGTTGGAGCAATTCGCCTGAAGATTTAAGTTCTTCTCTATTTGATTCTACTGGCATCTCTTCAGGATCTTGTTCGAGGTTTCCCCATCGAGCCGCTTTCTTTTCTCGATTCTTATTTTTTTGAGCATCTCTTTTTCTAGCTTCAGATTTTCTTTTCCACTCTTCTTCTCTTTTTGGGCTAGTTCCAAATTCATTCATAGCCGATAGAGAAAAATTGCACATAAGTGCCGCGAGAAGAATCTGTTTATGCATAAAAACCCTTTATATTTCTGATATGTATTAATCACAGTGGTTGAATAGTATATTTATTTTAAAGCACATTGCAAAGAAATATGCTTGTTTGAATAAAAAACCCCGCATTGTGAGCGAGGTTTCTGCCACTCTTTTTTCTATGATTTTTTATTTCGTTCGCGCAACATCACCACGATTTTTTTTCGTTGGACCAGTTTTTGATGGGACCAATTCAAAATCGAAAATTTCTGTTGGTATCGCAACGGTGGTGCAGCAATTTGGAATGTCGGTGATGCCGTTGATTCTGCCTTCAACCGGTGCAGTGCTCAAAATGATGTAGGCTTGTTCGCCGGTGTAGCCAAATTGTTTGAGATATTCGATTGCATTCAAGATTGCGCGGCGATAGGCAACATGCGCATCGAGATAATATTGTTTGTCCGCATCATCAACGGAAATCCCTTCAAACACGAGATGTTTATAGTAGTGTGGTTCGAGCGGACTTGTTTCAAAAATGGGACTCGTGATCTTATATTTTTTCATCCCATCTTTGATTAGATCAACTTTCAATTCTAAGAATCCAGCCATCTCAATTGCGCCGCAAAAAGAAATTTCTCCATCACCTTGGCTAAAATGAATGTCGCCCATTGATAGTTTGCCACCATCCACATACACGGGAAAATAGGCACGAGATCCGCGTGTTAAGTTTTTGATATCGCAATTGCCACCATTCTCGCGCGGGGCCACAGTGCGTGAACCTTCGCGACCAAAGACTTCTTTATCTTTCATCAAACCAGCGAGCGCAGCTTTCGGTTCTGGTGGTAGTGCGAGTGGTGGAATGCGCTGTGGGTTGGTATTAATTAGCTCTTGCTCTCGCTTGGTCCATCGCTTTAATAATTCATGTGATGGCGCGGTGCCAATTAATCCCGGGTGAGTAAATCCGGCAAAGCGAACATCGGCAATGTGGCGTGATGTTGCATATGGTCCTTCAAAATCCCAAATTGCTTTGCATGCATTGGGATAATAATCAGTCAAAAATCCACCGCCATTTTCTTTGGCGAAAATACCCGTGAATCCCCAGGGAGAACTTTCGAGTGGCCCAACATCTAAAATATCGACCACGAGCAAATCACCTGGTTGCGCACCGCTGATCGCAATTGGTCCGCTTAAATAATGAACTTGATTAAGATCGATTTTGAGCACATCATCTGCGCTATCATTATTTTTTATTTGTCCGCCGGTCCAATCGACGCATTCGATGCGAAATTGTGCACCCGGTTCAACGGTCTTGACCGCGGGAACATCGGGATGCCAGCGATTGTGAAGGGGAACTGGTTGTTCGTTCGGTTTTTTATTTACATCAACGGAAATGAGTGTTTCTAGTTTGCTATGTGCCATAGCGAGCTCCTTATTTTTATGTTTGGATCTTAGCAAACAGATTTGCAAATGAGAAAGGGTTTTTAGACGTAAAAAAAAAGCAGGATGGTTAATCCTGCTTTTTTAAATCGTAACTTTGTGTGAAAAACTAAACGTCCAAATTCTTCACAAATTGTCCAAACTCTTCGATGTATGCGCGGCGTCCGCCAACATCATCACCCATGAGTGTTGCGAACCAACGATCAGCTTCAAGCGCATCTTCGATGCTCACTTTTAGCAATTTGCGTGAGTTCTTATCCATCGATGTTTCCCACAATTGCTCAGGATTCATTTCTCCCAAACCTTTGTAGCGCTGGATGTTCATGAATGGTTTGCTGATTGTGCCAATAGCCTCTGCCAATTTGAGTGCGCCTTGTCCATCGACACTATTGGTTTTGCCAATAATAGAAATAGTCCACTGTTTTTCTTCAAGCACAGCAATTTCATCGAGCAATGTGATGAGATCTTCCAAGCGTGGCGCATTGAAGAATGCAAGTGGCGCATCCCAGGTGCTGCTCAAGCGGTTGAAAATCAACGCCGGTTCAGGCGCGCTTTCTGTGCCCTCTTCTGCAGCAATGATTTGTGGCGTATGTTCGCCAAGCGTGATGGTATAATCGCTGAAAGATTTTTTGAGATTCTCGATCAAGCGTTCAACGCCATCCTGTTTTTTCCACGGATTCATGCGCAATGCGTTCACAAATTTGTTGCACTGCTCATAGCCAAGGTGGAAATGGAGCGACACTTCTTCAAGTTTATCATTATATCGTTTGACACCTTCAAGCAGCCGTATCCATTCAGCATGGGGCAACGGTTGGCCATCGATGGCACCTTCGGTTGTCTCATGCGCCCAATCAAGGAGGAACTGTTTGAACTCACGCTCATCTTGCAAATATTGTTCTTTCTTGCCAATTTTTGCTTTATAGAGTGGTGGTTTTGCGATGTAGAGATAGCCTTTTTCGATTAGCGGCTGCATGTACCGGAAAAAGAAGGTGAGCAGCAAGGTGCGAATGTGCGAACCATCCACATCAGCATCGGTCATTAAAATAATTTTGTGATAGCGCGCTTTTTCTGGATCAAATTCATTGGCAACGCCAGCACCGATTGCTGCGATGAGCGATTTAATTTCTTCGTTAGAAAGAATACGATCGAGACGTGCTTTTTCCACGTTCAAGATTTTACCACGCAATGGCAACACTGCCTGATTGTGGCGATCGCGTGCCTGTTTTGCTGAACCGCCCGCAGAGTCACCCTCAACGATGAACATTTCGGTTTGCGTTGCATCTTCGTTTGAACAGTCAGCAAGTTTGCCGGGAAGCACTGCATTTTCCAACACCGTTTTTCGGCGGGTTAGATCACGGGCCTTGCGGGCCGCTTCGCGTGCTTGTTTGGCAATTTCCGCTTTTTGCAAAATCTTTTTGGCAATCGCAGGGTTTTCTTCAAAGAAAGATTCTAAGAAATTGAAGAACAATGAATCGACAATACCTTTAATATCGTTATTGCCTAATTTTGTTTTCGTTTGTCCTTCAAATTGTGGCTCAGGAACCTTGATGCTGATAACCGCCACGATTCCTTCGCGCACATCTTCGCTCGAAAATGTTTCTTCGCCGCTTTTAACGATTTTTAAATCGAGCGCCCGTTTGTTGCACTCTTTGGTGAGTGCTGCACGGAAACCAGAAACGTGTGTTCCGCCTTCAACCGTGTTGATGTTATTAACAAACGAGAACACTTGCTCGCCATAGCCATCATTATATTGCATCGCGATTTCAACAACATATTGGTCGTCTTCATGATGGAAATAGATGACTTCAGGAAAGAGCGGAATTTTTTTCTTGTTAATGTGCTGAACAAAAGAGACGATACCGCCTTCAAAGAAGAAATCATTCTTCTTATCGTGCCGCTCATCTTCGATAGTGATGTGCAAACCTTTGTTCAAGAACGCAAGTTCTCGCAGGCGCACTGATAATGTTTCGAAACTAAAATCGACGGTTTCTTGGAAAATCTCTGCATCAGGCCAAAAGCGAACGAGCGTTCCCCGTTTGTCAGTTTCGCCCGTAACGGTGAGGCGTCCTTGCGGCTTGCCCCGTTTATAAAGCTGCTCGTGAATTTTGCCATCTTGGAAAATAGTGAGTTCTAATTTTTCTGAAAGGGCGTTAACTACCGAGATACCAACGCCGTGCAAACCACCAGAGAATTTATAGGAATCTTTATCGAACTTACCGCCGGCGTGCAATTTGGTGAGCACCACTTCGGCAGCAGAAATTTTTTCTTGTTGATGAATGCCAGTTGGAATACCGCGTCCATTATCTTCCACGGAGCAGGAGCCATCTTTGTGTAGAATCACATTGATAGTATCACAATGTCCCGCCAGTGCTTCATCGACCGAGTTATCAACAACTTCATACACGAGATGGTGCAGACCTTGTGGACCGGTCGATCCGATATACATCGCAGGACGTTTTCGAACTGCCTCTAATCCTTCGATGACCCGAATACTATCCGCTTTGTATTCGTTCGGTTTAGTTGAAGGGTCTTTTTTGGCCATGCGAGTCTCCCATTGATCGGTTGACAAAAATGAGTATATGAGTTGTTTTTTACGTGTGCTATACTAGGACAACAATAGAACCAGTTTAAAGAATTATTGTCGTTTTTTCCACTTTTATCGCTTAGAGAGTCTCTTTACAAATTTTCTCATGAACAAAACCCCATTTGGCCCACAAGCCGACCACATGTATATGCGCCATGCCCTCACGCAAGCGGCGCGCGCGTATGCCAAAAATGAAGTTCCCATAGGTGCCATCATCGTTGAACCGAGTGGGATTGTTGTTGCGCGAGCACACAATCAAGTAGAATCAAAAAAAACACAGCGGGCCCATGCAGAAAGTTTGGTCATTGAAAGGGCGAACAAAAAGCGAAAAGCCTGGCGTTTAGATGGCTGTTGGTTGTATGTCACTCTTGAGCCATGTACCATGTGCATAGGGTTGATTCGCCTCAGTCGCCTTGCGGGAGTGGTCTATGCAGCAGAATCGCCGCTCTTTGGCTATCGCCATGAGCTTGACATAGAGGGTGGGTCTCGAGTATATAAAAGAGACTTTCAGATACAAAGTGGAGTATGTGCTGATGAAGCAGCAGCATTAATGAAGCGTTTTTTCAAAAAAAAGAGGGAGCAGAGCAGTGAGTGATGTAAGTCTTGAAAAAGTAAAGCAAGAGCTGTTGGAGCGTAAGAAGGAACTGGAAGAAAAGCTCAACAAAATTTCGACTGAAAAAGTTTCGGATGACCAAACGGGTGATCCGGGCGATCAGGCGCTTTCTTCAAGTATGGAATCGTTACGCAGCTCGTTTCAAAATACTGAGACAGAAGAATATAAACGAATCGTCAAAGCACTTGAGAAAATTGCCGATGGTACCTATGGCATCTGCACCGATTGTGATCAGCCAATCAGCGCCAAGCGGTTGGAAATGTATCCCAATGCTGAACGATGTTTGACGTGCCAAGAAGCATATGAAGAGCAAGAGCAGATGGCGTAATCGGACAAAAGTTCGTGATGGATAAAGAGCGCTCCGCATAATTGCGGGGCGCTCTCTTTATCGATGGTTTTCATTTTTCTACTGCGCGCACTCGTCCTCGTGTTGCATATTTATATCCTGCGCCCAGGCCAGCGGCTGCTCCTATGATCCCAGAATTCAAAACAACATCCGGAATGCGTTCACTGGTTGGCAGCATGCTAAATGACCATGCCACAATCGGAATCATTGCAATGCCAATTCCTGCGCCGATGGTGGCTGCCTTTGCCCAGGTCCACCAATTTGATCGGGGCAGCAATGGTGCCAGAGGTGTCAGAATGGCATCATTAAAGTGAGTCAAGAGTGTGCGATAGTCGCCGATCATGCTAGCAACGGCAGTGGCGGCAACTCCTGCCGAGCGGCTTCTTTCTCGTAATTTCTTTTCCATGTTTGCTAATTCGTCTGTGAATGTTTTTATTTTTTGCATATAGGTTGCGTTGAATGCTTCTTTGCCGGCAAGTGGTGCTGTTTTAAGAAGCGCATCAAGCTTTAAAAGAAGTTGATAGGTTTTTGTGTCATCTTTTTTGCCAAGAATTGCTGAGAGATGAAATCCACATGCGTGATTCACGTTCAAGATTGTCATGCGCAAATCGCGTGCAAAGTTGATTATTGAGCCAGTCACCGCAGCAAATTCAGCAAGCATTGCCGTGTTGGTTGCATCAAATGGATGAGCAGCGGTTGTCAGTTGTAATTGTGATCGCAGCTGTGTGCTCAAAACTGTGATCGATGCATCGATGAGTGCACTTCGCTTTTTGAAATTCTCTTCCCATTTTCTAATTATTTCATTCGAATGTGCGGGTGCCGGTAAATTCCATGGGATCTGTTTGATGCCGCGTGCTTTATTGGCCAACATTCGCCACCAAGAGAGATCTGCACTTTTTCTGCTTGGGATAATTGTTTCCTTAATGCCCCTAAGAAGTGGCGCAGCTGCAGCACCAGCAATGCCGCTTGTGATGATCAGGCCTGCTTGCACATCTTTTAAATCAGGTGGCAATGGGCTTCCATTAATGTGTGGATAGAGTGCGATGACGGCAGCGGCAGCAGTAGCACATCCCGCGGCGCCAAAAAGGACATATCTTCCAACGCATCTTTGATCGCGAACATAGCGCACGGGCATATAGTCCGCGAGTGGTTGCAAAATAGTGTGATTAAATTGTTCGAGCAGTTGGCGATAAAATCCAATTATGTTTGCCGCATCAGCGCGCGCTTCGTGTGGAATGAGTCTGCTGGTACTGTTCATGAGCTGATATGCAATCTCGCGCAGTTGCGTGCAATAATTTTCGATCTTATTTATATCATCTCGATTGAGTGCTTCGCCTTCAGTGAGCGGTCCGGTTGCCAGCAGTGTGTTTAATTTCAGTAGTGCATCATACGGTTCTTTATTGTTTTGCCCCGCAGCCTGCTGATGGGCGACGATATTCATGAGATGGTAACCAAACACATGATTAGTGTTGAGCAGGGTCATCTGCAATTCTCGCGCAAAATTAAATATTGAACCACTCACGCTGCCCAGCTCCGCTTGGAATGCGGTGTTGCTTGTTAGGAATTGTTTTTTAGGATCAGTTTGTTGTTCCCGTTTTTCATCTTTTAATTTCGATTTAATTTTGCCTGCGAGTTCTGCGATGTGTTGTTCAATGAGTACCGCGCGCGCTTTGAAAGTATCTTGCCACTCATCGAGCACTGTTTCCGATTCTTTCACCGAAGGCAGATGCCATGGGCCGTGTGATGCATTGCCACTGCGTGCAAGAGTGTCCCACCATGAACCTGCCTGCAGCAAGCTGCAGCAGCTCAAAAGAAGTATGATGATTTTTTTGTTCATAATATTCTCTTTTTTAAATGCATCTAAAATTATGACTGAGCAGGTACAGCTTTTTGGAGTTCTTCCCGTTCAAATTTTTCTCTGAATGCAGGAATTGATTTTAGCTGTTCACGCCGTGCTTTTCGCGCTTCTTCTTGCGCTTTTTCTTTCGCATTTATTTCTTCAACTACTTTACTTTGTGTTGCTGCTCGCGGTGAAACAAGTTTCTTGGCGCCAGTGCCTGCTAGATTGAGTGTATAGTCTCCAACTACCGGCAGAACAACGTAGCTTAAGAAAACGAATGTCCATCCTGCAGGAGTCGCCATACTTGCCGCGGCAGCTGTGTAGGCGAAAGTAAGGCCTATTGATTTTCCAATGGAGAATAGTCGAGTGCCAGTGACATACTGCACTGCACGCCACCACGTGCCGCGTGGGCCAGGTAATGCTTCCTTAATTTGATCGAAGGTGCGGGTGACCGCAAATATTGCAGCGCGGTATGAACGAATCACGGTAGTTAATCGATTGACGGCCTCTTTCGATAAAATATCATCCTGCAATAGTGTGTTGGATGATCGTTCAATTGGTGTGAAGATAAAGAATGATTCCGCTTTGGCAAGTTGTTCTTCATAATTTTTAAAGCGGACCATGGTGGCATATTCAATTTGCGATCCGAGTGGCACAGGAAGATGTTTGAAGAGTGGCACAATCGTGTCTGCGAAAATATTGAAACGTTCTCGATTGTTGTGTCCTGCGAGTTGTTGCTCCTTCATGATGTTTAGGAGCGCAATACCTGCGGCACTATTGGCATGTGCAAAGCCAGCAATGTGTTCACTGAGCGTGATGAGTGAATTAAAGAGTGAGTGGAATTCATAAGTGCATTCAGGAGACCCAAATTCATATCCCTCATTCGGTTCATCCGCATGCATGCGCAATTTGCGTACAATATCTTCGGCGATAGATTTGGTAATCTCCGCATACATTTTGCTCAAGATTGTTTCGTTATTCAAAATTTCATTAACAACCCTTGCTTGTTCTATATGTTCAGCGGCAAGTTTTGCGGGTGCTTCAAATGCAGATTCACGCAGAGCAGATTGCGCTTGTGTTCTCAAGGCTTCAAGTGGCACATCCGCAACTCCATGGACGGCAGAGGTAAATACTCGTTCTTTTATTGTTTCGGTGGCGAGACGTTCAGCAGCCTGCGACATATAATCTTTTCCTAATTGTTCGCCAACTTCATAAGCCAAGTCGATAGTCTTTCCGAATGTTTTGAAGGGATCAAGATCGATGTTTATCAGTCCAGAAGTTGCCTGCTTAATGAGATACGATCCACCCCAGTTGAGTGCTATTTTTGCAAGATAGCTGACGCCGGAAATTGCGGTTGCGATTTGTTCTGATTCGTTCACTTTTTCATCAGCGCCTTCGAGAGTGGTTGCAAACGTTTCCAATGTGTTTTGGTATGCCCCGAGGATGGAGAGAAGGCTCTTCTTTGCCTTGTCTGTCAGAAGACCAGTGCTATCTTTCAGATGGCTGATCGCCTCCGACAGTTCTTGCGCTCGCTCTGATGCTTTATCAATGACCATTCTGAAAGAATTTGCTTCGTGGAATGGAATCTCGCTGACCAATGGCATAATCTCTTCAATGAAAATGCGCCAATCATCATTTTTTTGTATGCCCTGGGCACTGCGTGCGGCTACGATTGCGGCAAGTGCGCCGCCAGAAATGCTTTGGGTATTTCCAAGTTCAGCAACCCGTTTTTGGAGTTGTATGGTAAAGTTCACTATCTGCATAAATAAATCATTGAATGACTTAGCAGAATCGATGGTGCCAAGATTTATTTTGAGAGCTACAGAACGCATAGCGCCAGCGATGGTTGCATTTTGAAGCACTGAAACGGCTTCGGTTGCCAAAATTGCTTCGCATTGACTGATTGCTTGGGTTAATTGTGCAGCAGTGGGTTTTGTTTTTGGTGATGGCGCAGGAGCAACTGACTTTGCTGGAACAGCAGCTTGCTTTTGTGCTAATCTGGCAGCGACTTGTCTCTTCTTCCAATCCTCGGATGAGAATCCCCATTTGCCGGCAGGATTTTCTTTAACCCATTGGCCTTCAGCATTTTTTTTGACGCCTTGAACGCCAAAGTTTGCACCGTGAGTGGCGCTAGTCAGGCCAATTAGAATTAATCCTATGAGCGCAACAGCTATTTTTTTAATCATGAGGTCCCCCTTGCCATCCCTAATGAAAGTTCTTTCTCTGGCTAGCATGGCAGTTGGGCAGAGCGGGGCGCAATAATCTGGGGTAAAAAGTTGGGATTGAAGGGGGTGAAACAGGAGAGGTTGGCAGAAGTTATTTTTTTTCCACTCTGTTTTGACCTTTTCTCCTAATCTGTTATTCTTTGAATATCCTGATTAAAAGCAAAAATTGGCCTTTTTTCCCAATCGACCTGCCGCGAAGGACAGGGACTGATATTGGGAGGCCCTTAAAACAGTGTGAGAAAGGTTTTTATCGCTATGATAGCAAAAGCGAATAAAGCAGCTCCAGAAGCCAAAAAAAAGAACGTTGTGCCTATTGCAGGCGCTGTTGGACGCCGTAAAAAATCGGTAGCGCGCGCATGGCTTCGTCGTGGCAATGGAAGAATCACCGTGAACGGTATGCCCTCAGAACAATATTTTGATACGGCAATCACACGTGTGAACGTGGCAAAAGCGTTTGAAGCATGCCCAACTGGCGCAAGCTACGACGTACAAATTAACGTACGTGGTGGTGGCAAAGTGGGACAGTCGGACGCGGCTCGCTTGGCGATTGCTCGTGTTTTCGTTGAAAACGATGACACACTCCGCCCAGCATTGCGCAAACATGGTTTACTAACGGTTGATGCACGCGTTAAAGAACGTAAAAAATACGGTCAAAAAGCTGCTCGTCGTAAGTTCCAGTTCGTAAAACGTTAATAGATTTATTCCGCTGCGCATGGATCAAAGCATTCGCAGCGGAATTTTGCTGCCCTAAAAAAGGACAAACCATACATGTGCAGTGTAGTTGGCTATATAGGCAAGAACTACAGTCGAGCGTTTGTAATGGAAGGGCTTGCCCGTCTGGAATACCGCGGGTATGATTCTGCAGGATTCGCCTGCTTAGCACCCGAAAGTCACCGGCTTTTATACGCAAAAGCTGAGGGACGACTTTCAAATCTTGAAAAAAAATTCGAACAAACTCCCATCGACGGCCACTTAGGCATCGGCCATACACGCTGGTCTACCCATGGCGTCTCTTCCGAAAATAATGCACATCCCCATTTTGATTGCGAGAAACGGATTTCAGTTGTCCATAATGGGATAATTGAGAATCATCACGAGCTCAAAAGCAAACTGCTGGCTGGTGATCATGTTTTCTACTCTGATACCGATACTGAAATTGTGGCACATCTTTTTGAATCGCTCCTAGAAACTCATCAGACTTTTAAGGGTGCGATTGTTGATCTAGTTTCCCAGCTTGAAGGGGCATATGCCTTTTTGGTGCTGATGCAGGATTTTCCCGATCAGATGCTGCTGGTGCGCAAGCGTTCACCGCTCTGCATTGGTATTGGCGATGATGAGATGTTTTTAGGGTCAGATTTGCTTGGCTTTGCCGGCCGCACTGATAAAGTGCTTTTCATGCCCGATGAAAGCTTTGCGATTGTGACGCGTGATACCATTCAGCTTTATGATTTCAAGGGCGCGAGTTTGCCGTTGAATGTGCAAACAGTTGATGTGCGCTGGATGGATTTTGAAAAGCAGGGGCATGAGCACTACATGCTTAAAGAGATCCTTGAACAAAAAAGAGCGATTCATGATACGGTGGCGTTTCTCCATGATGCCAGTGGTCAGATTTGGGATCTTTTGGGTGTCTCGCCAGATTTCATAAAGCAACTACATAAAATTAATTTGATGGGGTGTGGCACCTCCTGGCATGCTGCACGGATTGCTCAATTCTTCTTTGAAGAAATTTGCATGATGCCAGCGCGAGTCCATTTGGCTTCAGAATTTCGCTTCATGCCATTCTTCACCGAAACCAACACCTGGTATATGGCCATTTCCCAATCGGGCGAAACGGCTGACACACTCGAAGCGCTACGCATGATCAATTCTATGAAGTTGCCAACCGCAACGTTGACCAATGTTGCTTCCAGCACGATGGTGCGCGAGGCGGGTGGGTTCCTGCTCACGCAAGCAGGCCCCGAAGTTGCCGTAGCTTCAACGAAAGCATTTTCAACGCAGCTCACTGCCCTCTACTGGCTTGCGCATCGCATAGCGCTCGAAAAAGGCATCATTAGCCAAAGCGATTTGGGCCATGCGGAAGAAGATTTGCTGGTTGTTGCTGAAGTGCTCGAGAATACGATTGAAGATTATAAATTTGATATTGCCAATAAGTGGGCAAAGCAATATGCCCATTATAAACGGGCAATCTTTCTAGGGCGCCATACGAGCTATCCATTTGCGATGGAATCGGCACTCAAGCTCAAAGAAATTGCTTATATTTTTTCTCAATGCTATCCAGCAGGCGAACTCAAACATGGGCCGCTTGCCTTGGTGGATGCAGAAACACCGATCTTTTTATTTTCCCATCAGGATGAGCTGATCTATCAGAAATTGCTTTCCAACGCGCAGGAAGTGAAGGCGCGTGGCGGGCATTTGATTGTTTTTGCCTTTGAAGGGCAGAAGGAACTGATTGAATTGGCAAATCTTGTCTTTGTGATTCCGAGAGTCAAACCGTTGCTTGGTCCATTAGCCATGACAGGGTTGATGCAATTCTTTGTCTATTCCATTGCAAAAGAATTGGGTTGCGCGATCGATAAACCACGCAACCTCGCAAAATCGGTGACCGTAGAATAATTTAATGGTCAAGAATATTTCTGCGAATTCTTGCGTCTTGAGCATCCAGACAGTTATTGGTAACAATATCTCTGATACGAGCGCTTTGAGGACCGGTTAAACCAGGAGCCAGAAGTCTTTGGATCCGTTCCTCTAAGAAATGGTTAGCTACTGTGGCTTCAGCAATGGCTTGTTCGACAAAGAAATCGGCTTCTAGCATTTGCATTTTGGCATCTGCTTCTCTGGCCTGCTTGACGGTGCGATCGCCTACAATAGCCAATTCTGGTTCTCTCGAACGTTTCCCTTCTTCGTTCATGCCATTAAGTGAGGCACATGTCAGGATTGTTCCCAACACAACGAGTCTTTTATTCAACATTATCCCTCCCATAAAAATAAACGACTACTTTCAATAATAATGAAATTAACCCATAACTCAAATGCCCCTAGCGACTATTTGTACCCCACAGTGTCCTGAATGGGGGGTAGCTTGCAAAAAAGAATGATGGTATGAAATTAGCTCTGTAGGAATATGAACAGTTCTCAAAGCAGAAAGGCACCCGAATTTGGGTGCCTTTCTTTTATTCGCTTGCTATCGGTTGGGCGTATTGGTCAGTTTCCATACTTTTTCGTGGTGGAGTCCAGTGGGAAAGTATGAAAAGCATAACGAGCAACATCCCTGAGCAGACAGTTACCGATAAGCGATATTTTCCTGTGCGGGTCATACATCCTCATGACAATTAGGGACCATGTCCCCACATTAATGTTTAGTATGCGCCTGTTTTAGGCCATGTCAATTGGTCAGCTCCTGTGTGGGAAATCTAGATCCTATGTGATTATCAAAAATCTATTTCATCCATATCTTGGCGGCATATCGGGCAGTCAAACAATTGGCTATGCACCATATTATCCTTACACTCTCTGCAGACCGTATGTAAACATTCGATGCTTGTTATGCGGTGATCATCGGGGATTTTAGATTCAAAGCAAACCGCGCATCTTTCCTCGTTGCGAGCAGCGTTTTTTCTAAAAGTTCTAATGAATGCTGGATTCATGGGAGAAAGCAATAAGGCTGTTGCGCCATCGGGACTTTTTTCTCGCGGATTGGCGCCATGGCTGAGTAGGATGGCGGCTGAATATCTATTATTATCCTCTGTCGCATACATGAGGGGCGTTCGCCCTGTGGCATCCTTCGCATTTGGATCCATGCCTCGGTCGAGGAGCGATTGCACCACATTACAAGAGCCATTGGATGCCGCAAGGTGCAAAAGATTTCGCTCTCTCTAGCCGGTGAGGATCATAGTGAGTTCTACCAATGAAGGTGCAAGTTGGCGAATAGTGGCAGCATTATTGAATCTGCTTGCTCTTCGGAGTTTTCCCGCTATTTTTTCGGGGGAGAGTATGCAACTGTTCTTAAGACGATCTTCCTTTTTTTTGGCTGAAAAAAGGGTTGCTTGCGATAGCACAAGCAACCCACAACAAGACCATATCATATGTTTCAACACGGCTATTTCCTTATTTTTAAGTAGAGAAACAGCCTTATTATTACAGCTTAATTTCCTGAATGTCTAGCGTGTCATTGGTTAAATGGTTTTGTTTCAGGAATGTAATGGCGTGTGCGCGATCACACACTTTTGCCGGGCAGATTTCGTGGAATGTGGATAACAGATTCGCCAAGCTGATTGTGTCGCGCAATTGATTGTCTGTTTGCAGCATCTCTTTTGCTCGTTCAGACCAGCGAGATGGCTCCTTCTTGGCTGCTTCTGCTGCTTGTTCTTCCACTTTGTGCGCCTGAATATAATTGCTTAATGTTTGTTCTCGGCCATAAAATTTGGTGAACCATTGCATCTGTTCTGTTGGTGGGAATGATCGTTCCACCAAAAAGTCTGGCTCGATGCCAACGCCCTGGATCGTTGTGTCGTTTGGTAGGTAGTAGAGTGAAGTGGTAATTTTGATTGCGCTATTATTGCCCACTGGAATCACTTCTTGCACTGATCCTTTACCAAATGTTTTCGTACCAACTAAAAAGACTTTCAATCCGCGATCGCCGCTCAAAGATTCAGAATGCATTTTGAGACACCCTGCCAAAATCTCTGCTGCAGAGGCGGTGTAGTTATTAATCAGGATGAAAATAGGAACAGAGCCTTTTGCAATAGGATTGCGATTAGTGTTGTATTCCGCGATGAGCTTATTATTTTTATCTTTCGTGGTAACAACCAAACTTCCTTTTGGCAAAAAGAGACCAGCGATATCGATTGCAGCACTCAAGAGCCCGCCAGAATTATTACGCAGATCAAGAATGAGTGCTTTGTATTTTTGTTTATTTGCTTTGTTGAGCAACTCTTCGATTTGTTTCACCGCATTTTCGGTAAACATATTGAGTGATAGGTAGGCTATATTTTGATCTTGAATGAAAAAGCTCAATGAATTTTGTTCCTTAACCACATCGCGAACAATGTCGAACGGAAGGAGATCTTGTTGCTTGTCACGCAATATTTTCACATGCACTTGCGTGTTGCGTTGCCCTTTCAATTTCGCCGTTGCCTCTTCGGTGCTCATCCCTTCGAGTGGGCTGCCATCAATCTCCATAATTTTATCGAGTGGTTTGACGCCCGATTTGTCTGCCGGCCCATCGGGAATAGTGTCGACGATTGTTAAAAATTTATCTTTTTGTTTGCGCGTATTATCAATCACGATCCCAACGCCAAAAAATTCACCGCTGGTTGATTCGATCATCGATTTGTAGGTTTTGGGATCTAAAAAATTTGAGTGAGGATCAAGCGTGTTTAAAAAACAGTTGATTGCATTGATCATGGCTTGTTCGGTGTAGGCGGTGTTGTAGTGCTTTTCGCTGGCATATTGCATCACTTGCGCCCAGGTGCGCGTCCAATCGTAGGTAACTTTTTCAAAATCGCTTGGATTTATTTTTTTATCTTCATCGGTCTTTTTCGCAGAGATGGTAGTGCCGACCAGAATTGTCAGCAATAGATAGTTACGCATACTCGTCCCCTTTTTTTTGTGGATGCGCCTTTTTCCCTTCTTAGTAAAAGCGCATTCTTGCGTTCAGTGTCAACAAACATGCTACAGTACAACCAAATAGTCAGAAGGAGTGAGTTATGGAGATGAAACAGGTCCGCAGATTAACGCTGCGCGTATTATTCCTCGTTGAAATGGTTGGATTTTCCTACCTTTATTTTTTGGGCCAAGATGGATTGCGCACCGTCAAGAAGCTTGAGGCGGAACGGGATGTGATTGCCTCTCGCGTTGAGCACATGAAATTGGACATCGCATCACTCAATCGTGATATTGATGTCTGGCAAAAAGATCCGTTCTACAAAGAAAAGTGTGCGCGTGAGCAGTTGCATATGGCGCGCAAAGATGAAGAAATTTATTATACATCTTAGTATGCTACACTGTGCTCTAAAAAATAACCGTGAGGATACTTATGAAATTTACACTGTATGATCTGCCCTATGCCTATGGCTCGCTCGAACCCTATATCGATGCGATGACCATGGAGATTCACTACACCAAGCATTACCAAGCCTACCTGACCAATCTCAATACGGCGTTGGAAAAATATCCCGATTTTCAAACATGGTCTGCCGACAAGTTGGTCGAACAGGTAAAGCAGCTTCCTGAGGGGCTGCAAACTCCCGTCCGCAATAATGGTGGTGGTTATATCAACCACACATTTTTCTGGCAAATTATGTCACCCGATGGTGGTGGTGAGCCGCGTGGCAGAGTGGGCGAAGAAATTAAAAAAATATTCGGTTCATTCGCTGCGTTCCAAGAGCTGTTCAACACAGAAGCGAAAAAAGTTTTTGGCAGCGGCTGGGCCTGGCTTGTGGTGGATAAAAGTGGCAAGCTCCAAATTATCTCAACACCCAACCAAGATTCTCCCTTGATGCAGGGCATTAGCCCGATCATGGGGCTTGATGTGTGGGAGCATGCCTATTATTTGAAATATCAAAATCGCCGTCCTGATTATATCAATGCCTGGTGGCACGTGGTCAACTGGGAGCAGGTGCAGCAAAATTGGGACAGGCTGCACGAATAACGGATCTTTCAAGTAGCATAGAAAGTACGGATGGGATATACTTAGCACAGTAGTTTCCATCCGTAATTTTTATTTTTGCAGGGTATGTATGGCACATGAAAAAAATGCCCCCGAGCACACCGAACATCACGGCTCCGAAGAACATCTGATTCGCGTCCAAAAAGTTAAGGACATGCGCGAAGCTGGTATTGAACCATGGCCATACAGCAAGAAGATCACTGCATCATGCAAGAGTGTGCATGATGAATTTCGTGATGATGAGGCAGAAAAAACCTATGCGATTGCTGGCCGAGTTATCACGCGTCGTGAACATGGCAAGGCAGCCTTCGCAACGTTGCAGGATGGTTCTGGCCAACTGCAAATCTATATTCGCCAAGATGTGGTTGGTGAAGAAGTATTTGAATTTTTCAAACATCGCATCGATTTGGGTGATATCATTTGGTGCACTGGCATTGCATTTCGCACCAAAGTTGGTGAAGTCACTCTCAAAGTTTCTGAATTCACTTTGCTGAGCAAAAGTCTCTTTCCATTACCAGAAAAATTTCATGGCATGACCGACGTGGAAGCACGCTACCGTCAGCGCTATCTTGATTTGATTGCCAATCCAGAAAGCAGAGAGCGATTCAAAAAACGTTCTGCTATTGTCCGTACCATTCGCAACTTTCTTGATGGACACGATTTCATGGAAGTGGAAACGCCAATGTTGCACCCGATTCCGGGCGGCGCAGCGGCTCGTCCCTTCATGACGCATCATAATGCACTGGACATGGAACTCTTTTTGCGCATCGCACCAGAACTCTATCTCAAACGATTGGTGGTTGGTGGTTTTGAACGTGTGTATGAAATCAATCGTAATTTTAGAAATGAAGGAATTTCTACACGCCACAATCCTGAATTCACGATGCTCGAATTTTATGTTGCGCATCATGATTATAATTGGATGATGGATTTCTCAGAAGAATTGATCCAGCATGTGGCGCGTGTTGTTGCGGGCTCGACTGAGGTTCAATTCGGAGATCATCGCATTGATTTTGGAAAACCATTCAAACGGATTGCAATGGCCGATGCGGTCGCAGAATATGCGGGCGTTTCGAAAGATGATTTGAGCGAGAAAAAAATTGGCGCGTTGTTGAAAAAACACAACATTGTTCTCAAAGATGCATCATGGGGCCAAAAGATTCTTGCATTGTTTGAAGCACTAGTCGAACCCCACTTGATTCAACCAACTTTCATCACGCAGTTCCCGGTGGAAATTTCTCCATTGGCAAAAAGCAATCCAGCCAATCCTGGATTTGTTGATCGCTTTGAGCTGTTCGTTGCTGGCATGGAATTGGCAAACGCCTTCAATGAGTTGAATGATCCATTCGATCAGGCAGCACGTTTCCAAGAACAAGCAGCAGCGCACGAAAGCGGCAAAGATGAAGAGGCCCACCGCTACGATGCTGATTATGTGCATGCCCTCGAATACGGCTTGCCACCAACAGTTGGCTTTGGCATGGGCATCGATCGCCTCACTATGATGCTCACCAACACGGTTTCAATCAAAGATGTGATTTTATTCCCGACACTCAAACGGAAATAAAGTATACCGCTTTCCAAAGTAATTATTGCGCCCGGCACTCGCCGGGCGTTATTATTTGGTATAGGGACCGATCTTCATTTTTAGGGGGAAGTAGCATGAAGAGAATGTTTGCACTGCTGATGCTGTGCCTTTTTTTGACTGCCCAGCCATTGTGCGCGGCGCCGCAAGAAATGCGGCAATTATTTATCAAACTTTCGTTTTCAACGAGCAATCCAGCTGCGCCATTGATCAAGATGTGTACGCTGCAAGAATCGTCCGAAAAAACAATTCAAAATATCCGCATTAAAATAGCCCGCTCGCTTGGCATTTGGCCATCGTTGATTAAAGCATGTGATGGTAAGGGGCGATTGCTGCCAGATCATCTGAAAATTGGCTATGAGATCGGGCGCACACCAAAAAATCCATTATGCCTGTTTGTTAATGTTGGCATCCAAAAAATTAGCCCACAAGCTCCACAGTCTGATTTTGTTGACTCATCTTTTTTGCAATGAGTAGGCTAGACGCGAAATTGAGAGAGTGATTAGCCTTGGGGAGGTTTTCATGTTGGGTTCAAGTCGCCTTACTCTACTTATTCTGCTGGGATCATTCTCGGTGGCGCATGCAGACATGCTGACCATCAATAATTTGACACAAAATGATATCTGGATCGCGACCTACTACCATCAAGCATCGGGCATTACTCGTGTTGGAAAACCAGTTCTTGTTCAAAAGCAATCCTCTGCAGTGATCGAGCGTCCAAAGCGAAAAACATCGTGTGATCGTGAGTTGGCTTTTGATTTGCATAAAGATGTTTTAGCGCAAACCATGACCGAGGCTCGCTGGCGAGATATCAAAAGCAAAAGTATTGGCTTGTTGAATGGCGGCACTTTCTTTGTAGCTAAAAATAATGGCGTATTATTTCCCTACACGAGTATTGAATGGAATTATCTTGAGCCGATGAAACAATGGCTGAGTGAATCATATGGAGTGATAATTGAGCCATTGCTTGAGACAGTGGAAGAAGAGCTACCCGCCGTGGTGAATAATCCGCATAAAAATCATGTTGCGCTTGTTCGTGAGGGCAATGATGTGCATCCAGCAGAAAAATTATGTGTGTCCCAACGTCGTGCGAGAGCAAAGCCGGCATTGGAAAAAATGATTGGTGTTTCGGTTGATCAAGATCGCATGCCCAACATCGCATTCGTGGCGAGTGGTGGCGGCTATCGCGCAATGATTTCCACCGTTGGCTATTTGATGGGCGCAGACCGTTTTGGCTTGCTCGATGCAACCACCTATATTGCCGCTCTCTCTGGATCAACTTGGACGCTCTGCAGTTGGTATGCAAGTGGGATGCCGCTCCAACATTTCCGTGCTGATTTAATAGAAAAAATGAACACACAAATATTATCCATCTCGGCCGAAGAAATAGAATTGATCACGGAAGCAATAGTGGTTAAACTCGCCTTTGGTCAGCCGGTGACGCTGGTGGATATATATGGTGCGTTGCTCGCCAATGTGTTGTTGAATGAGTTTGGTGATAGTCGCCAGCGCATCTATCTTTCAGATCAGATCAAACGTGTGCGGCATGGAGAATGGCCATTCCCGATCTACACTGCAATTGACGCAGAAGAGTATGCAGAGAGCAATTGGTATGAATTTACGCCGTTCGAAGTTGGCGCGCAGTGGCTGGGTAGATATGTGCCAACGTGGGCTTATGGGCGCAAATTTGCGGAAGGAACTTCAATTGATTTTGCACCGGAGCAAAGTTTAGGTTTCCAGATGGGAACGTTTGGATCAGCATTTGCGGCCCGTGTGAGTGAAATCTATCACACATTCGAAAATGATATTTCATCGCCGTTGCTCAAAGAGGTAATTGAAAAATTAATCATTAATGAAATTGGCAATGATCGTCTGACCTATGCGGAAGTGCTCAACTATATGCAAGGTTTCCAGCGAGATGGATTTGAAGATTTAGAAAAAATTAGTTTGGCAGATGGCGGTTCAGAGCCAGGATTTAATTTGCCTTATCCAGTGGTGAGCGGGCAAGGAGGTCGGAGAGCAGACATTATCATTTTGTTGGATATGTCGAGTGATTCATTCATAGCCGCAACCTTATTCAAAGTAGTAGATTATGCGCGGAATCATGGACTTAAATTCCCTACCATTCCATCTGATATATCTCTCACGAAAGCGTGCCACATATTTAAAGATGAGTATGATCCAGAGGTGCCACTCGTTATTTATCTGCCACTTCTGAATGAAACGGCTTTGTGGCCAAAATTGCACGAACCAGAATTTGCGGAATTTTTGCCATACGTACAAAATTTTGATGTGAAGGACTGTGTGGAAGCGGGTGATTGCGGAACATTCGATGTACGCTATCGACCAGAAGAATCAAATCGACTCAGCAAACTCACAGAATTTAATATTTTGGTTAACAAAGATCAGATACTGGATGCAATTGCGTGGAAAACAAAGCAGATGCAAACTGCGGTTGCATCATAAAAAGTAGGGGACACAAATATGAAAAAACTATTATTCGGCGTGCTCGCGCTTGTTGGTATGCGAGTGTATGCGGATGAAATTACGGTGCATAACACAGTGGGCGCTCCAGTTACTATTGTAACCGCGCGGTGGCATCTGACTAGTCAGCCCTCATTTGTACTTGATCAAGGCTCTCAACGAATGATAAATGCGGGAACATCGGTGACCTTTACTCGTCCTGAGTTTAAGTTTGGACGAGAGAGTTGGTTAATTGCGGCACTTAATGCTGAAATATTGGTGAATTTAGAAACTGAATCGAAGGGCATTGCTAACATTACCTCATTCGGAGAACGCCGGAGCAGTGATGCAACTTTGAAAGCAAAAGTAGAACAATCGGGAATTAATATAAGATTTGGCACAAATTTTTATATTGTTTTAGATGAAAACAATACCATACGCATTCAAAAAGATAAGCCTGGAAAAAAAGGTTTGAGCGAAAGGTTTGCAGATACTACTCGCGAAATGATCACTGGAGTGAAAGAGGGAGTGGCCAACGTTACAGAGGCTATCACTGGAGCAGTAGCGACCCGAAAAGAAGAAGTACGAGGCTATAAAGATGCTCTAGTTGAAAGTGATGATCAAGATCGCATTTTAATTATTAATGGTCATCTTGCACCACGCTATGCGCGAATGTATGAGTATATTCGTGAGCATAACGAAGTTAAATTGAGGGCAGTTGGCGGAGAGCTTCCCGTGAAAATAGAAGCGAATAAGTATTCATTTTTACAAGGACCAGCGGCAGGATCCTGGTGGCGAAGCTCTGCTGAATTGATTTTATTTATCTCAGTTAATGTAAAGGCATTGGCAGACTCGTTAGATGCTACAGTTCTTCCTGAAAATACAGAGAAATATTCCGTATATCATAACGAGATTTTGAATATTGCGCCGAACAGTGTTGAACGATTCACTATTGGTAGATCAATTCAGGTTTATAACCCAGAAAAAACGAAGGCGAGCGATGCCTATGGGGCAATTTATGTGAAGAATAAAGGTGGTGGATATATTCTCGCAAGCCCAATAATCGAACTCAAGGCCACCCCAGGATTCACACATCCAAACATTCTTTTTGCACCGGATGAACAAGGGTTTTTAGCACGTCTTGGTTTTGGTCGCGAAAAAATCATTGTTGGAGGAGCGCAAGATACATTCAAGGCGCGTTTAACAAATGAATCCCTTGCTCAGACGCCTGATGCGAACTTGCCACTGAAGGGCACGGCATATGCAGTTCGATATGATCCTAAGTTAGGTTTGATTGTAAGTACTGAATCTGCATATCGAAACAGACTAGCGAAGGTCGAAACGTGGAGTCTGTGGATCAAGAATATATTTAGGAAAAAAGCAACAGAAAAACTGCTAGAAGAACTTCAAGAACAATAACAGATAGTTTCACTTAGTCCCAAATTCCCGCTATTCTAAACAACATGAAAACACTCCAGGGAAACAAATATCTGTGGCGATTGCCGCAAACCGATGCGCAGCAGGTGGCTCAACTTGCTGCGCACTATAATTTATCATTCTCGATTGCGCAAACACTGTTGTCTCGTGGATTTAAAACCAGAGAAGATGTGGATTCTTTTTTGTTCAGTTCCTTCGAGCGAGATGTTGCACACACATCGCGCATGAAAGATGCGCAAAAATCGGTTGAGCGAATTCTTTATGCCATTGAGCACAATGAAAAAATTCTTGTCTTTGGTGATTATGATGTGGATGGCATAACTTCCTCTGCACTCATGATGATTGCATTGTTGCCACTGGGTGCGCAGGTGAATTTTTTTCTACCCAATCGTGTGCGTGATGGGTATGGCCTATCAACCAAAGTGGTCGAACGGGCTGCGGCAAATGGATACAAACTTATCATCACTGTGGATAATGGCATCACCGCTTTTGAACCAGCTGCACGCGCAAAAGAGTTGGGCATCGATCTGATTATTACCGATCACCATCGGCCGCACGAATCAGTGCCAGACGCATTTGCGATTGTGAATCCTAACCAAACAGATTGTTCCTATCCATTCAAAACACTTGCGGGTGTGGGCGTCACATTCAAATTGCTTTCACTGCTCTATGAACTCAAGGGCATTCCACTACCATCAAAGGCATACGAACTATTATTGCTCGGTACTATTGCGGATGTTGTTCCGCTGTTAGGCGAAAATCGATTTTGGGTCCGCTATGGATTGAGTTATGTGAACAATGCGGATAGTTTGTCGCTCAATGTGCTCAAAACAAATGGCAAAGTGACCAAAGCAATTATCGATGCATCCGATATTGGTTTTTCCATTACGCCGCAAATTAACGCGCTTGGTCGCTTGGAAGATCCGCGCCAGGGCGTCAAATTTTTAATTGGTTCAGACAAAAAAGAAGTTGAAGAGGTTGGTAAGGTGTTGCTCGAATTGAACGAGCGCAGAAAAGAAATTGAGCGTTCCATTTTCAATCAAGTAGTGCAGCAGATTGAAGAAGGGAAAATTGATCCATCGAAAGAAAAAATTATTGTTGCGGCAAGTCGCGGTTGGCCAGCAGGAGTGATCGGATTGGTTGCCTCTCGCTTGGTCTCTGCCTATGGGCGGCCAACAATTTTGCTCCATCTGACGAACGATGGCACTGCGAAAGGCTCGTGCCGTTCGATTGCAGAATTTAATATGTTCAATGCACTGAACTCATGCAAAGATTTGCTCCATCAATTTGGCGGTCATTCGCAAGCAGCAGGTCTTTCATTGTCGGTGGATAATCTGCCCAAATTCAAAGAGCGATTGGAACAACTAGCCACTGAGCAACTGACTGCCGAGGATTTGCAGCAGAAATTGCGTATCGATGCGCAGGTGAATCTGGCAGATCTCACGCACAAATTTGTTTCCGACATGCAGCATCTGCAACCATTCGGCAACGAAAATCCGGCACCCGTGTTTTATGCGCAGGATGTGGTGATTGTGCAAAAACCAACATTGCTCAAAGATGCGCATGTGAAAGTTTCGATCTTTGCTGATGGTGTTATCAAGCCGGTAATATTTTTTAATCGACCAGAATTATTTGAAATGTTACTTTCATTTGGACAGGATTCATTTTCTCTCGCAGCACACGTGAGCGAAAATCATTGGAATGGACGCGTGAATATTGAGTTGACGGGAATTGATATCTCGAAAGAATGAAACAACCATGATCATCACTATCGACGGCCCCGTTGCGAGCGGAAAATCAACAATCGCGCGCATGGTGGCAGAAAAACTACACTTTTATTATGTCTATAGTGGCCTGCTCTATCGGGCTCTTGCCTATGTGTTGGTCCGTGAGCATGGCTATGTTGATCACACAATCGCAACACCAGATATGCATCTTGTTTCCACTATTCTTGAGCGCATCAGCTATAGTGATGTTCAAGGAATTGTGCGGATCACATTCGCTGGCCACGATATCACGAGCGCATTAAAAGATGCATCAGTTGATCAAGCAGCATCGATCGTGAGCAGCAATCCCGCAGTGCGCGATAGCATCAATCATATGCAACGTGCTATGGCAAAAAAACATAATCTCGTTGCCGATGGACGCGATTGTGGATCGGTGGTTTTTCCTGATGCGGAACACAAATTTTTCCTGACAGCGCCGCTAGCTCTTCGCGCAGAGCGATGGCAGAAGCAGCAGCGAGAACGTGGTCATGATTACACGCGCGAGCAGGCAGAACAGATGCTTGCAACGCGCGATGGTCGAGACTCAAACCGGGCAGTTGCGCCGCTCATAGTGCCGCTCAATGCCACCGTGATTGATACCTCTGAAATGACCATCAAAGAAATAGCTGATTATATTTTAGAGTCAGTTTATTCTTCAGGACATTCTTTTTTAGCTAATCAAGAGACAATACAGGGGCCCCATAATAATGGCTTCTAGCTATGTTATTCCGGGGCAATTATCATTGGGGTTTTTATGAAAATACATGCAGTATCACTATTTTTTTTGTTGAGCATTTTGCCGCTCAGTGCGATGGATGTTGGCAATAGAAGCAATAGACGCCCAAGAGATGAGGCGGGTGAGGCCTCATTGAAGCAACGGAGACGTGGTCCTACTGAAAATAGAACTTTGGAAGGCACTCAACCCTGTCCGTTTGGTGAGCAATCGGAGGAAGAATTTTCGAAATGGAAAATTGAGATCTCTCTCCAAGCGTTTTTGGGTAAAATTCAGAATTGTAGCAATGGTAAGATCTATCAGCTACATGTCGACCCTCAATTTAAAAATTTTTTTTCTCACGCAACACGTGTCATGGGAGCTGCTGTTATACAAGATGGCCAGATTGAAATTTTGTATATGAAGGTTTTCCCAAGAAATGGGTTCGAAGAATCTATGGAGATTGACGACGTGCGGAGTGCAGGATCATGGCTTACGCTTGGTGATATGATCCACGCAACGCAGCACCGAGCTCCACAAAACAGACAAAAACCAATTGATTGAATCACCCGTTGAAAATAAGAAAAAAAAAGGCCTTGCATATTCTGCAGGGCCTTTTTTACTGTCTAGGAGACAGATTTACATTTTTCCGTCGGCTTTTTTGTTTTTCTTGTCGGCATATTTGTCTTTTTTCATGCCTTTATCTTTTTTTTCGCCTTTTTTCATACCCTTGTCTTTTTTGTCTTTCATCTCTTTCTTGTCTTTCATGTCAGCATCTTTTTTTTTCATGCAGCCAGGAAGAGAAAGAAGAGCGCCAGCAGCAAGTGCAAGGCTTAAGAACAACTTATTCATATGCGACCCTTTTTGGTTACGCCGTGAGACGCGCTAACTTACGCGCCGGCTTTATTTTTTTGCTAGATGTCTTTTTCTTACGAAGGATATTCTTTTTAGCAGCAAATGGACTTTTCACAAATGCCGTCTCGAGCACTTGATCCATGCTCTTAACAGGTACTATATTTAGGTCGTCAATTGCAATCTCTTTTCTAATTTCGATGAGATCGTCTTTGTTTTCATCAGGTATGATGACTGTTTTGAAACCATGCTGGCGTGCGGCAAGTAGCTTTTCCTTCAACCCACCAATGGCAAGCACGCGTCCCTGCAATGTTATTTCACCTGTCATAGCAATATCCGGACGGAGTGCGTTCTTGGTCAAGGCAGAAATAATTGCACAACACATCGTGATCCCAGCCGATGGACCATCTTTCGGAGTGGCACCTTCGGGCAAGTGGACGTGAATATCACGGTTTGCATAAAAGGATGGTTTGATATTCAAATCTTCTGCGCGGGAACGAATGTATGAAATTGCCGCTTGCGCAGATTCTTGCATAACATCACCAAGTTGCCCAGTCAGGGTAACGGTACCCTTACCAGCGAGTGCCGTTGTTTCAATTTCTAACACGTCACCACCAACCTCGGTCCATGCAAGGCCAGTTGCTAGGCCGATGCGATCAGCACGATCGCTCAAACTCGTTGGTTTGAAAACGTGATTTCCAAGCCATTCAAGAATGAGTTGGTTAGTAACGGTTATACTCTTCTTATTTTTATCTTTTAATAGTTGCTGAATCGATTTGCGCATCAATTTGGTAATAATACGTTCAAGCTGACGAACACCAGATTCTTTGGTGTAGTGATTAATAATAGTATTAATCGAATCATCAGGGATTCTGAACTGCATTTTATCCAAACTATGCTCGAGCAAGTTGCGTGGAACCAAGAATTTTTTGGCAATCGCATTTTTCTCCTCGATCGTGTAGCCAGACAATGGGATCATTTCCAAACGATCATAGAGTGCGTATGGAATATGGTCAGCAACGTTTGCCGTTGCGATGAACATCACCCGGGACAAATCATATTCTGTGTCCAAGAAGTGATCCACAAAGTTTTTGTTTTGTTCTGGATCGAGCACCTCGAGCAATGCTGCTGCTGGATCGCCATGGACATCGTGCGACATTTTATCAATCTCATCAAGCAAGATAACCGGATTGATCGAGTTTGCTTTTTTCATCGATTGAATAATTTTGCCGGGAAGGGCGCCAATGTAGGTACGGCGGTGACCACGAATTTCTGCTTCGTCACGCACGCCACCCAGAGAGATGCGCACAAACTCACGTCCCAAACTTTCTGCAACCGATTTTGCCAACGACGTTTTACCCACACCTGGCGGGCCAACGAGGCACAAAATTGGAGAACGTTCTAAATTTTTCGAGAACTTTTTAGCAGCCAAAAACTCAATAATACGCTCTTTAGCCTTTTTCAGACCGGCGTGCGTATTTTCAAGAATGTGTTCTGCCTTCTTGATGCCGATAGTATCTTTGGTCTCTTTTTTCCAAGGCAACGACATAATCCAGTCGATATAGTTTCGACTAATCGCTGCTTCAGAAGAAAGTGGCGGCATCTGTTCAAGACGATTTAATTCTTTTTCAACTTTTTCATAGGCATCAGTCGAGAGACCAAGCTTTTTAATCTTGGCACGAATCTCGTCAATGTCGGCGCTTTGATCTTCGCGACCAAGCTCTTTTTGAATCGCCTTCATCTGTTCATTGAGGTAGTATTCACGCTGATTTTTTTCAACCTGCGTTTGAACACGGCCTTGAATGCGTTGCTGTGCCTGCAAAATATCAACTTCACGTTGCAATACGCCAGAAACGTAGAGCATACGATCTTCCAAATTATGAAGCTCAAGAATCTTCTGACGATCCTCAAGAGACATCATTGGATAGGCAGGATTAAAAATATGGACTGCGATAGTGTCAGTCATGTAGTCCATATCAGTGGGCGTTTTGATTGCTTCGATCAAATCAGCCGGAGCTTTTTCATTCAGCTTGGTATAGTTCAGATAGAGCTGGTGCAATTGACGCCAGCCGGCCCATAATTCGATGTCATTGCCTTCGATGCCGCTTGTTGGGACATCTTCATAGGAGACCGTGAAAAAGTCGCCCTCAGTGTCAATATGAGTGGCGCGAGCACGGCAGATGCCTTCAGCTAAAATTTTGAATGCGCCATCAGGGTTTCGCATGACCTGAAGAATGGTCGCACGAGTACCAAAATGGTACAGATTTTCTGCCTCAGCCTCATCAGCCTTAGTATCCTTTTGGGAAGTGATAAAAAGGGTGCGATCGTGCTTGAGAGCATACTCAACAGCCTTGATAGACTTTTTACGCCCAACAACGATGGGGATAATGCTTTTTGGCAAAATCACCATATTTTTTAGAGGTAAAAGGGGGAGTTGGTTTTCGTGCTCAGTGAGCATTTCTGTGTCGGTCATTGTACGTACTTTTCCTACTAGACACGCTTCCCGGGCGGGATAAAAAACGCGTAAAAATCTCGTGTGATGCGTCTTTCTACTGCCCTAGAGGAAATTGGACTAAGTATTTTCTCTTCCTATAGTATAAAGGTAAGTTTTTGCTACTTTTTGTCAATCAAATGCGTAACTCTTCTGCCGGCGCGCAATTGGGGGCGGGTGTGGGATGGTTTTTTGCTCTAAAAAAGGGTGCCTCAGCAGCAAAATTTGCCCTTTGTTCCACATGGAGCTATAGTAGGAGAGCTTGCTAGGGCGGCCCCAAAAGTGGGTTCAGTCCAAAACAAGCACTTTTTTATTGGTCAATTGTTTTCCTAAGAATAGTTGGTAATTAAAGGAGGGGACGACGGGTAGAGAGTTCTTCCCTTTTGTCTTTTTTGCAAACGTAGAGAAAAACCCGCTACTCCAGCATTTACAATACCTTATTCTTTGTTAGAATTATTTTTGTAACGGTTTTCACACATTTCTGTCCTAAAGGGATCTGTTTATGTTTAATCGCCTTGCCTCAGCTTTATGGGGTAAATTCGAGAGCACAGATGAGCTCAAAAAGTTTCTCAAATTAGCGGTCATCTTCGGTTTAATCATCGGTGTCTACTGGACGCTCCGCCCAATCAAAGACAGTATTTTCATGTCGGTTGTTGGTCGTGAATATTTGTGGATGGCAAAAATCGTTTCTCTCGCGGTGGTTTTCCCACTCGTGATTCTCTACAGCAAATTGCTTGATATGTTCCATCGCCATAATGTCTTTTATGTGTTGATGGGTGGATATGCGGTCCTTGCCTTGATCTTTACTTTCATCTTCATGCACCCAGAAATGGGCCTTGCAAACACAGTAGCAGCGCCAACACGCTATGCTGGCTGGGCTTGGTATGTGTTTGTTGAAAGCTTCGGATCATTGATCGTAGCGCTCTTCTGGGGTATCACTACTGACATTACTGCTCCTCAGGCTGCGCAACGCGGGTTCCCAATTATTGCGCTTTTCGGGCAAATGGGTAACATTTTCGGGCCATACATTCTCCGTACAGATTTTCTTGGTCTTGCGCATAGCGGTCCAATCGTTGGTATCTGCGGTATCCTCATGGTCCTAACTGCTTTGGGCATGTGGTATTTCCAACATTCAACTCCAGAATATTTGATGCACGGTTTTGAAGACAAAGCTCATAAGAGCGACTCAGAACCAGAGCCAGGCTTCTTTGAAGGTCTGTATCTTTTGGTGAGCCAATCATACCTTTTGGGTATCTTCATCATCATCACTTTCTACGAAATTATCGTTACCATTATTGATTATCACTTCAAGCAAACCGCTGGTGCGACCTTTGCAACTGAAGGTGAAGTTTCAGCGTTCCTTTCTAGCTATGCATACACAACAGGTATCGTGGCGACATTGTGCGTGTTGTTGGGTATCAACAATATTCAGCGCAGATTGGGCATGAAAGCATCATTGATTGTTCTTCCTCTTCTTATTGGGGTTGCAATCTTGGTGATCAAATTTAATCCAGCCGCATTAAATGTTGCATTCTGGATTATGGTGTTCTCAAAAGCAGTGAACTATGCATTGAACGCCCCAACATTGAAACAGCTCTACATTCCAACATCATCAGACACCAAATACAAAGCACAAGCATGGCTTGAAATGTTTGGGTCCCGTGGTGCTAAAGGTGGCGCATCAGTGATCAATAGCTTCCGAGGCAAACTTGGCCTTACCGGCTTCTTGACCATGAGCGTTGCATTATCATTCGGTTTAATCGGTATCTGGATTTTGGTTGCGCTCTATGTATCGCGCACCTTTAATACCGCTATCGAGAAGAACGAAGTGGTATGTTAATGCAGCATGTACAGCTTCAGTTAATATAGAAAAAATGAAAAGGCCATGTGGATTGCCCAAAAGTGATCCTCCTGGCCTTTTCTCGTAAGTTTTTTTGTGAAAGTTGAGTAATAAAAAGCGCGTAGATTGGAAATTGTGGTGGCATTTTATTTTGTGGAGCGCACAGATGATTTCGGTAACCCGAAAATGGTTTGGAAATTTGTTACTCGAAGGCGATGCGCATGAGCGGCGCAAGGTAGTCCTTTTAACGATTATCTACTTTCTGGTAATCAGCGCCTACACGGTGGCCCAAGGCCTCAAAGACTCAATCTTTTTGAGTGTGGTTGGTCGCGAATATGTGCCATTGGCGCGGCTTGCTTCGCTCTTTGTTCTGATCCCAGCGGTGTTGCTCTATTCAAAAGTTGTTGATAATGTGCGCCGTTACCAGTTGCTTGCGATCTATAGCATTGCATTTGGTATTTTAGGCCTCATATTTTCTGTGGTTGTGGGACATTCAACTATTGGAATTGGAAACACAGACTCGAGCCCCTATCGAATTTTTGGCTGGCTCTTCTACTTCTTCGTGGAAGGTTATACGCCGTTTGTGGTCAGTGTTATGTGGGCCTTTGTGAACTCAGTCAGTAGCCCCGAATCGGCAAAACAAAGTTATGGGACTATGGTGGCGGGTTCAAAATTAGGCGGAATGTTGGGTGCCGGAATTCCATGGCTTCTATTTGCACTTGATGATTATGCAGGTGCTCCTATTGCTTCGCAGGTGTTCACCCATCAACTCGTGCTTGCAGTTGCATCCACACTATTGTTGACCGTGCCGCTTGTGATCTATCACTTAATTCGTGTGATCCCGGGCAAATATCTCCATGGTTATGAAGCAGCGTATCAATTTGAAAAGCATCAAAAAGAAGTTGGTAGAGAGAAAACGGGATTGTTTTCAGGATTAATCCTACTGCTCAAATATCCCTATGTGTTAGGCATTTTTGGCGTAGTCTATTTCTATGAAGTGCTCAATACCGTTCTTGGATATATGCGACTTGGTGCGGCAGAAGAGTATAGTGTCACGCTTGCGGGTAAGGGTGCCTATCTATTCCAATCATACTTTTTAGTCCATTCAGTTGGCTTTGTGATATCCCTCTTTGGAACGAAATGGCTTATGTCCCATATGGGTGAGCGTATCTGTTTGATACTCATTCCTGTGGTGACCGGTTTTGGATTGTTGTATTTCTCACTTGCTACTTCGCCAAGTGCATTGATCTTTGCCTTTACGGTCATGAAAGCGGTGAATTATGCATTCAGCTATCCGGTACGTGAGAGTCTCTATATTCCAACGGCAAAAGTGATTAAATTTAAATCAAAATCATGGATAGATGCTTTTGGTAGCAAGTTCGCAAAGGTGAATGGAGCTTCCTATGTATTGCTTATGCAAAGGGCTGGGCCTGGTGTATTAGCAGTGGCGGAACCCTTGTTCTTTGTTGTAATTATTGGATTGTGGACAGTGACAGCATATGGTCTTGGGCGCAGATTTGAGCGCTCCGTAGTTAATCAAGAAGTTATTGGATCAGAAGAAGAGGCTGCATAGGCCGACGAAAAAAGAGGTTCGATATTGCAATTTGTCCCTCTTTTGATACACTTTTTCTGTGTGGTTTAAGTGGAAACTTGAAAGGATTTGAATGAGCGATCGCAAGCAGCTATACAAGCAGCTGGTCGAGGCCGGCGTACACTTCGGGCATCAAACGTCCCGTTGGAACCCGAGCATGAAGCCCTATATTTGGGGTTCGAAGAATAAAATTCATCTAATTGATGTATCAAAAACAGCTAATCAGTTGCAGAAAGCAGCAAAATTCCTAGAAGGAATTGCGGCTGAAGGCAAACAGATTCTCTGGGTCGGTACCAAGAAACCTGCGCAAAGCTCGATCAGAGAAGTTGCGACAAGACTTGATATGCCCTATGTGAATCATCGCTGGGTTGGTGGGACTTTGAGTAACTTTACTCAAGTTAAAAAATCGGTAACTCGTTTACTCCATGATGAAGACATCATTGAAAAATCTGAGAAGTTCCCGCACTACACCAAAAAAGAATTGAACGTCATCAAAAAACGTGCTGATCGTACAGCTAAGGTCGTTGGCGGCATCCGCAAATTCACTTGGCCAGTAGGCGCAATCGTTCTCATCGATGTAGGCAAGGAATGCTCTGCATTGCGTGAAGCATCGGTTATGGGCGTACCTGTGGTTGGTGTTGTGGATACAAACTGCGATCCATCATTGGTTGATTACGTAATTCCAGCAAATGATGATGCAGAACGTTCAATCGCTATGATTACCGCATTCTTGGGTGATGCAGTTGAGCGCGGACGCGAAGCGGCAAAACAATCAATTCTTGATAAAAGAAAACAAGAAGCTGCGAAAAAAGCTGAGACCAAAGATGCAGCAGCTAAAAAAACTGCAGCTCCATTGGAAACAATTGTAGCGCCAGTTGAGCTAGAAGTTCTTGAGCGCTTGAGCGAAGAAGCTGAAGAAGAAGACACAGAAGAGCAATCTTTTGTTAAGAAATCAGCAAAATCTTCTGCTCCTAAAGTTGCTATCGAAGAAGATGAGCTTGAAATTGACGAAGAGCCCACAGAAAAAAAAGCAGCAGCTAAACCTACTGCAAAAAGAGATGAAAAGTCTAAAGCTAACAAATAATTAGCTGCGGAACTTTTTACGCTGTGGAGAGGTGTCTGAGTGGTCGAAAGAGCATGATTGGAAATCATGTATGTTCCGAAAGGGGCATCGAGGGTTCGAATCCCTCTCTCTCCACCAGTCTTCGCCTAAGGGCTTCGTCTGGTTTCGCCACTACTTAATGATTAAACGCTAAGTAGATTTTGAAATACAACGTTTGAATAAGCAATTCGACTATGCAGTATCCTGTCCTGCTTTGAGCAATGGCAGAATCTGCTCGTGATGATTCAGAAAATTTGGGGAAGTGTGTGAGGAAATGCTCCTCATTCGTGAGGAGTAGCTACAAATCTTGTCAGGTCCGAAAGGAAGCAGCAAATGTAGGCTATTCTTGTACACACTTTCCCTGCTTAGTATCTAAGTTATTTTATCTAGTTGGATGTGAGCAATAAATCGGCAGACGCCGGTTTGGTGAGTTTCTTATGAGCGAAATTAAGCTCAATCTCGCGCGCAAGTGGCGTTCGCGCAATTTTGATCAAATTGTAGGGCAAGAATTGTCGGTACGTATGTTGAAAAACAGCTTGTATCGCGGACAATACTTTCCCGTTTATTTGTTTTCAGGGCAACGTGGCTGTGGTAAAACTACTACCGCTCGTGTTTTTGCGACTGCCATAAACTGCGCCAAAGTCACCGATTTTCAAGATGATCCTCGCACCACCTCCATCCCATGCCTCGTGTGTGAATCATGCACAGCCATGCTTTCGGGTAACCATCCAGATTTTATCGAAATTGATGCAGCATCACACACTGGTGTTGATAATGTCCGTAACATTATCGAAGCATCTTCTCTCATGCCATTAATGGGTGGCAAAAAAATCTATTTGATCGATGAAGCGCATATGCTCAGCAAAGCAGCCTTCAATGCCTTTTTAAAAATTCTTGAAGAGCCGCCAAAATCGGTCCTCTTTATTCTGGCAACCACTGATCAAGAAAAAATTATCGAAACAGTTCGTTCACGGTGCTTCCAGCTCTTTTTCAAACCAATTGATTCCAATGATTTGCTGGATCATCTGCACAAAGTCTGTCTGCATGAAGATATTCGTGCGGATCAACCCGGTCTTGAATTAATCGTCAAAGAGAGCGGCGGTTCAGCACGTGATGCCCTCAATTTGATTGAACAAATTCGATTCTCAAGCAGTGCGATCACCAAATTATCGGTGCTGAAAGTTCTTGGCCACATTGATGATGAGCGTCTGATTGCATTGCTCGAAACAGTGCTGACTAAGTCTGCAGGCGATGTTCTGCAGCTTTTGAGCGACATTAAATTTGAAACATACTCAGCAGAATATGTGTGGCGCCGTCTGATTGAACTGACGCGTGCCCTTGTCTGGATGAAGCATGGCGTTCCGCGCGAGCAAGTGCGTGAGCAACATGAAGCTTTGCAGCAACTTGCGCGTATCTGTTCGCTCAAACGAATCAACCAATTTTTGCGCGATATGTATGCGAGTGAATCTATGTTCTTGCGTACCACCGCACAGCATCTTCTTCTGGAAATGCTTTTCATTCGTTTAGCCCATGCCAATTCCTATGAGCCGGAAGGTGGCGCTGCGCCAGCCTCTGCGCAAGCAGCGGTAACCCTCACTGAGGATGAAAGCGAACTTGAGGATGAGGAAAGCGAAGAAGATTCCGAAGATGAGGAAGAAGAAGAGGATGAAGACGAGCAGGAACAGGATGGCAAAGGATTCGTGATCAATTGGAAGCATTTTGCCCAAGAGATCGAAGCGCTCAATGAGCCACTACTGACTTCCGTGTTCAAGCAAGGTGAACCAATGGCCTTTGATAAAACGACGGGCGTGCTCACGGTTGAATTCGCACGAGACCTCGTTTTTTTCAGCGACCTGCTTGCAGAAAATAAGGCGCAGTGGCAACCATTGCTTGATGCTGCCTATCGCTGTGTGGTCACATTTAGCCCCCAATTTGTGCGGGAAGCATTGCGAGCGCGTGTGGAGAAAAAGCAGCCGATGCCTTCGATGCAACCATCTGCACCCACATCGTCTTCCACATCATTTCAACCAGCACAAAAACCTATGTATGAAAATTATCAAAAACGGCGTCCAACTGCAGCAGCAGTGCAAACGCCACGGGAACCAATGGTGGATGTTTCTGATGCGGCACAATGGCCAAAATCACAACTATTGCTCAAACACTTCCCAGGCACTATAACAGAAATTCGTGAGCAGGCGCATGACTAAGACATCATTACCAAAAGTTGTTATTGTTGGCCGAATGAACGTTGGTAAATCAACGCTTTTCAATCGGCTTTCTGAAAAAGTTAAAAGCATTACCCTCGATTATGAAGGGGTGACGCGTGATTTTATTTCCGACACCGTTCATTGGCAAGATCGCACATTCCAGCTGATCGATACGGGCGGAATCAGTTTGCGTAAAACGACCGATCCTATCGCAGAAGAGGCACGTAAGCGGGTGATTGATCTGCTTGATTCTGCTGATCTTATTTTGTTTGTCTGCGATGGTACCGTTGGTATGTTGACTGAAGATCGGGAAATTGCAAAATTGCTGCACAAAGTTGGCAAGCCAGTTATTGTGTTGGTCAATAAAGCAGATGCAAAAATTAGCCAAGAGAACATGCATGAATTTGAACGCATTGGTCACCGACCAGTTATTTCAATTTCTGCAGCACATGGCAGCGGAACCGAGGATCTTCTTGAGCAGATGATGACCTTCCTTCCATCGCACTATATTGAAGAAGAGCCAGAGCGCCTTGAGCCAAAAGTGGTTATTTTGGGCAAACCGAATGTGGGTAAATCATCCCTCATCAATTTGCTGCTTGGGCAAGAACGGGCCCTAGTTGCCGATATGCCGGGCACCACGCGCGAGGCAATCACCGAAAAAATTCGATTCTATTCTGAAGATATTCAAGTGACGGACACTCCCGGCATCCGCCGTAAGCGAGGTGTCACCGAACCGCTTGAAACGTTGATGGTCAAAAGTTCTTTCCATGCACTTGATCAGGCAAACATGGTGTTGCTCATGATTGATGCAAGCGAAGGGCAGATTGCCGATCAGGAACTCAAGCTCGCATTTTATGCATTCGAAGAAAAATATCGCGCGCTGATTATTCTTTTTAACAAGAATGATTTGGCTGACGAGCGGCAAAAAGAGTTGCTTGTTGATGATCTTGATAATTATGAGCATTTGATGAAGAAGGTTGAACAGCTGACTATTTCTTGCAAAGATGGCAAGAATATCGGCCGTGTGCTGCCCCTGATCAAAAAAGTGTGGGCGCGCCATTGCCAAGAATTCTCTTCGAGTGAACTGACAATGCTTATTCAAGAAGGTATTCGCCGCCGTCCGATTTTCAAGAGTGAACAGGAATTATTTGTGCTGCAAGCCAAACAGGTCAAAACAGCACCGATCACTATTGCGCTCAAAGTTAATTTGCCGCAATGGGTTGAGAAGAATCACCTTGTTTATTTCGAACAGCTCATGCGCAAAAAATATGATCTCAAAGGCGTGCCGATCCGTTTCATCGTGACCAGATAATGACGAGATAAGTTCTCTATGCTAGACTCCCCCTTGTTGAAAAAGGTATTTGCAACGAGGAGATGTCGATGAATAAGAGAATCATATTTCGCAATATGTCCCATTCCGATCCGATGGAAGAATATGCAAATAAGCAGCTGGCAAAAATAGAAAAGTTTTTGACGAACGAACCGTCACCGGTTAACATTGAGCTTGTTTTGCAGCCATCAAAAATTCATGAGAATCATCATATTGAGTTGCGTATCAAATCTAAAAATTATGATTTGGTATCTGAGTATGAACATCAGGGTGATGATTTTTATGACACACTCGATCGTGTGATTGATGTGATGTATCGCCGCATGCTCCAAGAAAAAGAACGCCGCATCGATGAACGCAAATCGCGTGGTCGGCATGATGATTTTAAAAAAGAACGTTAAAAGAAAGCCCCTCGAACATGAGGGGCTTCTTTATTAGGAAAGTTTTTTTCACGCACAATTTTAATTACTACTAGATTCGTCATCAGAAAGATCTAATTTCGCGCGCTCCTGCTCCAAAGCTTCTATAGGCTCCCTATCTTCTAGGAACTTGAGCAAGTCTAGAAGGTTAGAATCAAGATAAAGATCAGGGCTCGTCTTGTTTTTGTCAGCCCAAGCCTTAATTCCTTCATCTATCCGCTTCTTCTTATCTGCTAAAGCAATGCGCACCACATCAGTTAATGCAAAATTTTTCACTTGATCACTCAAGAGAGCAAAATCTCTATAGCCCTGCTTAACACACTGTCTCACTGCTAGTAACGTGCGCACGTTGCTCGATGATTGATGAACGGCATTTTCTAGACTCTCTCGAGCAAGGTCATTCAAAGTCGCCTGAACATCCGGCGCCATATTTTCGGTGGTCATTATTTTCATAAAAAATGCGGTGCGCGGTGTGAGTGAACGGTCAAGAGGTGGATGTTTCGCATCCATACACACGACTGATCCGGTTGCGCAGAGCAGCAGAATGCTGAGTTTGTATTTCATCTTCAAAGCCTTTTGATTTACGGGACATGGTTAATTAATGCTTGGTTCCTAGTAGCCCGCTTAGCTTCAGGGCTCACAACCTTCTGAGCCCTGAGCCATAAAGCTGGATCGTTACGGTCTAGGCCTTGCGATTCCACTTCTTTTTTAAGTGCAACTGCGGCTGTGTTGTTCGGATGTATTTCTATTTCTTGTTGAAGCATGAATATAAAATATTTGCCATGGAAAAAGCCGCGAATATCTTCCATGCTACCAGATAACTTGTCCGCAGCAGCTTCGGGTGCAGGTTGATTATCCATTGCTCGCGTGCAGAATGGGGATAACAAAAGAAACATGAGCGATATTATTTTTTTCATAGGCATCTCTTTCTTTTGGATCAATAATTATTATTATTCTGAGTCCAACTCTGATTCTTTAATCTCTTGAATGATTTTTTTTAAAAAAGTCTCTTTGGTTTGATCGCTCAGCAGTTTTTGTGCTTCTTGCCATCGTGAGTTTTTTACTTGACTCCATACACCGAACAATGATCGGTTGAGATGCTTTAAAGCGAGCGCTTTGATTACAACCTCGACAAGCTCTTCGCTTTCGATTGTTTGTGCATCAGGTAAGTGAGCAATTTCATGTTGTACCATATCTCTAAGAAGGATTTCGCTGCCATCTCTGAGACACGCTGTTCTCGGTGATAACGGTGTTTCTTCTTCAGATCCCGTAGCACATTTCGCATCCATTGCTCGCGCGCAGTGGGGCGCTAACAAAAGAAACATGAGCGAAACTAATTTTTTCACAGGATTCCTTTTTCATGCAGGATTATTTACCCCATGGCATCAAGGTATCTACGCTTTTGCTCACGCCCCTTTTTGGACCACGTAAAAAATCATATTCTTTATGAGCAATATGAGCTTGAGCTTTTAGCGCTTGTATCTGAGAAATGCGTTGTTCTATTTCGGCTTGCGTCTGCTTAAACTCTCGCTCTTTATCATCTCTATATGATGCTCGCTTATCTTGAAGATCTATAATTATAGTTGCTAAGCGTGATTCAAAACCATGCAACGCTTTAGTAATTATTGCCTCTTCATTCTCATAATGTGCTGCAGTAGCCTCCATCATTTTTCCAAGAATGTCCTTTTTAATGGCATCATCTTTTTTAAGATTATCATATTTAGGATCATATCCGCTTTTTCCAAGCAATTTTGCAAGGCGCGCTTCATCAGGGATGACTTGCTTGCCTTCTTTCAATGCGAGCACTTGTGCTCTCAGTTGCTCTAAGGTGATAACGCCGCGAATGCGTTGTTCACAAATTACTTTTACCTGTTCTTTGAGATCTGGATCTGGAGGAAGTAATGTGCGGATTGCATTTTGGGCAGGATCATTAGGATTTCGTAATGCATTGAGCATTCTCTGAGTGCGAGGAGTGTTGGGTAATGCTTCCCAAATGTTTACATCCATAGCGCATGTATAGCCGGCAGGTAATAGGATAATGGATAGAAGTGATAATTTTTTTTTCATGCATCTCTCTTTTTTTAAATGTGAATTGTTGAGTCGGATTCAAAAGGAGGACTGCCACTTCGATGAGAAATAGCAGCCCTCTTTTTTAGATCAATAGTTATTTGCCTATTACGCTCTCTTTAAGATTTGCGATAATTTCTTTCATATAAAATGCTTTGGTTTCATCGCTGAGACACGCTTGGGCTTTGCGCCACATAGACTCGTCTGCATCAGCCCCTTTTGCCATAGGACGTAACGTTAAAGATAGTTCTTTTAGTGCAATAGCCTTTTGCGTTGTCTTCATAAGGCTACTCGCATCTTTTGCAGCATTGTCAGGGTTCGGTAAAGCTGCAATCTCACGTTTAATCATATCAAGAAGAGGGCGATTGCTCCCATCTCTGAGGCACCGTGTTCTTGGCGATAATGGTGCGTCGGATGCTGCAGCGAAGGAGTTCGCATCCATTGCTCGCGCACAGATGGGAGATAACAAAAGAAGCATGAGTGATGCTATTTTTTTCATGGGGATACCTTTTTAAAATTAGATCAATATTAGGTTCTATTTATCATCATTGCTTAGTGTGATTCCAGGCGTAAGCAATGCCGCATATTCTGCATCAGCATTTTTGGCTTGTTCGGTGAGAGCCATTATTTGAGCATTATATTTAAGCATTTCGGCTTGAGCGGTTACATGATCACGATTTAAGCGCTCTCTATCACTCGTTAAAATATGTTTATCTTTAAGCTTGCTAATTACAGTTGCTGCGCCTGTAACGTAAGTGTCTCTAGCTTGAATGGCTTTTCCAATCTCGACCTTATAGTAACCTGCGGTTACCTCGCGCATTCCTTCAAGAAAAGTTGCCTTAATGTGATCAGCATTGGGGCCTTGCAATACTGCCAAAAGGCGTTCTTCTTCAGAGGTAATTGGAGTGCCGTCTTTTAACTGGTTATGAAAAACAGCAAATTTATCAGCAGTAATGGCACCGCTAGTTTGCCTATCACAAAGAATTTTTACTTGTTCCTCGATAGATGGGGCTCCTGGAACTGATTTCACGACTTCCTCATGAGCTGGATGATTATACTTTTTGAGAGCGCCAACTATGTGCGCCGTACGAGGAGTGTATGGTGCAACGTCCATTGCAAGGGCATTGCCAGTCGTTAAAAGGGTGATTGATAAAAGCGTTAGTTTTTTCATAGATGTGTTTATCCATGTTACGTATGTTTTTGAATGTACTATTTGTCGCCCAGTAATGTAGTGCAAAAAAAACGAATTAGCAAACAGAGCATGGGAATTTTATTTGTGTGCCAATGTTGGCTGCGCAATGCACTACTCATTGCTCAAATTCATGTGTTCCATGCTTTTAATTGAGCGAGTTGTTGCTGCAACTTCTCCCGACATTCATGGTGAAAGGCGATATTGTGTTTGATTGTATCGTATGCTTCTGGGACGAATGCATTCCGTCCAAAATTGCTTGAGTATACCTTTAGAAGCTCCTCCTTGGCCTGCTTCATTTTTTCTTCTTCTGCGACTATTCCGGCTTCAACTTTTGATTGAATCTTCTCAAGAAGCCAGCGCTTATTATTTTGGGCATCTTTGAGATATTCGCTCAACTGTTTTTCTTGATTGTGGACGAGCATATTTTCCCCCACTTCATCAGCCGCAGCCTTGAAGGCCTCAGTATCTATTTTATTGGACTTTAAATTACTAAAAGATTCACTTAAACGATCCACTTGTTCTTTTTGAAGTGCGGCTGAGATTATGGGATGACCGATGCTGAAGCCATCCTTAAGTTGTGTGCGAAGAAAACTCGTGCGGGGAGAGTGAGGCTGTTCAGCTGGTTCTTCCGCATCCATGGCACAGGCGTTACCAGCGATTAAAAGGCTGATCGATAGGAGTGATACTTTTTTCATAGGTGTGTCCTTAGGTAAAGTTTGTTATAGAGTGTTTATCTCGTTAGCCGCGCAATAAATGCTGGTTATAACTTGCCTAATTCTTCTAGTTGAGCGATGCGCGCCTTTACTTGCCTTATTAATGCGCCTTGTTCAGCGACTGTATTCATCTGGGCGTCGAATGCTTCTGGAACTACCCCGGTGTGATAGGCGTCTGAGCATGCCTGAGCAAGCGCTCCCTTTGCTTGCGTGAAGGCGAATTCAGCGGCTGAGAGATTGTCTTGCAGTGCCTCTTCTTCGGCCCTAATAACTTCAAAAAGAAGTGAACGCTTAGTGAAGTCGTTTTTAAGCAGTGTTGTTAATGGTTCAACTTGAGAATGAGAAGGCATAGTTGATTTTATGCTAGCAACCCGAGAGCGAAATTCATCAGAATCTATTGCGCCAGTCAATAAATCATGAGAGTATTCCGTCAACTTAGCGTGTTGTTCTGCGAGAAGTTTTTGTGTGACTATGCCATAACCAGGGCTTAGTGTGTCCTTAAGTTTACCAAGAAGGAAACTCGTGCGGGGAGAGCCGGGCTGTTCAGCAGATTCTTCCGCATCCATGGCACAGGCATTACCAGCCATTAAGAGGCTGATTGATAGAAGTGATAGTTTTTTCATAGATGTAACCTTAGATGAAAGATTGTTATAAAATGTTTATCTCGTGAGTTGTGCAATAAATTCTGTCGGCTCAATATCATAAAGCTCTGCGCCCCATCGTGCAATCTCTTTTTCTCCATGAGGATCAATAACGATAAAGGTTGGCACGCCCACAACACGGAATTTTTCTGCAATGGATGGATCAATATCTTCCAACTTAACCGTCACATAGCCATCCAATTTTTTCTGCACATCAACGCAGCAAAAGAGCGTGCCATCAATTGCTTTGCAGATTGAGCAGTAGGGTGCACTCACATCGAGAAACACTAATTTCTGTTCCCGTTTTGCCTGTTCGATTCCCTCTTGATAGGAATGAATCCAATCTTGTGTCGGTGATGATGTGCATGTTTGATGCATCGCTTGATATGATTTTGCCGCCATCACCACAAACGCGGCAGTCAGAATCATGCCGATAAGATTGTGCGCTTTTTTCCATCCGCCCACACTTTTAGTGCCTTCATGCAAATAGAACAAGCCAGCGCCGAGCGTGAGGAATGAGGCGATCCACATTATAGCTGCCCAGGGCAAAATGTTGTTCAAGAAATGGAGGCACGTTGCCAAAATCACAAATCCAAATGCTTTTTTAACCTCCACCATCCACATGCCAGCACGCGGCAGCGCATGCATTGATGAAGAGAAGGTGCCAATGATCAACAGTGGAATGCCGAGTCCGATACCGAAAGAAAAGAGCAGCAAGAAACCAAGGGGCGCGCTGCCAAGGGTGGTCACGAGTGTGAGTAGCAGGAGCAATCCAGGCGATAGGCAGGGCGATGCAATCGATCCGCTCACGGCACCAAGCATGAAGATAGAAATGATTGAACCATTGTGTTTGCTCGATCCGCTTCCTTGCAAAAAGCGAGGGATATACATGTCATAAAAACCGATCATAGAGCCAGCCATATAGACCAAGAGGGCCACGATAACAATAATAAAGAGTGGCTTATTCATCAGATTGCCAAAAAGTTGTCCGGTGAATGCGGCAAGCAATCCAAGCAGTGCGAAGGTGGTTGCAATGCCAAGGACATAGCAGAATGCCAACACAAAATTGCGTCCCACTGATTTGGTGCTGTGCGATTGCAACACACCCACTGTGATAGGAATCATCGGATAGATGCATGGCGTGAGACTCAAGACGAGGCCCAAGAGCAATGCGAGAATCAAGCGCAGAACCATCGAATCGGTGTTTTGCAGGGTGTTGGAAAAATAGGAGGTCCAGGAAGATTTTTTTTCCGTTTCAGGTTCTTGTGGCGATGCATTCGTTTTATGAGAATGCATAGTTGCTTCTTCAGCAGCTGGTTGTTCGGCGCTTGCATTTGCTGGCGGATTGTTCATAGCAATCGGGAATGAGGCTTGTTCAATTTTGTGTCCATTTTTGTAGTAGTAGCTCACATGCAGATGCGCATCCTGCGTTGGAGCATTGTCACTTTCTGCGTGGAATGAAAAATTGACCGGTTCATAATAGGCCAGTTTTGTATTATTGAATCCGGTATCATATTGTTCGCGCGGGGCGACCGATGAGCGGGCTGGCGATAGTGTGATGGCCGGATGGTCACTGGAAAAAGAAACATAATCATGGTACAAACAATCACCTTCATCAACAGGAAAAGTGACCTGCACCTGCACATCACTTGAGTGTTCGTCTATTGGTGTTATAGTACAGGTTGGCGCTGCACAGGCGATGGTGGTGCAGAGTGTTAAAAAAAATGGTACGAATTTTTTGAGCATACTCAGTTCCTTTATGCATACGTTAAAAAAGGTGAATGTCATGAAGAATAACACATATTTGTTATTGTTGATCTCCGCAGTGTTATACGCACTGCCCTTTCTTTTTATACATCAACTTTGGTGGCTTGTCTTTGTCTATCCGATACCTCTTTTATATGCGGCGATGTATACTCCGATGACCTTTTGGCACGGCGCTTTTTGGGGCGTGCTTGCCTGGGGATTGCATCTGAGTGGTGTGCTCTATGCCATCATTAACATGGCGCAAGGCAGCTGGGGCTATGCCCTCATTCCCGCAATTGGCATAGTGCTCTATCAAGCATTTTTTGTGGGAATTATTTTCTGGCTCACCCAATCATTAATCGAATATAGCCGTTCATTCAAAATTGAACGGGAATTAGAAATTTGGACGATTGCTCTCTTTGCCTATACCTATTGGGTTGATCGCTGGTGCTTGTTTGTGTTTGGTCGCGTGGAAGGATATCAATTAATGCACCCACTCATGCCGCTTGCAAAACATCCAGCGCTGCTTGCTCTGCTGCCAGTAATTGGCAAAGCGGGACTGACAGCACTCTTTTTTGTGGTTGCAGCAACGGCAACTTATGCACTTGCGCGCAGAACATTATTCTCAGTGGGATTGTTCGGATTGAGTTTGTTGCCATGGTTTGCAAGTGCGTTGCTTGCCAATCCGCAACAACCAGAACCGGAATGGGTTTCAAAAATTGTGACGATGCCAACTATTTTTCCCACCGCGAATGATAGACAAGCAATGGTGCGTGCAGCGGGCGATGAGTTTGCGCATGTGGTGCACTCAGTGCCGAATGCACAGCTGATTGTGATGCCAGAATCTTCCTATTATGACGATCGCTTGAGCGACCGGCGCGAGGAAACGCAACAATTTTGGGCAGACAATCATGTTGGCAAAAATATTAATGTGTTAGTGGGAGCGTTTCGCCGTGATGAGGAAATTTTCTATAACTCAATCTACTGGTACAAAAATGGGCAGCTGCAATCCTATTTCGATAAACGACACACGATGGTGCTTACTGAACATATTCCATCATTTTTAAATTTTGGCATGATCAGCGACATGTATTTCCGTGCCTATCCGCAGCGATGCATTGGCTGCAATGAACGCACTCCATTAGCACTTTTGGATGAACAATCATTTGTGCCCTATGTTTGTTCAGAACTTTTTTTCAATGAACGTCCGGATGATAACTATCAGGATATGCCTATTATGTTTGTTTCGAATGATATGTGGTTCGATCGTCCCGGAGCTCGCTATGTGCAGGATCTGATGGAAGTGGGCGCGCAGTTCAAAGCGATTCAGTGGCAGCGGGATATTGTCTACACTTCGGCATCGCGGATGAATTTTATTGGGAAATGATTATTTTTTAATGTTGTTCAAAAAAAACTCCCGAGAAAATTTCTCGGGAGTTTTTTTTATGCTTCAGCAGAAATTGCTACGCCGTTTTTGTTTCCAGAATTTTGATGTTGCCACTTTTGCATGACAGTTCAATATTCGCTTCGCCAGAACCCAAGATGCCATCAATTTCTTTTTTAAATTGATTCCAGGTGCGGCGGTTCAATTTGGTTTCGCGTGGCATGAGGCGCACATAATGATCAGACATTACCGTACCCCGTTCAGTGCGTCCGCGGATAGTCGCATTCGCTTCCGTTGGCAATCCGAGTACGATGCTGCCAGACGCTGTTTCCAGTTTGATGCTTCCCGTTTGCGGCACGGTTGAGCACATAGATTTGATTGTGCCTCGTTCTGCGCAGGCAACAATATTATCGCTCGCATCTTTGATGGTAATATTACCACTGCAGGTAGTTGCTTGGATTGGCCCTTTTGAATCTTTGATCAGAATCGATCCTGATTTTTGTGTTTGTGCCACAACCAATTGGTGTGTGTTATTAATTTCGATGTTGCCATGTGTGGTGCTTGCAGCAACTGAACCATTCACATCATTCACCACAATCATGCCGCGGTGCGTAGTCAATTGGAGGCGCATTTCAGAAGGAACGATCAATTCATAATCAACCTGCGCCTTCACGCCATCATTGGCATATACCGTTGCGATAGTGAGATCATCTTGACCGTTGACTTGTTGTTGCGCAGATTTCACGCGAATGTCTGGTAACATTTCTTCTTTGTTGGTTCGTTTGATTGCTTTAACGCATACGGCGTTTTGATTCCAATTGGTTCTGATGGTGATATTGCCATCGAAATTGTTGAGGGTGAGTGTGCCAGGATTGCTCACCGCATATTCTTTGTCTTCAGTTTGTTCGAAATTGTAATTACTGAAAAAGCCGAATACTTTATCTTTGGTGCGTTTCAAAAATGATTCTTTTGCTTGCGGTGTCTCGGATGCTACCATGGTGGTGCCAAGGCATATAAGGCTCACGAGCGATAAGATTTTTTTTGTATGCATAGAAGAGTTCCTCTTTTTTAATACATGATATAAAACGGTGTAACGATATGAAGTCTACAAGAAACTTGCAGCGCGTTCAAAGAGATCTTGAAACGCTACTCGATAAACAGTCTCTGGTGCAGACAATTGTTAACGCGATTTCTCAAGCAGGGGGCAGAGCATTATTAGTTGGTGGTGCCGTGCGCGATCTCTTTTTGGGTGTGCACACAAAAGACCTTGATATAGAAATTTATGGCCTCAAGCCGGAAGAACTCGAAGAAGTGCTGCGCCAATTTGGGCCGGTTAGTTTGGTGGGCAAACAGTTTGGTGTGTATCGCGTGCATGGCTTAGATATTGATTGGTCTCTGCCGCGTAGCGATAGTTCCGGGCGCAAGCCAGAGGTTGCGATTAATCCCCACATGCCATTCGAGCAATCATTCGCACGCCGCGATCTGACGATCAATGCAATGGGCCTCGATCTTAAAACGTTTGAACTGATTGATCCATTCAATGGTGTGCATGATTTGAAAAATGGCATCTTGCGTGCGCCCAATGCCCACTTTTTTATCGAAGATCCGTTACGACTTTTTCGGGTGATGCAATTTGTGAGTCGCTTCGGGATGGTGCCCAATGCGGAGCTCAATCGCGTGTGTGCAAAGATGGATATTTCCAGCGTTTCGCGCGAGCGAATTGAAACTGAGTTTGAAAAAATGTTGCTCAAATCGGAACGCCCATCGCTTGGGTTGCGGTGGCTCAAAGAGATTGGTCGCCTCGATGAAATTGTGCCCGAACTTGCTGCCACTATCGGCGTTGCGCAGCCGAAAGAATATCATCCAGAGGGAGATGTATTTGAACATTCAATGCAGGCACTCGATGCTTCAGCGCGCTTATCCTATGATGATCCAAAGAAAAAATTAATGATCATGTATGCAGTGCTCTGCCACGATCTTGGCAAAGTGAGCACCACACGCGAGATCGATGGCCGCTTGCGCAGCCTTGAACATGCGCAAGAAGGTGTGCCACTCACCAAGCAGATGCTCAAACGCATCACCGAACAGCGGGAGTTGATCGATGGCGTGTGCAAATTAGTGCGCTATCATATGGAACCAATCATCTTTACCACCGGTGGCGCCAAGCACGCGGCCTATAAACGGCTTGCACACAAACTGGAACCGCACACCACGATTCAGGAACTTGCAGATGTTGCACTCGCTGATCAGCAGGGACGCAATCCGGAGGGACCAGAGCCACTCTCCAATGTTCCGGAAGAATTGAAAGTATTTTTGCACTTTGCCGGGCAGATCCAGGTGAAATATGGTGCAGAAAAACCGGTGCTTCTTGGACGGGATATTGCCGATAGAGTTACACCCGGACCGCAGATGGGAAAGCTGCTTGCCCGGGCATATGATATTCAGATTGAAGAGGGAATTCAGGATAAAGAGGAATTGAAAAAGCGATTATTCGGTGTAGCTAACATCCGCACTGATGAATGAACTATCATCGGGAGAGGCAAACAGATTTGGAGCCTCTTTATCAGCGCCTTCTAATTGTTGGATGATTAACCAACAATTTCTTTGTTTCAACAAATTCCAAGCAGTGACCAGGGGAAGATGATCGGTAGTGCCTTTTAGTAGCGCACAAAAAATAACAGATTTAGTTGAACGGCTCTCAAGGGACTCAAGAGTAACCTTGCTCAAGAAACTTTCTTGCCAAGCTTGTTTATCGTAATCGTTTAGATACCTGTTGTTAGTCTGAAGATCACCGTTTCTTCTTTTCCGTGAACATTCAAGGGTAGACCATATCGATCTTTGCAATGCACCGCCAACATCATCTGCTGCCGGGGTTCGAATAACGATGATACCGTGTGTATCTAATCTTTTATCCAGAGTACTTTTCTTCAATTCTTCCATGCAGTGCAGATCTGCCGCTCGGGCTTTCGTTTTATCTGCTTCGGCTGGAGTCAGTTCTCTGCGACAAACCACATTTATACCTTGCATAGCTAGTGCAGATGGTATCCATGCGCATGCAGTTAGCAGAAGAAATATATGTTTACTGTTTATCATGATTGCATTCCTTTCTATTAATGATGAATTCAAAAAGTGCCTATTTAGCACCATACGTGATTTCCGCAGTGACGAATGACTGATCATCGCCAGAGGTGAACAAATCTTTCTCGTATTTATCAAGGGTTTCTTGCTGCTGTACGACTAACCAGCATCTTTTCGCTTGCAACAGGGCCTCAGCCGTAACGAGAGGAAGATGCCGTGTGCCTTTGGGGAAGGCGCCAAAAATAATAGATTTATCGGGGCAGTTTTGAAGCGATTTTAGATTAAGCTTTTCAATGAAGCTTCTTTGCCAAGGTTGAAAGGTGCTTTTTGCAAGTTGGGAGGCGGTAGGACGCTCAATATGCTCCTGCCGTGATAATTCCAAGTGATGCTGTAGTTGCACCTGCAGCTCGACTCCAACATTTTCTGGTACTGGAGTCCGCACCACGATAATACCGTAATGAGGCACTTCTTTAGAGTAATGGCGACGACGCTGCTGCACTTCTGCGAGGCATTCAAGGGCCATTTCTCTGGCTTTAGCGGTGGCATGTTCAGGGGTTACTTTTATATTGTAGTCGCGATCGCTTTTTTCGCTTTCCATAGCAAATGCAGATGGCATCCATGTGCATGCAGTCAGGAGGAGAAATATACGTTTACTGTTTATCATGATCGTATTCCTTTCTATTAATAATGAATTCTTCACTTACATAAGATTCACTAAGCTCCGCAGTGATGACTGAATGATCTTCTGAGGAGGTAAACAAATCTCGAGTTCCTTTATCAGCGCTCGCTAACGTCTGCACGACTAACCAACATTTTTTCTTTTTCAATAGGGCCTTAGCGGTAACTAAGGGAAGATGTTTCGCACCTTTTGGTAGCGCACCAAAAATAATTGATTTATCAGGATAACTCTGAAGGGACTTCAGATTAAGCTTTTCAAAGAACTGTTTTTCCCAAGGTTGCTGGTAGTTATTGGATAGAAGATTGGGCCCAGTGCTGACTTTGACTTGTCGTGGTGCTTCAAGCTGGCAATACAGTTGGTCTTGCACTGCGGCTCCAAGGTTACCTAATACCGGAGCTCGAACAATGATGATACCGTGTTCAGGTATTTCATCACCCGGGTTTGCCTTTAATTCTTGAATAAATTTTCGAGCGTCCTCTATGGCCTCATGATTAACTTCGGCATAATCTATTTGTACAGGTTTCATAGCCAATGCTGCTGGTGCAAGTGTGCATGCAGTCAGCAGGAACAACATATATTTAGTGTTTATCATGATGGTATTTCCTTTCTATGATTAAAAATGCTGCCCCGAATGATAATAAAGTTATATTTTTTTGTCCACTCCGATATCTTTTCACAAAAAACCCTATTTTGGTAAACTATTTCGCACACATGAAAAACAAAAGGATGCATTTATGTTAGTTGGAAATTCGTTATGGTATCTCGTGCGGCAATCGGACTTGATGAGCAAGCTGGTGTTGTTCACACTTTTGGTGATGTCCATTGTCTGCTGGACGATCTTTGTTTCCAAGCTCATTCTGTTTCGCGTTAAAAAAAATCAGATTGATGCGGCGATGCGCCAAGTTAAAAATGTGAACAATGTTGAGCAGTTGCTTGCCATTGCTACCACTCATGAAGGTACTGTGCCTGGATATTTTCTTTCCAAAACACTCATCTTTTCCCAATCGCTCAAACGGCTCAGCGGACCGCAGCAGACGGCAATGTTGCAAAATAATATTGATCAAACGATGGATTCAGTGTTGATGGATGAAGAATCATATCTTCCCGTGTTGCAAACGAGCGCGGCAGTTGCGCCATTGCTCGGATTATTCGGAACGGTGTGGGGATTGGTTCATTCATTTTTGAGCATCAGTGAAAAACAAAGTGCGGATATCACCACCGTGGCACCCGGTCTTGCAGAAGCATTGATCACCACGCTCGCCGGTTTGATGGTCGCGATTCCTGCATTGGTGATGTATAACATGCTCAACACACAGCTGCGCAAAATGGAGCATGATTTATTCAGATTTGCGGATTACGTTTCAGCCATTCTACAAAATGTGTTGGGTCTTTAAGGGGGAAGTTCATGCGCAGAACCAGACGCCGCTCCGGACAGGGTGGTCGCAATCAATTAACTGATATTTCGCTGACGCCACTGATTGATACCGCGCTCACGCTCCTCGTTATTTTTATGATCACCACACCGATGATCCAAAATGCGATCAAGGTGAATTTGCCGCGTGGGCATGCGAAAGAGGATTCAGGATCGAAACAGGAATTGATCGTCTTTATAGATGATAAAAATAATTTTTATTTTAATGGCGAAAAATTAGCAGAAAAAAAATTGATCGAATCGATTAAAAAAGAAGTGGGTGCGCAGAAAGAGCGCACGGTGTATGTAAAAGCAGATAAGGCAGTGTCATATGGGCGCGTGCTTGAACTAGTTGATGACATCAAGGTAATTGGGGGCGTTCAGTATGTGGCTTTGGCAACATCTCAGCGGACATAAGCGACACGCATTTTTCCTCAAGTTTGCTGTTGGTGTTGCGCTTGCACATCTTCTTTTATTGTATCTGCTTTTTTTTAGCTACAACCATGGCAGCCGCGATGTGATGCTGATTGTTCGGCAAGCGCAGGCGGGCGAGCCAGTCAAATTTGTTGCCCTATCTGGCAGAGGATCTGATAGACGAGGCGGGAAAAAAGCGAACGCACAACGTGGTACACAGAAAAAAGGTGCGCGTGTTGCAGCAAAACAGCCTGCGAAAAAATCTCCGCAAAAAACAAAAGCAGCAACATCATTAAAAAGTGCGGCGGTAAAAAAAGAGGCGCCAAAAGCAAAACCAGCGCAGAAAAAAAAGCCGGCAGCAAAACCGGTTAAAGAAAAGGTGCTGGAGAAAAAGGAAGAACCCAAAGAAAAACCGAAGGTGATCGAAAAAAAGGTGGCACCGGAGGAAAAAGTTCCAGAAAAAACTCCAGAGCAAACAGCAGAGCCAGAAGCAAATAATCTGGCGGATAAAGTGACGCCTGAACAAGAAAATGTTCAAGAAGAACTGGTGGTTTCATTCGGTTCATGGGGCACGATCGAACAGGAAGAAGTTGCAGAATTATATAAAGAGCTGTCGGAAAATTGGCGTCCGCCAGCGGGCATAGCAGAGGATTGTGAGTGCACAATGAAGCTGCATGTCGGATGGGATCAAACATTGATTGAGTTGGAAACCATCAAGACATCGGGCGTTTTGATGTATGATGTGTCGGTCCGTTCGGCGCTGCAAAAAATTGTGTTGCCACTCTGGACGCGCGGGAAAAATTTGACGATTACTTTTAGGCAGTAATGAGTTCTTCATCTAAATTTGGATCATCTATGAAAAAAGCATTCTTGGTATTTTTTTTAGTATTCATCATGTCGCCTCGTGTGCAGGCGGGAGATTTGCGTGTTGGTGCCACGCATCATGAACCATTGCCGGTGTGTCTTGGCATTGTGGGTAAAAAAAATAAAGAGCTCAAGCAGGTGGCCGAGCGCATCAAAGAAGATTTAGAATTTAGTGGGCAATTCACGGTGGATGTCCGCACGTGTGGCAAAAAAGCATCGAAGAATGAAGTTGCCACCATCAAGCAGGCAGGCTATCCATTGCTCATTTTGTTAAACACCAATCAGACGCGAGATGGTTTTGAGTGGCGTCTTTATGACACAACACAAGCGAACATGCTTGATGGCAAAAGCTACACGAAAAAAGGCACATTGTGGCGCGGCTGGGCACACAACATTGCCGATGCAATTTGGCCAGTGCTCACTGGAGAGAAATCATTTTTCTCAAGCAAGCTTGCCTACTGCAAAGAAACGCATGCATCCAATGGCAAACGACTTACGCATGTGTGTGTTGCCGATTTTGATGGATCACACGAAGAGATTTTGATAGACACGCCAACGGTGAATGTGGCACCTCGCTGGAATGCAGACACAAAAAATCCATTGCTCTTTTATTCTGAATACACCAATTCGAATGTGCGATTGATGGCTGCAGACATGCGTGGCCGCCGCAGAATCACGTCGGATTTTGAGGGCATTAATATGTTGCCTGCTTTTTCTAATGATGGCACGCAAGTGATTTATTGTGCATCACGCGGCAATGGCAGCTGCCATCTCTATCACTACACAAAAGGGTCATTCAAAAAATTGACTAATAATGAAGGGAATAATATTGCGCCCTGTTTGGCGGAAGATGGCAAAACGCTCTTTTTCTGTTCGGATTATGAAACGGGCAAGCCTCAAATTTATTCGCTCGACATACCAACAGGGGCCACAAAGCGGCTCACGCAGGGCGGTTATTGTGCATCGCCAAGTTTCTGCCAAAAGCGAAATCAGCTTGCCTATGGAAAAATTGTGAGCGGGATGATGCAGCTTTTTCTCTATGATTTTGCGACCAATACTCACAAGCAGCTGACTAAAGATGGTGGCAACAAAGAGGAATGTTCCTGGTCTCCCTGCGGCAATTATTTGGCCTATTCGGTTGAAAAGGGTGAGATGAGCCGGATTGTGATTTTGAATCTGTTAACCAGCCAAGTCCAGTACCTTACTGATGAATCGGCTTCACGCAGTTATCCTATCTGGTCGCCACTTTATCAGCAGTATCCGGCAGTGACTATTAGTTAGAAATTAGTTAGAATCGACATTTTTATAGGTTTTCAGTATACTTTTGGCAGGTGATTTTTATGTGAATCATCAGAATCTGAAAGTATACAATTTCAACTTTTATTAGTACGAACGAATAATCGGTATGAAAAAAAGAAAAACTCCTAATCCATTGTTTGGCAATAATGCCAAGAATCTCCTCGTAGTTATTATTTTTGTCATTGGTGCATTCTTCATCCTCAACCGGTTGGTTGAACGAAGCCGCAGCATCGAAACAATCCCCTATTCCACCTTTTTAGACAAGGTTGAGCAGGGTCAGGTGCGGGATGTCTATTTCAATGGACAGGATGCCGGTGGTAGTCTCAAAACAGGGCAACTTTTCGAAACGGTGGTGCCTCATGAACGGGACAAAGATTTTGAAGCACTGCGTCGCAGTGGGGTCAAGATCGTTTTGGCAAATCCAACGAATCAATTCAGTTTCTGGTATTTGCTGCCGATCCTCTCGCTGCTCATGACGGGCGCCTTCATTTGGTATTATATGCGCCAATCACGCAACTCTAATGGCGGCGGCGGACCGAACTTTTTCTCGATGGGCAAAAGCAGAGCAAAACTCTTTATGCCATCAACGATTAAGGACACCTTCGCATCATTTGCGGGTGCGCAAGAGGCCAAAGAAGAGTTGGAAGATTTGGTCGATTTCTTAAAAAATCCGGAAAAATATAAACGACTCGGTGCGAAAATAACGCGTGGTGTGTTGCTTGTTGGTGCCCCAGGTAATGGTAAAACATTGCTTGCGCGTGCAGTGGCTGGCGAGGCAAACTGCCCATTCTTTAGCATCAGCGGTTCAGACTTTGTGGAAGTGTTTGTGGGTGTTGGGGCATCACGTGTGCGTGATCTCTTTGTCCAGGCACGCAAACATGCACCATGCATCGTGTTTATCGATGAGATCGATGCAGTAGGTCGTCAACGAGGCAGCGGCCTTGGTGGTGGTCATGATGAGCGTGAACAGACGCTCAACCAGCTGCTTACAGAAATGGATGGCTTTGAAGTGACGGGTGAATCGGTGATTGTGTTGGCGGCAACAAACCGTCCTGATGTTTTGGATTCAGCATTGCTCCGTCCAGGCCGTTTTGATCGTCGCGTTGATGTGCCATATCCTGATTTGAAAAGCCGTGAACAGATTTTGAGGGTTCATGCAAAGCCGGTCAAAATGGCAACTGATGTTGATCTGCAAAAAATTGCACGCGGAACTCCTGGGTTCTCAGGTGCCGAACTTGCCAATTTGATCAACGAAGCGGCAATCATTGCATCGAAACAAAATGCAAAAGAAATTACTATCGATGATATGGAAGCGGCGCGTGATAAGCTGCTTCTGGGCAAAGAGCTTAAGAGCATTGCGCTCTCAGAAGATGATCGCAGAGTCACCTCGTATCACGAGTCTGGCCATGCGCTGATCAACTTGCTCCTGCC
>Ga0068860_100000217_pt1 | contig 90245 bp, 66 predicted proteins | sample KBSSwiS32_FD_66597 | JGI IMG/M metagenome (GOLD analysis project Ga0068860, IMG submission 66597) | Switchgrass rhizosphere microbial communities from Kellogg Biological Station, Michigan, USA - KBS Switchgrass S3-2 | ecosystem: Host-associated > Plants > Roots > Rhizosphere > Soil ... | reverse complement strand
CGGCAGGTTGGTGATGCCGAGGTCGGCGAGCGCGTCCATCACGCCGTTGGTGACGCAGGGCGGGCCGCCGATCGCGCCGGATTCGCCGCAGCCCTTGGCGCCCAGCGGATTGGTGCGGCATGGCGCGGATGCGTCGAGCGTCACGCTGATCGCGGGAATGTCGTCGGCGCGCGGCAGGCAGTAATCCTGATAGCTCGCGGTGAGCAATTGCCCCTCGGCGTCATAGGCGACGCCTTCATACAGCGCTTGTCCAATGCCCTGCGCGACGCCGCCATGGACCTGGCCGGTCACCAGCATCGGATTGACGGCGACGCCGACGTCGTCGACCGTGGTGTAGCGCACCACGTGCGTGACGCCGGTGTCGGGGTCGATCTCGACCTCGCAGATATGGGTGCCGTTCGGCCAGCTCGGCCCGTCGACCTCGCCTTCGGAATCAACCGATAGCCGCGCACCGGTTTCCTTCCCTGCGATCTCGAACAGGCTGATGCGCCGGTCGGTGCCGACCACGGTGAGGAAGCCGTCGCGATATTCGATGTCGCCGGCGGAGGCCTCGAGCAGGTTGGCGGCCTTGTCGCGCGCCTTGTTGATGAGATCATTGGATGACACCGCGACCGCGGTGCCGCCGACGAACAGCGAGCGCGAACCGACGCTGCCGAAGCCGGTGGCCAAGTCCGTATCGCCCTGCACCACGTCGATCTTGTCGAGGGAGATGCCGAGCGTATCGGCAATCATCTGGGTGTAGGTGGTCTGCAGGCCCTGCCCCATCGCCATGGTGCCGGAATGCAGGATGACGCGCCCGTCCGCCGTGGCGTGCAGGCTGACCTTCTCTTTATGGGCCGTCCCGCCGGTCCATTCGATGTAACTGGTGAGGCCCCGGCCGTAGAGCAGGCCTTTCTTCTTCGCCGCCCGCTTGCGCGCGGCAAAGCCATCCCAATCGGCGAGCTTGGCGGCCCGCTCCATCATGTGCGCAAAGGCGCCGGAGTCGTAGACCTGGCCGACAGCGTTGGTGTAGGGCAGTTGCGCCGGCTTGATGTAGTTGGCCTTGCGAATGGCGCGCGGATCGATCCCGATCTGCCGCGCCGCGACGTCCATCAGCCGTTCGATGATGAAGACGCCTTCCGGCCGGCCCGCGCCGCGATAGGCGCCGACCGGCGCGGTGTGGGTCATGACAGCCTTGATCTCGTAATGGACCAGCGGCAGATCATAGACGCCGCTCTGCACGAACGGCCCGAGCACCAGTGGAATGACGGTGCCGGTGCCGGAGAGATAGGCGCCGGTGCCGCCGACCGAGCGCACGCGATAGGCCTTGACGCGGCCCTTGGCGTCAAGCGCGAGTTCGGCGGTCGAGGTGAGATCGCGGCCGTGGGTGCCGCCGACGAATTCGTCGGTGCGGTCGCCGCGCCAGCGGATCTTCTTGTTCAGCTTGATCGCGGCATAGGCCACGAGGCCGTCTTCGGGATACAGGCTGGTCTTCTGGCCGAAGCCGCCGCCGATGTCGCCGACCAGCACGCGAACGCTCTCCTTGGGCCGCTTCAGGATGGCGTCGGCGAGAAGGTCGCGGGTCGAGCCAGGTGTCTGCGACTGCACGTGGAGCAAGAGACGGCCGGTCTTGGTCTCGATCTCGGCGATGGTCGAGCGCGGCTCCATCGCCGAGGGCACCAGCCGCTGGCTGACCAGATCGAGCGAGACTCTATGCGCGGCATCCGCGAACGCGGCGTCGACCTTGGCGGCGTCGCCATAGCTCATCGCCGCCACGATGTTGTCGGGCGCCTCCGGCCAGACCACCGGCGCGCCGGGGCGGGTTGCGGCATGCGGATCGACCACGGCCGGCAACGCCTCGTAATCGACGGCAATCGCCTCGGCCGCGGTTTGCGCCAGCACGCGGGAGCTCGCCACGACCGCCGCGACCGGCTCGCCGGCAAAGCGCACGACCTCATCGGCGAGCAGCCGGCGCGGCGGCACGGTCATCGGCTGGCCGTCGGGCCGCTTGAAGACGGCGAGCGTCGGAATGGTCCCGATATTGTCGGCGAGCAGATCGTCGCCGGTATAGACCGCCTCGACGCCCGGCATTTCGCTCGCCGCCTTGGTGTCGATCGACAGGATCCTGGCATGCGCGTGCGGTGAGCGCAGCACATGCAGCCACAGCGCGCCGTCCTCCGGCTTGTCGTCGATGAACTGCCCCTTCCCGGTGAGCAGTCGCTGGTCTTCCAGACGCTTGACCGGCTGGCCCGCACCAAAACGTAGATTGCCGGGAAGAATATTCATCGGGTGGTCCTTTAGTGATTTTGGAGAATTGGGCGGGTTTTAGCGTATTTCTGGAGTGAGACAACTTGCCCCGTCATTCCGGGATGGTCCGAAGGACCAGACCCGGAATCTCGAGATTCCGGGTCTGGTGCTTGCGCACCATCCCGGAATGACGGAGTTGGTAGCCCGCATCCCCGGAATGACGAGGCAAGTGGCGCGCCCCCGGAACGAAGGGGCCAATCACCCCAGATCCCGCAGCACCGCTGCGACCACCTCGCGCGCTTCTGCCGTCAGGGCCTGCTGCGGCGGGACGGGATCGCCGACGTCATAGCCCTGGATCGACAGCCCGGCCTTGATGCAGGCGGCGAGATTGTAGCGCGCGAAGGCCTCGTTGACCCGCCACAGCCGCCGCTGCAGCGCCATGGCGTCGTTCCAGCGTTCGGCCTTGCAGAGATTGTAGAGCTCGACGCTTTGTCGTGGGATGATGCAGGCCGGACCCGCCATCCACCCGACCCCGCCGATCAGCATCACCGCGGCCGGAATATGCGCCGACGCCGCGAACACGCGCAAGCCATCGCCGCAGCGGTTCATGATCGACAACAGCCGTCCGGTATTGGTCGAGGCGTCCTTGATGTAGCCGATGCGTGGATGCGCAGCGAGGCGCGCGATGACATCGAGCGTCAGGTCGGAGCGCTGGAACTGCGGATTGGTGTAGATCACCACGGGAATGTCGACGGCGTCGGCGATGGCGCGGAAATAGGCCTCGACCTGCGCGTCGGCCAGCGGGAAATACGCCTCCAGGATCGCCAGGATACCGTCGGCGCCGAGCTTCTCGTAGGCCTTGGCTTGCGCCACCGCATCGGCCGTCGCGGTCGAGGCCACGCCGGCGATCACCGGCACGCGGCCATTCGCCGCCTCGATCGTGGCCGTCACAACGGCGCTGCGCTGCTCGCGGTTCAGATATGCGAATTCGCCGGTCGAGCCCAGCGGGGTCAGGCCGTGCACGCCCGCATGAATCAGATCGTCGCAGAGCCGGCCGAGCACATCGCGGCGGACATTGCCGTCCGGATCGAGCGGCGTGACGAGATAGGGAAAAACACCGTGAAAATCAGGCATGGGAAGCGGGGTCCGGCAGGATCGAAACGGGGACGATGAGCGGCCTTTCTATACGATGCCCGCAGCAATGGAACCATGGCCTTCGCTGGCCCTGAACGGTGGAGCGCTCAATTCCCGCGCGTTGCGGGCCTTTCTTCCGCCGTACTGGATTCCCACCGTTTCGCATTCGCTGTCTTTTTCTGCGTTCCCACATTCGCGCAGAGCCCATTGCACCGGAGACATAGCAGGACCTCGGCGAGCAGCAGACCCATGACGACGCTTTACGATCTGCTCGGAGCGCTCCCCGGTGACGACGCCGACGATCTCAGGGACGCGTTTCGTCGGGCGGTCAAGGACGTCCATCCCGATATCCGTCCGAACGATCCCGATGCCGCGCTGAACTTCAGGCTCATCGTCTATGCCATGGACGTCCTGCGCGACCCGGAACTGCGTGCCGCGTATGATTATCTGCTGGACCTGGCGCGACAGGAACTGGTGTCGCAACGCAGAGCCGCGAAAATCCGGACGTTCGCTTTCGCGATGATCGGTCTCGCGGGCGTTTCCGTCGTGGCGGTCAGCGTGGGGAGTCTGTTTGCGCCGACGCTGTTGTCGCGGTTTCGACAGATCGAGGAGTTGTTCCACGCCTCCGCCAAGCCCGCATCCAGCAGCGTTTCCGCCGGGCCAACCTCGAACGACAACGGCGCGACGGCAGATCGCGATGCCGCGACCACCAGGCCGGCGGAGGAGCAGGATGACTTCCTTGCCCGGTGGGGCGCGAACGACATCAACGCGAAGCCCGATCCCAGGGCCGGGACGGGGCCGCCAGCAGAGAAGCATGATGACCCCCCGCCCCCATCGGACGCAAATAACAACAATGCCGACCACAGCGCGGAGACCGGGAAGCCGGTCGCCGAGACCAATAACCTCCCGCCCCGGTCGGGCGCAGACAACAACAACAACGCGCCGGCCGACCACGACGCCGAGACCGCGACGGTGATGAAGGAGCAGGACGCCCCGAGCGTGCGCCCATCCGGCCCGAACCCGCCTGCGCGGCGCGATGATGCGGACGACGCGACGGCTCTGCTCGAGGCGGATGAGAAGACCGATGCAAGCGCGGTCATGCACGCGAAGGGCATCGTCGCCTATCGCAAAGGCGACCTGGACGCAGCGCTTGCGGACCTCAGCCGCGCGATCGCACTCAAACCGACGTTCATGCTGGCCTACATCAATCGCGGCATCGTGCTCTATCGGATGGGCAAGCTCGATCTCGCCTTGGCCGACGTGGCCCGTGCGAAGCGCATCGACCGGGCCGGTCATGGCGGAGCCACGGCAGCGGTTCGAAGAAAGCGGCGATGAAGCGGCGATCAGCTCTTGGTCGGTTGGCGGGCCATCTCGGCAAAGGCGAGGAGATGATCGATATCCCTGCCGCGCTCATCGTGCTCCGAGGCGATGTGCTCGAACAGCCGGGCCGCGCCTTCGAAGATCAGATGGGCCGGGTCATCGGGGCCGAGGAAGCCCGCGATCTCGCGCATCTCGGCGACCCAGCGATAGGCCTTCGGCAGCATGTCAGGCAGCGCGACCGCGAACCGCGCCAGAATCTGCGGCTGGCTCTCGGCAAGCTCGTCGCGCAGCGCCGTCGCGGCGCCCACGCGCGTTGCTGCGAGCGCCATCGCGGTGCCGAGCGCCGTCAATCCCTTGTTGATTCCCGCATAAGACATTTTCAGCGCGGACGCCGCGCCGATCCCTCCGGCGACGATGCGCAGGTCGAGACCGAGATCGCGCAGCACCGCGAGTTCGCTCGCCTGTTCGCCGCAGACGTAGAATGTCGGCCGCCGTGTCCCGGGTTTGGGCGGAACACCGATGATCGCGGCATCGACGAAGCGCGCGCCTGAGGGGGCGACGATCGCGGCGACCTGCTCGACGGTCGCGACGTTGACGGCATTGCAATCGACGATGATCGGCGTCGTTCCGCACGCGGCGACCGCCGTCGCCAACCGCTGCGCCAGCGCCACGGCCTCGGCCGGCGGCACGATCGACAGGATGATGTCGGCACCGGCGATGTCGGCGTCGCTGACTGCGACCATGCCGGCGGCCGCCGCCCGTTGCGCTGTCGCCTCGCTGCGGCCGGTCAGCGAGGTCAGCACGCGTGCGCCGTGCTCGATCAGGCGACGCGCGACGGCGCTGCCCATGGCGCCCGGCGCGAGGATGGCGATGGTGGTGGACATGGGTGAACTCCCGATCGCTGCAGAAGATTTCATCTGATCGCGCGCCGCACCTCGCGATGCCGCGCGAATGCCGATCGCGCTGACAGCGTCGCGCATTCGGCGATTCCGATTCTATTTACCCTATTCGTTAGACTTGGATTCAAATTTTGCATTCACAATCGCGCTGCTTGGTCGGCGGCCCAGGCAAGAGGCTGCGTGAGGATCGCGGCGTGATCTGCACAGCGCGTGGGAGATGATGGCATTCGCCATGCTCTCCGCCTGACGGTCGCGATCGAGCTTCGTGTCGGTCTCTCGAGTTCGGAATGACGCATCCAGCATGGGTACGGAGTCCCGAAATTCCTGCTCACGCACCGGGGGCTCGGCGAGAGACCATGAACAGCGATCCCAGAACGACCGAGCCGCTCGATCGCCGGATCCGTGCCGCATGCAAGGCGACAATCACGCGCGCCCGCGGACTCTTGCCAGCAACAGACGGATCCGCGCGTAACGTCGCCGCACATCGGGATGCTCGCGGCTCGCTTGCTGCCAAGCTCTCCAATCTTGGCGCGATCATCTGCGTACTCGCCATTTCCGGCTGCGCCGGCAACGCGCCGCCGCCGGAGTCGCGGTCCGAGCCGATACGTTCCGGAGCAGCAGCCCCGGCCCCCGTTTCGCAAATGTGTCACATTGACCGTGCGTTGCTCGTGCCGGCGCACGCACCGGATTGCGACTTCGGACGATCCGACCTCAAGACTCTCGATCCCGATCAATGGACGCACTTAAAGATTGAGTTCGAGAAGAAGTGCTATCAACACGCGGAAAAGATAGTACGCGAGCGATTGCGACAACTGCAGGTGGCAAGCCGTTGCGGAATCGAGCAAGCGTCGCGCTAAAAGCTTCACATCTTACCGTTATTAACGCTGCATGACGTTGCAGAAACCCCTCTGCCGCTTGCGTCATTTTTCCGCCGTACTACGTCCGCATTGTCTCCACCGATGACTTTGTGTGGGCCTTCAACCTGGATTCATCTCGAGGAGTTCAGGACGGAGACAGCAGTAGAGAGCCGCGGCGAGAGCGACGATGAAGACGCTTTACGATCTGCTCGGAGCGCTTCCAACCGACGACGCTGAGGATCTCAGGACGGCGTTTCGCAAGGCCGTCAAAGGTGCCCACCCGGACATCCGTCCTGACGATCCCGACGCGGCGCTGAAATTCAGGCAGATCGTCCGCGCCAATGAGATCCTTCGCGACGCAGACCAGCGCGAGGCCTACGACCATCTGCTCGCCCTTGCCGAGCAGGAACAGGAATGGGCGGCACGGAACGTCCTGGCCACCAAGATCTACAAGCTTGCGTTGGGCATCCTCACGCTTGCCGGCGTCTCGGTCGCCTCGATCGCATCCTATTTCCTGTTGACGCAGGTCACGACGGCATCTCTTCCCGTCATTCCGGTCGAACAGATCGATGCGCTTGCGCGCGGCTCGGCTGAAATCGCTGCCATCACCCTGGCAGGGCCGTGGGACTTGAACGACAGAGCGAACATTCCCCCGAGAGAGGAAACCGCGACGGCGACCCTCGCGGCGGTCGCGCCGGCGGCCGGCCAGCAGCAGGCTGACGCCGACAGCACCTCGACACCCGCAATCGTCCCCCGCAGCGAAGCCGCTCCTTCCGAGGCATCGCGGGCCAGGGGAATTGCCGCCTACCGCAACGGCGATCTGGACGGCGCGATTGCGGCACTGGATCAGGCGATCGCGCTCAATCCGAACTACGCGGCCGCCTATATCGATCGCGGTATCGTGTTTTATCGGATGCGGAAACTGGATCGCGCCTTCGCCGACATCGAGAAGGCCAAGCGCATTGATCGGGCCGGCCATAACAGGTCCGAGTCGGATGCCCTGAGGAAGCCACGGTCGCCTCAGGCCGGAACGGAGTCCGGCCTGTCGCAGGCGGTCCAGGCGCGAACGCCGGCCAGGCAGGCGCCGCGCGCCGCAGGCCTTGCCTTCGCCAGGATGCCGTAGGGTATCCGAGGTACCGACACGCCTCCGTCAGGCGGCGCGGACGTTGCTCAAGAACTTGTCGACCGTCACCTGCAACCGGCTGCTTTCGGTCGATAGCGATTTCGCCGCCGAGAGGACTTGCGACGAGGACGATCCGGTCTGGGTCGCGCTGCGCTCCACGTCGACGATGTTGGCGGAGACCTGCTGGGTGCCCTGCGCGGCGCGTTGCACGTTGCGGGAGATTTCCTGCGTTGCCGCGCCCTGCTCTTCCACAGCCGCGGCGATGGCGGATGCGATCTCCGACATCCTCCCGATGGTCTGACCAATCTCCCTGATCGCGCCGACCGATTCATGCGTCGCAGCCTGAATGCCGTTGATCTGCTGGCTGATCTCGCCGGTCGCTTTCGCGGTCTGCTCGGCGAGCGCCTTCACTTCCGAGGCCACGACCGCGAAGCCCCGCCCCGCCTCGCCGGCACGCGCCGCCTCGATGGTCGCATTCAGGGCCAACAGGTTGGTCTGCCCGGCAATGGTGTTGATGAGTTCGACGACGTCGCCGATCCGCGCCGCGGCCTTCGCCAACTCACCGATGCGATCATTGGTCTTCTGCGCCTGATCGACGGCATCGCTGGCGATGCGGGCCGAGTCCTGCACCTGACGGCTGATTTCATTGACCGATGACGCCATCTCTTCGGTAGCGGCCGCGACCGACTGGACATTGCTGGAGGCTTCTTCCGAGGCGGCTGCGACAGCCGTCGTCGTCTTCTGCGAATGCTCCGCCGTCGACGCCAGACTGTCAGCGGAGGCTTCAAGCTTGGTCGAGGCCTGCGACACGATCTCCACGATCTCGGAGATCACCGATTCGAAGTCACGGGTGACCCGGTCGACACGCTGCGCGCGCTCGATTTTCGCATTGGCCTCGGCCGCCGCCGTCTCGTCGGCGATTGTCTTTGCGATCAGGACGTCCTTGAAGACCTGCAGGGCCCCGGCCATCGTTCCGATTTCATCGGCGCGATTGACGTCCGGCACCGCGACGTCGTGCCTGCCCGAGGCGAGGTCGCCGATCACATCCGTGAACGTCGCCAGCGGTTGAATGACGCGGCGGCGCATCACCAGCATCACGCCGGCGAGCAGGCCGAGCAGCGCCACGACGACGGCAGCCGCGAGTGCAAGCGTCATCAGGGCCCCATCGCGCGCAGCCCTGGCGCGTTCGGCCGCCTCCGCCAAGGCAGCGTCACGCACAAGCAGAAATCTCTGCACCGCGGGCACGATGAGATCGGCCCATTCGTCGACACCGACCGTGTACTTGGCATCGCCCCGCGCGGCCAGCATCTCTTTTTCGATCTTCGCGGCCGCCGCGCCGAAATAGCCATCGATGGCCTCCTTCATCGGCTTCGCGAGTCGTTCCGGCCTCCCGATCTGGTCGAATGCGGACTCGATCCGTTCACGGCCGACCTCGATCCGACCCTGGCTGCGGTCGACGATCGTGGCTTCGGCCGCCGTCAAAGGACGTTTCGTGCTGATCGCAAACGACGTGGTGGCGCCGCGCGAGCCTGCGGCGACCCTGAGATCCTGAGCCGTGCGACCGATGTTCAGCAGCACCGTCAGCGAGGCATCGGCTGTAGCCACCTCGTTTTCAAGGCGGTTCAACACCGGCTCGATGATGCCGAGGGCCTCGGCCACGCCAGGCAGGAATCCCTTGACGGCTGTGGCATCGCGCGCGTTCATCGGCATCGTGATGGCCCGATCGGCAGCCTTGCGCGTGTCGGCGAGCTTTGCAGCGGCGCGATCGAGCGCCTGCATCGCCGAGGCACTGTCGCCGAGCGCACCAACCACGGCCCGGGCCTTCGCGAAAGCGGCATCGCTGGCTTCCGCTGCCTTCGCAATCGTCGCGACCTGCGCGGGCGTGGCGGCGCCATCCTGGAACAGTGGAGTCACATAGGGCGCGCGATGAGCGGCGATCTGTTGCCCGACGCCGAGAACCACGCCGAACGCATCGACCGCCTTGATCGCTTCGCTCTTGTCCGTAAATGTACGGTATTGCGGAAGAAGAACGCCGGCACCGAGCACAGCGGTCAACGCCGTGATCGACAGAATGGAAACTGCAATGAGCCGACCGATGCGCATGAAGTGTTGCCTCTGTTCTTCCCGTCGCCTTCAGGAAGTAATCGAGACTGGCTAAAATCGAATTAAGCGAAGCACTTCGGGCCCTGCGCAGAGCTTTCTGCGAGGGGTAACTAGGCACCGCATCGATGTGAGATAGCCCGTGAAATAGAGCTGTTTCCCCGTCATTGCGAGGAGCGCTTGCGACGAAGCAATCCATGCCGGTGCACGGGGCTAGATGGATTGCTTCGTCGCAAACGCTCCTCGCAATGACGAGGAAACACGTGAATCCGTGGGCTACATTTCAGGATCAGGTCCGGGAGTTTGAACCGATCGACTTCGTGGAAACGACCGGCTAGTTGCGGCCGGAGTTTGACATCTTGGCTTCATCGCCAGGCGCGACCTCCCGATCGCTCCGAAACTCAGTCGCGCCGCTTCTTCTTTTTCGGCTTCTTTGCGAACGGAGCCTTTGCAGACGGCGCCGTGGAGCGATGCGGCCTTGCTGCGTCGGCAGCGTGTGGGCGCCGCGCCTTCTTCTCATGGCCCGTGCCCCTGTCGAATGTCGCGCCGCGCTCGTCGCGGGGCTTGCCGTGATACTTGCGTTCCGCTCCGTCGCGCGATGTCTCCGGCCGAGCCGCGTCGTGGTCGGCCGCGTGGCCTTCGCGCCGCGGCGGGCGCGCGCGGCTTTCGGCGGGCGCCTGGGGAGCCTTGTCCAGCGCCTCGATCCGGATGTTGTCTTCCTTGTCGGGACGCTTGATCATGGCCGCGAAGGAGTCCGCGACCCCTCGTGAAATTTCGAACTCGGTGGTGGTGTCCATGATGCGGATGGCGCCGATGTCCTGCTTGTCGATGCCGCCACGACGGCAGATCATCGGCAGCAGCCAGCGCGCTTCAGCGTTCTTTCGCCGTCCAATGGCGGCGCGAAACCACACGCTGCCGTCCGCCATGCCGTGACGCGGCGATGATTTTCCGGGCTTGGATCGCGGTGCGCCGGCGCGATCCTCGCTGCGCGCGGGTCTGACATCCCGGTCGCGGCCACGGTCGTCGCGCGAGCGGCCGGTGCTCTGGCCGGGATCGATGATATCCTCGGGCGACGGCAGCCGCGCCCGGTACAGCCGCGCCAGCGCCGCGGCGATATCCTCCGGCGATCTCTGGGCGAGCAATGCCTGCGCCAGCACCAGATCGTCGGCGGTCGTCTCTTCCGCGAACAGCGCATCCTTCAGCATGCGCTCCTGATCGAGCTTGCGGATCTCGTCCGCGGTCGGCGCCGTGCCCCAGACCACGTCGATGCCCGCGAGATTGAGCAGCAATTCCGCGCGTCGCCGTCGCGCCGGCGGCACCAGCAGCACGCTGACGCCCTTGCGGCCGGCACGGCCGGTGCGCCCCGAGCGATGCTGCATGACCTCGGCGTCATTGGGCAGATCGGCGTGAATGACGAGGTCGAGGTTCGGCAGGTCGATGCCGCGCGCCGCGACGTCAGTGGCGACGCAGACGCGGGCGCGCCCGTCGCGCAGGGATTGCAACGCCTGGGTGCGCTCGTGCTGGGTCAACTCGCCTGACAGTGCGACCACGGAGAAGCCGCGTTCCAGAAGCGTTGCCTGCAAATGCCGCACGGCATCCCTGGTATTGCAGAACACCAGCGCGCTCGGCGATTCATGGAAGCGCAGCACATTGACGACCGCGTGCTCGACATCGCCGGGGACGATGCGGATCGCCCTATACTCGATATCGGCATGGCCGCCTTCGTCGCCGGCGACCTCGACGCGAAAGGCCTGCTGCTGATACTGCTTGGCCAGCGCGACGATGCCGCGCGGCAAGGTCGCCGAGAACAGCAGGGTGCGGCGGGTCTCCGGCGTGGTCTTGAGGATGAACTCCATATCCTCGCGAAAGCCGAGGTCGAGCATCTCGTCGGCCTCGTCGAGCACGACCGCCTTCAATTCCGAGACGTCGAGACGGCCGCGCCGCAGGTGATCGCACAGCCGCCCCGGCGTGCCGACCACGATATGGGCGCCCGCGGCGAGTTCGCGCTGTTCGCGGCGCGGATCCATGCCGCCGACACAGGAGACCACGCGCGTATCGGCGTATTGATAGAGCCAGGCCAGTTCGCGCTGCACCTGCAGGGCAAGCTCCCGCGTTGGCGCGACGATCAGGGCAAGGGGCGCGGCGGCACTCTCGAACCGCTCGGCCCCCTCCAGAAGATTGGTTGCGATCGCGAGCCCATAGGCCACCGTCTTGCCGGAGCCGGTCTGCGCCGAAACCAGGAGGTCGCGTCCATCCGCCGCGTCCGCCAGCACGGCGGTCTGGACCGGGGTCAGGGAAGCGTAGTTGCGCTCCGCCAAGGCTCGGGCGAGCGGCGGACTTGTCGTCGAGAATGTCACGAGAGCTGACCTTGGGGTTGGCGTTGTGCGCCGGTAAACTGGATCGGCACTGCCGCCTGGAACGGCCGCAGCCACGTGGGCCGATGGATTTGGGCCGATGGACTGAATTGAGCTAATTATCCTTTAGGGCAAGAGCAACCAAAGCGCCATTTATTGTTGACGGCCCGAACTGCGAACCCTTGTATCGTTAACATTATTACCCTTGAAACAGGGTTTCCTTGTCATTCATTATCCTGAAAACGCAGCTTTCAACTCCACTGCCAATTTCCGCCATGCTCGGCCGACCGACTCGGCCTCGCTCGGGACGTGAGCGTCAGAGCAGGATTGACCGCCGATCGGACTCAAGACGGCAGCCCGCCGGTTCGTGAAGGAACGCATCATGCGCACATCGCTGCTTGTCGCCGGCCTTTGCTCAATCGCGGTTTCCGCCCCCGCGCAAACATCTCGCCCCGATCCGGGCCCGCTCACGATCGCCCGCCAAGGCAGCTTCTTCGTCGGCGGGCGCGAGGTGAAGTCCGATACGCTCTCGACGCTGCCCGCCTATGCCGCGTCCGGCACCATCACCGTCGACCAGATGTACGTGCGCTACCAGGTGCCCGCAGGCGTGCCTGATATCCCCATCACCTTGATCCACGGCTGCTGCCTGACCGGCAAGACCTGGGAGACGACCCCGGACGGCCGGATGGGATGGGACGAGTATTTCGTCCGCCAGGGACATCCGACCTACGTCATCGACCAGGCCTGGCGCGGCCGCTCGGCCGCCGATCCCTCGGCGATCAACGCGGTCCGCAGCGGAAAGGCTGCCGTCGACCAGTTGCCGACCGTGTTCTCCGCCGGGCACGAGAGCGCCTGGGCCATCTTTCGGTTCGGCAAGGAGTATCCGCAAACGCTGCCCGGCATGCGCTATCCCGTCGCGGCAAGTGCCGAATTCTGGAAACAGATGGTCCCGGACAGCCTCAATAGCCTGCCCACGCCCAATCCGACCGTGGCAGCTCTTTCGGAACTGGCGCAGAAACTCGGCGGCACCGTGCTGATGAGCCATTCCCAATCAGGCGTCTACCCGTTCCAGACCGCGGTCCTCAGCCGGAAGGGCATCGCCGGCGTGGTATCGATCGAGCCCGGCGCCTGTCCCCTGCCCACCGACGACATGATGCCTTATGCGGGACTGCCGATCCTGGTGCTGTTCGGCGACTACGTCGACGAGTTTCCGCGCTGGGCCCCGCGTCTCAAGAACTGTCGCGCCTTCGTTGCCGCCGCCAACGCCGCTGGCGGCAAGGCCGAGCTGCTGGTGCTGCCCGAGATCGGCATCAAGGGCAACACGCACATGCTGATGCAGGACGACAACAGCCTCGACATCGCCGACATCCTGCTGGACTGGATCGGCAAGCACATCAGCACGGAGCATTGATGCGCGGCGGAAGCGATAGCGTGGCGCTTTCCAGGATCAGCTGTTCCGTGCGTCATACCTGTTTTATCCCCTCGTCCTGAGTGCCTGACCGAAAAAACAGCCAGTGAAATGAGGTGTTTCCCCGTCATTGCGAGCGCAGCGAAGCAATCCATGTTTGCGCACGGGGCCAGATGGATTGCTTCGTCGCAAGAGCTCCTCGCAATGACGCGGAAACAACTCTATTTCATAGGCTACGTTCCGAGTCAGACTCAGAGGAGCATCTCGGAACGCGATACGTCTCGAAGGATTGAGGCCACAGCCGGGCCTTCATGGTTCGAGACGGCGCGCCACGGCGAGTGTTCCGTGGGGATGGTGCGAACGCGCGCCTCCTCACCATGAGGATTTTAATGACGCAATCAATCAGCCATGCGATCGTCCAATGCTGCCACCGGCCTACTTCATCGGCTCCGTGGTCGACCACAGCACTGACTTCGCGTCCTTCTCATACGCCATGCCCTTGGGATAGCTGATCAGCTCAAGCTGCAGGCCCCATGGCGCGAAGAAATACAGGATCGATTGTCCGGCCGCGGGGCCCTCGTTGATCGGGATCGGTCCCTGCAAGGTCCGGACGTTCCTGGACTTGAGATAGGCTGCCGCCTTGTCGATGTCGTCGACATAAAGCGCGATATGGTGCCCGCCGATATCGCTGTTCTTCGGCAGGGTCTTGGCCTGGTCCGGCGATTGATACTGGAACAGCTCGATATTGGAGCCATAGCCGCAGCGAACCATGCTGATCTCGTCGATCACCGCGCGCGGATTGACGTCGACGACGTCCTGCATGAACGTGCCCTTGTCGTCGGAGAACGGTCCGAACGACATCGCATGCGAACAGCCGATGACATCGGTGAAGAAGGCGGTTGCGGCCTTCACGTCGGGCACGGTGATGCCGGTGTGGTCGTGGCCGCGCAGGCCGGGAATCGACTCGGCTGAGGCCGGCAGCGGCGACACGCCGATCACAAGCGTAGCGAAGGCAAGCACGAATCTGGACCTGGTCATGATCGCTTCCTCTGGGGGTTCGCGGTGGTCAGGAGTTTCGAGATTGTCGGGTCAACCCGGTGACGCCAGTTGCCGCTCGACGGCCTTGGGATCGTGGGCGAGCCCTTGCGCGAGGCCGCGCGCCATCTCGCCGACATAGATGTCTTCCTCGCCGGCCTCGAAGCCGTCGAGGATCTCGGCCGCAGCATCAGCCGGCGTCATCTTCGGGATCGGAAGCCCTGCGGTCATCCGGGTGTCGACCGCGCCGGGCAGCGCGGCAACCACGCGAACGCCCTTCGGCATCAATTCGCCACGCAGCCCCTGCGTCAGGCTGAGGCCCGCCGCCTTGGAGGCGCAATAGGAGCCCATCAACGGCAGGTTCACCCGTGCCAGGATCGTCAGCACGTTGAGCACGGCGCCGCGATTCTGGATCAGCGCCGGCGCGAAGGCCCGCGTCAGGCGCAGCGGCGCCAGATAGTTGATCTCGATCTCCTCGCGGGCGATGGCGAGATCCGGCGCCAGCATGAAGGCGGTGTTGTGATTGACGCCGGCGTTGTTGATCAGCAGCGTGACGTCGGCCGCGAGCGCGGCTGCCTTGACGACGTCATCATCGCTGGTGACATCCATCTTGATCGGCACCAGGTGAGCCGACGCGGTGAGCCCGGAGATGTCGCGCGCGGCGGCATAAATCTTGGCGGCGCCGCGGGCTTCGAGTGCCGATATGAGCGCCTGCGCAATCGCGCCGGTGGCCCCGGTGATGAGAACGACAGAACCCTTGATGGTCTCGGTCATGCGGCTGATCCTTGCTGGTGGGCGACAAAAGGGCTCGTTTCGTCGAGCCAGCCCGGCTCGACATCCGGCAGCGGAATCGCTGATAGCAGCTGGCGGGTGTAGGCGTGCTGCGGCGAACCGAAGATGCGCGCGACCGGTCCATATTCCACGACTTCGCCGTGGTGCAGGATCGCGACATCGTCGCAGAGCACGCGAACGACGGACAGGTCATGGCTGATGAACACCAGCGTGAGCCCGAGCCGCGCGCGCAACTCCTTCAGAAGCAGCAGAATATGCGCCTGCGTCGACACGTCGAGACCGGACACGATCTCGTCGGCGACGATGAAATCCGGCTGCAGCGCCAACGCGCGGGCGATTCCGGCGCGCTGGCGCTGGCCGCCTGACAGTTCGTGCGGATAGCGGTCGACGAAGGCCGCAGGCAACCCGACGAGATCGAGCAGCGCGGCGGCGCGATCGCGCCGATCGCGTCGCCCCGTCAGTCGTCCATGCACCTGAAGCGGACGGGTCAGCGTGACACCGAGCCGCAGCCTCGGATTCAGCGACGACTGCGGGTCCTGGAAGATCATCTGGATGCGCGCGCGCAACGGCCGCATCTCGGCCTCACCGAAAGCGCCGATCTCGATGCCGTCGAACTGGATGCCGCCGGAGGTGGGCTGCAGCAGCCGCACCAGGAGCCGGCCCAGCGTGGTCTTGCCGGAGCCGGACTCGCCGACCAGCCCAAGCACGGACCCGCGGGGAACGGCGAGGTCGACGCCCCTGATCACCTCGCGCAACACGGACGGGCGAAACAGCCCGCGCCGCTCCGGATAGCCGAAGCCGAGGCTGCCGGTGCGGAGCAGGATATCGCTCATGGCCGCCCCGCGACAGCGAGCCGGTCCAAACGAAACGCTTCCGACCACAGGCTTTCGATCAACGCCGGCGGCACCGGGCGCAGCGCCTCGGCCGGCCGGTCGGCGCGCGGCGTCGCCGCCAGCAGCGCCCGCGTATAGGGATGGCGCGGGCGTGCCAGCACCTCGGCGGTCTCCCCCTCCTCGAGCACGCGCCCCGCATGCAGCACGGTCATGGTGCGGCAGAGCTTGGCGACAACGCCGAGATCATGGGTGATGAACAGAACAGCTGAGCCGTGGCGCTGCCGCAAGCGTTCGACCAGCTGCAGCACCTGGCGCTGCACCGTGACATCGAGCGCCGTGGTCGGCTCATCCGCGATCACCAGAGCAGGATCGCAGGCGAACGCCATCGCGATCAGGACGCGCTGGCGCATGCCGCCGGAGATCTCGTGCGGATAGAGGTCGAGCACGCGCCGTGGTTCGCGGATCGCGACCCCGGTGAGCAGCTCAGCCGCGCGCTCCCGCGCGTCACGCTTCGACAGCGCGAGGTGATGCCGCAGCAAGAGCGCGATCTGGTGACCGACCCGCTTCACCGGATTGAGCGAGGTCATCGGGTCCTGCGGGATCAGCGCGATGTGGCGGCCGAGCAGACCGCGCCGCTCACGCTCCGGCACGGCGAGGAGATCGCGGCCCGCGAAAGTGATCGTGCCCGCGGTGATCGCAGCGTTCGCCGGCAACAGCCCGAGCACCGCGCGTCCCAGCATCGACTTGCCGGCGCCGGATTCGCCGACCAGTCCGCGGACCTCGCCGGGCTGCAGGTCGAGACTGACACCGCGCAGCACGTTGGCGGCGTGGGCGCCCTTGCCGATCGCAACCTGCAGGCCCTGGACCGAAAGCACCGTCGTCATTGCCGCTGCACCGGATCGAGCACGATGCGCAGGCCGTCGCCGAGCAGGTTGAACCCGATCACGCTTGCGATGATGCAGCCGATCGGCAGCGCCATGATCCAGGGCGCCTGATAGACGATCTGGCGTCCCTCGGCGATCATGCCGCCCCAGGTCGGGACGTCACCGGCGACGGAAATGCCGACGAAGGACAGGATCACCTCGACCAGGATCGCGATCCCCATCTCGACCGACAGCAATGTCACCACCAGCGGCACGAGGTTGGGCAGAATTTCCAGCCGCAGCAATCCGCCACGGCTCAGCCCGATGACGCGCGCGGCGGCGGCGTAATCGCGTTTGAGCTGCACCATGGTTTCGGCCCGCACCACGCGGGCGAAGCGGGTCCAGTCGACGACGACGATCGCCGCGATCACCGAGGTGAGCCCGGCGCCGATCACCGCCGCCAGCACGATCGAGAGCAGCACCGGCGGAAACGCCATCCAGACATCGATCAGGCGCGAGATCGCCTGATCGACCCAGCCGCCAAAACTGCCCGCGATCAGGCCGAGCGCGATCCCGATCGCCGCCGCCAGCGAGGCCGCGATCAGCGCCACCGCCACGGCGGTTCGTGCCGAATAGATCAACCGCGACAGCACGCAGCGGCCGAGACTGTCGGTGCCGAGCCAATAGGCCGCTTCACCGCCCGTGACCCAGGCCGGCGGCAACTGCGCCGACATCAGGTCCTGTTCGAGCGGATGGTGCGGGGCGATCAGCGGGGCCAGCAGCGCGACCAGCGCGAGGACACCGACCAGCGCGGCGCCGAGCCAGAGCCTGGCACCGCCGCGCTTCAGTGCGGCGATCCATCGCGCCTGCGGTGCAACCGGGGCAGCGAGCGCGAGATCAACCATGGCGCAGCCTCGGATCAAGCAGGGTGACGACGAGATCGACGACGAGATTGAGCGCGATGAACAGCACGGCGAAGGTCAGCACCAGGCCCTGGATCAGCGGAAAGTCGCGGTTGATCACCGCGTCGATCGCCATGTTGCCGATGCCCTCATAGGAGAAGATGCGCTCCACCAGCACGGTGCCGCCGAGCAGCAGCGTGACCTGGACGCCGCCGAGCGCGACGGTGGGGATCAGCGCGTTGGGAAACACTTCGGAGAGCAGGATTTTTGGCCGCGAAAAGCCGCGGGCGCGAGCAATCTGCGCATAGTCCTGATCCTCGGCCTCCGCCAGCGAGGTCTTCAGTATCCGCGCCACCAGCGCCGCGAACGGCAGCGCCAGCGCCAGGGACGGCAGGATCATGTGATGCAGCAGCGCATTGGCGACGTCGAAGCGTCCCGTCAACAGGCTTTCGAGCAGATAGAAATTGCTGCGAAAGGTGACATCGAGCTGCGGGTCGATGCGGCCCGAGATCGGCAGCAGCGGGATCAGCACGCCGAACAGCAGGAGCAGAATCAGCGCCCAGAGAAAGTCGGGGATCGCGAGCAGCACGCCGACGCCGCCATCGACCACCCATTCAGCCCTGCGGCCGCGCAGATGGATGCCGATCATGGCGATGATCAGCCCCAGCACGATGGCGATCAGGGTCGCCAGCAACGCCAGTTCGAGCGTCGCCGGCAACCGCGCCAGCACCAGCGCGAAGACGCTTCGGTGCACGCTGATCGAACGCCCGAAGTCGCCGGTCAGCGCCTGGCCGAGCCAGGTGACGAACTGCTGCAGCATCGGCTGGTCGAGCCCGTAAAACACTCGCAGCCGAAGAATATCCTCCGGCGACGCGCCCGGAGGAATCATCATGGCGATGGGGTCGCCGGGCACCACCCGCAGCAGCACGAAGACGATCACCGCCACGCCGAACAGTGTGGGCGGAATGAGGAGCAATCGCCTGACCACCTCGCCCCATCGCATCTGGGCCGCCTTGCCTGACGTCGTTTACGCGGACGTGACCAATTGCGGGAGGATCATGCCGTTGGCCTGGGCCACGACCTTCAGCCCCTTCTTGTGGATGATCGGCTGCACGTACTGGAACAGCGGGATCACCTCGCCTTCCTCGGCGATGTATTTGTCGACGGCCTTCCAGCCGGCGATCCGCTTGGCCTCGTCCTTTTCGCCCCACAGCGGACCGATACGCTCGACCAGATCCTTGCCCTTCCAGGCGCAATGCGGCGACGGGCCGAACATCGCAAAGCCGGTGGAGGTCGAGGGATCGCCGATCGCGTTGCCCCAATTGTAGAACGCGGCGGGCGCCAGCGCATGACGCGCGCGCAACTCGTAATGCTGCGCGATCTCGTAGATCTCGATGGTGGCCTCGATCCCGACCTTGCGCCACATCCCGACGATCGCCTGGATCATCTCGTAGTCCTTCGGCTTGAAGCCGCGCGTGGTCTGGATCTTGAACGCGACCGGCTTCTCCGGCGAGTACCCGCTCTTGGCGAGCAGGCTCTTCGCCAGCTCCGGATCGTAGGCCACCGTGATCGAGGAATCGAACGCGGCATAGCCCGGCGCCTCCAGCGTCGCGATCGGCACGCCGTAACCCTTCAGCAGCCGGTCGACGATCGCCTTCTTGTCGATCGCGTGGTGGGCGGCGAGGCGGACATTGCGGTCGAGCATCGGGTCGACATCGGTGATGAAGATCATCGCGATGTCGGACACCGGCGTGGTCTCCCCGACCAGGCCCGCTTTCGCCTTCAGGCGATCGAACTCCTCATAGGGGATCTCGAAGGTGAGGTCCGATCCGCCCGACTCCATCTCGGCGACGCGGCTGGTCGGATCGGTGACGAATTTGAACACCACCGTGTCGAAGGCGGGCTTGGGGCCCCAATAGCCCTGATGCGCCTTGAGCCGCAGGAAGGCATTGCGCTCGAAAGCATCGACCTTGTAGGGACCCGAGCCGATCGGCGCCTTCTCGAACCCCTCCGCGCCGACCTTCTCGTAATAGGCCTTGGGCAGGATATAGCCGGTCAGGAACGCCATCCATTTGAACAACGTCGGCTCGAAGGCCAGCACGTCACCGGTGATGGTGTTGCCGTCGATCTTGTAGTTGCCGACCTTGGACCAGACGAATTGAATCGGATTGCCGCTGGCATGATCGGCGGCGCGCTGCAGCGACCAGACCACGTCCTCAGGGGTCACCGGCGAACCGTCATGCCAGGTCGCGCCCTGGCGCACTTCCAGCGTCACCCTGCTGCGATCCTCGTTCCAGCCCCATTTGGTCAGGAGGCCCGGCTTGAACGACAAATCGGGCGCCTGGGCAATGTAGGGATCGAAGATCGCCTGATAGATCGACTGAATGGTCGGATTCACAGCCGATGCGCCAACGGTCGGATCGAACGAGGGCAGATTGACATTGTACGCGATGGTCAGCGTTCCCGGGGCGGCAGCTTGCGCTGCGCCGCCGCCGAGCAGGCCGGACGAGAGCGGCAAGGCGGCGGCGCCCGCCAGTTGCAGAACGGAACGGCGAGACAGCACGGATGACACCATGACCCTTACTCCATATGCGAAAAAGGCGCCCGCAACGGACACCGTTCCCTGGACTTGCGATTATTCGGCAGCCTTCGGCGCACTCTCGGCCCAGCGCGCCATCAGCGTGTTTGACGGCAGCGTCTCGTCGACGAGTTTCTTCGCCGTGGCGACGCCAGCGACCGGCAGCACCGCCGGATCGAGCAACCCGATCTGCACCAGCACCGAGGCCTGATCCCAGTAGATGTGCTCGTTGTAGAGCTTGTCGCCGCGGAAGCGGACGATCGCGACCAGCGGAATTTCCACATATTTGCCGGTCGGCGCGACGCCGGGCAGCATCCAGTCGATCTCAATGTCATGGGTGAAGCAGAACAGCATCTCGTCGACGACGCGATCGGCGCCGATGGTGCGCGAGATCGGGATCAGTTTGGTGTCCTGCGGCGTCTTCGGAATGAAATGGTTGGCGTAGAACCGCAGCAGGTCGCGATAGCCGACGCCGCCCGTCATGGTCGGAATGTGGTTGACATAGGGCTCCGCCACCATGGTGCCCATCGTCGCCTCGGCCGAGCGCGTGGCAAATTCCAGCTCGGTATGGCGGTCCCACAACGCGGAGAGATCGTAGTGCGGGCCCAGCACTTTCCGGAACAGCGCGATCGAGCGCGAATGCGCCATCAAGGTCGCCGGCTTGTTGAAGCTGGCGCGCTCCGGCGCCGCGAAGGCATGGTCGCAGCCGGGATAGAGATAGAACTCGACGTCGGGACGGCCGGCGAACGCGGCCTTGACCTGCTCGCGTGCTTCGACCGGCGCGAACTTGTCGAGTTCGGCTGTGTGAAACACCATCGGGCCCTTGATGTTCGTGGCCTCGCCGAGGTCGGCCTCGATACCGACGCCATAATAGGAGACGGCGCAATCGACATCGGTGCGCGCCGCGGTGAGATAAGCGAGCTTGCCGCCGAGGCAGAAGCCGAGCGCGCCGACCTTGCCGGTGCATTCGGGGCGCGCGCGCAGCACCTTCAGCGCGTCGGCAGCATCCTTGATCGACTGATTGGCATCGAAGCGCTGGTAGTAGCCGAAGGCCTTGCCGAAATCGGCCTCCGAGTAGCCGAGCTCGATGCCAGGCTCCAGGCGCCAGAACAGGTCCGGCGCGAGCACGACGTATCCTTCCTCGGCATAGGAGTCGGCCACGTCGCGCATCGAGGAATTGACGCCGAAGATCTCCTGCAGCAGCAGGATGCCGGGGCCCGATCCCGAGGCCGGAACGGTCAGATAGCCCTTGAAGGAGCCGCCATCGGCGGCCGCGATGTCGATCCACTGTCCCGCCATTGCAACCCACTCCCCGTCCGCAACGCTTCACCGCAACGCCGGACGACAACGTCCGGTCGCGCAACCTCATCGTGTTTTCTTAATTGAATTTTTAATGTAAGAATCGAATTTGTAAATAGCAGAGATTGAGCAAGCCTTGCCTGCGCCGTGACCGCCGACCCCATCAGGAGACCGTTTTGAACAAGACCCGAAAGGCCGCCCTGAAGAAAACCAGCGACGCCGCGAAGCAAAAGAACCAGCCGGCCGTCATCGAACGGCCGGGGACCTGGCATCTCGCCCGCACCGAGACCGAGCGGCAACTGTCCGATTTCGAGTTCAGGCTGGAGCGGCTGACGCAGGCCTACTATCGCTGGAAGGCCGCCTGCCTTGCCGCCGTCAGCGATGTGCCGCTCACGGGCGATGACGTGGCCGTGCTCAATGTCGTGCGGATGGGCGATGAACCGAAGCGGCTGTCCGAGATCGGGCAGTTGCTCAACCGGGTCGACGTTCCCAACCTGCAATATGCCACGCGCAAGCTGGTCCGCGCCGGATTGATCGAGACCGAAGGCAGTTCATCGCGCAAGGAAACACGCTATCGGGTCACGGCGACCGGGCGCTCGGTCACCGAGGCCTACGCCGCGCTGCGCGCCGCGACCCTGCCGCCGATGCTGGACGCACTGGACGGCTGGACCGCGAAGTCGGAGACCACGGGCGTGCATCTGGACCTGATCTCGAGCCTGTATGCCCAGGCGGCGCAGGCCGCGATCACCCGGCGCCATCAACCGTGAAACTGTTCAGGCTTGGGCGGCCAACAGCCAGGGTGCTCGCGAGGCGTCCGTCTGCACGGAACTCAAAAGGGCAAGACCGGCGCGGAGACCATCGATGTCGAATGCCGGTTTGCCACGCGCAACTTTCGATCAGGAGACGACACGGAAGCCCCGGATACTCTGACCTCATGCCAGATTCTGGCGTCGCTGGCGGATTGTATCTTCATCCATTGATAATTCGTGCTCTGCCAGGGAACGATCGCCTCGACGAGACTGTCCAGCACCAGAACGCCCTTCGTTGTGGCTGCGAGAAGAACCAGATGGCCGCTTCCCGCCTTCGTCCTGACCACCGCCAGCCGCAGGGCCTTGGCAGGCAGCCCGCTCTGAAGCAACTCGTGCCGCTTGGTGACCGCGTAATCGTTGCAGTCTCCCGTGAACGGCGCGATCGTCCAGGTCTCCTGCAGGTTCTGGCCGTAGCTCTTCTGCACCGGGGCGATATCCCCATTGACGCGACGGTTGACGCGATCCAGCAATTCCGAACGTTCGCTGGTCAGATCGATCCGCTCATCCTCGGCCAGATTTGACCTGCAATCATCCGGATAGCGCAGACAGAACCGAACATGCTGGAAGGGCGCCAGGCTCGGCGAAGTTTCGACGAGCGAGGCTGGAACCGCGGGGTCACGGGGCGGACGACTCCTCGCGGCGGCGTCGCCCGAAACCAGCCCACTGGCAACGACCGAAAACAGCAACGTGACCGAACTCAATCGCATCATGGCCCCTCCCATGCGATCAGGGCACTCGGCCAGACCGGAGGTCGTCGCAGTTGGCGGGGATTTCTTCCGGCTGACCATGCGACGCAACGCGCCCCTGCATCAGTGTGAAAGCCGCCAGAGATACCACCCGAACATCGCCCACAGCGCCAGGCTCAACACGGTGGCTAAAACCCACGGCCAGGGAGAAGAATACCGAAGGCCCTCGCGCGGGCCGATCATCTCAACCGGCTGCCCCGGGCTGTAGTCGCTGGATATCCAGTTCATTCGAGGGCGCACCACTTCCTGATCCGATGATGGCCGCCCCAGAGAACCTCATCGCGTTCGCGGCGCGCTCACGTCCCAAAACGAATAAGAATGCCGCCACCACGCTCTCGGTAACCACCAGACAACAGTCGAGCACATTCTGGTTAATTATTCAATTTAATTTAACTGTTTTATTTAGAGTCATAATAATCGGGCGTCGGCGGATCGACCCACCGCCGAAGCGGGCAGATTGCCGGGGCCCGGCAACAACCCATTGACGCCACGAGTGGAAATCAAACGCCGCCGCCACACCTCGCAAATCCATCGATGGCGGCCCCCGCGGCGGCCCGGACCTTAAATTCGGAATCAATAAATATTTAATACTGGAACCGTCGGTGCTGCCGCGACGCGTCTCCGGCTCTCGAAACAACCTCCCGTCGCAACGCCTCCGATAGTCCGGCGCGGATGCAGCTCCCCTGCTTCGCCGAAGCGCGCCCTGGCAATTGCCCGTCAATCCAAATGAGACCTTCGCGCCGAAGCGGCAAGCTTAACCACGAGATTTAACCACAGGATCGATCCACGGCCCCAACGCCGTTTAATTTGACGCGACCACTTGTCGTATTTGGCGCAATTGAATAAACATAAATGATCAGGTTAATATTTTGCCGGCCTTTGGCCCCAGCAAATCGATCTCGCGCTTCGACAGATTACTCGAACGGCTCGCAAACTCGCATTTTAACCGAAGGCGCCTCAGAAAATCATGCTAAATAACCAGAGAATGGGCACGTTGCTGAACGGCTCCCAGCAAGAGCGAGACTGGGAGAGCAATAATAGCGGTCCCGGACCGGCCAATTTGGCGCTGGGATTTCTGCGAAGGCACTCCCTGGCGATGATCGTGACCGCCACGCTCACGCTTGCGGCAAGCGTCACCTTTCTGAAGGTCGCGCCGCCCACCTATATGGCGCAAGCGAAGGTGCTGCTGGGAGATTCGCGACTTCCGGCCGTTCAGCCGCAAACGGTGCTGGACGAACTGCCGCACGCCGACATCGAGTCCCAGATCGAGATCCTGAAGTCCAAGTCGATTGCGACCTCGGTCATCAATCAGCTCAACCTTGCTGACGATCCGGATTTCAGCGGAAATGGCGGCCGGTTGCATTCTGCGCTGGTGGCCATCCGCGAAATGTTCGGTATCGCGCCGCAAGTCGCCAAAATCGACCCCATGGACGAACTTCTCGACGAATTTCAGAGCCGATTGTCAGCCACCAGGATCGGCATGAGCAGCGTCATCGAGGTCAGCTTCAGCTACAGCAACGCCCAGCGGGCCGCTGAAATCACGAATACGATCGCCAGGGCCTACATCGATGATCAGCTGAAAACCAAGGCGGACGCGCATCGCGCCGCGACGGCCTGGTTGCAAGGTCGTCTGCAGGAGCTCGGCAGCGACGCCCTGAACGCCGAGCGCGCGGTGAATGAGCTGAAGACCAAGAGCAACATCGTTTCGGCCGACGGAAAGTTCATGGACGAACAACAGGTGACCGACCTGAACGGCCGTCTCGTTACCGCCCGCATGCGAACGTCAGACGCAATATCCCGGCTGAACCGGTTCGAGACCCTGCTCTCATCCAAGACTGTCGATGCAGGTTCGATCAGCGACCTTGATGCAGTTTCGATCGGTAACCTCGATGGAGGCGAAAGCCTATCGATCGCGGATCCCCAGAACAATCAGGTCTTCAACAACCTGCGCCAGCAGTATCTCGACTATGCGCGGCGCGAGTACGAATTTTCCGCCAAGTACGGCGCCGACCACCTGGCGGTCGTCAATCTCCGCACCACGATGAAAAGTCTCCGTCGCGCGATAATGGACGAGGTACGCCGCCTCGCCGAGATCAGCAGGAGCGATTTCGAGGTCGCCAAGCAACGGCAGCAGGAAATCGAAAAGCAGTTGGCAGGAGCCATATCGCAGTCACGAAATACGAGTTCGGCCACGCTGAGCATCCGGGAACTGGACACCAGCGCCAAGGGATACCGCACCCTCTATGAGAGCTTCCTGCAGCGCTATATGGGGTCCGTCCAGCAGGGTTCATTCCCGATAACGGCGGCACGAGTCATTTCACCCGCGACGCCCCCGCAAAAGAAGAGCAAGCCAAATACCAAGTTGATTTTGGCGTTCGGCTTGTTCGGCGGAATCGCGCTGGGTGGAGCCCTCGGATTTGCGAGGGAGATGCGGGACCGCGGCTTTCGAACCACCGCCCAGATCGAAGAGAGACTGCGCCTGCCTTGCTTGTCGGTGATCCCCCTGCTGAAGCAGCGACAGGTCAAGAAGGCAACCCGGAAATCCGCCCTTGCCGCCGGTCAGGCCGACCGGGCATCCGGCCAAAGAATGCTCTCCAGGGGCTCCGGAACGTGTTGGGCCGCCACGGCCATGCCATCGTCCCGGTTCGCAGAATCGATTCGGTCGATCAGATTTGCCATTGATCTGGATCCGACGAAGACTCCAAGCAAGGTTGTGGGCCTCACCTCAACACTTCCCAATGAAGGCAAATCCACCATTGCCGCTTCGCTCGCCCAGCTCCTTGCAAATTCGGGGAAACGGGTCATCGTCGTCGACTGCGATCTCAGGAATCCGTCACTGTCTGACAATCTGACGCCTGACGTCGGCGCCGGCATCACCGACGTCCTGTCAGGCAGCCGGTCGCTGGAAGACACGATCTGGACGGACAGCGTAACGAGACTGGACTTCCTGCCGGGGAAGAGGGCCGCGCACTCCAGCACCAGCGACATCCTGTGCACGAACGAGACGAACGAGCTGTTCGATCGACTGCGCGCGACCTATGACTATGTCATCGTCGATCTACCTCCGCTCGCGCCGATCGTCGATGTGCGGGCCACCACGCCGCTGATCGACAGCTTCATTCTGGTCGTGGAATGGGGACGCACGACGACCGATATCGTCGAACATGCACTCAGCACCGCACCCAACGTGCACGATTCCCTGCTCGGCATCGTGCTCAACAAGGCCGACATGAAGGTCATGAAACGTTACGCCAACCATCTTGGAGACTACTACAGCGACGAGCACTATCTCCGTTACGGGCAACTTACGGCAGAATAGGATCGGCCTCGGCTCGCCACTGCGCTGGTGATCATCGACGGGGATACTGCCGCGACCGGTTGGGCGGCGAACGTCTTGCGGCCGTGCGCGGTGCGACGGAGGGTTACGAGCGCGACGCTCCGGCGACGCCAGGCGCGGCGCGGGCTTTCGCCAGATCACGTGTGGTTCAAGAGGATCCTAGCGAGGATGATGGGACCGAACGGAGGGTTGCGCGATCCCCATGTGCTCCAGCACGCTGCGCAGATAGATGCCGGCAAGATAGCCGATCTGGACAGCGACCAGGCCACCCACTGACCAGAGCCCCGCGGTGAAGCCGAGCGCCACTGTTGCGACAACGCACTCGACGAAGACGATCCCGACAATGGCCAGCAGCGTCCGCACGGTAAACATGGACCCCGCGACCGCTCCGGCAACAAAATGAAGTGCGATCACCGTTATCAAGCCATGCCTCCTCCAGCGCAGTCGGAGGCTACGCAAGAATGGTTATCGATGAACTAATGATCTTGCGGTGATTTTGTTCCAGTCCACCCCGGTCACAGTCTCATTTTTTTGCACTGGGACTGACACTTGCCCCCAAGGAACCGGGTATTTCGCCTGTTTTACCTTCGGGTGGAACACTGCAAGTGCCATGGCCCCACCAACACGAGAGCCGTTAGGGGCCGGACTCAACGTTTGTTCCGTCCGGAACGGATGGTGATGGCCGCCCAGTTCAAATCGACGGATATTCAGGCTTCAAGGACGAGCATAGAGCGGGTCTGAAGCAGACCTGCCATCCAGCGCCGGATAGTGCCTCAAGGTCTTGGACGAGTCTCTTGGACGAGTCTCTTGGACGAGTCTCTTGGACGAGTCTCTTGGACGAGTCCCGAAAATCACTCGAACTCCAGACCGCCAAGCCAGAATATTCTCGCCAGAAGGGGCGAAACGCCCGTGAACCTGGCAACGGCACCGTCAGCTTTCAATTTCTTCTTCAGCATCAGCAGCAGCCCGAGGAAACGCGCATCGATGGCGCGAACATTCGAAAAATTCAGCGTGATCTGTTTCCTGCTCGCGGCCGCCTCTCGAAACGCGGGAATGGCCTTGTCCACGTGCTGCGCATTGGCAGGACCCGCGAGGTTCAAGGTGATTGTTTCCGGACCGTGGGCCTGGGTGATGACCAGGTCTTCGCTTCGCTCATGGCTTCGCCGCAGCCACCACGTCCAGAATGCAAACGGCAGCACCTGGGTCAACAGCAGGCGGAGCATTGCCCGTCCGTCATTCCAATAGCGCTTCCAGAGGTAGGGTTCCTCCTTGATGCGCCACAACCACTCGAGCGCGAGCTTTCGCATCACCGGAGGCGCCCGCCGCACCGTGCCGGCCTGAAAATTGAGCGTGGCACCCAGATGAGCCCTGACTGGAATCCGCAAGCGGTGATGGTTGCGCTGTAACCACAATTGTCCCTTCTGGCTGCTCAAGGACGCGACCAGGAAGTCCGCACCGCTCGCATTGACCCGATCGATGATGTCGTCCCGGCTCATCTCCTCCGCCGAGCCGAACCCGGGATAGAACCACCCCACACATTCGACCCCACCGGACTGGCTGTTCAGCGCTCGGGCAGCCGCTTCGGCAGCCCCCTCCGGGCCTCCGAACAGAAATATCTTCAACGAGCGCGCGGGACTGACTTCGACCTTGAGCGCATCGAAGATATCGGATCCAGCCGTCCGCCCCTTGATCGGAATACCCAGGAGCCGCGCGATCCAGACGATCGGCGCTCCGTCCACCGTACAAAGATCGCTGAGAACGAGCGATTCCCTGAAGGTTCTGTCCGACTGGCTAGTGACGAAGATGTTGAGATTCGGCGTCGAAATGAGGAAGCGGGTCTTGCGGCGGGCGGCGGCTTCAATCCGGCGCAGAACTGCAAGCATCCCGATGTCGTCGATCGGCACCCCAAGGATGCAGTAGACGTCACGTGCCAGATCGTCAGGCACCGTGGCATCGGCCGCATAGGCCTCTTCGAATTGGGGTAGGTCGCCGTTGACGCCAGGCCGCTGCCCCGTCCCATGACTGGAGTGGCCGGGGTCTTGCCGCTTTTGTGTGGTCAGCATTGGCCAGCCCCCGTTTCCATACCGCCACGCCGCTCCCGCTCGGAGCATCCGGCATTTCTCGCGCGCACCGGACGGCTGCCCGTCTGCGCCGCAGGGAGCGAAAAGGCCGACCATGGGCCGCGCATCGCCGCCATCCATCAAATTATTAAAAACTGATTTTCGATTATATCAATTTTTAAACGTCGACAATATTTAATATATTAAATCGAATGGTTTTGCCGCGTGCGGGGACGGGCAATCCCGGTTCCGATCGCCGGCGCGGCGGTCCACAAGGCAATAAATTGCCGCGCCCAAGGGAAAACGCGGCTGGTGACGACCATGCGGCCCGCCGCCGGGCCCGATTAATAATTAATGCTGATAATCGCCGCGGATTTGAAGGCTGGCGAAAATGGCCATCCAAGGCTTTGATTAAAAGAGGGCGGTGGGATAAGAATTTATTTGCCCCGGGGCGTCCAGCTCCGACTCCGAGAGAGTGCTGCCAGAATGTCCAGAGCCTCGACGCATTCGGTTAAATCGGGCGGCCCCGGCTCGTCGGCATTCGACTTGTGCGCGATGATCCCGGTCCTGGCACTCGCCTACTCCACAATCATCCAGCCGTTGATCTATTTCAATTTCCCTCCTGCGCCCGGATTGCAGGGCCTGCTGGAAAGTCGGATCGAGGACAGGATTTTCTGGCCGGTGCTGGCTGCGATGTCCGTCATTCTCACCGCGCGTCACTGGTCGCGCATCCGGCGGCCCCTGCCGCCGAATATCATCGCTCTGCTTGCCTATCTGGCATTCGCCGGAGCGAGCGTCGCATGGGCGTTCAAGCCCGATCTCTCCTTCATCAGGTTCGTGAAGGAAATCATGGTTCTCGCGGCCATCGTCCTGCCCGCCATGCTCGCGACGCGAACAACGAATATCCTGCGCGGAATATTTCTATGTTTCGCATTGGCCGCGGTCGTGAACGTTTTCTTGATACCCGGCGGCTACCAGACCATGGCGCAGTATGGTCCCGTCCTGGTTGACATCGGTTATCAGGGATACTTCTCGGACAAGAACATTCTTGGAGAGTTTGCCGCGATCGCATTTCTGCTGTCGATTCACGAGCTGCTCTATCCGGGCCACCGCCGCGCCCTGGGGATCATCGTCACGGTCATCGCCGCCGTCCTGCTGTTCTTGAGCAGCTCCAAAACGGCGCTCGGCCTTGCTCTCGTTGCGCCGTTCCTCGCTGGACTCATATTGATCATCAGAAGAGCATTCCGCGTTTCCCTGGCGATCATCATGATATCGATCGCGGTGGGCTGGATCGTACTCCTCGACCTGATCGACACGGACCGCATCGCCTATATGCTGACCGGGGATTCCAGCTTCACCGGCCGTACCACCATCTGGGATTTCGCGGTCACCGAAATCGCGCGTAGCCCGTTTGTCGGTTGGGGATATCAAAGCTTCTGGCTCGTGGGAGCCGACGCGCCGAGCATCGTCGACGCCCCCGGCTGGGTCAAGTTGATGCCGAATGCCCACAACGGCTACTATGATACGATGCTCGAACTGGGTTACATCGGCCTTGCTTTCCTCGTCATCTTCCTGATCACGACGCTGCATGCCATCGGGCGCGTGGCGGCGAGCGACTCCAGGCGGGCGTGGCTCCTGCTTTCGATTGCTCTCTTCGCCATGATCTACAATTTCTTTGAAACCTTCTGGTTGCGAGCCTTCGAGACACCTTGGGTGATGTTCGTGATCATCGCCGTCGAAGCCGCTCGATACGCACAGCCGGAGCTGCTGAAAATGCCGGCGCACCGATCGGGGCCCGCGAGACCGGTCATGCGTGGCCGCCTGCGGGGCGTCTGGAGGCCCCGGCTGGGAGCGCGGACTCAAGCAAGCACCACCTCCTGGCAGTAGGTCTGCACCGCTTGACGGTATTGCTCGATATTGGATTGGTCGTCGACTAACATCCATCGCCCCGACGTCGACCATCGGAAAGCGTCGGGCCGATCTCAGGCAGATGCATTCAGGCGCGGCTACACCTGCATTCACCCGAAGCCTTCACTGTGTTGCTCCCGGCACCAGGGCGAAGGGCGTGCCCGCATCGAGCCTGGCCTTGGCGGGCAGCGCATGGAGCTTGGTGTTGCCGGTTGGGTCCACCCAGGGCCATTGATAGTTGCCGAAAAAGCCAGGCTTGGCTTTCAGGTAGAGAGACGCCGGCAGCATTTGCGCCTCCAGGTTACTGGTCCAGGCCACCTGGTTGGTGAGGTAGTCGAAATTGCCGCCGCGGATCACTGTCGACAGCGTCTTGGGATCGGGAGCCATTGCCCACCGCTCGGGATCATAACCAAGCATCCATACGTTGCCGACGCCGCCACGCCCCCAGGCGGCGGCATTTTTGGTCATGGATGGATCATCATAGCTCCAGCCGGCCATCTGGCCCGGGCGTCCAAGAACGTTGCCGACGAACGAATCCCACCACGAGCCATACGCCAGGCCAACCGCACGCACACCGGTTCGATCGGTAAAATGCCGGCGTTGTCCCGTCAGGTGGTTGCGGAAGAAGGTCAGGTAGATCGCATTGCCGTGCGTGTAGTCGCTGTCGGCATTGTGAGACAGATTGCCTTCGAACAGGACATGATGTGCTCCGGCCATGTGCGACGCGTTGATGCCGACCTCCACCCAGGTCGGACTGTCGAAATCGAATGAATCGTCGGCGTAGTTGTAGGCGACGACGCTCCCGGCTCCGGATGAACGGAACACCATGTTCTTGCAGACATCGGCAAGGATGTTGTTTTCGATCAGGACTTCAGACGAACCGGCGGCGAGGCTGATCGCGTATCCGGCTCCGCCCGGCTCGGGCCACGAACCCGTGTGGATGTGGGAGTCGCGGAGTTCGACCCGGAATGAATTGTTGATCGCGACGCCTTCACCAAGCCATTGGGTCACCTCGATGGCCTTCGCCCACGAATAGGCAGCCGTTTCAAACCTCAGGCCGCCATCTGCCCCGCCGTAGAGGCTCAGATCTTCGACGCCGGCATTGGCGACATGAATGTCGTGATTGTTGGCCGCATGGCCTCCTGTGTTGGGATCCATTGTATAGGGGGTGATCTCGGCGTGGTGACCGGCGCGATAGCTCATGGTCAAGGGCGTGGTGAAGGTGACCGTGTTTTCGGAAACAGACGCGATCTGCTTGATCTCGTTGGTTGCCCGGTCGCTGCGCGCGAACCACGACATCGATACCGGCAGCACGCCGGGGGTCTTGTCATACGGGCCTTGCGCATTCGACGCGCCATTATCATCGCCTGGTTGCAGCGGATAGTGCATGTTCCACGCCACACGATCGCCCTGCCAGACCTGTGCGCCACCCGGGAAGCCCGCAGGGGTCGGCTGCCACGATGCACCAGAGGTTTCGTCAAGCAGGACGAATGCGCCCGCCTTGAAAACCTTCGAATTTTCCACCGTGACGGAATACGCTCCCTGAGCACCATCGGCGGTCAAGCTCTGCGATGCCGTGCTGTCGGGCCCGTTGTTCCATCTCGAGGGGCCGACGATGATGATCGGCTGTTTGTCATGGCTGTACGAGCCGGGATCGACCGGCACCAGGATGCCATTGGTGCCGCCGACAACAGCCGACGTCCTGGGTTTTGCACCGTTGGTCTTGACCAGCTTGGTCACACCGGCGCCCGAGCCACGCAGCGTGATCGGACGATGGATCAACAACAGATTGTTGACGACGAATGTGCCGGGAGCGAGCATCACCACCTGGCCGGCGGGGGCGCCGTTCAGCGCGGCCTGGATCGCGGCCGCATCATCCCCGCCGCTCGGAGAAAGTGTCTTGTAGATGGTGGTGCGGTTCGGGATGCCGCCCACGGACATCAGGCCGGGATTCCACGCTGCCATGCGATCCGCGGGCAACAGGCTGCCGGTCGGAGCCGGTTGAGGCGGCGCGGGTGCGAGTTGCGCCAGCTGGCTCGTATTCGATCCGGCGCACGGCAGGATCGATGTCCCCATTACGGTCACGCTCGATAACGTGCTCGAGCCGCAGTTGGCTGTTGGCTCCGCGGCCTCGGCAACTCCAATCGCGGCACCGCAAACCACCATGATGACCAGCACCGCTGATTTGCGAAAAGATCGGGCGGCAACGTGGCGCGAACGTCGGAAGGCGGACGCCAGCCTCCCAGGGCAGTCACTGCCCCCGGTCGATCGATGGTCGATCATCGCCGCGTGACCTCTCGCGTCCGGGATTTGATGTTCGGAAAATGAGTCATATCGCCATCGTCCAAACCGGGCTGGGCCGAAGCCCCGGAACAGGGATGCCGTGTCGCTCGCCAGGGATGGCCGCGCCCGCGACGGCACCCTGCCGCATGGGTTCGCCGCAAAACACCTTATAAATCCAGAGTCCAGCGCTATAAATCAGGATAACACGCCGCCGCGACCCTCACCAACAGCCAAAACCCTGCTTACGATAAAATCAGTATTATTTGACATTAAATATAACGTCACAATAATATTTGAATTTGCGAGACAAGATGTGACCGAGTGGCGCGAAAGCCCTAAAGAAGGGCGCGCGGATTGATCTTCGGCCTCCTGCAAGGGATTTTGACACGTGAATTCATCGCGGCGCTACCTGCTCATCTCGCCCTGCCGGGACGAGGCGGATTATATCCGCCGTACGCTCGACAGCGTGGCGGCTCAATCGGTCCCGCCCACACTCTGGGTGGTCGTGGACGACGGATCGACCGACGAGACTCCGGCAATCCTCGAGGAGTACGCCCGCCGCCTGCCCTACCTGCGCATCGTGCGGCGCTCGGACCGTGGCGGCCGCCAGGTCGGGCCCGGCGTGATCGAGGCCTTCTACGCCGGCCTGGACACGGTGCGTCCGGAGGACTTCGACTACCTGTGCAAGTTCGACATGGACCTCGAGCTCCCCGCTCGCTACTTCGAACTGCTGATGGAGCGAATGGAGAGTGATCCGCGGGTCGGAACCACATCCGGGAAGCCGTGGTTCGTCCACCCGCAGAGCGGCGCGCTGGAGCCGGAAATCTGCGGCGACGAGATGTCGGTGGGCATGACCAAGTTCTATCGCGTGGCCTGCTTCAAGGAGATTGGCGGCTTCGTGCGCCAGGTCATGTGGGACGGCATCGACTGCCACCGCTGTCGCATGCTCGGCTGGATCGCCGAGAGCATCGACAGCGAGCCGCTCCGCTTCGTCCATCTGCGGCCCCAGGGCGCCAGCCATAAGGGCATCTGGACGGGACGGCTGCGCAAGGGATTCGGCCAATACTTCATGGGCACATCGCCGCTGTATCACCTGGCGGTGGCGGTCTATCACCTGCCCGCCTACCCGGCACTGATCGGGAGCACGGCGATGCTGTGGGGCTATTTCAGGAGCTGGCTGAAAGGCCTGCCGCGCTACGACGACATCGAGTTCAGACGCTTCCTGCGCTCTTACCAGAAGGCCTGCCTGCGTCTGGGCAAACGGGCTGCCACCGCCCGGATCAATGCCGAGCGGGCCGGGTTTTGGCATGCAAGCCACCCGATGACGGGGTCCTCGTGAGCCGCGCCGAACAGATTGCGCAAGCGGGCCGCATCGGACGAACGGCTTTCCAGGCGCCGGACCAGGCTGCTCGCGACACAGATCAAGCAGGTCGTGCAGTCACGCGGACAAGCGACGTGCACGTCCACCGATCCGAGGTCATCCCATCCCTGGATGGGATGCGGGCGATTTCGGTTCTGATCGTGGTCCTGGGCCACTCCGGCCTTCAGGCTGTCGTGCCGGGCGGCCTCGGCGTCACGATCTTCTTCTTCCTGAGCGGATATCTGATCTCCACCCTCATGCTATCAGAGCATGAGCGCACGGGCGGACTCAATATTCTCAACTTCTACGCCCGTCGCGTGTTCAGACTGATGCCCCCCTTGGTCATCTCCCTGGCGATCGCCTACGCGCTCACCTATTTCGGGTTGCTTGCCGGGGCCATCACCAGCAAGGGGCTGGCGGCGCAACTCCTGTATTTTGCTAATTACTACGGGCTGTTTTTCGATCCGGGCAACACGATCCCGGAGGGCACGGGCATCCTCTGGTCCCTCGCCGTCGAAGAGCACTTCTACATCTTCTATCCGCTCTTGATGACGTTGCTGCTGGGTAGCCGGCTGCGGCCTCGCACGACAGGCGCATTGCTCGGCATCGTTTGCCTCGCCGTTCTTGCCTGGCGCTTTCATCTCGTGCAGTCGCCCGGCTTCTTCCCCGACCGGACGTATTACGCCTCCGATACGCGCATCGATTCGATCGTATACGGATGCATTCTCGCGCTCGTCATGAATCCGGCGCGGCAGCCGCAGCGACCCGGCGCGATGTCGATGGCGCAGTGGGCCGTGTTCGCCACCGCCGCAGCCGCAATGCTCCTGACCTTGCTCTACCGCGATCCGACATTCCGGGAAACGACCAGATACAGCATTCAAGGACTGGCCTTGATGCCGATCTTCTATTTCGCGGTCCGCTTCTCGGACAATCGGCTTTTCCGTTGGCTCAATTCGCCCTGGGCAGTCACTCTCGGCGTTTATTCGTACGCGATCTACCTGATCCACTACGTGGTCATTGGCTTCATCGATAAGAACTTCCCCGCGATAGCCGCAAAGTCGTTCATCCTGTTTCCGGCCGCCCTCCTGATTTCGATTGCCTACGCGGCGGCCGTCGAGCATTTCGTCGAGCCGTATTTCAAGCAGCTCAGACGCAAATTCAGATCGGCGCCTTCCAATGAACAGCCTGCGCTTGCCGACGGCAAACGGGCCTCGGCGTCCAACTGACCGACATCGGCGATGACGCCGAGTGCTCAGCCCCGCAGCTCGCGTCTCATCGGAAGACGCGGTTGCGGTGGCACCATCGGATGAAGACATAGACCGACCACACCCGCGACCAGTACATGCCGGGTGCCCCCTCGAGGAAGGCGCGCCAGAGACGCTCCACCGCCACGGGGTCAAGCCCGACCGGAGCGACGGCCTGCGGATCCCGCAGGGTCCGGTCCATCGCGTCCTGCAGGCCGCGGCGAATCCAGCGATCCAACGGCAGCACGAAACCGCTCTTCGGTCGCTCGAACAATGCGGGGTCGAGGCCGCGCAGGCCGATGCGCCTCAGCATGGCTTTGCGGCCAAGCGGCTGATAGCGCGCCTGGTCCGGTAACCGGTCGACGCTTTCGAAAAGCACCTGATCCACCAGCGGCACCCGCTGCTCCAGGGAGGCCGCCATGCTCGCCACGTCGTTGTCGCGCAACAGCCGCTCGCCGAGGAAGAGCCGCTGCTCCATGACGGAGATCGCCGACAGCGGGGTGCGGGCGCGGCTCTCCGCGGTGATGCGCCGGCGCATGGCGGAAGGAAGTCCGTCGGCCAGCGCGTCGGCAAAGTCGGGTGCCAGCAGTTCACGCTGGAATCCGGGAAGGAAGAGCGCGTAGGCCAGCTGGTAGAGTGCCAGGAGATCGTCGCCGCGGCGGACCATCTCGGGCAGCTTGGCCCAGCGGGTCTGAGACGGCACGGTCTTGCCGGACGGAGACAACAGCCGAGACGCGACCTGCGCGACGGCCACTTTCAGGTTGCCCGGCACCCAGGCGCTCCGTCGGGACCAGCGCTGCAGCACCGGCAGATCGCGGTAGGAGGCGTAGCCCCCGAACAGCTCGTCGCCGCCCGTGCCCGACAATGCCACGGTGAACCCGGCGTCACGAATGGCGTGCGACATGTAGTATGAATTCAGGCCGTCGAAGGTCGGCTGGTCCAGGCTGTCCAACGCCGCTTCGAGATTCTCGACGAAGTGCTGCTCGGTCAGCACAACCTCGTGATGCTGGGTCCCGATGGCGGCGGCGATGCGCTTTGCGATCGGCCCCTCGTTGAGCTCCTGCTCCTCGAAGGCGAGCGTGAAGGTGTGGATCGGGCTCTTCGCCGCGCGCTGCGCGAGATTGGCCATGACCGAGGAATCGATACCACCGGAGAGGAAGACCGCCAGCGGCACGTCGCTGGCGAGATGCAACCGCAGCCCCTCCTCCAGGACGGCGGCCAAGTGGTCTTCGTCCATGGTCGGATCGGGGGCGTGGTCGGGGATGGACCAGAAGTCCTCGTCGCGAATCTGCTTGCCCGCACCGTCGAACTCGACCAGTTTTCCCGGCGAAAGAAGCTCGACGCCTTTGACGGCGGTGCCGGGGCCGACCACGAAGCCGTTCCATACGCCGCTGGCGACGGCCTGCGGATCGAGACGAGGCGTGCCCAGGAGACCAGAAGCCAGCAGCGCACGAAGCTCCGAGGCAAAGGCCACCGACCAGCCTGCGTCAGGATCCGATGCGCGTGCGATGTAGAGGGGCTTGATGCCCAGAGCATCCCGCGCGAGCAGCAGCTTGCGCTGCTTCGGGTCCCAGCAGGCGAACGCGAACATCCCGCGCAACCACTTCACCGCCTCCGGCCCGTGCAGGCCGAGCGCGCGCAACATCACCGCGGTATCGCCGGTGGAATTGAAGGCCTGCCCCTCGGACACCAGGCGCCGCCGCAGGTCGGCAAAATTATAGATCTCGCCGTTGAAGGTCACCACGTGCCCGGTCACCGGGTCCGTCATCGGCTGAACACCGGCCGGCGAAAGGTCGAGGATCGCGAGCCGGCGGTGCGCCAGCAGCGTACCCCAGCCACGAGCGTCCGGTGCCGAGACCCAGGTTCCGCCGGCATCCGGGCCGCGGTGGAGCATGGCGTCGTTCATTCGCTCCAGCGCGGCGCGATTGGATTCGTCCAGTCGCCCAATGATCCCGGCAATGCCACACATCGATGAGGTCCTTACTTCGCAACGTTCGACGTCAAAATGAAATCGGGTGCAGAACGATATCGAGCACGAGCTTCTCGAACTCGATGATTCCTGTCCGAATACCGCTGCGCGTTTCCCACCATCGGTCGGGGTCAAAACCCGAGTAGCGTTCGGATTGGACCGCGACACGCGCGGCGTGGCCTTTCATCTCTCGATCGAGGACCCGGCGTATTCGCCGGGAGTGGTCCCGAGAGGCCACGAACACAACGGACCGGAATTGCTGCCGGTCGGACCACGGCGCAAGAACCTGGCCTTCGCCCTCGGATCCAGCTTCGCTTCTGGGGATCTTCACGACATCGGTGACACCAAGCCATCCCAGCTGCCGGATCTGCCTTGCCGCGAGATCCTCATACGGCAGCCCGCGGCGGATGAATTCGAGATCTTCCCCGCTCGGTGGGTCAGTAAAAACCGCAACGCGCGTCGCGATGCCACTCTGCACGAGGTCCGCCGCCTGCAGCGCCCCCGCCCCCCCGGAATCAGCGGCTATGACGATAATGTCGGCAGGAGCAACCGGCTCGCTGACGACAAGCACGCGTCCCGCAGCTCGTAGCACCGGCTCGCGAACGGAGGGAGCAGCAAGGATGGCGGCCCCAGCCAATGCCACCACAATCAGCATCGCGCTCCATCTCGGCCGCCGGGAGATCATGGCGGCTCCTCAGGCGGCTGTTTCAGACCGCCAAGGCACCGCCTCGGCAGGCGACACCGGACCGTAGGTCCGCGCCAGGCACTGCTTGTAGTCGAGTGGCGGTGTCCAGCCCAGCGTCTCCCGCAGCCTGCGGTTCTCGAACCGGAGCGGCTTGAGCATCGCGTCGAACTTGTGCGGGGTCAGGATCGCGGGGACCTTGGTGGCTTGCCTGAACACCGTGACGAAGGCCAGCCGCACGACCGTGCTCGCGAGCCAGTAAGGAATCGGCAGGCGCCAGCCCGGCTCGCCGCTGCCGCGCATGTAGTCGGAGAGATACGACCAGATCTGTTCACCGGGACCATCGACGACATTCAGGGTTTGGCCGCGGGCCCGTGGGTCCACTGCGGCCAGGGCGAACACGTCGGCGCAGTTCTCCACGTGAGTCATCGGGATGCGGGTCAGCGGTCCGATGACCACGTGATGGCGGCCGAGTTGCTGACCCAAGGCAGCGAGGTAGCCGTGATCGCGCCCCCAGATGAAGCCGGGGCGGAGCACGGTGAGGTCCCAGCCGTGCGTCTCGGCGCAACGTCGCGTCACCCGCTCCTGCCACCATTTGGCGACGGTGTAGCCGCCGCGGCTGTAGACGTCCGGCGCCTGTTGAAGCGGCGAGCCCTCATCGAGGATCCGGCTGGTCGCACTGTAGTCATAGACCGAGAAGCTGCTGCACAGCACCAGCCGCCGGCAGGTGCCGCTGGCCATGGCATCGAGCAGCCGCTCGGTGCCGGCCACGGTTCCGGAAAATTGCGCGTCCTCCCCGCCAGAGACCACGGCGGCCAGGTGGATCAGCACGTCGACGCCGTCAAAGGCGCGTGGAAGGTCACGTGACGTTCGCAGGTCGGCCCTGAAGACCTCGACCGAGGAGGGCCAGCCGAGCGCATCCAGACGCGTGGCGGGACGCACCATGGCACGGACCTCGATGCCACGGGCCAGCAGCGCGCCGACCACGTGCCGCCCGAGGAAACCGTTCGCGCCGGTGACGAGGGCTCTCATGGCAGCTGCTCCGTCGGTTTGAGGGCTTCAACCATCCGGTTCACTTCGAGGACATCGTTGACCGTGACCGGCAAGGCGGACCCGCTGGCCAGCGCCTGGTAAGTTTGCGCCAGCAGCTCCCACAGACCTTCATACGCGCCGGGTCCCTTGAACTTGCGAAGCAGCGTGGCCAGCGCGGCGCGCCGGATGGCCTTGCCTTCCTCCAACCCGCTGAAGAAGGGGCGCAGCGGCTTCGGCACGTTGCGTGGACCGTCGAAGGTCAGCCGTGTCTCGAACAGGTTGGCGGTCGCCTGCATGCGCTCGCCGTAGACCCGCAACCAGAACGCATCCGGCTGCGCGCTGGAGCTGAAGCCGATGGCCGCGGTGCCACGCTCCGCGTCAATCAAGCCGCGGAATTCGTCTGATGGCAGCGGCGAGACCTTGCGCTTGGTCCAGACGGTCTTTGCTGAGCGGCGCGGACCCACAAAAAGATGCGCCAGCGACGCCAGGTGAGGCAGGAAGTCGGCAATCGCTCCGCCGGCCAGCTTCAGTGCCGGATGGGGCGAGTTGGGATCCGCGAAGCCGCCCGGACCAAGGATGTCGAGGCAGATCATCACCTCGACATGCGTCACCGCTCCGAACTGGCCGGATTCGATGCGTCGCAGGATCTCCTGGGGCGCGCGATTGAAGATGTAGTTGTAGTCCTCGACGAGGTGACGGCCAGTCTCCCTGGCGCGCCGGGCCAACGCCTCCAGTTCCTCGAAGGTCGCAGTCGCCGGCTTTTCCACGATGACGTGGGCGCCGGCATCGAGCGAGTCCATCGCCAGCCGGAAGTGGGACGTCGGCGGCGTGGTCACGTGCACCACGTCGGGCCGCGCCTTCTCCAGCATGGCGCGGTGATCGGTGAACCAGGCCGGGATGCCGTAGCGCTCGGCGGCAGCCTCCGCCGTTGCGGGCGACAGATCGCAGATGGCGGCCAACTCGACGCCCGGCAGGGTCTTCAGGCAGGCCAGATGCTGCCGGGCGATCTGCCCGGCCCCGATGAGCGCTGCCTTCATGAACCGACCTCCAGGATGCGGCGGTAAAAACCCTCCAGCGCCTGGGCCGCCGCGCTCCAGGCGTAACGGTCAACGGAGAGTTGCCGCGCCGACTGCCCGATGCGCGCAGCCAGGCTCGGCTCCGCGAGCAGCCGGTTCACCGCCTCTGCAAACGCCACGGGCTGATCCTCGATGAGAATCTCGCGCCCGGGAACGGCCTCGATCCCCTCCGCGCCCAAGGTGGTCGAGACGATGGCCTTGCCCATCGCCATGGCCTCGACAATCTTGAGGCGCGTGCCGCCGCCAAGCCGCAGCGGCACGACCACGGCCGCGGCCTCCGCAAGGTGCGGCCGCAGGTCCTGCACAAAACCGGTCAGTTCGACCCGCGGCCCGGCCAATGCCAGAAGTGAGGGCGGCGGCCGGCCGCCGATGATCTTGCAGCGCGCCTCGGGGTTCGCCTTGGCAATACGCGGCCAGATCTCCTGGACGAAGTGGATCACGGCATCGATATTGGGGACCGTGGAGAGCAGCCCGAAATAGACCACGGTGCGCCCGTCCGGCGCCGGGTCTGTGGGGCGCGGCTGGTAGTAATCGACATCGGCCGCATTGGGAATGACCGCCGTGGGAGCCCGGGGGATCTGGTCGAGCAGACGCTGCTCGTCCTCCGCGCTGCACAGATAGACCCCGTCGGCCTCGCGATAGATGCCGAGTTCCTCCCGCTTCAGCTTGCGCCAGTTCGCACCGGCGTAGAGGCGGCGGCCCAGACTTGTGCCAGCGACGGCGAACTGCCGGGCCAGGTCGTAGGCGATCTCGTGCGAATCCACGACCAGAGAGGGGAGCTTCTCGCCGGGCGGAGCCTGGCGTACGACGCAGTGACCAAGGTAGGGGAATTCCAGATTGACGATGTCAAACCGCCTGGCACGCAGCACCCGATCCAGCGCCTGCTGCAGCGCCGGCACCGTGACCCGCAGCCGGTCGAAGCTCCTGCTGGAGACCAGGGACCGGAGTTGCAGCAGTCGCTTGGCAATACCGTCCCGGCCGTAAGGATTTTGAACCAGAACGACGTCGCGGCAGTAGACCTGCATGGCACGGCGGCACTCATCGATGTCGAACTCGTCGTCGACCAGCATCACCGCCGTCAGATCGTGGTGTCGTGCAAGCTGGGTCATCAGACCATGCATCCGCGCCTGCGCGCCAAAGCGCGGGGGGCTCGCGGGCATCTGCGAAACGCAGAGGATGTTGAGGCGCTGCGGTTTCATGGATACGGCTTCGCGCCGCCACGGCATGACGCGCCCACCTGGCGGTCTCCGGTTCCACCCATCTGACTGTCGGATGCACCGGGCCGGATCATCCTGGAGGGGGCAACGGGCCCAATATTTACAAGCCGCGAGATGAACATCAAAATTCCGAATGACGGCATGATCGCGTCGAATGTCGGGCTCGGCGATCCATGGGGTGGACGATTAAATCATGGGCAATTAAATCACAGACAGCGCTTGGCGAAGGACAGGTGCGGTGCTTCGCAGCTGTCCGATCTGCTGCTATCGCCTCCCAATTAAATCCTTGACGATCGCGATCGCGACCCTAATTGGCTCGCGGAGCCGAAACAAGCCGACAACCATGGCAAGGTAAATGCCGGCGCAGAATCCGCCCGACAGGACGATGCGGACAAAACCGGAATAATCGGAGAGGAGCGCGGTCTGCAGCCACCAGCCTGCAGCCGCCGTGCTGATTGCGCCGATCAGCTGCGGGCCTACGGCGCGAACCACGAGCGCTGCGCCAATGCCGATCGGACGGCCCGCATAGATGATCGACGGCAAGGCAATGAGCAGGCTTGCCATGACCGCTGCGATGGCTACCCCCCTCGCGCCGAACGGCAGACCGGCGAGAACCGCCACGATCTGGACGACCAGCGAAACAATTCCCCAGTTCTGCCAGCGATCCGCTCGTCCGATGGACAGATGCAGCCAGCCCTGCGAGCCTTCAACGACGTTGAAGATGCCGCGCAAGGCGATGATGCCGAGGAGCGAACCGGCCACCCGCCACTTGTCTCCCAGCAGGATGACCGTCAGGTCCTCCGCCGTGACCGACAGGATCGCCGCCATGGGCATGACGAAGAAGGCCAGCATGGACAATGCCGCCTCGTATTTTTGCCGAAGGGCAGCCGGGTTGGATTGCAGCTTGCTGAGCGCGGCGCTTCCGACCGCGTGCATCTGGATGAGCGCCGAGTAGATGGAGTTCTCATACAGATTCATTGCATTTTGATAGTAGCCCACCTGGTCCGGCCGGTAGAACAGGCCCAGCGCAATCCGGTCCACGGCTCTGGCCAAGGCATAGGCGACCGAAAAACCCACCACATGCAGTCCAAAACGGACCATCGACTTCACTTCGCTGTCGAAGACTGCGGATCCAGGCCTCCAGCCGCATGCAAACCAGGCTCCGCAGGCAACGCAGAACGAGGTCACGATCGGACGCAGCACCAGCGCCCAGTAGCCATATCCGGACATCGCGACGACGACGGCAACGACAATCCCCGCCAGCGTTCCGACAAACTGGATCTGGCCAATTCTGCTGAACTGCATCGCACGTCGCAGCAGCGCCATGTGCTGATTTGACAGGCCCGACAGCACGAAGGTGATCGCAGTACACAGTGCGATGGGCTCCAGCCGAGGGTCGCCGTAGAGCCACGCAATCAGCGGGCTGCAGGCGGCCACAACCACCGCGACTGCCAACCCGATCCCACTGCTGACCCAGAACAGGCCGCTGACCTGGGCCGCCGTGATCTTGCTTCGTTGCGCCGTGGCGTCGAGCAGGCCGAAGTCGATCAGCAAGGGTGCAAAGCTCGTCAACACCGTGATGATGGCGACCAGCCCGAAATCCTCCGGTGCCAGGAGCCGGGCCAGGATGACGGCGGCGGCGATCTGGAGCGCCGCGTTACCGTATTGAATCACGACCGAGACGATACCGCCGCGCAACGCGCGCCGCCCCAGGTCCTTCGACTCCCTGTGGTCCTCGAAATAAACTCCGACCCCTTCGGTCATGCCTGGTCAACCGCCTTCGTTCAGCCGGGAAACGACCGCATCACGGCCGCGTATTTTAGATGATCCAGTCGACGCTTGTGTCCGAGGCATAATACGTCCGGTCAGGCACAAAATCCGAAACCCGCGAGATGGAGGAGGCTTCAGGCGGGCACGGCGCAATGACCGGCTTTATGACCTTGCACTGCAACCGAGACAAGGGATTAATCCTCAGGAAGCACATTAAATATAATATTAAATTTCCAGAGTTAACGCCAGAGGCCGGGCGCCGCGCTCACGTCCGGCGCTGCACCACGAGCGCCGAGACCGCGCGCATTCAGTCAGCCCGGGCTCGGAGCATCGTCAATGTCGCGACACCGCCTCCGCGAGGTTTCTGAGACGAGCCTTCCTCTGCAGCATCCCCTGCATCGGCTCGAGACCGACCGCGTTGAGGATCGCCTCCCACCGATAGGCCCAGTCATGTCGCATCAGGGCCTGCGCCACTCCGGTTCGCCGTATCCGGTCCTGACGCGCCGGATCGTTGTCGAGATCCTTGATCAAGGTGTCGATGTCGCTTGAATCGTAAGGCAGCCGGATCACCGCATCGGGCCAGTCGAACAGTTTCGGAAAGACCTCATTGTCGGGGATTTCTCCCAGCATGATGGCTCCGGATGCGGCTCCATCAAAGTACCTGTAGCCGAACTCGATCTGACGACCCGTTTCATTGGGCTCATCGATCTTTCCAGGATTGACGAGAAAATATCTGCTCCGCTTGGCCACGTTCGCGAACAGCGCCCGGTGCTCGCCGGGGTTGATGGCCTGACTGCCGCCAATGGTATCATAGAGATAGAACAGACCGCCCTCCCGAGCCATGTCGAGAAGTTTCTGGTGCGTCACGTTCGATCGGCGCCCGATGCTGTAGACGTCGACGACTCTCGCGGGCGCGTCCGGATAGGGTGAGAACAGGATGGCATCAACGGCAGGCGGCATATAGATACATTTGCGTCCGATGAGCTCGCTGAGCGGTTTCACCGTTTGACTGTGGTACTGCATGACCACGTCGAATTTCGCGAGGATGCGCAGGAAATGGCGATGCTTGACGATGTCCTTGATCCAGAGTTCGTCCAGCAGGCACACCGACGTTCCGCAGACGTCTCTCAGATTGCTGACGGCATCGAACATGATCAAATCCTGCGGAAATCCGCAGATCGTAAACAGGATGTCGTAACGTCCTTTTGCCGATATTTTCGGGATACCCGGATTCAACGCGACGGGGGCATGGTAAGCCAGTCGCGTGGCAAAGCTCGCGCGCCGGCTCGACGGCTCGACCTTCGGCGCCAGCAGCTCGGCTGAATCAATCTCGCAGATGATATCTTCGAATTCGGAGTGAGGAGACCGATTGAGAGCCTTCCCGAAGATGTTCCTGAGCGAAAAAATGAGCACGCGCGGCTTGTCAGGTTGGGGGGCCACCGATACCTCACTCGTCCTTGCCAGATCCATCCGCTTTCATGACCGAATGTCGTCGGCCTGCTTAGCCCATATTTCCGACAATGAGGATTTTCAAAGCAGATGATCCTTAACGACTGCGACAAAACAGAGCGCGGCTCAATACCAAATTACCGTCACGATGTCCGGATTCAGGTTAACTTGATTTATCTCTTCGTTCCGCGAGCCCGCGCCGTCGGGGGCTGTGACATTTGTTTCAAGTAAAGCTATCGACAATCTGTAACAAGCCGCGGATCAGACCGGGCGGTCAAAGACCAACCGCCCCTGATCGCGCGCTCCTTCAACGAGCCAAATCGGGTAGACCGATTTAAAAGAGACAAGCCTGCCATTAATTAGCCGGATAATCGGGACGAAAGCGTTGGGTCGGCATTCGCAGCTTCAGGAACCGTCCCGTTCGTCCGCCGCGCCATCGTTGACAGATGAATTCGTTCGGAGATCGAGGGAGAGACCATGACACTCAGCGCTGGCGATTGGGTCGAAGTTCGCAGCAAGGACGAAATCCTCGCGACCCTGGACGAGAATGGTCGCCTCGACGGACTGCCCCTCATGCCCCAGATGTTGAAGTGGTGTGGTCAGCGCCTTCAGGTTCACAAGCGCGCCCACAAGACCTGCGATACGGTGACCGGATATAGCACTGGGGAATGGCTCGGACGTCGTCTCCCGAATGCAGTCCACCTCGACCTTCGTTGCGACGGCGAGGCTTATGGAGGTTGCCAGGCAGCCTGCCTGATCTTCTGGAAGGAAGCCTGGCTCAAGCCGATCGATCACGGCGCCTCCGCCTCGACACCACAGCACCTGGCGACAGCCAAAACGTCGTCAGGGTGCACCGAGCGCGCGGTTTGGGACGCGACAAAGTCGGCTGATCAATCCCCCGGAAAAGCTGTCAGATACGCCTGCCAGGCGACCGAGTTGCCGAGCTTCACGCAACCGCTGAAGTGGTGGGATGCTCGGCAATACGCCGAAGACCTTGCTTCCGGCAACGTGACGCTGGCCAAGATGTGTCGGAGTTTCCTGTATTTCGCGTTCGCCAGCACGACAATGGCAAGGCGCCCGAGGCTTGGGCGACCGGCGCGCTGGGTTTATGATCGAATCCAGTCACTGTGGGGAGGCGTGCCGTTTCCAAGGCGGGTCGGAGACCTGGACACCGACAAGGACGCCCCGATTGCGGATCTCCAGCTGCAGCCGGGCGACCTCGTCCGAGTACGCCCGCACAAGGAAATCCTGGCGACCATCGACAAGCGAACCAACAATCGCGGAATGGGCTTTGACGCCGAGATGGTGCCTTACTGCGGAAAAGTCTTTCGGGTTCAAACCCGGGTCGAAAAGTTCATCGATGAGCGAACCGGCTACATCAAGCGAATGAAAACGCCGGCCGTCATCCTCGACGGCGTCTATTGCCAATCGCGCTACAGTGAAAACCGAGTGCTCTGCCCAAGAGGCATCTATGCGTGGTGGCGAGAAGTCTGGCTCGAACGAGTCCCGGTAGATGCAAGGGCGGAAAAACCCTTGAAGCAGGCGTCCGGCTAGCACTGACCGCGACTGCACTGCCGGGCTGTTGACTGCACTGAGCGTCGCCGACTTGGCGGGCGTGCAGTCCGGCTGCGTGATGGAATCAGTCACGCCGATCCGGCATTCCGGAACAACGCCCAGAAACGCCTGCGTCCCGACCCGCATCCCGGACTATCGAGCCGGACGCTGCGTGGCCCTGGAAACCATCGCGCCGTGGCACAGTGATCCTGCCGATGGTCTCCGACCATCCCCGGGCCGGCCTACCCGGCTCACCGAGATCCCCCAAGGAGCCGTCGCCCGATACCTCCGCGGTCTCCGTGCTGCTCGCAGCATGCACGGCCCTGGCGCTGCGTCGATCCGTACGGGCTGGAGCGCATCAATGGATGCCGAACTCCGATCTCGGCCGCGGCAATCAATCAACATAGTAAAAGTCTGCGCGCGACCAACGCTCCCGCATGGCGCTCATCGGCTGGGCATTCGACGCCTCTTGGCCGTGCAGATGAAACCGCTGCGTCGAGCGCTGACTCCCAACCTGCGACATCAGAGGCGCAAACGTCGAAACGAAGGAACTCGCCCGCGCAATTTAAATCACGAGGAATTTAAATCCTTGCAGCTTGTTTGATTAAATATTACATTATAAATTAATTAGTGAGCAAGGCCATTTCCCCCGCATGTTGCGCACCCAGCAGCCCATCAAATTCGTGGAACAGCCCGTGACTCTTGCCCCGGACAGCCTCTCCGCCCGTGATCTCGCCGATCAGCGGTTCGAGGGGCGCAAATGGCCGATCCACTATGATTATGTGGAACCGCTGGCGATTCTGGCCGACATCGCGGCGATCGTCGTATCCAGCGTCGTTGCCGGCCTCCTGTACCATAACCTGCAGGACACAGGGACCGTAGATTACGTCAGCAAGTCCATCGGTTCGGCAATTCTCGTGTCGGCCTTGTTCATTGCGCTCGTGAAAATCCGCGGAATGTACAGGCCGGCCGAACTGCTGGTCCTGGCCAGCCAGATACGGGCGGTTTGCCTGACCTGGATAACCGTGTTTCTTCTGCTTGCCGGCGCCATTTTCGCGCTCAAGATCGGGAGTGCAATCTCGCGCGGCGCCAGCGTCCTGTTCGCGATGTTTGGGCTCTTCGCATTGATTGCGAACCGCCGCGTCATGGAATTTCTGCTCGCAAAGGGCCTGGCAGAGCAGCGATTCTCCGGCCGAAACATCGTGTTGATCACCGATGACGCGAGCAGGGACAATGCCAGCCTGACCCAGGCTCTCATCGACACCGGCTTTCGCGTCAGGCGAAACTTTCCCTTCCCGGCATCAAGTGCGGATCCAGGTCAGAGGCAGAGAGTGGTCACGAGCGTGATCGAGTATGTTCGCGGCTCCGACGTCGAAGAGATCGTGGTCGGCGCCAATCCCGACCGGTGGTCCGATCTGCGCGCTCTTGTCGCCGAACTGAGGGTCCTGCCATTCCCGGTCAGTTTCGTGCCCATCGGAACTGCGTCGGAGATATTCAGGCGTCCTCGTCGCGAACTCGGCACCGCCGTTTGCGTCGAGTTGCAGCGCGGCCTGCTGACGTCGTTCGAGCACGCCGCGAAGCGCGGCCTTGATCTGGTGGTTGCCGGAACGGCATTGATCGCCCTTCTCCCGCTGCTCGTGATCGTCGCGGTGGCCATCAAGCTCGATTCGCGAGGCCCCATCCTTTTCAGGCAGCAGCGCTGCGGGTTCAACGGTCGCTCCTTCCAAATCTACAAGTTTCGCACGATGTCGGTCCTGGAGGACGGCCCGTCGATCGTTCAGGCACAATTTGGCGACAAGCGGTTCACCCGGTTGGGCGCATGGTTGCGCAGGGCGAGCATCGATGAACTCCCCCAACTCATCAACGTGCTGGATGGCAGCATGTCGCTGGTGGGACCGCGCCCTCATGCCGTGGCCCACGACAATGAATTCGACAAGCTCGTCCGGAACTACGCATTCCGCCGCCGCGTCAAGCCGGGACTGACGGGATGGGCGCAAGTGCACGGCTGCAGGGGACCGACTCCGACCGCGGCCTCGATTGAAGAACGCGTCGAACATGACCTCTGGTACATCGACAATTGGAGCCTTTCGCTCGACCTTGCCATTCTGCTTTGGACACCCATCGAGCTGATCCGTGGTCACAACGCGTACTAATAGCGCAGAGTCGACCATGCAGGCGCCGGCCGCTATTTAATCCCCGATGGCTATTAATCTCGGGCTGCGCCTCGCCCTCCCAAACAGCGAGAGGCCGGGCCCGTTCGACATGCGCCCCTGGACGGCCGGAGCCAGGGCAGCAGCGCCGATTCAGAGCTCCAGGCGCCGCTGGAAAGAAAGCCGCAACCCCTGCGGGCAGGCAGCCCGGATCCGACCAAATGGACCGGTTCACGTCCTCTGACGTCGGCCCTTCAACTCGCCCGCTGCGCCGATCTCGAAATCTTCCATCTTGCGGCCGGTTTTTATCGCAGCGACCAGCCAGCGCGGCTGCTTCCCCCGGCCGGACCAGGTCTCGGACGTCTGTGGGTTGCGATATTTTGGAAGGACCCTCGGATACTTGCGTCGCGCCCGGCCATTCGCGTTGTTTTGTGCAGTATCCTTGTCATCCTTCGCCCCGATGACGTCCCTGCCGCGATTGAGAACCTCCAGACGCCTTTCAAGCTCACGCTTTTCCGACGTGATCCTCACGGACAATATCTGGCTGATCTGTTCGTGGAGCGACCAGAGGTCATCGAAAGACATCGCCTCCAAATCGATCTTCTTCATCGGATTCTGCAACCTTGCAATTGGGATTTCGATCGTGTCGGATTAATGTCATATAATCGGCTACCTTTTTCCGCAAGTGGCCCGCCGCTCGGAACCGTCAGAATTTGGGCAGGAGTTGCATTTTAACCAGCAATCTACCCGATAATACTCACTCGGGCCCGACGATGAAGTGGGTGCGGTCAAGCAGGACCGTCCGCCTCAGGCTATCAAATAGCGCCCAAAGCGGATTGCGGCGATAACCGCCGCTTCGTCGGCAGCGTCCCGTCGCGGCACCCCAACGAGACCGCAGAAACCGTGACGGGATGACGAGCCGTTCGCAGGTTTGTGGAGAAGCCCCTGGGCCGGGCAACATGCAACCAAACGTCGAAGAGCCTGACGAGAAGGTCCCGAGCCTTGTGCGCGGCACAACGGCTAAAAAGGGGAGATCGCGCCGGAAGCGTCTACAATTTTGGGAAAATCCGGCCATAAATTAAATGAAACTGGCGCGTTAATCTCTCGCGCGGATTGAATAAAACGAGCCGACAGCACTCGACAAGGTTGTCATATAATGGTTATGTCACGTTAAGGCGAGCCTCAGCCCCGCTGGGGGGTCTTCGGTTACGACGAGGTTTCCGAAGCGCTCGACGGCCTGAAGACTGGGGACTTTCGGGCGCAAACGACACGAGCCTGGGTCGGCAACATCCTGTCGTTTGCGCGTAAAACCACGAGAACGCGATGCGAAAACAAAATCTAGCCGCGATGCAATTCGAAGACCTCTGGCAGCTCTATGAGCAACTCGCAGAAGTACTGGCCGACAAGATAGCAGCGGAAAAGCGCGAGTTGGAACACCGGCTGGCGAAGTTGAATCCGGTCGAAATCGTCAGAGCGGCCAGAACCGGTCCGCCATTATCGTTGCCCTTGACGGGTCGCACGTCGCGGCGGAAATATCCAAAGGTCTTCCCCAAATACAGCAATCCGCTGGCCCCATCACAAAAATGGTCGGGCAGGGGGAAAATGCCAAGATGGGTGATTGCAGCACTTGCCGCAGGTCAGAGGCTCGACGATTTGAAGATCGAGCACGCCCAAAAACACGATCGAGAGGAACGACCTCGCGGCGACCGCACCGTTTCTGCCGTCAGGTAACGTCCTCTTTATCCCGCTTGGCTGACTCGGACCGATGCCCACCGGGCCGTGACGCCAACTTTCTGCGCTTGGAGCGATTTGGCCGATCGCGTAGCGGGACAGTCGGATGCCTGCTGCTACGCGTACGCCTGGCCGCCTCGGAACGGCGACTGATCACGTTGCGGCTGCCGATCCGCTTTTCCAGGCAGCCGCTGATCGATCGAATTTCCTCCAGCAGAATGTCGCAGAGTTCGATCTGCGATGCCAATACGGCCTGGGTCGAACTGCGGGCCTTCAACAAATTGAACCGTGATTTTGCCGCTCGAATTGTTTTCAACGAGTTTGACAGCCCATGATTAAATAGACCGCCTCGATAACTCTCCACACCAGCCTCCAACACTAAATTCCTTACTGAACTCACTCCTCCCCCCGGAGACCGCTCGCCTCTTGTTTAGACAACATCGAATGACTTTTGTTCAAACTCCAGAGCGCTTTTGTCTCCTTGGCTTCTTTCTTCCGAACTCGATTAATTTAACCACTTTGCGACGCAAACTTAATCATCAATCCGGATTGTCGCGGTAGTTCAGCACCTCACCGGATTTGACGCGGCGCTCGGAGGTAAATTGTCACCTTTGGAAGTCGTTAATAACCCGTGATAATCATTACGTTCTTTCGTCGAAGATAATTGAAGCTTTTATTTGTTCGAGAGTCGCAGAGCGCTCCTGATAAACGATCGTCATCGGCACGACGGCGCCATTTAGCTTAACGAGTGAATTCGGCGACAACGGCTTGGCGCGCTCGTAAACTGGATGCACGTTTCGAATTGCATCCCGTCCACAAATAGAAGGTCAGAAACACCATGCGGATTGCCATGATCGGCACGGGCTATGTCGGGCTGGTTTCCGGCGCCTGCTTCGCGGATTTTGGCCACCAGGTTACCTGCGTGGACAAGGACGCCGGCAAGATCACGAGTCTTCGCCGCGGCGAAATCCCGATCTTCGAACCCGGCCTCGACGCGCTGGTTGCTGCCAACGTCAAGGCCGGGCGGCTCGATTTCACCACCGACCTCTCGGTGCCCGTGGCGGAGGCGGACGCGGTATTCATCGCGGTCGGCACGCCCTCGCGCCGCGGCGACGGCCATGCCGACCTGACCTATGTCTACGCCGCCGCGCGCGAGATCGCGGGCGCGATTTCGGGCTTCACCGTCGTCGTCACCAAGTCGACCGTTCCCGTCGGCACCGGTGACGAGGTCGAGCGATTGATCCGCGAAACCAATCCGTCGGCCGAATTCGTGGTCGCCTCCAATCCCGAATTCCTGCGCGAGGGTGCCGCGATCCGCGACTTCAAGTTCCCGGACCGCATCGTGGTCGGCACGTCGGACCAACGCGCGCGAAAGGTGCTCGGCGACGTCTACCGGCCTTTGTCGCTGAACCAGGCGCCGCTGATGTTCACCAAGCGGCGCACCGCCGAACTGATCAAATACGCCGCCAACGCCTTCCTCGCCACCAAGATCACCTTCATCAACGAGATCGCCGATCTCTCTGAAAAGGTCGGGGCCGACGTGCAGGAAGTCGCGCGCGGCATAGGGCTCGACAATCGCATCGGCTCGAAGTTCCTGCATGCGGGTCCGGGCTTCGGCGGATCGTGCTTTCCGAAGGACACGCGCGCGCTGATCAAGATCGCGCAGGATCACGATGTGCAATTGCGCATCGTCGAGGCGGTGCTCGGGGTCAACGACAACCGCAAGCGTGCGATGGCCCGCAAGGTCGCCGCCGCCGCCGACGGCAGCCTGCGCGGCAAGACCGTCGCCGTGCTCGGCCTCACTTTCAAGCCCGACACCGACGACATGCGTGAGGCGCCGTCGATTCCGCTGGTCACGGGCCTGCTCGACATGGGCGCCAGGGTGCGCGCGCACGATCCGGTTGGCATGGAGCAAGCCCGTCGCGAATTGCCCGACATCGAATATTCCGACGACCCATACCAATGCGCACGCGGTGCTGATGTCATGGTCATCGTGACGGAGTGGGCGCAGTTCCGGGCGCTTGATCTGGCTCGCCTCAAAAGGGAAATGGCCGGATCGATCGTGATCGATCTCCGCAATATCTACAATCAGCAGGAGATGGAGGCTTGCGGCTTCATCTATGAGGGCGTTGGCCGCGGAGTTGGCGCTGCTTGATAGCGATTTCGGTCCGGGCGGCCGATCGCATCAGATGTGATCGGGCCGCGTAAGGACCCCGGCAAAGCCCGGGGCTTCAGGCGGGCCGTTCCAGGCTAATCCATTTGGACGGGGAGCCCACGAAGGACCGCCTCGGATCGTAACCTGCCATCCAATTTTCACGAACCTTCGGACGACGGATAACCCCGTGATATCCGCCCGGTCCTTGCTGGGCCACGGCTCGAGGTCTGCCGCACGCGCCAAACGTCCGCTCCCCGGCAGAGCCGGGGAGTCTCCTTTGTCGACTGGCAAGACAGCGCAGCCGGAGACCCTTGGCGAAAGGTCAGACGCCGCTTGACTGCGGCTTCCTTATTTGGCCCTTGCCAAGACATTCCTTGCAGGGCGGAGGGTAGATTCTTCGGCCCGGCTCCGTTGGTTGCTGGACCTTTTGGAAGCCCGTGCCATCACAGGCCGGGCAAGTGACTTCCGTCGAAACTTCGCGTGCTTTTTTCATAACATTTAAATGCTCGATTTATCTGCGCCGCGATAGCGGTTAAGCGCAATATCGCGATAAAACTCCTTTCTTAACCTAACCGGTCAACGTTAACGCAGGGGCGCGGCGTCGGCCGCGCATCGCGGATTGGCTCACTGACCCGGACTTCGCTCGGCATCGACGACCAAGTCGAAAGACGACGCGCGCCGAAGCATTCGATCGCCTCGTTGACCCGGGCAGATTCCGGGGGATATCGAGATCGAGCGCCTTTACGGTCTCGAGGCTGGTTACCAGAGTTACCGCCCTTTACCTCAGGGATACGTCATGCCTTCGGAACTCCGCTCGCCTCGCCTCGCTGTTTTGATCGACGCGGACAATGCGTCCGCGAAGATTGTGGACGGGCTGTTCGAGGAGATTGCGAAGATCGGGGAGGCCAGCGTTCGCCGCATCTACGGTGACTTTTCCAGTCCTCGCTCCAAAGCCTGGGCCGACACGTTATCGAAACACGCCATCATACCTCAACAGCAGTTTGCCTACACCACCGGGAAGAATGCGTCGGATATCACGCTGGTCATCGATGCAATGGACCTGCTTCATAGCGGTCGGTTCGATGGATTCTGCCTGGTTTCCTCGGACAGCGACTTTACCCGCCTTGCCGCCCGCATCCGTGAGCAAGGCGTCGATGTTTTCGGATTCGGCGAGCAGAAAACGCCGGAGAGCTTCCGGCAGGCCTGTCGAAGGTTCGTCTACACCGAGAATCTGCTGACCGGTGCTGCGAACAGTCAGGACGCCGCCTCGACCGCGAAGTCGCTTCAGCCGCCCAGTGCGGCCACGCCCATCATCATGAAGGTGATCACACAGATGGAAAGCGAGGACGGCTGGGTGCCTCTGGGACAAGTCGGAATGCAGCTTGCCAACCTCGCTTCCGACTTCGATGCCAGAACCTTCGGCTTTCGCAAGCTGAGCGATCTGGTGCGAGGGACAAACTCGTTCGACATCGAATACCCGAAAGGGGGCGCTGTGCGCATTCGCACCAGGTCCGCTGCCGGATCGCCTCCGAAATCGAAGACCCCCGCCAAACCCGCGACATGAGAAAAACCAGGCACGATGGAAAGTGCTTATGGACCTTGGACATGCAGCCGACAGCGGCAAGATCATCGCAGCTTGGTTGCGACGCTTGCCCATTCGTATGGGTCGCGTGGGCTACCGACCGCGAATCGGCCTGTTGAAACAGGTGCGTTGCGACGCTCGCTGCAGGCCAGCACGTTGAGCCGCGAGCAATCTCATCGCAATTGCGGATCGTCACCCTGCCCAGGACATCGTCTGGACAGCGCCTGACGGCTTACATGCTGTTGCGCACGCAACCAGTCGGTCTCGCCAGGACCTGGTCAACGACCCGCAGCTTTCACCCCAACCGACAACGGTTTGGCAGGATCGGCTTGCATGAAAGCTCACCTCTTCGAAAAATGGCCGGACATTTGTCGTAACAACGCGGCACGATGACGATTGTGGCGGCTCGCCAGGAGCGTCCACAGATCTCCGTTCCTCACCCGGAGGGCGCGGAGCATCAGCTCCTGCTCTTCCACGGCCTCAGCCCACTCCGGCGGCGCTCGTTCGGTGACATGCGACCAACGCAGCTGCCTCAGCAGCATCTGATGAATTTTCGACAGGCTGTCGTTGGCCGCAATCGCAAAAACCGCGCTGCATATCGCGTCGGCGGTCTCCATGTAGGCCTTTTCTTCGGAGTGATGGTAATGATCGGCGAGACGTTCGTGCAGAGCCTCTATGTCCACGAGTTCCTCGTGCACGATTCGGTCACAGGCGAGCTGGCCCGCGAGGCCTTCGAGCGCGCCGACAATTGGAACGATCTCATCGATCTTGGCGTGCGGCATCGTCCCGGCAGCCGCACCGCGGTTCGCGAACGTTCGGAGCCGTGCTTCAGCCGCCAGCAATTTGAGCGCCTCGCGAACGGATCCGCGCGACACCCCGAAGCGAGCACACAATCCCTGTATGGTGATGTGCCCTCCCGGGCGGAATTCACCGGCGGCAATCATCTCGCGCATGCAATTCGCCAGTTCCTCCGGAACGATTTGCCGAAGGCTCCTGCTTCGCCGCGACCGCCGCGATGCGGGAAACGGTATGACGATATCGGTTATGCTCATGACTCTTCTCTCTGCTGGATCGCCACTTGAGCCGCGATCGAATGACTCCGATACACCGCGTTTCTGCTCAGCATCCCTTGGAGCGTCGCATGCGATGTTGATGCATCAGGTCCTCGTCTTCTCCTTGTGACTGCCGTCACAGCCGAGAGAATTAAACAGAGAAAGGCTCCGGCACCGCTGACGCAGATTCGTGGAGCGGAAGTCGAATACGACATTTGCTGGGCGAATGATGAGCTCGAACCGGGCACGAATCGGGCAACGGCCCGGTGACGTCCCACGACGGCTAGCCGAATACCGCATCAGCGGGAATCAAAGCAGCCATCGAGCCTAAATGAGGCAATCGGTCGTTCGTCGCTCTCGACTGTCCAAACGTTGCGAGCAAGCAATTTGATCGGCTCGCCCCACGCTGGCCGCTTTGGTGTGCCCATGTGACGCAATCGCAATCTCATTCGGGCGAAAAGATGTTGAAATGGCTCTCGATCCGTTCGCGGATCCTGCTGCTTTCCGGGCTGCTGATGTCGTTGGCATCCGCCATCGCTGGAATCGGCTGGTACGCGATATCGGACATCTCGGCGAGCCTGTCGGAAAGCGTTCGGGTCGCCAAGCAGGCGCAATTCGTCATCATTGCCATTCGGGAATTTGCCGGCGCGGATCGGAGCCTCGTCAGCTATGTACAATCCGGCAACGACGAGGACGAGAAGGTTTATGCGAGGCGCAAGGCCGCCTCCGATGCGGCCTTCGTCGGCGCGCTCGAACTTGTCCGCGACCCCACCCGCCGTCAGGCCATGGCAGATGGTCACCAGAGTGTCAGAGACTACATGGCCACGGCAGATGCGATCGTGCGGGACCGCAAGGCGTTGCGCCAGCGGCTCGGCACGATTCGAGACGCGCTCGCGGCGGTGGCCGTACCGAACGGCAGGGAACGCGAGCGGAATTCAAGCCTTGGTCAGGCCCAGCGGGTCGCGGTCTCGGACACATCGCGAAGCCCGCCGCAGATCGCAGTCAGGCCCGGCCTCGCGCCGAGAGTTCAGCGCAGCGGGACTGTCGGCCGGGACACGCGCCTGGGCACGACGGGGCTCGCGGGGACAACGGGGCTTGCGGGGACGACAGGGCTTGCGGCGATGGACCCGCCGGCAGCAATAGCCGAGACCGACAGCGTCCCGGACGCACCGAAGCCCGAAGCCGATCTCGGCAGCGCCGCCGGCCGCAACTCCGCAGCCCTGCGACGGATCGGCGAGGCCGCAGAACTGGTCGCCCTCAATCCGTCCGGGGCGACCCTCGGCAGCTACACGGCCGCCCTGCAGTTCCTGGGCGACACGCCGCCTGGAAGCGAGCCTGGCAATCGCCTTCTGCTCGTCGCCAAGGATGCGGTCTCGGCAGCCCGGGCGGTAATCGCAAACAAGGAAAAACTGGATCAGGCCGAAGGTCCGCTCACCGACAATCTGCGACGACTCAGAGATCAGCTCACCGAGTTCAGCGACGAGATCGCCAGCGGCGCCAAGCTCGCCGCCGCATCGGGGACAAGGACCGTCATTGCCATCAGCGCTCTGGTCCTCGTGCTCGGAAGCGCTCTCTCGTGGATGATTTCCCGTGGAATCATCGTTCCCTTGAATGGCATGACGGTTGCGATGACCCGCCTCGCCGGTGGCGATGGCAGCGTTGAAATTCCCGAAATGCAGAGCAGGACCGAACTCGGCGCGATGGCGCGGGCGATCGATGTGTTCAAGCAGAATGCGGACAAGATTGCCGCGATGCTCGCGGCCGAAGCGACGACGCGCGAAATCGGAGATGTCATCTCGAAAGCCGCCGGCGGCGATCTGACGGTCCGGGTGCCGCTGGCGAACAAGGTCGGATTTCTCAAGGACATTGGTGCAGAGATCAACCGCCTGTTCGAGAGCTCCCATGTCGCTTTCAAGGATTTCGGCGACAAGGCGCGGCGGACCGCGATCTCGGTGGGCGAGGCGTCGGCAGCGGTCAGCCAGGTATCTGACGGTGCCCGCTCGCAAACCACGGCCCTCTCGCAGGTCGCGATCGCATTGAAAGAATCGACGGAGGCCTTGCGAAGCGTCTCGGACAACACGCGGGCGGCCAGCGACAAAGCCACCAATGCCGCCCAGCTCGTGCAGAAAGGCCTCACCTCCGTGGAGCGACTCGCCGGGATCGTCGAGGCGATCGCAGAGAACAGCCGCAAGGTCAATCAGATCACGGAGGTCATCACCCAGATCGCAAACCGCACCCACATCCTGTCGCTCAACGCCGCGATCGAGGCCGCGCGCGCCGGCGAGCACGGCAAGGGCTTCGTCGTGGTTGCCCAGGAAGTGGGGAAACTCGCCGAGAGCGCCGGGCAGAACGCCAAGCAGATCGCCGATATCGTCGAACAGGCAACCGTCGAAGCCAATGACGGCAGGTCGGCGACCGAGGTGGTGCGCGCGGCGATACAGGGCATCGCCGCCGAGACCCAGCAGACGACACTGATGATCCATTCGTCCGCCGCCGCAATTGAAGAGCAACAGGCAAGCAACACCCAACTCGATGCCAGCATGTCGCAGTTGCGCTCGATCGCGACCTCGAACTCGGCAGCCGCCGAGGAGATCGCGGCCACGATGGTTCAACTCTCGCAGCTTGCCGATGAGACGCGCGGCCGTATCGCACAATTCAAGACCGGCTGATCAAGGAGAGCACCGTGGCACTCGTCGACTTCGAGGGTGACGAGATGGCCGAACGTCTCGCCGACGCGATTGCCCGGCGTGTCGGATTCAGACGCCTCGACGTCCTCCCCAAGGTGACCGCCTTTCTGGCCCAGGTCCAGGTGGCCGAGCGTCCGGGCTATGCCGGACTCCTGATGACGGCCGCCTCCACCGACCAGGGCTGGCTGGATTTCATCGAGCGCCTGCTGATTCACGAGACCTACTTTTTCCGTCATCCCGCGCAGCTGGAACTGCTGCGCGACCAGATTCTCTGCGGACTCGACGCGCAACGCCGTGACGAAGGACGCAGCGAACTCATCGTGTGGAATGCGGGCTGCTCGACGGGCGAAGAGACCTGGACCCTTGCGCTGCTCGCGGGCGAGACCGATGAGGGTCCGGTCATTCCGCTGTCGATCCTGGCCACAGACCTGAGCGAGCCGGCTCTTGCCATGGCGCGCAGCGGCGTCTACGGCCGACTGCACGGCCTCGACAGCTTTCGCGCCATTCCGCCCTGGGCCATGAGACATTTCCGCGGCAGCGACCCGGTCTGGCGTGTCCCGGACAAGCTGCGACGTGGAGTGAGCTTCCTGCGCCACAATCTGCTCGATCCGCCGCCGATTGCCGGCGCCGATCTGGTGCTGTGTCGAAACACGCTGATCTATTTCGACGAGCCGGCCAATCGTCGCGCCCAAGACAGTCTCGCCGCAGCGCTGCGGCCCGGCGGCGTTCTCGTCCTGGGCTCGGCCGACACGCTTCGCGTCGCCGACGGATTCGAGCCGATCATCGCCGCCGGGGCCACGGCGTATCGCAAGACCGCGGGGCAGCGATCATGAGCGCAGTTCTCGTCGGCTCCCCCTCGGCCTTCCTCCGCATGGGTTTGACGCGGCAGCTGATGCAGCGATGGCAGAACCTGCGAACGATGGAGGCGACAAGCGCGGCGGAAGCCATGCGTATCGTCGCCGAGAGCGCCATCGATGTCGCAATCGTCGACGAGGCCCTGCTGACGGAGCGGACGGGCTCGAACCTTGCCGCTGCGCTCAGCCTCATTGCAAAGCGTACGATTCTGATCGCGACGGGCGGCGCGTCCCACCTGGCGCCGACGCTCCGCCAATCCTTCCTTGTGATCGATGGCGAGATTGAAGGCGTTCTCAACATGGGCGCGATATCGAGCGCGCTGCCGCTTGCGCTTGATCACCTCATCACGTCTGCAAATCGACGCTACACGCCTTCGGCCACGGCAACGACCTCGCGCAACCCCGCCTCGACGAAGGCTGCCGAGGCGATTCTCATAGCGGCATCGACCGGCGGCCCGACTGCCCTGGCAACGCTTCTCAAAGGGATCGGGAGTTCGCCGCTCCCCATCGTCATTGCCCAGCACATGCCCGCGGACCGGACCGCGGACTTTGCGCGCTATCTGGCTGTCGATACCGGGCTCGACGTTGCCGAATGCTCCAGCGGCGAGGTTCCATCAGCTCCAGTCGTCACGGTGCTGCGCGGCGGCACGGATTATCGGCTCGGCCGGGGGAAATCCGGAAAATTGCGCCTGATGCCGGCAAGGCACGAGTTGAATTTGATCCATCCGAATGCCGACCTGCTGTTCGCGTCGGCAGCGGAGGCCGGCATCGAAGCCCTCGCGGTGGTGCTGAGCGGCATGGGTGAGGACGGCGCGCGGGGATCGGCGGTCGTCGCGGCGCGGGGTGGACGGGTGCTGGTTCAGGAGTTCGGGAGCTGCGTCGTCGCGGGAATGCCGTCTGCCACCTTTGCCGCGTGTCCGTCGGCGACCGTCGCCAGCCTCAGGCGAATTGCCGAGCATCTCACACGGTGGACGGTTGCCGACGGATGCATCATCGGCAACTGAACGAAAGGACGAAATGGCCGAGATCGTGCTGATCACCGAGGACGATGCCTTCGCAACCGCGGCCAGCGCGCTGGCGGGCGGCGCGCTCGCGCTGCGGCGCGTCAACGCCGAGGACGCTCTCGCCATCGCCCGTAGCGACCGGCCCGACATTCTCGCCGTTGACGTGGACTCGGTCCATCATGCCCGATCGTTGATCTCTGCGATTTCGCTCGCCACCCCCTCAATCGTCGTCGCGATCTCCAGCGAGGCATGGCCCGGATCGGATGCGACCGGCGCCTGGCGCCGCCTCGGCGCCGACGCCGTCCTGCCCAAGCCATCCGGGCCGGCCTCGCCCACACTGGCCGGAGCAGACCGCGACGCCTTTGCGGGATGGTTCGCGGACCTCGTCGATCGCCCACCCGAGGGTACGACGTGAACAGCCGGGTCGATCTCGACCTGCGCGCCCAGTTCGGTATCGAGATCAGCCAGCATCTGGCTGTGATCGAGCCGCTGCTGTTGAGCGCGGATTTCGCGGCCTTGGCGCGTCCCGAGATCGATCTGCTGTTCCGCGGGTTCCATTCCATCAAGGGCCTGGCGCGCGTGGTCAACGCGAAGGGAATGGAGGCCGTCGCCCACGAGGCCGAGAGTCTGCTGTCGCTGGTGCGTCGCGCCGACCGCGGCTTTGACGCGAGCTGGCAAGAACCGATGATCGCCGTCGCCGACTGGCTCAAGGATGCATTGGCCGAACCGCTGTCCGCACAGGCGCCGCCGTCGATCGTCGAAGCGCTGCAGCGCGCAAGCACCGGACTGGAGCAGGATGGTCTCACCTCGGCAACGGCCCCCATCTCGAGCGGCGAGCCGTGGCGGTATATCGGAGACGATGTGGACCTGCTGCGGGCGTTTGCCGAGCTCCTGCGCGAGCTCCTTCCCGATGCCGCACAGGCAATCCTGAACGGTGTCGATCATGAGTGCGACACGTTGGCCGGAACAATTGCGCATGCCTGTTCGCGTCTCGGCCTCGGCCGCATGGAAGCGGTTGCCCGTCGCCTGGCCGCGCAGCGCGGCATTGAGCGCCTGAGGACGCTTGGCGACCTCCTGCGTCAAGCTGCGCGGTTTGGTCACCTGATCGGCGACGAATGCGGGGTGACCAACACCATTGAGATACTGCACACGTCGTTCAATTCGATATTGGTGCGATCGCTCGACGAGGCTCTCGCGGCGGGGCCGCAGGAGCGCCGGGCCCTGGCTGCGCATTGCACCGGGCTGTCCGAACTGCTTCTCCCGCATGCCGGCGTGGCCGAGTTGATCGCAGACTTGATCGCACCGCTGCCTTTGACCGTAACCAGCGATCGCGATGTCGACCCGCTGATCCGCGAGGCCCTGTTCGCGCTCAAGGGTGCGCTCGACCACGCCAGCGAAACCGATGCGCTCCTCTCCGCACTGCGCGATAGCGTGCGGGCGCCCTATCTGGCCAACGAGGAGATCGTCACACACTTGCGAAAACTCGGTTTCGACACCAGGCTGTTCACGCCCGGCCCGCCGCGTCGGCTGGTCCGATTGTCGACGCTGCTCGAGGGAACCGGTACGACCATCAAGGAAGCGATCATCGAGCTGCCCGGGCTCGAGGGCCTCATTCGACTTGCGCAACAGGAGCCCTTGCTCGCACAGATCACGAGGTCGGGCGAACGGCAGGTCCTCGCGGTCCTGCTCATCGGCAACGAGGAACCAGATGCGGTCGCAGACCGATTGCGCACCGTCGCGGGCGATAGCTTCCGTGAGTTCCGAAGGGTCGACCCCGGCCAGAGCGGCGGCGCGTTTTCGCCCTCGCGCCCGGGGACGAGCGGTTTCCAGGTCGCTTCTGAAACCCAGGTGCGAGTGCCGATCGAGGTTCTCGACAAGCTCTTTGGCCGAATTGGCGCGTTCTTTTCCCTCAGCAGTCGACTCAATGCGCTCGCGACCGAAGCTGACGTCCCGGACGCCTTGCGGCGCTTGCAGAACTTTGCCGTCACGCGCGCGCCCGAGTTACGCGAGGACGTCGACATATTGCTACGCCAGCATCGCGATTTCAGCACCGTGGAAGTGGATGTCGGCCGCCTCATCAGCCTGATCCATGAGAGCACGCTTGGCCTGCGAGTCATCCCGCTCGACACCTTGGTCGCCCGCTTTCCAAGGATGGTGCGCGAGACCGCGCGCAGTCAGGGCAAGCAGGTGAGATTCATCGCAGAGACCGGTGGCATCCGCATCGATAAGGGCATGTCGGACATGCTCGCCGACCCGCTCACACACATGCTGCGCAACGCCATCGACCACGGAATCGAGACCGAGACCGTACGTCTGGCCAAGGGAAAGCCGCGCTCCGCCACGCTGCGCCTGACAGCTCTCCAACAGGCCAATCGCATCCTCGTGGAGATCAGCGACGATGGCCGCGGGATCGACATCGCGCGCGTGAAGCGACGGGCGATCGACTCTCGGCTGGCATCCGAGCACGAGATCCTGAGCATGAGCGACGAGCAGGTCACGCGCTTCATCTTTACGCCCGGCTTCTCGACCGCCACCGAGATCAGCGATGTGTCCGGGCGCGGTGTCGGCATGGACGTGGCGTTGATCAACGTCACCAAGCTCGGGGGCAAGATCGACATTGCGACGATTGCAGGCCGGGGCACGACGTTTCGGCTCGATCTGCCCCTGTCGGCCGCGATCCAGCCGATGCTGCTGGCCGACACCGGGATCCAGCCGGTCGGATTTCCCGAGGCGATGGTCAGCGAGGCACTGGTGTTCCCCGCTGCTGCGCTTCAGCACGTCAACGGCCAACGCTCCATCCTTCTGCGCGACCGCTTTCTGCCGTTATTCAAGCTCACCGAACTGCTGCGCCTGCCGGAGCCACGCGCGCAGCCGCGCGCCGACCTGCCCATCGTCCTGTGCGAATGGTCGGGCCAGCGGATGGGGATTGAAGTCCACCGCATTCTGCGACGCGGTGAGATGCTGATCCGCGAAACCCACCCGCGCGTGGCGGCTCTCCCCGGGATTGGAGGAATTTCAACGATGGGTTTCGACCGCATCGTCCTCGTACTCGACCCCGACGAGATATTCGACCTCGCCCGTAAATCGTCCGTTTTCGGATTGCGGGTTCCGGATGAGCGCCTTGCGCTCGAACAGGCGCGGGAGGAGGCCCGGTGAGCGAGTTCCTCGAGGTTCGCTGTGGCCGCAATCGCTTTCTGGTATCGAGCTCCGAGATCGACTCGATAGAGGTAATCGAGGGCGATCTGCGGCCGTTCATCGGACGCCGCGCGCCCCGCGCGCTGATGTGGCTCGATGGTCACGCGCTCGCCAGTGGCGGCCGCGCCCAAGCCCTCACGCGGGGCGTCGCGCTGCGCCCCGCGCTTCACGGCGGAATCGCCGTTTGCATCGTCGTCGATCAGGTTGGCGCCCTGATCCGTTGCGAACCGGAAGAGATCGAGCCGCTTCCGCGCGCGGTGGCAAGTCTGCAGTCACTCTTTTCCGGAGTCTGGCGCGACGCATCGGCATCGGAATATCTCTTTTGCGTGCGCCCCCATGCCGAGCTGCCGGTCGAGAGCCGCAGCTGGCAGCGGCTCGTCCGCGCAGCGGTGCTGGCTCCGTTGTCCATGACCTCCTACCGCGAGACGATCCGATGACAGCACTTGCCGCCAGCGTCAGGGACGAGCGCAAGCGTATCCTCGTCGTCGACGACAGCCTCATCATGCGCCAGCTGGTCAAGGAGATCGTCAACAGCGATCCCGATTTCGATGTCATCGATACCGCGGAGAACGGCCGCGTAGCGATACAGAAGGTCCGGCAACTCAACCCCGACGCGGTGCTGCTGGATATCGACATGCCGGAAATGACCGGTCTCGAGACCCTGCGGCGACTCGGCCTGCGCTCGCCCTGCAAGGTCGTCATCCTGTCATCCCTGGTCACGAGCCAGAGCGCGCAGGAACGAGCGGAAGCCCTGCGACTTGGGGCATCCGCCGTGATCGGAAAGCCATCCGGGGGTATCAGCCTGGACCTCAAGCAGAAGAGGGCCTCCGAAATTGTCGGCGTGCTGCGTCAGGCGCTCGGCCTGCCCGCGACCGCTCATCTTCCGGCGCCGGCCGCGGTCAGTCCGCCGGCAGACCTCATGGCAGGCACTATCGCCGAACTGCTGTTCGGCGAACTCGACATCGCCGTTCTCCTGTTTGATCAGTCTGGACGCCTTGTGCGCGTCTCTGCGGCAGCGAGGCGCGTCTTGCATGGCTGCGATCTGGAACCCAGACGTGCCACGATCGCGAGTATCTGTGACACCTCCAACCAGACCCTTGCGAGCGAGCTGTGGGACGTCATCGAAGGTCGCGATGCGCCGGCGCGTGAGGAGATCGACTTCGCGACGCCTGACTACGACTGGATCCCACTCTGTCGAACGATCCTGCCGATCGACGCACCCGGTCAGGCTCGCGGCGCTCTGCTTCTTCTCGAAGACATCAGCGAGAAACGCCGGTTGCAGGCCCTGCTGAACAAGACCATGTCGTCGGGAGTCGCCCGCGCTGTCATGACCGCTCCCGCGCCAACGCTTGGCGGCGAAATGCGCGACGTTACCATCCTGTTTGCCGACATTCGTGGCTTCACGCCGCTGGCCACGGCACTTGGTGCGCATGCGGTCGTCGATCTCCTCAACGAATATTTCTCCTACATGACCGACGTGATCGCTGCCGAAGGCGGCGTCGTCGATAAGTTCATCGGCGATGGGCTGATGGCGCTGTTCGGCCTGCCCACGACGCATGGTGACGACGCGGACCGCGCCGTGGCGGCGGCGCGCAACATGCAGCGGGCGCTCGCGCTGCTGAGCGAGCGGCCGCAAAGCCCTCCGTTGCGCATTGGGATCGGTGTCTGCACAGGGCCGGTGGTCGCAGGCCAGATCGGCTCGCCCGACCGCATGAACTATACGGTCATCGGGGAGGCCGTTAACCTGGCGGCCCGCCTCGAGGGTGCCACCAAGATTTATGGCAGCCAGATTCTGATCTGTGGCGAAACCACTGCTCGCCTGCGGCGGCCTGTTCCGTTGCGCAAGATCGACGTGGTCACGATGACGGGATTGGAGACACCGACAGCGATTCACGAAGTCTTCGTCGATGAGCCTGGTGCGACGGCAACGGAATGGCTCGCGTCCTTTGATAGAGGCCTGAATGCCTATCTCGACGGGGAGGTCACGGCGGCGCTGGACCATCTCGCTCGCGCGGCGGCCGCCAATCCCGCCGATAACGTGACCCGCGTACTCGCGCAACGCTGCCGGCGCATGGCCTTGCGCACCCCCAGCAGATCGGACCCGATCCTGGAGACTCGATGACCGGTAAGGTCCTGGCAATGGAACGGCTCGACTTCCTCTGCGTGATCGCGGGGACGCTGCGGATTGCAATTCCGCTCAATCTGGTTTTGTCGGTCGAAGAGGCTGCCCCGCTGACCCCGCTGCCGTTCAGTCCGGATCTGGTCGAGGGGCTGGTAATGGCGCTCGGCCGAGTGCTTCCGCAGATGCCGTTGGCAGCGGCGCTCAAGGAGCCGTGCTGTGATGGCGGTGTCCTGGTCGTCGTGGCCGGCAGCGATGACGTCCGTGCGCTGCGTGTCGATCAAGTCGCTGGCATGGTGCAGGTCGACGTGCCATCGATCGATGGTCTCGACGACGAGGAACTCGCCCGCCAGCCATTGCTCACGGCCCGCTTCGCGGCCCTCGGCGCCGAGTGGCGCGTGCTCGACTACGTCAAGCTCACGACCGATCGGCCGATGGCGGCGGCCGAGACGCAGGGCGGAGCAGCCTTTCTCGGCGCGACCGGCGATACCGCGGAGCAGTTCGCGATGCCAACCGAGATTGTCGACACACGGCAGCCGCTGCTGGTTCTCGACATCGGCCGGGAAAGCTATGCGGCCGCGACTTCCGCGATTATCGAGATCCTCGTCCCCGGCACCATCCGGTCGATGCCGGGAGCACCAGCCTGGGTCGCCGGCCTGATCGACCGGCGCGGCCACCCACTTCTCGTTTTGTCCACCGCGTCCCTGCTTGGCCGGCCGCGGAGCGATGGGGCGGCGATCGTTCTCGTCATCGATGCGCCGGGCGCGGGTGAGATCGGGATCCTGGTCGACCGCGCCGTCGGCATCGAGCGCATACATCACTCCGACATCCACGAGGTGACGCAGGAAATGACTGGAGTCGCCAGCTATTTCGTTGCCGCCAGCGCGCACATCGTCGGGATCATCGACCCGACCGCGCTGATCCGACAGGTCAGCACCGCGCTCGTCGGCCTGGTTCCGCGCGGACCCAGCGCCGACGCGACAGAGGTTGTCATCGCGACGAGACTATCGCGCAAGCTCCTCGCCGTCAGAGTTGGCCGCGAGTTCCTGGCGCTACCGCTCGATCGCGTCGAGCGCATCCAAGCCTCCGTTGTGCTCACGCCGCTGCCGGAGCCCGGAACCGGTTTCCATGCGATGGCAGATGTGGGTGATGCAACCGTACCCGTGCTCGACTTGCGACGGCGCATCCCGGACGCGGGATCGGCTCTCAATCCGCCCTGCACGCTCGTCAACATCGAAGGGGCCCTCGCGGGACTTGCAGTCGACCAGGTCCTGCGCATCGAGGACGTTCCGGATGACGACGTCGAGGACATCACAACCCACCCGCTGCTGCCGGTCTCGCATGTGGCGCGCTCGGGCGACCGCCTGATGTCGGTGCTCGTCATCGACCGAGTCCTGCCGCCGCTTGATCGTGAACGGGATACGCTGCGGAACGGGGCGGCATGAACGCCTGCAGTGATTGAGCGTATCAGAGGCAATTCCTGCGAATCGTCAGTGATCAATCCTGGTGGGCCAGATCTTCGAGGGTGGCTCGGTCGAGGATCGTGATGATGTTGCCGTCGACCCGGACAACGCCGCTGCGCTGCCATTCGCGCAGACATCGATTGACGCTCTCGCGCGCCGCACCCACCAGAGCCCCGAGTTCACGCTGCGACAGCGGGACGGCGTTGCCTCCGATGGGGCGATCGGCGCTTTCCGCCTTGATGGTGCGCAGCAGGGCCTTGGCGAGACGGATCGGCACTTTGAGCAGGGCAATCTCGGCGACATGCTGGTCGGTCGCCCGCAGCCGTTCGCAGAGAACCTCGACCATGCGGGCCCACGCGCCCGGGTTACGTTCGAACAAAGCCAGGACGTCGCGGCGTTCCAGGATCGCCAGTGTGCATGAGGTCATTGCCCGGGCATCAGCCGTGCGCTCCTTTCCGTCGAGCATGGCAATCTCACCGAAATATTCGTTCTCGTGCAGGATCGCGAGCACGATCTCCCGCCCGTCCGGCGACGGCACGCTGATGCGAACATCGCCACCGAGCACTGCCATCATGCTGTTGCCCGACGACCCCATGAGAAAGATGATCTCACCGGCCTCGAAGCGGCGCACGCGCGCGCGCGCCAGCAAGGTCTCCTTCTCCACGGCCGAGAGGCCGCGAAACAACGTGCATTGGGCGAACGACCGGCGGGCAATGTCCAGCGACGTCCGGTCGCACGCCGATACCGCACTCGTCATGACTTCCCGCCAAATGTGATCCCTACCTCAACGTTGGCTCGCCAAGTGCGCCGGGAAATACCAAGGATTTGCGATGAAAATCACGGTTTGCGGCGGCACAATGACCAATCGATCACTTATGCCGCTCAGGCACGACAGAGGTGCCAAATCGCGAAAGATCTTAGGAATGCGCGGGGTCGTGCAATTGGCAGCGGTGGGTCGTTACCGTCTTTTCCAGTCGCGGGACCCGCTCGACATCACCAGGCATAGCGGACGGTGCCCTTGCCGGCGTAGCTCTCGGTGGTGCGGGAGAACTCGCCTTCGAACAGGCCGGCGAGCGACCAGCCGTTGCGCCACTTCATCTCGGCGCTGCTGGAGACGAGCGCGCCGTCCGGCGCGGGCTGCGCACCGCTGACGGTGAACGACGAGCCCGGCAGCGACTGGAAAGTCGGGCTGATGCCGCGGCTGGTGTTGCCGTCGTGCGCCCAGGCGGCCCGGCTACGCAATGTGAGCAAACCGTCGCCCGCGGCAAAGGATTTGTCGGTCCGCAGGCCAAGCTCGCTGCGGACGTCGGTCGAGGTCTGCGCGGCGAACGCAAGCGCGAACTGATTGCTGCCGGACACGGCGGACTCCGCGTAGTTCGGCAGTTGGAATGCCGTCGCCTGCACCGCCGCATAGGGCGTCACGCCCATCATCGCGGTGGCGAAGCGGTAGCCGGTCTCGGCGCGGGCGGCGAAGGTGTCGGCGTGAAATTCCGCCCGCAGATGATCGACGCCCGCGACGGTGATGGTGCGGTCGGTGGTGACGTCCTGCCAGCCATAAGCGAGCGCGCCTGCGACATAGGCCTGGCCGAAATTGTGTCGGCCGTAGACGCCGAGTTGGAACAGGTCGGCGCGGCCGCTGCCCAGTCCTTGAACGGTGTTGAAGCTGACTCCCGCGCCGCCGAGCGCAAACCCGACGAGCGTGTCGCGGCTGACGCGATAATCGGCGCCGACGGCAGTACCAAAGATGCTGCTCGTCGTGGTGTGGCTGCCGGCGGCGGCGTTGCCGTCGACGTTGCTGGAGCCGCCGTAGCCCGAGGCCCAGACGCTCCAGCGTGCGTCGAAGCCGTCGGTGGTCCGCGATGAGCCTGGCTTGCTGCGCGGCACGACCGCGGCATAAGCGTCCCGCTCGCTCTGGCCGGCCTTGCGCTGGCCGGCGTAGGCCAGTGCATCGCGGCCGTCGTCGGCATAGCCCATCGTACCGGCATCGCCGCCGCCGCGCCCGTCGATCGTCGGATCGAGCATCGTACCCATGAACAGGGAAGCGGCGGTGTATGCCATTGTCTGCGTCGAACCGTTGCCGCCTTCGCCTGAAAGCTGCGTCAATCCCGGCCCCGTCAGGCTGCCGAAAACCAGCGGGATGCCCCCATTGCTGTTGAAGGCGTTCACCAGAGCGTTCGCCACATGCTGCTGGTTGCTGTTCAGGCCGCTGCCCGGAGGCGCGACGAAGGATAGCGCGAGGTTGAGATATACATTGTTGGCGTCGTACCCCAAGGTGGTCGTGAAGCCCGACGGCAGATTGGTGTTCGCAACCGAGCCGAAGCTGCCACCGACGCCTGCGGTCGTTTGCAGGATCAGATACTGCCTGGCGACGTATGTCCCGGCCGCGAAGGCCGCATTGACAGTCGCGCCGCCGAGCGCCGCCGAGCCCGTGACGTGGGCGAATGACGACGTCGTGGGATTGACCTGCACCATGTAGAAGGCGCCGGACTGCAGCACGAGATTGCCCGTCACGTTCATCGATGAGCCAGATGTTCCGTTACCCGGCGCGAACGTCGCCCCGTTGTTGACGGCCACGGTAATCGAAGCGACGGTGCCGGTGCCGGTCAACGTGGCGCCGGAGTTTACGGCGACACCGGATGTGCCGGTGATCGCCCCGTCGACTTGCAGCGTGCCGCCGCTGATGGTGGTTGCGCCGGTGTAGGTGTTGACGCCGGACAGCGTGAAAGTGCCGGTGCCCGCCTTGGTCAGGGCGGTAGTGCCGGTGCCATCCTGGATGGTGCCGCTGAAGATCGTGCTGGTGGCATCGCCGGTCGTCAAGGTAACAGCGGTCACGCCGCCGTTGGTCACCGTGCCATTGCCGGCGAGCGATGCAATCTGTTGTGCGAAGCCGCCAACATCGAGAATTCCGCTTCCCGCGACGGTCGTGGCGCTCGCTGCGCTGAACGCATTCGCGGCGCCACCCAGCAGCGTTCCGTCGTTGACGGTGGTCGCGCCGGTATAGGTGTTGGCGCCGGACAAGGTGAAGGTGCCGGTGCCCACCTTGGTCAGGCCGATGGTGCCGGTGCTGTCCTGGATGGCGCCGCTGAAAATCGTGCTGGTGGCATCGCCGGTCGTCAGGATGCCGGCACTCGCGCCGCCATTGGTCACCGTGCCATTGCCTGTGAGCGAGGCGATCTGCTGTGCGAAGCCGCCGACGTCGAGAATTGCGCTTCCCGTAACGGTCGTGGCGCTTGCCGCGCTGAACGCATTCGCCGCACCGCCCAGCAACGTGCCGCCATTGACGCCGGTGACGCCGGTATACGAATTGGTGCCGAGAAGCGTCGTGGCGCCGGCCGTCGTCGTCAGCGTCGCCGCGCCGCCGATGCCGTTGACGGTGCCGCCGGCAGAGGTGATCGCGCCGGTCAGGGTGCCGTTGCCGATCGTGCCGCCCGCCAGCGAGACCGCGTTGATCGTCTGCGCGACGGCGCCGAGATCGAGCGCACCGTTGGTGTTGATGGTCGTCGCGCTGACCGCGACGAAGACGCCCGCCGTGCCGCCCCGCAGCGTGCCGGCGTTGACCGTCGTGGCGCCGGTGTAGATGTTGGTGCCTGACACAACCAGCGTCCCGGCACCCGTCTTGGTGATCCCGCCTTCGCCCGCGATGCTGCCCACCGACGAGCCAGACGTACTTCCCGACAGCGTCGAGGTGCCGGAGTCGATCTGGATGGTGACGGCAGCCGGGCCCCCGCCGGTGTCACTGATGAAGAGGTCGTTGCCGAGATTCTGCTTCGCCGTCTGGCCCGTCGTTCCCTTATTGGCGGCATTGCCGGAGAAGTTGATGTCGCCCGTCGACTTGATCGTCAGCGAGCCCCCGTCCATGACGAATACGGCACCGCCCAGGCCGGTGCCCGCCTGGCCGTTCACGCCGCCGGTGCTGGAGCCGTTGCCGCCGCCACCACCGCCGGTGCCACCGGTGCCGTGAGCAATGCTGCCGCCACCACCGCCACCGCCACCGCCGCCAAAGCCCCCATTGCCGCCCCCGCCGCCCGTACCGGCCGGACTGCCGCCGCCACCACCACCACCGCCTCCGGTGCTGCCGTTACCGCCGGTGCCGGTGGCAGCGGCGCCGGAGCCACCGGAGCCGGCAAAACCGGAGCCGCTGCCGCCGTTGCCGCCGGTGGTACCTGCGTTGTTGCTGCCGGTGCCGCCGTTGAGGCCGCCGCCACCACCGCCGCCGTTGTTGAGAGCAGCAACCGTGGTTCCGCCGTTGCCGCCCTGCGAGGTGTTGTTCGAGAAGGTCACGTCCTGGACCGTGACGGTCGCGCCAGCGTTGACGAACAGCGCCGCGCCCGCGCCGACGCCGCCGCCGCCGCCAGCAGCGCTGCTGTTGCCGCCGTTGCCTCCTTTGGCGAGGCCGTTCTGGAGCGCAAGATCCTGGAAAGCGACCAACCCCGAGTCAACGACGAAGAGCCCGCGGGTACCGCCACCGTCGATCTTCGCGCCTCCGGTTCCGACGATGGTGACGCTCGCGGTGGGGGTCAGGTGGGTGATGGACGCGTTCAGATTGATCGTGTCGCTATTGCCTGATGCGATGGTGATTGTGACAGGCGTGCTGGAGGCGTTCGCCGCCGCGATGGCGGCGTTCAGGTTCGGTGTGTCCAACACCGGGTTTCCGGTGATGGTGACCGTTTGGGCATGTGCCGGCATCGCGGCGACGACGACCGCCAGCCAACAGACGAGCCAGGCGATCCGGGTGTGCCGAGCGCGCCAAAACAGCGGCGGTGTCCCGTCGGCGACGTTCGATGTCCGCATTCGTTCCGCTCCTTGCCGGCAATGCCACGGCGAGCAACAATGAACTCATTGGTGCGTGAACTCCGACGCGAACCCTTACTGCAGCGTTTCCCTTTGCTGGCGCCGTGCCTGCCCGCGAGATCGTTCGCCATGTTTGGGAAAGAGCTGATCGTGTTTTTTCAGGCAGACAAAAGAGTAGCAAGCGACCAGTGCTATTTTCGAGAGTATTTCCACAGCGACACAGCCATCGCGGGTAACACCACACCACGCACCTCGCGAGTGAAGCGTTGCATCACTGGCGGCCCGACACCCTGAGACTCCAGGCTCCGCCCCCATCGACGTGACATGCCAATGCCGGAGCCGTCGGGTTCGACGAGTTGATTTTCGGGACTGGCGTTCTCCGATTCAGTTGAACTGCCGACCGCCGTCGACAATCAGGGTTTGGCCGGTGATAAAGGCAGCGGCGGACGAGGCGAAGAACAGGGCGGCGCCGACCATGTCGTCGGTTCCAGCCGCGCGCTTCAGGGCGCCCCTCGTGACGCCATAGTCCGCGGCGTTCTCCATCAGCCCGAAACTGGCTTCCGTCAGCGTGAAGCCGGGGGCGATGGCATTGACCGTAATCCTGTCGTCGCCGAGTTCGCGTGCCATTGCACGCGTCATGGCGATGACGGCGCCTTTCGACGAGACGTAGTGGAGCCACATCGGCGAACCGCTCATAACGGTCGCCGAGGATACGTTGATGATGGCTCCGGAGCCCGCGCGCCGCATGACCGGCGAGACAGCCTTGCTCATCATCCAGACGCCCATCACGTTGACGCGCATGACGCGCTCCCACTCCGCTACCGCGATGGCCTCGAAGTTCGTACGCTCCAGCCCCGCATAAACAGCGGCGTTGTTCACGAGCGCGTCGACCCCGCCCATGCGATCAATCGCGAACTGAGCCAGGGCCTCTGTGGAGGCCTCGCTCGTGACATCAACGTCGGCCGCGAAGGCCTTGCCGCCGCTTTCGATGATGAGCCGGGCGGTTTCCTGGGCCCCTTTCAGATCGATGTCCGCCGCGATCACCGCGGCGCCGGCTGCAGCGAAGGCCTGAGCGAAACCGCGTCCCAACCCTCCGGCGGCGCCGGTGACGATGACGCGCTTGCCCGGCAACCGGATCGCGCTCATGATCCAGCCTCGATTTGCAGCAGGTCATCCATCCAGGCGCCTGCTTCGCCGGTCGCGATCAGTGCCTCGGCCATCGCCTTGCCGGCGTCGGTCAGCATGGACGGCAGCACGAAGCTCTCGAGCATCGCAACGGTCTCCTTGGCGGGCGTGTCGAACCAGCCACCGATCGTCGCGATCCCATGGGCGGTGAAGCGCCAGAGCTTGTCGGCATCCTTCATCACCGCGTCTTCCCGCGACATCGCGGTCTTGCGCGTATCATGTCCATCGATGATCGCCAGGATGCGATCCGTCACTGGTCGTGGAATGGCGAGCCGGTCGAGCGCCTCACGTGCGATCTTGACACCCTCGATCTCATGCGCGCGCTGAAGTCCCGGATATCTGGGGTTCGGACCCACGGCCTGCGCGAGTTGCTCCGGCGGAAACTTTTTCCAGCCGACGTCGTGCATCAGGATCGTCGGCAGCACCACCGACGCGTCCACATCCCGATAGATCCGCAGCAAGGCCCGGCCCAGGCGGTAGGAGATCAACGTGTGCTCGTCATTGCAGCGCACGTCGAGCCAGGGCCGTGCAGCGAGCCAGACCGGCAGATCCTCTTCGCGCAGGAAAACCGTCATACGAGCCTTGCATCATAGGAGAGATGGATCGTCTTGCATTCGAGATACACCGCGACGCCGTAGCGTCCATTTTCATATCTGGCGCCCAACCGTCTCAGATCAGATGGAGCATCAGCGCCACGCGCGTTTGCGCCAGCGCAGTCGCGGCCATCTGCCGGCCTGCCTCGGTTTCGAGAATGGAAACCTGTTGTTCGAGCCGGTCGGCGTATTGACGAGGGGTCATCTTGAACCAATCGCAGGCCACCGCCACGCCCGTGACCGTGAAACGCCAGAGCTTGTCTGCGTCGCGCACCACACGATCGTTGAGCGAGCGCGCCTGCGGGCGGGTGTCGTGCCCGTCGATGATCTCGCCGACAGCGGCGATGACGGATTCCGGCCAGTTGGTCTGCTCCAGCACCTCCCGCGACATCCGAACGCCTTCGCGCTCATGACGAAAACGCACCTCGGATTGCATCATGTTGGGGCCGAACCCCTTTTCGATGATGTCGCCCATATCGATGCAATACCAGCCGATATCGTGAAGGATGATCGCGAGCGAAACGATATCCTCGTCGGCGTCGGGGTAGTGCTGCAGAAGTTTCCGCGCGAACGCGTAAGAAAGCGGAATGTGGACGTCATTCTTGCGCGCGCGCATGTAGGTCTCGGAGGTACGCCAGACCTCGTCGTAGCGGCCCGCAATTTCGGGTTGGTCAAGCATCGCGCGTTTCCCTTAGTGAGGGAGGCCGGCGCCGCCGCCCCTCCCCGGTCCTGGCTTAGTCCTACTGCGTCATTCAATCCTCATGGTGAGGAGGCGCGCGTTCGCACCATCCCCACACAAGACTTGGTGTGGCGCGCCGTCTCCCGGACGATGCTTCGCATCGCTCGGAGCACCATGAAGGCCCGGCTGTGGCCTCAATCCTTCGAGACGCATCGCGTTCCGCGACGCTCCTCAGGATGAGGGGATAAACAGGTTATGACGCCGTAGGCTCAGGACAGGATCGTGACTTCTCCCGTCGAGCCATCGACGCGAAGCATTTGTCCGGTCTTGATCGACGAACTGGCGCGGCCGGTGCCGGTCACCGCAGGCAGACCGTATTCGCGGCAGACGATCGCGGCGTGAGACATCATGCCGCCGATATCGGTGACGATGGCACTGATCTTGCCGAAGATCGGTGCCCAGCTCGGCGCGGTGACAGGCGCCACCAGGATCTCGCCCTGTTCGATCTGACCGAGATCGTCCGCCGATCGCACCACGCGCGCGCGGCCCTCGGCTAAACCCGGCGACGCGGCCATGCCCGACAATCTGGTTGCATTGGCGGCGCCGTCAAGCCAGCGACCGATGCTTTCCGTCGTGATGCCCCACAACATGATCGTGAACGGCTCGGTGATCACGTCAGGCGGGTTGTTCAGCGCGGGCTGCGGCGCAGTGGTCGCCAAAGCCGTCATGATCGTCTTGCGTTTTTCAATCTCCCTTGGCCAATGGCTCGGACCTATCGCGTCGACCCCGACCGCCCAGGCATTGCCATAGTCGAACAGCGCGTCGCGCACTTCCTGGCGATTGAGATAGAACAGGTCATCGGGATCTTTCCAGAAGCCGGCTTCATGGAAGATGCGGCCGAGCTGGCGCATCTTCCGCCAGAACACGCCCATGGACCAATGCTCGATGTAAAAGTTGTGGTTCTCCACATAGGGGAAGACCGTGCGCGCAAGACCGAGCTTGCCCTCGAAGGCTGCCCGGGCGTCCGGGTCGAGCATGTCGGCATATTCCGAGGTGATCCGATCCCTCTCGCTGGCGATCGCCGCCGTTGGCCGGTCGATGTCCTCACCCCGTTGGACGCGCACGACATAGTCCCTGATGTAGCCCAACGGGATGTCGAGATATTCGATCCAGTATTTGTCGGTCGAATAGAAGCCGTTGCCGGACGTGAAGTTGAACCAGGGGTCCTGGGCGTCCGTCCAGGCCTCGAGCCATTCTGCGCCGTTCGGCGCGCGTCCGACGGCGGCAAGCGCCTCGTCAACGGAGCCGATGTTCAATGCGTCAACCACGCCGAGCTTCACCGCAAGCTTGGCGAGCTTCTTCAACTCGTCGTCCGGACGGAACAGGTCGACGTCGACGCCCTGCACCATCTTGGCGACGGCCTGATCGGGAATGCTCGGAAACTGTCCCTTCATGAACCCGAAGAAGTCGAGATAGGCAGCGTAGCCGAGGTTCAGGAACTCGAAGTGATATTGCCACGTCTTGTACAGAAGCTGAATCGCCCGATCGTAGGTCTCCATCAGCGCATAGGTGTTGTCGAGCCCGCGACCTTCCATCACCCATTCCAGCGGAACGACTTCGGGCAGCGTCTCGAAGTCCAGCGCTTCGAGGTTAGCGATATTGGCGCGAACCTTCTTGTCCCAATTGACGAGCAGGCGATCCCAGTTCTGGAAATAATAGCCCGCGCGCTCCATGAACAGCGGAACGCGCGCGGCAATCAGTTCGGGGGCGACCGCCACCGGGCTCATATAGCAATAGCCGTTGTGAATACGATAATCGATGCCGTTGGCCGGCGGGATGAGATAGTGGCGCGTGTTGTATTGGCCAAGGCATTTGACCGCGAACTCGACTGTTACCGCGTCAAAGGGCTTGAAGGGGTTCGGCCAGTGCTGCGAGTCGCAGAACCAGAATTTGGCATCTTCCTCGGGACGTAGATTGTTCTGAAACCTGAGATAATAGGGATAGAGCTGCTCCCAGCCTTCGGCTCCGGGGGGCGTCTCGAGGTCGTAGGGGCTTGGAAATTTCGCGCGGATCGTCATTCGTGTTTCCTCCATGATCCTTGATTTTATTTTTCAGCGCTTGGCCTGCACCGGCGCCAGCAGCGTCCCCAACACGCCCGCGATGCCTATTGCATAGGTCTTCCTGGCCCCAGTGAATTTCTTCTGGCTCCAGACGGTTTCCGGTCGGCTTTGCAGAGCAACGAGATTCTCCCCCTCCGGCAGATCCGCATCGATCGCCCATTCCACATCCTGCGGGCCGCCCATGCTGCGTTCCAGCGACTTGGCGAGTTGGGCGACCGCCAGGACCTGAGCATCGGTCAGCGACGATGTCGTACGCCGCTCCGGAGCAATGACGCGCTCCACGGCCCTACCCGCGACGGGGTCCGCGACAAGCTCGAAATCCTTCTCGGCGATCCGCCGTTTGAGGATCTGCATCAGAACCTTCTCGACGACGAAGTTGTCCGGCGTGATCTGTCCGGACACAACGGGTTCGCCCAGCCCGAACGCGGAATCGATGACAATCCGGGTACGGTCGCCCGTGATGGGATCGAGGGTCATCGCCACGCCAGCCGCGGCGGCGTTCACCATCTTCTGCACCCCGACCGACATCAGCACGTCGATCTGGCCGAGACGGTTCCTGGCGCGATAGGAGATCGCGCGCGCATTGAACAGGCTGGCCCAGCAAGCCCTGACCTTGGCGATGACGGCATCCTCGCCCACGACCCAGAGGTAGGTATCCTGCTGGCCTGCAAAGCTTGCGTCGGGCAGGTCTTCCGCCGTCGCCGACGAACGGACCGCGACGGGCATGTCATCGTCCGGCGATAGCTGCCGATAGGCCGTCCGGATGGACTCCTCCACGACGGCCGGCATCGCCTGCGCCACGATGGCAGCACGAATCTCACGCGACAGGATTTCCTCCTCATCGACCTTGTCGACCTCGATCCGCGCTAGGCGTTCGGCGATCGCAACGCTCAATCCATCCGACCGCAAATGCAGCGCATAGGCATCCGTCGTGACCGCGAAGCCGGCGGGCACGCGCACGCCGCCAGCCATCATGCGCGCCAGGCTCGCACATTTGCCCCCGATCCGGGGCGCGTCGGCCTCAACAGCCTCGTCGAAGGGCAGGATGAATGCCATGTCAGCTCTTATCCCCACGCGTCGTCTCCCCAGTGAAAGAGGCGCGGGCCTCCTTGCCCGTGCCGACGCCTCATCCTGCTTCCCACTCGACATGAAGCGCCGTCGGCACGCGAAACGAGGTGTTGCGACTGAACGCGAAGGTCTGATCCGGCTTGAGCCGCAGCCCGGGAAGCCGGCGGGTCAGTTCACCGAGGGCGATCGCGAATTCGATCCGCGCCAACTGCTGTCCGACGCAGGCATGGATGCCGTATCCGAACCCCAGATGGCTTCGCGCATCACGTCGCCGCACATTGAAGCGCGCCGGACCGGTAAAGACAGTCTCGTCACGATTGGCCGAACCGAGCAGCAGCAGGATGTTGGAATCCTTCGGCACCGCGACACCCCCGATCTCGGCGTCTTTCAGCGCGCGCCGGCGCCACGCCACGATCGACGGGCTGAAGCGCAGCACTTCATCGACGGCGCCAGGTATCAATGCGGGATTGGCGATGATCGCGTCCCAATTCTCCCGCCGCAGCAGCAATTCACGGATGCCGTTCGCCATCAGCGTCGTGGTGGTTTCATGACCCGCGAACAGAATGCTGTAGAGCACGCCGGCAATCTCTTCGTCGGTGATCTCGGCTCCCTCCAGTTGCAAACGCACCAGATCGCCAGGCAGATCGTCGGTGGGGTCGCTATGCCGCTTCCGCACCAATTCGCGACAATAGTTCCAGTAGTCGACCATGTTCCGCGCGTGCGGAAGCTGCTCCTGGTCCGTGAGACTGCCCCAGGTCAGCACGGCGCGGCTGACGCCCCAGGACTTGACGTTCGGCACGTCCGCATCCGGCACGCCGACCAACTTGAACAACACCAGCGCGGGAACGTCGTAGGCGAACTCGCGGAAGAAGTCCGCGTGACCCCGCCCGGCGAAACCGTCGATCGCCCGGTTCACGATGGCCTTGATTTCCGGTTCAATCGCCTTGAAACGCCGCGGCCCGAAACATCCCTGGACGAGTTTTCTGATGCGCGTGTGGTCGGGAGGGACCCGTGCCGATAATCCGGAATAGGCCGTGAACCCGCCCTCCCTCATGATCCGCCTGCCCTCCTCGCAGATCGGTCGCAGCGGAGCCTGTGCGTTCTCGGATGAGAATGTACGCCAGTCCTCGAACACCGCCTTGATATCGGCGTGCCGCGCGACGACGAAATGTTTCAGTTCATCGGAAAAGAACACCGGCGCTGCGGCACGAGCCCATTCGTAGAAGGGAAAGGGGTCGCGGAGGTCGAAGGGGTCGAAATCGGCGGACGCATCCGAAAAGGAGCGTCGCCTTGCCTCAGCCGTCGAGGTCGACATGTCACCCTCCCCATCCGTCGCCATTTATTTGCAGCGATTTTCTGCGGCCAAGGATAGAGACCGATCTTTGGTTTTTCTTTAGCCGATAAGCTATTGATATTTCTAAAAATAATTTGGATCGCCGCCATGTTAGGCCAGCATCATGTCCAGGCGCCCAGATCACGTCGCGCTAAACCGTCAGCTTGCGATGGAGGTCCCGCAGCGACGCGCTGTTCTGACGGTCGTCAAAATGGGTCAAGGAATTCAGATAGAGTTTGAACTGCCGATCGATGGCCTCTCGTCGCCCCTGCGCACTGAACACCTGCATCGCCTCGGCATGCGCCATCTCGCACAGCGGATCGATCGCCAGCGCTTTCTGACAATGTGCCAGCGCCGCCGAATACTCCTTGCGTTCGCGATAGATCCGCGCCACGTCGCGCTGCACCTTGAAGAACATGTCACGAAGCCAGTAGCGTTTGCTCCAGCACCAATCGCGCTCGCTGTTGTCGGCGTATTCCGCCGGGATGTCCTCAAAGAGATCGCCGGTATAGAGGCGGTCGGCGGCCTGCAGGCAGATCAGCGCCTCGTCGCTTGCGCCGGCCTTGATATGGCCCTGCGACTGGCGGCACAGCTGCTCGTATGTGGAAATGTCGAGCCAACTATGTTCGGGCGGCACCAGTACGTAACGTGAGCCGTCGCGCCGGACATATGTCCGATCGGATGCGGGTCCATCGGTCTGTCCCAGCACGAGCCGCAGGTAGCGCACCGTGTGATAGAGCCGGTTGCACGCGGTCTCCGCGTCCTCCGCGTTCGGCCAGAGCAAATCGGCGAGGTCATCGGTTGCCGCGCCGTGCCCGCCCTTTTGCAGGAGATAGGCGAACAACGTCTTGGTCTTGCGGGTGGCACCACCCGGCGCATCCCAGTTCACCTGACTGCCGTCATTCCGATAGATCCGCAACCTGCCGAAGCAGCGGATTTTCCAGCGATCACGGCTGTCGAGAGAGGCCGTTGCGGGCCCTTCTGCCGACCGACGCAGCAGCCACATCGGATCGGCGCCCTCGGCTGCGTGCAGAGCCGCGGCTGACGTCGCCAATTGAAGGTCCGGCGAAATCGCGGCAAGCCAGAAATCCACTTGTTCACGCAGGGTGCCACGTAATTGCAGGCGCGAAGGCAGCCAATGTGGATTGTCGACGACCCCGCGACTCGTCAGGATATGTGGATGTCCGCGAAGGGCGAGGAGCAATTGCTCATCGATCAGGACGCGTCGATTGTAGAGCGAGGCCACGGACAGCTCCGATCGATTGGCCAGCGTCTCGGCCAAGGCCGGCCAATTTTCGAAATTCGCCGTTGCGGAGTTGGTCTCCAGGCCCCAGCTCATGTCCAGGGCAAGGATCGCTTCACCTGTCTGCGCCGACGAGGCGATCCAGGCCTCGATCCGCGTCGCGACTTCCGAAAACGAAATCGGCACGCGCAGAAACGCCAGGTCCACGAAACTCCTGGCTTCGACGATCAGGTTCTTGTCGAGGCGTTTCGCGAGCCGCTCGATCCCCACTGTCGCCTTGGTATCCGCGGCGATCACGAATATCCGGCGTGGTCGCGCGACAGTTTGATAGGATTTCAGAAAGTCGACGAACAGCGTCTTCTGTTGCGTCGTGAAGAATGCCAGATTGGCGCACTTGCTCTGAGCCAAGGCCAATAACTTCCGATACGGCACCACGAAGGTCGGAAAGAACGTGAAGAGTTTAGGGGCGGCGACGCGAGAAGCGCAAGTGCGTTCCAGCACGCTGGCACGGATTTCGCTCCGGGCCCTTAGCGACGAAAGGCTATGAAAGTTGTTCGGTCAGGGGTGCGGTCAGAGTGCGCCGCAGATCGCCGAAACCGAAGCATTTCTAAACGTCGGTTCCACGGGCCAAGACGTTGCAGCGTTCCTTGGCGTAGTCCCATGCCGAAAAGTGCACGGCATTGTCAGCGTTAGTGACAGGGACCACAAAAGGGTCTTCGCCAAAAATCGTGTAGGCTTCGTACAATTCTTGTTCAGTCATGCCCGGCTTGAAGGCATTTTTCAAATCTTCATCAACGAGGCGCTTGCAGGCCGCAATGGCTTCATCGGCGGTGGGAAAGACGCCGTGCTCGTAGCGCTCATCTTCATCCATGTAATGGAAGTTGTCGTCGACCATGACCTTGTAGGGTGACACCCAATGCTCCTCTCATTGCGCCCGCGCTGGTGCCACCGCGACAGAGCGTTCAGCATCTTCGGCGGCGCGATCGAACTGCTCTTCGAGCCAGGGGGACACGCCCCGCAATCCCTCTGCAACGCTTTTCGCCCAGTCGATGTAGTCGAGCCGTCGCTTCACCGACCAATCAGGCGATGGACTGAAGGTGATGGCCCGTAGATTGCTGGTCTTGTCCGCAAGTTTGAGCATCTTTGCCTGGTCGCTCTTCTTGTGCGCGGTCGCGACCTGCCTGCGCTTGCGCTCAGCCTTTTCGAGCGTCTTGTCGTCGGTCACCTCTGCAACAATTGCGGCAACCTTCGATCCAAATTCGCGCGCGATGAGGTCCGAAGGAACCTCTTGATCTTCAATGGCGTCGTGCAGCAAGGCCGCGACCACCAGATCTGGATCTTTTCCGTGGGTGGCCTCGGTGACGAGGCTCGCGACTTCGAGCAGATGATTGATGTATGGCTCCTGAGCCGAGCCCTTTCGCCTTTGGTGAACATGCCAGCGCGCCGCAGCGTCGGCTGCCCTGAGAACAGCGACCCACTCTTTCATGGTCGAGCCTTTTGTGGGGTCCGCGAGGACGCAACTTCGCCGTTCACGGACGCATCAGCCGGTTGCAATAATCTGGAGAAGGCATACACCAAAACTCAAAATTGGTCCTCAAGTATTTGATATTCTTGGCGCTCCGGAGGGGAATCGCGCCTTTGCGAGCAGAACTGCGGGCGGGGAGAACTCCCCTTCGAAGGTGCGCGCTCGCAAAATATCGAAAACAACCCCATGCAAAGTAGCAGGCGGCCGCTGACATTCGACAAAGCAATTTGACACGTCGGGCAAATCAGGGGCATACTTTCATTATTCTGAAACCCTTTAGACGCCCGCCGCCCCGCCATAGCGGGCGCGTCCGCAGCGATTGCGGCCTGACATCCTCACCCACCATTGGAATTGCACCGGCTCGCCGCGGCGAACGATCGCCTGCCCGTGGCTCACCTGCGCGTTCCGGCGCTGCCAGGACATCTCGACATGAACACCCTTCCGACCTCGCCATACCAACGACGATCGCCGCACGTTCAGCACAGCCGCGACCGCGTAAGGTGTCAGCTTGAGCGGAACGAGAAATTCTTCCCGGAGGATTTCGCCGGGATGAACCGGCGGAAGTTTCTTTGCCATGTGCATACTCCTGTTCGTTGGCCACGTTCGGCCGGACTGGCTAGTGATAGTCGAATATCTCCACGTCCTCGGGACCCGCATCGGTCCACCGGAACACGACCCGCCGCGGACCCGGATCGAACGCATCGCGCGCGAAGAAAAGCCCGTCACGGCCGACACCGCGCTGCGGCTCGGCAAGTTCTTCAAGACCGGCGCTGCGTTCTGGATGAACATGCAGGCGCGCTTCGATCTCGAAACGGCCGAAGACGTGCTCGCGCCGCAGATCAAGAAGATTGCGTCTTACGAGGGGGCGTGAGAGCGATGCGATCGCGCGTATGGATATCTTGTAACCCATAGCTTGATACCCGACGTCCAAAGCCTGGTTTGGACGGCGAGATATCCTTCCGCTGCCAACGCTTTCCTCGGCGCGACCTTCGCCGCTCTCAAGGAGTTCCTTCATGCCGAAAGCCACCGGACGCAAGGAGCATCCGCTTTCAATGCGGCTGCCCGAAGCTGCCATTGACATCATCGATCGGGCGGCAGCGCTGCGCGGCCGCTCGCGCACCGATTTCGTACGCGACGCGGCAATACGTGCTGCCGAGGATGTGCTGATGGAGACGGTGCCCATTCGGATGAGCGCCGCAGGCTTCAAGGCATTCATGGCGGCATTGTCTGGCCCCGGCACCGCCGTACCCGAGATAGTTGAACTGTTCCGGCGCGCGGGGCCGTGGGAGGCGAACGGCTCAAAGACCGGAAGCTAATAGATCGATTCCGTGAAACCTATCAGCCTAAACTCCCCGGACCTCATCCTTCGAGACGCATCAACGGGTAAAGCCGGTAGTGACACAATTCGATCGCGCGGCGGCTCATGTGTGAGACCGCCGAGACTCCATCCCCGTAAAAATACGGTGTCGGCCGCCGCTACGGCCTGCGCAATACCTATTGGATTGCGTCGTTGTTGAAACGATCGGCGCTTCCGGTCCACTTGTGCAATTCGGCGCGACAAGGTCGCCGATCGTTAACCAAGCAGCGCGGCTGCAATGCTCCCATAACCGCGGCTTAAGGCAGATACGAACAGGCTATTGGGACGATGTGTTTCCTCTTTGGGTTCGACGATGGCGGCTCACGGCAAATGCAAGATATGGCTGGCGGCATTGCTGCAGTCAGCCACCCTGGCCGGCGTGATCCTGATTGCGGCCTGTTGGTTCGCGGTCACGCTGGTGCTGTCCATCGAGCATGAGAAGGCGACAGAGGGCGCGCTGAAGCAATCCGACGGTTTGGTGAGGCTGTTTGAGCAGAATATCGTCGACGTCGTCGAGCGTTTCGATCGAACACTGCTTTTCCTTCGCAAGAGCTTCGAGGACGACCCGGCCCATTTCGATTTGCGTGGCTGGGCGAAGCGGATCGCGCTGGTCAGTGACGAGACCATTCAACTCGCTCAAATCGGCGCCGATGGCTATCAGGTTGCGTCGACGACGGATTATCGCGGGCCTCCACTATATCTCGGCGATCGGGAGCATTTTCGCAAGCAGCTCGATCCAGCCGTCGACAAGCTATTCATCAGCGAGCCGGTTCTGGGGCGTGCCTCGGGGAAGAGGTCCATTCAGTTCACGCGCCGCTTGCGTGGGCCAGATGGAAGCTTTGCCGGCATCATCGTGATGTCGATCGACCCGAATTTCATCGAACGATTCTATCGGGCAGTGGACATTGGCGCGAACGGCAGTGTCGTCTTGAGGAATCGTGACGGTGTCATACTCGCCGCACAGGGGTTTTCGGGCAATGTCGTCGGCCAACAAGACAAGCAGAAGGCGTTTCTCGACGAACTGGCTCAATCCCGTTCGGGCTATTATTGGGGAAGCGCCGTTGATGGCTTGAGCCGGCTGGTGTCCTTTCGCGCCTCGGAGAAATTCCCGCTTATCTTCGCGGTCGGCCTTGCCGAGGATGATATCCTGAGCGGATACCGCAAGCACCGGACGCTCTACGTCGCGGCCGCTTCGGTCGTGACCTTGCTCATTCTGATTGCGATGGTGTTCAACCTGCGTCACCAGGTGAAGCTCGATCGCAATCGGCAAATGCTCAAGCAGCTGAACGAGGATGTTTCGAAGCAGAACGTCTGGCTCGACGCCGCATTGACCAACATGCCGGGTGGTCTCAGCATGTTCAATGCCGACGGACAGTTGCTGGTCTGGAACAACCGTTACGTCGAGATCTACGGGATGTCACCCGATGTCGTCAGACAGGGCGTCAGCATCAAGACGATCGTTGAACACCGCAAGCAGGCGGGCAATCTGGATCTTGAAGTCGAGACCTATATCGGAGAATTTCGCCAAGCGCTAATCGACTTCGGCAGGAGCACGTCGACCACCCGCCTCAAGGACGGACGAACGATCTGCGTCACCAGTACCGCGACCGCGGGCGGCGGCTGGGTTGGCATTCACGAGGACATCACCGAGCGACTGCGCGACGAGGCGGAGATATTCGATCAGGCGACCGAACTGGCGCGCACGAGCATGCGGTTCGAAGCGGCCCTTGGCAATATGACGCAAGGCTTGTGCCTCTTCGATGCGGAAAAAAAGCTGGTGGTCGCCAACAACCGCTTCCGCGAAATGTACGATATTCCGGCGGAATTGACCGCGCCGGGGACGCCATTGCCCCGAATTCTGCAGCATCATGCGGACCGCGGCGCCAAGAGCGACCTGACCATCGACGAGCACGTCGAACTGATGCCGAAAACGCCGCAGCAGAATTTCACGACCTTGGATGGCCGCGAGATCTCGATCAAGCGCACTCCGACACCGGAAGGCGGTTGGGTGGCGACACATGAGGATGTCACGGAACAGAGACGCCAGGAGAAGTTGATCAAGGAGAAGGCCGCCGAACTTGAGCTCATGAATGCCCGGTTCGACGCCGCGCTGCGACACATGTCGCAGGGACTTTGCCTGTTCGATGCGGAGCAGAGGGTGGTCGTCTCCAATGCCCGTTACGCCGAACTATATCATCTCAGCCACGACCAGATGGCGCCCGGTACGACGTTGCGGCAAATCCTCGAATTTCGGCGCGCGAACGGCAGTCATTTCGAGACCTCCCCCGATACCTATGTCACCGTGAACATCAAGCAGGCGAACGAGATCCAGAAGCTTGTCGATGGACGGTTCATCTCGATCAAACGCCAGCCGATGGTTGGCGGCGGATGGCTGACGACGCATGAGGACGTGACGGCCGAGAAGCGCAGCCAGAGTCTGTTGGCGGAGAAGGCCGCCGAACTCGAGATCATCAACGATCGCTTCGACGCCGCCCTGAGCAACATGAGCCAAGGCATCAGCATGTTCGACAGCCGCCGGCGGCTCGTTGTCTGGAATGCGCGCTACGGCGAAATATATCAGTTGCGGCAGAGCTTGTTGAAGGTCGGAACAGCTCAGGAAGACATCGCTGACGATATTGCATCCAGGGGTGTTGCCAAAGGCCCCGCCGCAGACACGGATCGCGAGAACGAGGATTCCGGCGCAAGCGGGCATCCGACTGACCGAAGCTCGAGCCAGATCGAGGAGCTCAGCGATGGGCGCGTGATTCTACTGAGCCGGCAAGCCATGTCGGATGGCGGATGGCTGACCACGCACGAAGACATCACGGAACGCCGACGCGCCGAAAAGGAGATCATTCACCTGGCGCGGCATGACCCGCTGACGGGGCTCGCCAATCGCGCGGAGTTCAATGCGAGGCTGGAGGACGCAACCAAGCGCCTCAAGCGGAACGGCGGTACGATCGCGGTGATGATGCTCGACCTCGACAAATTCAAGGCCGTCAACGACACGCTGGGACATCCCGCCGGCGATCAGTTGCTGGTCGAGGTCGCCCGTCGGCTGAAGTCTTCGGTTCGCGAGACGGACGTGCTGGCGCGCCTGGGTGGCGACGAATTTGCGATCGTCCAGGAAGGCGCGGCTAATCAGCATGAAGCCGCGCTCGCGCTCGCGCTGCGGATCGTAAACACCATTTGCCAACCATTCGATCTCAGCGGCCAACAGGCGAGCATCGGCACCAGTATTGGGATTGCGCTCGCGCCGCAGCATGGCTGCGATCCTGAGGAACTCTTGAAGCGGGCCGATCTGGCGCTCTACAACGTCAAGGCCGGCGGCAGAAATGATTTTCGTATCTTCCAATCCGAGATGCTCGAGGAGGTGCATTCGCAGCAGTCCGCCGAGAGCGAGTTACGGGACGCGATCGCGCGCGATGAGTTCGAGCTGCACTACCAGCCGCAAGTCGACGCCAAGACCCGGCAGCTCTGTAGCGTCGAGGCGCTGGTGCGGTGGCAGCATCCGACCAAGGGACTGGTTCCGCCGAACGAATTTATCCCGCTTGCGGAATCCACGGGCTTGATCGTGCCGCTCGGCCAATGGGTTCTGCAGCAGGCCTGCAAGGACGCCGCGGCGTGGCCCGCGCAGATCAAGGTCGCGGTCAACCTATCCGCGGTTCAGTTCAAGAAGGGCAATCTGTTCGACGTCATATTGTGCACGCTGGTGGAGAGCGGCCTCGCGCCGGAACGGCTGGAGCTGGAGATCACGGAAACGGCGCTGCTCGAAAACCAGGGAGCGCATCTGGCGACGATCAGGCAGCTGAAGAACCTCGGCATCTCGCTCGCCCTCGACGATTTCGGCACCGGACATTCTTCGATCAACTACCTCACCATCTTCCCGTTCGACAAGATCAAGATCGACAAGTCGTTCACGCAGGGCGTGCTCAGGCGCCGCGACCACAAGGCAGTCGTCGCATCGACGCTCGCGCTGGCCCAGGGGCTCGGCATCGTGACCACAGCCGAAGGCGTCGAGACCGAGGAGCAGTTCGAGTACATGCGGGCGGCCGGCGTGGACCTGGTGCAGGGCTATCTGTTCGGCCGGCCCGTCCCGCTCCATCAGCTTGATCTGCATGGCGCCACGTTGCCGAGGGAAATGGCGGCAAGCCTGCGAGAACGAGCAGTTTCACACCGCCTGACCAAGCGATGAGCATGAACGCGCCGAATAGCCTGATCGACGATCTGGAAGATATCCTGGCCAGCAAGGACATCGCGCGGCGCGCCGAGATATTGCGCCGGGTGACCGACCTCTTTGTCGTTGGATCGGGCAGCTTTTCCGAAGATCAGGTTGAGCTGTTCGACGATGTCATGGGCAAGCTTGTTGAAAATATCGAGCGCGCCGCCCGCGCGCAGTTCGGCAACCGGCTCGCAAAACTGTCCGATGCACCGCCCAACACCATTCGCGTTCTCGCCTCCGACGATTCGATTGAAGTTGCCGGCCCGGTGCTGTTGCACAGCGAACGGCTGGACGTTCATGCGCTGATCGAGACGGCCAGGGCCAAAGGTCAAGGCCATCTGTTGGCGATCTCCGGCCGCCAGGTCTTGGGCGAAGCGGTAACGGATATCCTCGTGGAACGCGGAAACCAGGCTGTCGTTTCCCGAACGGCGGCAAACGGCGGCGCGCGATTCTCGGATCTCGGGATCTCCACCCTGGTCACAAAGGCCCGCGACGACAGCAATCTTGCCTTGTCCGTCTGGTCGCGCCCGGACATCCCGCGCCAACATCTCGTGAGGTTGTTCGTGGAGGCCTCGGAGGCCGTCAAGAGCCAGTTCGCGGAAAACGACTCCCGCCAGGCCGAGTTGATCAAGGCTGCGGTCGCAGACGCGTCGGATCAGATTCAGGCCACGGCACGCGCGGCCTCCGATGATTTTGCGCAGGTGATGTCGTATGTCGGCTCGCTCCACGCCGTGGGGAAACTGAACGAAGCTCAACTGCAGGCCTTCGCCAATGAGGGAAGTTTCGACAAGGTCACCGCCGCCCTGTCGCTGATGTGCGACCTTCCGATCGGCCTGGTCGAACGGGCCTTTGTGCAGAGGCAAACGGAGCAAATTCTGGTTCTCGCCAAAGCCATCGATCTGTCCTGGGTCACGACGGTCGCACTGTTGTTGTTGCGGTCCGGGGCAAACGGCAGTTCCCGGCAGCAACTCGACCAATGCCTTGCAAGCTTCACGCGACTTCAGCCGAGGACGGCCCAAACCGCACTGCAGTTTTATCGTATGCGCGAAAAGGCAAGCCGCTCGACGGCGTGACGGGACGGTCCGCAGGGCGGACTGGCGCTCCCTAGGGGAATCGAACCCCTGTTTCAGCCTTGAGAGGGCCGCGTCCTAACCGCTAGACGAAGGGAGCGTGGGGAAGGGAATAGCCTCGAAATTCGCGCGCCGCAAGGCGGCTTGAGGGTTTTATGGCCGGCCGGTGACCTGGAATTCGCAACGACTGGCGCGGCCGTGACCACGTCAGGGGATCACGCCCTCTTGGACCAGATGTCCGCGCGGGTTCCGAGCCGGCGTCAGGGCGTCTTCAGGCGTTCGATCTCGGCGGCGCCCGCCGCGGGCTCCAGCCGATACAATATTATCCCCGCGAGCGCCCCGCGCAGCGACGACTTGGGCTGCATGGCCTGGCCTTTCCCGCCTATCAGGGCGAACACGGCGAGATCCTGCAAGGGCACCCCGGAGGCCTGGGGCGCGATGTTGAAATAGTAGCTCTGACCCGCCTCGAGCTGGATCTCGGTCTCGAAATTCATCGCGAACGCGTTCCCGACGGTCAGGAGGTGCAGCCCGGGCGGGCGATCGAGCACGATGAAAGCCCCGTTACCGATCTTTCCAACCGTCTGGCCGTCAACCTTGACCTCCGGCGCCGGCTGGAGGCCGCCCAGAGCCCCCTTCTCGCGCAGGAAATACAGCCGCGCCAGCCGGGTGCTCCTGGCCTTGTCCTTGGCCTGGGATTCGACCGTCAATTGGCCAACACCGAGGATCGCGAGTCCGATGACGCAGCGCAGTGCCAACCGCCGCCCGACCTGTTTCATGGCTCTAGCCCCACGTGTCCTGGAGCGCCGGTCCGACATTGCTTCGGCCACACGCCGCTTCATCCCGCGCGGATCAAGATCAGAGATTGGCATGGCTCTCAACCAATTGCCGGTAGTGTCATGGTCATGCCGTACCTTCGCCGAAGGGCGCGGCACCCGCATCAATCACGGCTCCACCGCAAATCGCAGCTTTCCAGCTGGTTTCAGGGTCTGCGCCTCAAAGCTGTGGATTTCGGTCGCCCCGCCGATATCCAGCGTCACCAGAAGCCGGTCCCCCGCGACGCCGGTCGAGACGATGCGGGCGCCCTTCGGCAGCACCGCCGTGACATCCGTGCTCGCCGCCCTTCCCTCGCTGCGGAAAAGGCGGTAGCCGATGGCGATCAGCACGGCCGCGACCGCGACAGCCGTGGTCAGGCCCGCGATCAGCATCATCCGCCGCACCCGTGCAAACAGCGCGGCCTGTTCGGGGGTCGGTTCGGGTATCGCGGCTTCGGTCATGCAAGGCTCTTCGTTGGAACAAGGCTCTTCATTGGAACAAGGCTCTGCGTTGGAAAAAGTCTCGTCGTCACATCAGGCAGCAACGCCCGGCGCTGGAAGGGTCACGGTCACCGTTGCAGGCGACGAAGGCTCAGACCGGCTCGACCGCGTCCTGGCGGTGCGGGTGCCGGGCCTGTCGCGCTCGCGGCTGAAAGCGTTGATCCTCGCCGGCTCCGTGAGCGTCGGAACCGCTGGGGTTCGCGACCCCGCTTATCATGCCGCGCCGGGCGATACGATCACAATCGACGTGCCGGAATCCGCTCCCGCCGAGCCCGGGCCGGAGAATATCGCGCTCGATATCGTCTACGAGGACGACGATATCGTCGTCCTCGACAAGCCGAAGGGGCTGGTGGTGCATCCGGCCGCCGGCCACGAGACCGGAACCCTGGTGAATGCGCTGATCGCACATTGCGGGGCCAGCCTGTCCGGCATCGGCGGTGTCCGCCGGCCAGGCATCGTGCACCGGCTCGACAAGGACACCTCGGGCCTGATGGTGGTGGCCAAGAACGACCTCGCCCACCGCTCGCTGACCGCGCAATTCGCCGATCACGGCCGGACCGGAGCCATGGAACGGGGCTATATGGCCTTCGCGTGGGGCGTGCCGAACCGGCAGCGGGGGACGGTCGATGCGCCGATCGACCGCCATTCGCACGCCCGCGAGAAAATGGCGGTGCGCGAGGGCGGCCGCGAGGCGGTCACGCATTGGGAGATCCGGGAGGCGTTCGCGGGACGCGACGGCAAGGGGGTTGCCACCCTCCTCGCCTGCCACCTCGAGACCGGCCGTACCCACCAGATCAGGGTCCATCTCGCCCATATCGGCCATCCTCTGATGGGCGATGCCGTCTATGGTCCGCATTTCAAGACCAAGGCCAGCCATCTCGGGCCCGAGAGCCAGGCGGCCCTCATCGCGCTCGGACGCCAAGCGCTGCATGCATATCTGCTGGTACTGGAGCACCCCCGCACCGGAGAAATTTTGCGCTGGGAATCGCCTCTTCCGGAGGATTTAGCTCTCCTGGAGCGACGCCTGAAAGCGGCGCTATGACGCAGGACTTTCAGAAAAGATTAGTTATTCCAGCTGGTTATAGCAGCCACACGGGGACGTGACCCCCGTTATCCTTCCAACTCAGCCCCGATTCGGTGTATGCTGCGCCTGCGTTGAATACCCAACGCGGAACTTCGCAGTGCGACTGGCTTTAACAAAGGAATCGCCTGCCTGGCCCGCCGCTATCGGGGGCCTGAACACAACTGGAGGGCGCTGAATGGCCCGGACAGCTACGCTACCGATTCTCAACGGAGAATCCGGACTATCTCGATACCTCGCCGAGATCCGCAAGTTCCCGATGCTTGAGCCGCAGGAGGAATACATGCTCGCCAAGCGTTGGCGCGAGCATGACGATCGCGACGCGGCACATCGCCTCGTCACCAGCCATCTCCGGCTCGTGGCCAAGATCGCCATGGGCTATCGCGGCTACGGCTTGCCGATTTCCGAGGTGGTCTCGGAGGGCAATGTCGGCCTGATGCAGGCGGTGAAACGG